>Ga0302324_100018832_pt1 | contig 13591 bp, 10 predicted proteins | sample Palsa_T0_1_FD_201949 | JGI IMG/M metagenome (GOLD analysis project Ga0302324, IMG submission 201949) | Peat permafrost microbial communities from Stordalen Mire near Abisko, Sweden - Palsa_T0_1 | ecosystem: Environmental > Terrestrial > Soil > Palsa > Peat permafrost | place: Sweden: Abisko...
CGCAACCTCGTCGAAGAGGAAAAGCTCGAGCTCCTTGCCGAGCTTGCGGTGGTCGCGCTGACGGGCCTGCTCGAGGAGGCGAAGGTGCTCCTCGAGGGCCTCGGCCGTAGGGAACGCCGTGCCATAGATGCGCTGCAGCATCGGGTTGCGCTCGTCGCCGCGCCAGTAGGCGCCGGCGACGTGGGTCAGCTTGATCGCCTTCAGCCAGCCCGTCGACGGGACGTGCGGCCCCTCGCAGACGTCGACCCACTCGCTCGGACCAGCGCCGTGTTTGTACAGGCTGATCTCCTCGCCCTCCGGGATGGCGTCGATGATCTCGCCCTTGTACGTCTCGCCCATCGCCCCGAACATGCGCTTCGCCTCGTCGCGCGTGACGGTGACTCGCCGGAACGGCGAATCGGCTTTGACGACGGCGAGCATCGCTTGCTCGATCGCACGAAGGTCCTCGTCGGTGAAGCCGGAGCCAGGCTTGTCGAAGTCGTAGTAAAAGCCGTCGTCGATCGCCGGCCCGATGGTGACCTTGGTGCCGGGAAAGAGACGCTGGACGGCATCGGCCATCACATGGGCCGTCGAGTGGCGTATGACCGCGAGCCCCTCGGGGGACGTCGCCCGGATCGGCTTCAGCTCGGACACCGTCGCTGCGACGGGCGTGTGCAAATCCACCGTCCGGCCGTGGAGAGAGACGGCGATGATGTCCTTGTCGAGGGCGCCGGCAGCCGCCAGGATCTCGCGCGGGGTCTTTCGTTCGGGCATCGCGCCCGGGCTATAGCCCGGCGCCCGGCGAGGCGCTCATGCCGCGCCTCCGACAGGGGAATGGACAGCAACCCCTCCCCTCCCTACCCCGGAGCGTCCACCCGCACCCACGAGGCGCGCTTGACGATCCGGCTCCGTATGCCTACGGCTCTCAGTCGAGATGCGGCCCAAACTCCCTGCGATTGTCGCATTCGCGCTGATCGTTTCCGCGGGCTGCCAGCGAAGCGCACGCGAGGCCGCGACCAATCCTTCGGAGGAGGCCGCGTCGCCGCCGCTGCACGTCCAGACTGCACCCGTCAGCGAGCAGCCGATGCCGGAGTACCTGACGCTAACGGGCTCTCTTCATGCCCACCAACAATCGGACATCGCGGCCGACGCGAGCGGCAAGATTTTACAGACGCTCGTGGAGCGCGGTCAGCGCGTCAAGCGCGGTCAGGTCCTCGTGACGCTCGACGCGCGAGCGGCCTCGCTCGGCGCCGAGGCCGCCTCGGCTCAGGCCAAGCTCGCGCAGAGTCAACTCGAGCAAGCGCAAAGGGAGTGCAGTCGCGTCAAACACCTGCTCGAGACGGGGGCCATCTCCCAGGCAGATTTCGATCGACAGACCGCCCAGTGCACCGCCAATCAGTGGTCGGCCACGGCGGCCGAAGCGCAGCAGGCGAGCGCGACCAAGCTGCTCGGCGACACCAGCATCCGTGCGCCGTTCGACGGCGTCATCGGCGAGCGCATGGTCGATGTCGGCCAATACGTCGATCGGAGCACCCGTGTCGCCTCGATCTACGAGTCCGACCCGTTGCGACTCACGATCACCGTCCCCGAGGCAAGCCTCGCCGCCGTCCACGAGGGAATGCCCGTGACCTTCACGGTCGCGGCCTTCGGCCCCGAGAAAAACTTCGTGGGGACGGTGAAGTACATCAGCCCGAACGTGCGCGAGTCGACGCGCGACCTCGTCGTCGAGGCGATGGTGCCCAACCCCGACGGCCAGCTCCGCCCCGGCATGTTCTGCGTGGCGAGGCTCGAGCTCGGCGATCGTCCCAAGCCTGTCGTCGACGCAAAGGCTGTCGTGCGCGACGATACGGCGGCGCGGGTCTTCGTCGTGGGTCCAGACAAGCAGATCCAGGAACGTCTCGTGCAGCTGGGCGAAACGAGACAGGACTTGGTAGCCGTGCTGAGCGGCGTCACGATGGGCGAGTCCGTCATCCTTCAACCCGGCCCGAACGTTCGGGACGGCGCCCGCGTAGAGTAGAGTAGTCGCATGCAGTGGCTCGCGGCCCTCTGCGTTCGAAGGCCGATCTTCGCGTCCGTCCTCATCCTGGTGATCTGCGTCTTCGGGATCGCCGGGTACATGCAGCTCGGGGTCGATCGCTTTCCCAACATCGACTTCCCGGTCGTCGTCGTCACGACGACACAGCCCGGCGCGGCGCCCGAGGACATCGAGACCGAGATCACCGACAAGGTGGAGGAGGCCGTCAACACGATCAGCGGCATCGACGAGCTGCGTTCGATCACCACCGAGGGGGTGTCCCAGGTCGTCGTGACGTTCGTCGTCGAGAAGAACGTCGACGTCGGGGCGCAGGAGGTCCGCGATCGCGTCAACACGATCCTGCAAGACCTCCCGAAGGACATCGACCAGCCGCGGGTGCAAAAGCTCGACCCGGACGCGTCGCCGATCCTCTATCTCGCGCTTCGGGCCGAAGGGCGGTCGATCCGCGACGTGACCGAGCTCGCCGACAAGCGCCTGCGCCGGATGCTCGAATCGGTCGACGGCGTGGGCCAGGTGCAGCTCATCGGCGGCCGCAAGCGGCAGATCAACGTGCTGCTCGATCCGGTGCGCCTGCGTGGGGCCTCCGCCACCGCGATCGACGTCCAGCGGGCGATCGCGGCGCAGAACATGACGACGCCGGGGGGCCGCGTCGACACCGGTCCGGGCGAGCTCACCGTCCGCGTACATGGCCGGGTCACCGATCCATCCGAAATCGGGGATCTCGTCGTGCGGCGCGAGGGCGGGCATTCGATCCGCGTGCGCGACGTCGGCGACGTGATCGACGGCGTCGAAGACGCGGAGTCTGCGGCGCTGCTCGACGGTGAGCCCACCGTGCTCCTCGCCCTGCGCAAGCAGTCCGGTGCGAACACGGTCAACGTCGCGGACGCCGCCAAGCTGCGGGTCGAGGACCTTCGCAAGGAGCTGCCGTCCGGCTACCGGATCGAGCTCGTGCGCGACGAGTCGGGCGTCATCAAGACGAGCGTCGACGCCGTGAAGGAGCACCTGGTGCTCGGGGCGTTGCTCGCGGCGGTGGTCGTCTTCTTCTTCCTCGGGAACCTGCGCAGCACGCTCATCGCGGCCCTCGCGATCCCGACGAGCATCATCGGGACATTCGCCACCATGTGGTGGGCCGGGTACACGATGAACACGATCACCCTGCTAGCCCTGGCCCTGGCCGTGGGCATCGTGATCGACGACGCCATCGTCGTGCTCGAGAACATCTTCCGCCACATCGAAGAGAAGGGCGAAGAGCCCCGGATCGCGGCGGTTCAGGCGACCAAGGAGATCGGCCTCGCGGTGATGGCGACGACGCTCTCGCTCATCGCCGTGTTCCTGCCCGTGGCCTTCATGGGGGGCATCCCGGGCAAGTTCCTGCGCTCCTTCGGGGTGACGATGGCGTTCTCCATCGCCGTGTCCATGTTCGTCAGCTTCTCGCTGACGCCGATGCTCGCGTCGCGTTGGCTCGAGCGGCACTTGGGCGGCGTGCGCTCGTTCGGGGAGCGCGTCGTCGACTCGTTCTACCGTCCCATCGAGCGGCTGTACGGCGGCGTGCTCGCGTTCGCGATGCGACACAGGTGGATCGTCGTAGTCGCCTGCGTGGGGACTCTGGCCACGCTGGGCCCGCTGGCGAAGGCGGCGAACAAGGGGTTCCTGCCGGTCAACGACGAAGCGCGGTTCCAGGTACAAGTGCGCGCGCCCGAGGGGACGAGCCTCGCGGAGACCGAGCTGCTCGCCGAGCGCATCGCGCGCGAGATCCGGCACAGCCCGGAGGTAAAGCTCACGGTGACCACGGTGGCCGACGACTCGACGCAGACCCGGAACCTAGCCACCGTCTACGTCGGCCTCGTCGACCCGTCGCGGCGCGCCGCGTCGCAGGACGAGCTGATGGATCGCGTGCGGCGGACGGTCGTCCCGCATCAGGCGAAGGAACTTCGGATCATCGTCGGGGAAGTACCCTTGTTCGGCGGCGGCGGCTTCTCGTCGGCCCGCACGCAGTTCACGGTGCGCGGCCCCGACTTGAAGCGTCTGGCGGCGGTCGCGGAGGACGCGACCGAGAAGCTCAAGACGAAACCGGGCGCCGTCGACGTCGACTCGTCGCTCATCGTCGGCAAGCCCGAGATCGGCGTCTACGTCGACCGCGCGCGCGCAGCCGACCTGGGCGTGCAGCCCAGCGACGTGGCCGGCGCCCTGCGCTTGCTCGTCGAGGGGGAGCAGGTGTCGACGTACGAGGAGCGCGGCGAGGAGTACGAGATCCACGTGCGGGCCGCGCCGAAGTACCGTGCCGACGAGGAGGGTCTGCGGTTGCTCGCGGTGCCTTCGCAGCGTCTCGGCTTCGTTCCGCTGGCCGACGTGGTGCAGATGCATCAAGGCACGGGGCCGTCGCGCATCGACCGCCTCGCCCGCGAGAGGCAGGTCACGCTGATGGCCAACGCGGCGCCCGGCTACGGGGACGAGGCGATCGCCGCCGAGCTGAAGCAGATCCTCGCCGACGAGCATCTGCCCGCCGGGTACACGGCCGCGCCGACGGGGCAGACGCGCGAGATGGGGCGCGTCATGATCGCGTTCGTCGGTGCCCTCATCCTGTCGTTCGTCTTCATGTACCTCGTGCTGGCCGCGCAGTTCGAATCGTGGCTGCACCCCATCACCATCCTGCTGTCTCTGCCCCTGACGCTGCCGTTCGCGTTCCTCAGCGTCATCTTGTTCAAGCAGGCGATCGATCTTTATTCGATCCTCGGGATCCTGGTGCTCTTCGGCGTGGTGAAGAAGAACTCTATCTTGCAGATCGACCACACCAATCAGCTCCGCGAGGCGGGGATGCCGCGGCTCGAGGCCATCCTCCAGGCGAACAGAGACCGGCTCCGGCCCATCCTCATGACGACGGCGGCGTTCGTGGCGGGCATGATCCCGCTGGTGCTGTCGCAGGGCGTCGGCGCGGGCTTCAACCGGGCGACGGCGGGCGTCGTGGTCGGCGGGCAGGTGCTCTCGCTGTCCCTGACGCTCGTCGCAACGCCGGTGGCGTATTCCCTGTTCGACGACCTGTCGCAAGGCGTCTCGCGGCTCCTTCGTCGCCGGCGCGTGCCGCACGAGGCGACGGCAAGCCCCGAGGTCGCGGCGGAGGCAGCCACCGGGGAGTGAGTCCGGATGCGGGCGCGAACGCAAGCGCGGGCGCGGGCGCGGGCGCGAACGCAAGCGCGGGCGCGAACGCAAGCGCGGGCGCGGGCGCGGGCGCGGGCGCGAACGCAAGCGCGGGCGCGAACGCAAGCGCGAACGCGGGCGCACGAACACGCGCACGAGCTCGCGCGCACGCACACGCTTTTCACGGCGCCTGGGCTCCCTGGGCGTTCACGACAAAGTGAAAGGACGGGTCCGGTGCGACCGTCTGCCAGTCGAGCATGTCGACGACGATGGCGCCGTCGGCCCGCTGCGCGAACCGGGCGAAGCCGTACGTCTTGCTGGTGAGCGGGGCCCCGCCGTTGCCGACGAGGACTTCGCGGGGGGCCTCGGCCGCGTGGGCGTACGTGTGGCTGTGGCCAACGAGGGCGAGCGTATACGGATGCTTGGCGAGGATCGCCTCGGAGGGCAGAACGCCAGGCGCCGTGGTCGCGGAGGCCGGCTCGTGGCGAACGACGAACGTGTATGTCGTCGGTCGCGCGAGGGCGGCGTCGAGCCATGATGCCTGCGCCGAGGACCACGCATTGGCCGCGATGACGACGAATTTGGCCGTCCAGGACGCGTCGGCCGCCGCGACGTCGATCGTGTAGTACGGGACCGAGAGACCGAGCGGAGCGATCAGCTTTGCCAGGAACGCGGCGTAGTTCGCGGTGACGCCGGCGGCCGCTCCCGGGCCGCAGTTCGAGTTCGTCGCCCCGGTGCACTCGTGGTTGCCCATCGCAGGGAACAGAGGGCCTGCAAAGCGTGCGCGCGCTTGCATGTACATATCGAGCTGCGGGCCGGCCTGGCTGGGCTCTCCGGCCCGCTGCGCCGAGGCGAACAGGTAGTCGCCCGTCGAGACGACGAACGACGGCCGAGGGTTCAGCGCCTGCACGTCGGCGTAGAGGCGCGTCACGACGTCCGACGGGTAGCCCGCCGTGTCGTCGACGGTGGCCGGCCTCGAGTCGCCGATCACGGCGAAGAGCAGGCTCGTGACGGCTCCCGCGTCCAACGTCGCCCCCGAAGCGCCCGCACCCGAGCGAGAGTCGTCGGCGCCGAGGGCGGACGGCGCCGCGCCGGTGCAACCCGCGCACCCCACGACCCCCGCGAAGGCAGCCAAATGGCGCAATGCAGCACCAGAATTTCTACCCACGGCGTTCTCTTCGACCCCTCGAGACCCGAGGTTGCTCCGCCGTCACTGAATGGATCGGCTGACACTGTTTTACCCCGGATTTTGTGCGTTCTTCGCGTGCGAGAGCGTGCGGGGGTTGTCATCATCTCGACTCATCCTCGAAAACGGAGGCCCCGTCGATGAGCGAGTCTCTCGATCTTTGGTACGTGAAGCTGCCCAACGGCGACGTTCATCGCGTGACCCTCGACCAGCTCGATGGGGCGTTCCAGGGCGGGCGCATCGACGGTCGCACGATGGTCATGCCGGCGGAGTCGAGCGAACCGACGGCATGGACGAGCCTCTCGCAGCTGCTCGGCCTCGAAGACGAACCGGCCGTACCCGCCGTCCAAGCCCCGCCACCGCCCACGGTCGTAGCGGCGCCAGCGGTCGCTCCGTACTCCTATGCGCCGGTGGCGTCGGTCGCACCCGCGGCGGTGTCGACGACGCCGCCGCCCGTGACGTACGCACGGGTGCAGCCGGTGGCGAACAGCTTGCGACCGATGTCGTTCGACCTCGGGAACGACGATCTTGCGGACGTACCCTTCCAGCGCAAATCGCGAAAGGGCTGGGCCGTCGCGATCGTCGCCCTCGCTGCGGCGGCCGGGATCGCCGGCTTCGTGTCCACGCACCCTCGCTCCAGCGGCGATGACATCGCCACGGTGGCCGCAGCGGCGGCCATGGCCGTACCGCAATCCTACGCCGCCGCGCCCCTACCTCCGCCGTCCCCCGCATGGGTGCCCGTCGTCCCGCCGGTCGCGGTCGCCGGCCAATCGGCCGCCCCCGCCGAGGCCTCGCCCCTGAACCCGCAGTTCACGGACCGCTTCAACCAGACGACCAAGCAAAAGCTGCTCGATGCCGACAAGGCCCGCGACGACAAGGCTAAAGCTCGCCACTCCGCCGCCAGCGCGTACCGCCCGGCACATTCGTCCAAGGCGTCCAACGTCTTCACATCCGGCGGCAACAAGTACGACCCGCTGAACAGCAACCTGTAAGGGTGGAGCGCGTGCGAACGCAGCGAACGCGACAAGAGGCCGGAATGAGCGACGCCGTAAATGCTCGTTCAGGCCGCCTGGGCCTTCTTGACAACGCGACGAGCTAAGCTTCAGATACGCCCAACAATGAGTACGCCCCCCGTTTCGCGTGCAAACCGCCTCCGTGACCTTCTCGGGGCGGCCGCCGTGGCCGTCGGTGTTTGCTTCACGTTGACCGCCGAAGCGCGGCCCGAGCCTTCCAATGCGCCGGCAGCCCCGCTCGCCGAACGCCTGCGGGAGGCGAACGATTCGCTTCGCCGTATCGCGCCCGCGCCCGACGGCGCCCGCGAGGACGCCGACAACGACAAGACCGGCGTTCGCTGGGGAAACTACTTCGGCAACTTCAATCCCTGGCGCAACTGGAACAACTGGCCGAACTGGCACAATTTCAATCAGTGGCACAACTTTTAGCTGGCGTGCAGCCTGATTGTCTGCGGCCGGTGACGCAGCTCGTCCCGCGATGATTCCCCCCGGGACCCAGATCGAGCTCCTGATTCTCCAGCCGACGCCGTTCTGCAACATCGACTGCGATTACTGCTACCTGCCCGACAGGGCGTCGACGACGAAGATGCACCCAGACGTCGCGCGTGCGGCGGCAGAGCGCGTCGTCGAGGCGGGCCTCGTCGGGCCGCGGGTGTCGATCGTCTGGCACGCGGGTGAGCCGCTCACGATGGGCCTCCCGGCGTTCGAGGCGCTCGTCGACGCCGTCAACGGCGCGATTCCCTCGAGCACGGAGGTGACGCACCACGTGCAGACGAACGCGATGCTCATCTCGAGCGAATGGTGCGATCTGTTCGAGCGCAAATCGATCCGGATCGGCGTCAGCGTCGACGGGCCGGCGTTCCTCCACGACGCCCATCGCCGCACCCGCTCCGGTAAGGGCACGCACGAGCGCACGCTCGCGGGCATTCGCCTCCTCGTCGAGCGGGGCATCGCGTTCCACGCCATCGCGGTCGTCACCGAAGCAACGCTCGACTACCCCGACGAGTTCTACGACTTCTTCGCCCCGCTGCCGATCCACCTGCTCGGCCTCAACGTCGAGGAGATCGAGGGCACCCACCACAGGTCGAGCCTGCAGGGCCTCACGATGAAGCCTCGGTACCGGCGCTTCATGACGCGGCTCTTCCAGCGCGTGCAACAAGACGGGTTCAAGCTCGGCGTGCGCGAGTTCAACTCGGCCATGGCGGCGGTTCGCTTCTCGGGCGAGCCGAGCGGCCCGGCGAGCGATCAACAGAACGCCCCGTGGCGGATCGTGACGGTGGACTGCGGCGGGCGCTACACCACGTTCTCGCCGGAGCTCTTGGGCCTCTCGTGGGGCGAGGACACGTTCGTCATCGGAAGCGTGCAAGATACGCCGATCCGCGAAGCCGCCGAGTCGGCCAAGTTCCAGCGCCTGGAGGGCGAGATCACGGCGGGGATCCGCGCCTGCGAGGCCGCGTGCGAGTACTTCCAGTACTGCGGCGGCGGTGCGCCCGTGAACAAATACTCGGAGAACGGCTCCTTCGCGTCGACCGAGACGATGTTCTGCCAGCTCACACGCAAGGTCGTTCTAGACGTCGTCGCCGAGGAGCTCGCGGGCGCCGGGCGTCCGCGCGTCCGGGTGCACGCGTCGTGAGTCCGTCCATGGTCCCGGCGCCGCTGGCGCGCGACCTGCGGTACTGGTCGGCGTGCGCGCGCATGTGGCGGCTCGAGACGGCGGGCGAGGCGCCGGGGCAGGCCCGTGCCTCCGTCTCCTGTGGAGCCCGCCTGGCGGACCTCGAAGCCCTGGCGGCGAAGAGCCCGCGGCCCTCGATGAACGAGACGGCTTCGACCTTTTTCCGCCTCCCGGACGGCATGCGTGACGAAGCGCGGTCGCTCGATCCCGGCCTGCTCCTTCGCGCAGGCGCCGACCCGGAGACCCATCGATTCATCGAGCGGTTCGCCGGTTACCTCGAGTTCCTCGGCCTGCCGCTCGCGAGGATGGCGATGCGGGCTCGGGCCTGCATCGTGGCCCCCGCCGAGGTCTCCGCCGAGATCGTCCGCCCGTTTGGCGCTCCGGGGCATGGCGAGGGCAAGGCCGGCGGGGGCGATGACGACGCCATCATCTGCTGCAACCTGTCGGAGGGCCCAGCGCGCGTCGCCCTGCGGGGGAGCTCACCAGACGGGGGCTCACCGTCAACGACACGCCCGGCCGAATCCCAAGGCCAGTCTCCACCAGAGCGCACTCAAGCAGAGCGCACTGAAGCGGCGTCCGATTCCATGACGGACTCGATTGCGCTCGCGCTCGAGATGGGCGAGTGTCTGGTGGCCCTACGGCGCTCGATCTTGGGATATATCCCGGACGAGCAGGGTGAGCCGACGTTGTGGTTCGAGTGCCTGCTGCAAAACAAGAGCTCCGGAGCGAGGTTGCCATGAGACTGACTGCGTCGTTCGCTGCTTGCATTGCCGTTATCGGAGGTTTGGGAGGCGTCGGTTGCGGGGCCAGTGAACCCTGTCCCGTTACGCCGGCCCCGGCACCGCCGCCAGTTGCTTCGGCGCCGCCGGCACCACCGCCGCCGCCACCGGTGGCCTCGGCGGCGCCGCCTCCTCCGGCGCCGCCCCCGCCGCCCCCCAACCCGATGGCCGCCGACGAGGCGACCGCCGTCTCGTTTGCGGGCGACGTCGCCAAGGCGCTGTCCAATGTGCTCGCCACCGACGAAACCGCCATCCCCGCGGCGTGGGCCAACCGCGTGGCCGCCCCAACCGAGGGGTTCAAGAAGGCGTTCAACAAGCTCCTGCCGGACGGCAAGGGCGATCTCGTCGCGACGCTGATCGACGTAGGCGCAGTAACGCCCCCGCCCGGTGTTCGCGCCGAGGTGCAGGCGAAGCTCATCGTGCTCGCCGACGGGCGCGTGCGCTTCTCCACGGTTGCCGCCCGCGATGGCAAGACGGTCGACGCAAGCCCGACGCCGAACCTCGCGACGGCCGAACCGGCGGTGGCCACGCTGCTGGGCGACTTCATCAACCACCTGTCGACGGGCCCGTGCCAGGCTCCCTACCTGAGCGGCGAAGAGCTGCTGTCGCTCCCTGCGCCGCTCCGCGGCGAGCTGGGGGCCGACATCCCGACGACGGCCGCGGCCTGCGAGGTCATCCGGAGTCACAAGGACGCCAACTGGGGACCGATCCTCGAGGCGGCCGTCGTCGTGCTCAAGCACGCCGATACATACGTCGCCATCGCCGCGCACTTTCACTCGGACCAGACAGGCAAGATCGTCTTGACGCCGGTGGACGTGGCGCCGGTCGCGGGCAAGTCGATGGAGCTGTCGTGGGCTTCTGAAGGCCCGCCGCCGGCGAAGGCCAAGCCGCCCGCCGCTGCGCCCCCCGCTCCCGTGGCCCCGGCCCCCGCCGCGCCCCCCGCCAAGAAGTAGTCTAGCCTCCGCGACCTCCGCGCTCGGGCCAGCGCCCGCCGTCGACAGGGATGGCCGGCGATCGGCTAGCATGCGCCGCCGTGTCCGAACTCGCCGCTTCGAAGGGCCGGCCCGTGGCGCGCTGGGCGCCGTGCGTGGCAGGGGCGGCGATCGCCCTGGCCGGGGTCGCCGCATACGCTAGGTCGATCGCCCCCACCGTGACGCGGGATGATCCTGCGGAGCTCCAGGTCATCGGCTGGGCCGGAGGACTGCCCCACGGCACCAGCTACCCGCTCTACATCTGGCTCGTCCGCTTCCTGCTGATCTTTCACATCGGCGGCAACGTCGCGCAGCGCGTGACGATGGTCTCGGCGCTGAGCTCCGGCGGTGCGCTCTTCGTCCTCTACCGTCTGGCCGGGCGCCTCGTCGCCGATCGAGGCCCCGCGCGCTGGGTCGCTGCCGCCGCGGCCACGGGGCTCTTCGCGTACTCCTACACGTTCTGGAGCGTCTCGATCATTGCGGGGATGTACTCGCTCCACGTGCTGCTCTCCGCGATCGTCCTGCACGAGCTCGTGGTGTGGGATCAGACGCGCGACGACCGCCGGCTCTATGCGGCTGCGATCGTGCTCGGCGCATCGATGGGCAACCACGTGATGACGGTGGCGCTCCTACCGGGCGCCGTCGTGTTGGTCGTCGTCGGCGTGTGGGCGCGCCGTCCCATCCGGGACACGATTCGCCTCCTCGCCGGCGTCGGCGGCGCATCCCTCGCCGCGGTCGCCTTCTGCAACGGGCTGCTCTTTTACCTGCTCTGGCGCCGGCACGTCCCCTTCGACCACTGGGCCGGCATCCTGGCGGCGCCCAAGTTCTTCCAGATCCCGCCGGGCGGCGACTCGTTCTCGTACGCGTGGTGGTACGAGATCACGTGCCGCCAGTTCCGATTCGAGCTCTTCGGCTCGACGGCGAAGACGGTCCACGATCAGCTCGAGTCGTTGCCCTACCGCGTCGTCGCCGAAGTCTTCCCGGTCGGGGCCCTCGCAGCCCTGGCGGGTTGGGTGGTGCAGTGGTGGCGCGGGTGGCGCGTGAACGTGATGCTCACGATCACCCTGGCCACGCACGTGGTTCTCGTCGCCACGTACAACCAGCTGCACAAGAGCAACTTCTACCTCCTCGTCCCGAGCTTCATCCTCGCCCTCTACGTGGCGGTGGCCCTCGGAGCGTTGCTTCGTCTCTTCTCCGCGCGCGTCTTGCAACCCCGCGGGCTCGGAGACGCTGACGGCACCGCCGCGGCGGTGGCCCTCGCAGGCGCGTGCGTGCTGCTCTACGGGGCAAACGAGTGGTCGCGCGGGGAGTGCGAGGACTCGTTCCGGCACATCGAATCCTCGTTCGTCCGCAGCGCTGTCGAGTCGAAGCTGGGGCCCCGCCCCGACGAGCACGATGACCGCGCCATCCACGACGACGCCGCACAAGCGCTCGATTTCGTCGCACCGGGGTCGATGGTGTTCGCGGACTGGCCGGAGCACTACGCCTTCGAGTACGTCGCTCGCGTCGAGCGCGATCGGTCGGATCTCACCGTCTACGAGTCGTATCCGTACGGCATCGGCCGGCACGAGTTCCCCGAAGATTACGTTCTGCTAATCGAGGACGCGGGCCGTAGCCGCCGCGTCTTCTTTCTCAACGTGCAACCGCCGCGCAGGCCAGGGTGGTCGGCGCGCCACGTCGCGCGCGGACTCCTCGAGGTCACCTTCGCAGGGACGCCGGGGTAGGAGCGTGGGGCCGCGACTCTCGGTCACCGGTTGGCTCGAATCCCGAGGCGAGGTGTTGTCGGAGCTCGCGTACGTCCCGTGCGCGCTCGTTCTCACCTGGAGCCTCTTCGTGGTGAGGGGGATACCGCTCACGCACGACGGGCTCGGCGTGGTCTGGCTGGAGTGGTACCGGCGCGCTTATCTCGCCGGCGATTGGTTTCCCACGTGGACCCCGTTCGCCTCGAACGGCCACGGGTCGCCCGCCCCCATCGCGTATCACAGGTTGCATCCGCAGATCTTCGGCGCGCTGGCGATCGTGACGGGCCCCGTGCTCGCGCTGAAGATCAGCGTACCCCTGCTTCTCGTCGTCGGCGCGGCGGGCCTCAGGCGCCTGTGCAGGATGCTCGGCGCCCGTCCAGCGATCGCCTGGATCGCAGGGGTGCTCCTCATGTCGGCGAACTACACCGTCGTCGACTGGTTCGTGCGCGGGGCGATCGCCGAGTTCACGGCCTTCATGCTGGTGCCGTGGTGCATCCGGTACGCCCTGCTGCTCTTCTCCGACGCTCGGGGGCCGTGGCGCCTCGGTGCTGCTGTTCTTCGCGCACATGATGACGTTCTACTACTTCATCCTCGTCGCGATGGTCCTGTGCCTCGGCGATCTCATCGCGCTGCGCCGGTTCGGCGGGGGGCGCGTGCGCCAAGCCGTGGCGCGGGGAGCGACGTTCGCGGCGCTGATGACGTGCGCGATCGGGCCGTACGTGGCCGCGCTGCAGTACGCCGTCGCGTTCACGCCGATCGCGACCTTCAAGATGCGCTGGGACGACGAGGCGTACCGATCGTGGTCGTCGTGCCTGCTGGACCCGAGCTTCTCGTTTTGGCGCGCAAACCTCGAGGGAGCCATGTCCGCCGAAGTCGGTCGATGGATGCTGCTCGCCCTCGCGACCGTCCTCGCGATCAGCGCCGCGGCGCGAAGGGTCGTCTTCGGCCCGCTCCGAACGTTGGTCGTCCTGGCGATCGTCTTCTTCGTGCTGCAACCCCACCCGATGGCGTTCGTGTTCGATCTGGTGCCCGGTGCGTCGAAGATCCAGCTCCCGTCGAGGCTCCTGGTCTTCATCGTC
>Ga0302324_100018833_pt1 | contig 13590 bp, 12 predicted proteins | sample Palsa_T0_1_FD_201949 | JGI IMG/M metagenome (GOLD analysis project Ga0302324, IMG submission 201949) | Peat permafrost microbial communities from Stordalen Mire near Abisko, Sweden - Palsa_T0_1 | ecosystem: Environmental > Terrestrial > Soil > Palsa > Peat permafrost | place: Sweden: Abisko...
CCTCGCCCCAACGTGATAAAGCTGCTGCGCGACTGGTTTCGCTTGGACAACCTGCGCCTGGACCGCGATTCTGAGGGGATCAAGAACGCCCTGATGGTCGGCCTCTTCGTCCTCCTCGTCGGCGGCATGATCGGCGGCTGGATGGGGATCAAGGCCTGGAACGACTACATGATGGGCCTCCCCCGCTAAACGCGAGGTTTACACGGGCAGTGCGGCAGAGCACAGGGCCCCGTCCCCGCGCCGAGCGAAATCGAGACACATGAGCTCCACGCCGATTGGCAGCAGCACGGTCCCGTCTCCGGCCGAATACACGTATCCGTCGGGAAATCTCCCCGAGGGAATCGAGCCGGCCTCGAGCAGCAGCAGCACGTCGAGCACGACGTCCAGCTCGAGCACCAGCACGCCGACGACGAATCCGTACGTGCAAGAGTACGACACGCTGCAATCCGAGGATCTTCAAGAGCTCTTCAACGTCTCGTTTGGCACGCAGCAGAACTCAGCACTGAACATCGATAGCGTCCTCGCGCAGTGGGTCGAGATCAATGCTCAGGAGCAAGAGGCGCAAGCGTCGACGATTGCGACATTGGTGAACAACGCGGGCTCGTCGACGACGGATGCGACGGCGAATATCCCGACGCTCGAAGATATCCAGTCGCAAAGCGATCAACAGGCGCAAACGGCCCTGAACAGTTATTCCAGCGCGCCCTCAGGTGCATCGATCGTCGACTTCCAATCCTAAGCAGGATTGAGCTTTTAGGCTGACTCACAGACCTCGAAGGAGGGGCGTGAGACGGCCGATCAACTGAAACGTGTAGCTTGCATCGACGATTTGCGCACGATCGCGCAGCGTCGTGTACCGAAGGCGTTCTTTCAATACGCCGACGCGGGATCGTATTCCGAAGCAACTCTGCACGCGAACCGTGACGATCTCGAAGCCATAAAGTTCCGGCAGCGCGTCGGCATCGATCTGACGTCGCGCGAGCTTGGCACGACGATCCTTGGCGAACCGGCATCATTACCGCTCGTTCTCGGGCCGATCGGAGCGCTTGGGATGCAGCATGGTGACGGCGAGATTCTCGCTTGTCGCGCCGCGCAAGCCGCCGGAATTCCGTTCACGCTGAGCACGATGTCGGTGTGCTCGATCGAAGATGTCGCGGAGGCGGCCGAAGAACCGTTTTGGTTTCAGCTGTACGTCATGCGCGATCGGGGTTTCGTGCGCGATCTCATCGCGCGCGCGGCTGCCGTGAAATGCAGCGCCCTCGTCGTCACGCTCGATCTCACGATGCTCGGCCAACGCCACAACGACGTCCGTAACGGTCTGAGCGTTCCGCTCGAGCTGACGCTGCCCAATGCTATCGACGTCGCAACAAAACCGTCGTGGTTACTGAGCATCCTGTACGGCAAGCGCAAGACGTTCGGAAATCTGCACGGCCGCATCAAAGGCATGGACGATATTACATCGCTCTCCGCCTGGGTCTCGCAGCAATTCGATCCGTCGCTCAACTGGAAGGATCTCGAATGGATCCGTGAGCTGTGGCCGGGCAAGATCGTCCTTAAGGGCATCCTCGAAGTCGAGGACGCGAAGATTGCAGCAAAGAGCGGTGCATCCGCGATCATCGTCTCGAATCACGGTGGCCGTCAGCTCGATGGAACAACGTCATCGATTTCGGCGCTGCGCCCAATCGTGCAGGCTGTGGGTTCGGAGATCGAGGTGATGTTCGACGGCGGGATTCGCAGCGGCCAAGACGTGCTGCGTGCGCTTGCGTTCGGCGCACGCTCGTGCATGATCGGACGCGCTTTCGTGTACGGTCTCGGCGCAGCCGGCGAAGAGGGGGTCGCAAAAGCCCTGGAGATTCTGCGCAAAGAGCTGGACGTGACGATGGGCCTGACCGGGACTCATTCGATCGCTGAGGCCGGAATGCACATCATCGCAAAGACCGGAGCATCGTCGTGAGCAAAGTTCGAGTACTGGCCGGAACGCGCAAGGGCGCATTCATTCTCAGCGCCGACGGGAAGCGCGAAAATTGGACCGTCTCCGGGCCATTCTTCGGCGGTTGGGAGATCTATCACGTCAAGGGCTCGCCGGCCAATCCCAATCGTCTTTGGGCTTCGCAAACCTCGGCGTGGTTCGGCCAGCAGATTCAACGTTCCGACGACGGCGGCAAAACGTGGGAAGCGAGCGGCAATAAATTTGTCTACGACGGTATCCCCGGAACGCATCAATGGTACGACGGAACGCCGCATCCGTGGGAATTTGCGCGCGTTTGGCACATCGAACCGTCGCTCGACGACCCGGATACGATCTACGCCGGAGTCGAAGATGCGGCGCTGTTCAAATCAACGGACGGCGGCGCAAATTGGAGCGAGCTCTCCTCGCTGCGCACGCACACCACCGGCGCCAGCTGGCAACCCGGCGCGGGCGGGATGTGCCTGCACACGATTCTGATCGATCCCAAAGATCCGAAGCGCATGTTCGTCGCCATCTCCGCAGCCGGCGCGTTCCGAACGACGGACGGCGGCGATACGTGGCAGCCGATCAACAAAGGCTTACGTTCCGCGCAGATCCCCGATCAGGACGCGGAGGTCGGCCACTGCGTGCATCGCCTCGCGATGCATCGCACCCGTCCGGATGTGCTGTACATGCAAAAGCATTGGGACGTGATGCGGACCAACGACGGGGGCGACGTCTGGCACGAAGTCAGCGGAAATCTGCCGACCGATTTCGGCTTCTGCATCGACGTGCACGCACACGAGCCTGAAACGATTTATGTCGTCCCAATCAAAAGCGATTCCGAGCACTATCCGCTCGACGGAAAGCTGCGCGTTTACCGCAGCCGTTCGGGCGGCAACGAATGGGAAGAATTGAGCAAGGGATTGCCGCAAAGCAATTGCTACGTGAACGTGCTGCGCGACGCCATGGCGGTCGACTCGCTCGATGAGTGCGGCGTGTATTTCGGGACGACGGGCGGACAAGTCTACGTTTCGGCAGACGCCGGTGACAGCTGGAAAGCGATCGCACACGATCTGCCGGCGGTGCTTTCGGTCGAGGTGCAGACGCTGCCGTGATCCGCGTCGTGCTGCCGGCGCATCTGCGGACGCTAGCACGTGTCGACGGAGAGGTTCAAATCGACGTGCCGGACGGCGCTTCGCCGGGCAGCGTGCTCGACGCGCTTGAAGATCGCTTCCCGGTCCTACGCGGCGCGATTCGCGATCATGTTACGCTCAAACGCCGCGCGTACGTCCGCTTCTTTGCGTGCGAACGCGATATCTCGCACGATCCGCCCGATGCGCCGCTGCCCGATGCCGTTGCGAGCGGCAGCGAACCGTTCTTCATCATCGGCGCGATGTCCGGAGGCTGAGTTAGGCTGCTTTCCGCAGTCGGAACGAGAGCGCGATCATCGCAACACCGGCAAGAATGGCGTAGAACCCAAGGATCCAAACGATCGATATCGCTCCAGCAAGCGGAAACACGAAGAAATACAGTCCGAGCAGAATCGAGAGTACGCCGTTGATAATCCACAGCCACTCGTTCGGTAAAGCCGCACGCAGACGTATCGCCGTCATGAGCTCGAAAACGCCGGTTACGATCGCCCAAGCGCCGATGAGAATGGTGAGGGTGTACGCGGTAATTCCCGGATACATGAACGTCAATACGCCGGCTATGATTCCGGCGATTCCGCCGAGCAGTTGCCACCACCAATGACTTGCGTTGGATGACGAGATGCTGCGGACTGCACCGACGATCATAAACGCGCCGTCGAGCACGAAAAAGATGCCGATCCAGAACACCAGCGCGATAAGCGTCGCACCGGTCCAAAAGAAGCAAAGCAATCCGAAAAGGACTGCAAGGATTCCGCGCAAGAGAAGAGCCCACCAGTGAGCTCTCAGGGCCTCGGGGGCGAGCAGCGCCATCATATAAATGTCGCCCTTATTTCAGCCGTCGTCGTTTTCCTCGTGCATGCGGTATGCAATCCGCACTACGGATTTTTCCGCGACGAGCTGTACTTCATCATCTGCGGCCGCCACCCGCAATGGAGCTACGTCGATCAGCCGGCGATCACGCCACTCTTGGCCGCCGGCACACAGATCTTCGGACATTCGCTCTTTCTGCTGCGCCTCGTCCCGGCATTGTTTGCAGCAGGCGGAGCCTACGTCACGTGCGTCTTAGCAGCTGAATTCGGAGCGGGCAGCTTCGGACAGACACTGGCAGCACTCACCTATCTGTTTTCCGGCGTGCTCCTGAGTTTCGGCATGAAGGTTAGCGCCGACGAAGTCGGGCTTCTGACGTGGCCGCTGTTGGCGCTCGTCGTCATACGTATCATCAAGGGATCGGGCCCCCGAGTCTGGATGGCATTTGGGCTTGTCGCCGGACTCTCGATCGAGAGCAAGTACAGCGTGCTGTTCTTGCTCGCGGCAATGTTCGCCGGACTCTTGCTCACGCCGCAGCGGCGCATTCTCGCTAACATTTGGGTCGGAGCCGGCGCGTGCATCGCCCTGCTGATTGCGCTACCCGCCTTTGCGTGGCAAGCACACTACGGATTTCCGATGTGGGAACTGCTCGAGGGCGGACAACACGGCAAGAACATCATCGTTAGCCCCGGTCTGTTTCTCGTTCAGCAGATCCTGATCACGAATCTCTTTCTCTTTCCGGTGTGGGTGATTGGCCTGGTTTGGCTGTTTCGCAATGCACCAAATCGTTTTCTCGGATACGCGTACGTCATCTTGATTCTCGAAATGCTGGTCTTTCACGGCAAGCACTACTACCCGGCCAACGTCTATCCGGTCTTGATCGCGGCGGGGGGCATGCAGATCGAGCGCTGGAGCGCGAACATTCGCGTGCTTCGAATAGCGATCGTGGCGTACGCGCTCGTCCTCGGCCCGATCTTCGTGCCGTTCTCACTTCCGATTCTTCCGGAGCAGACATTCTTATCGTATCAAGGGCGTCTGATTCAAGCGCTGCATGTACCGAAAGGCATCTTGGCAACCGAACACGGTCGCGAAGTTACTCCACTACCCGGTGACTTTGCCGACATGCACGGATGGCCGCAATTTGCCCAAACGATCAAGAGCGTCTACTATTCGCTGCCGCCGAGTGAACGCGCACAAGCCGTCGTCGTTACCGGCAACTACGGCGAGGCGTCTGCAATCGAGTTTTTCACGCCGGACGTTCCGGTTATCAACGGGCACAATCAGTTCTGGCTGTGGGGGACGCACGGCTACAGCGGTAACGTGATCATCGACGTTCCCGGCGACTGTGGCGGAGATTCGCATCTTTTCAAGAGCGCGCAGCTCGCCACGCGCTTTAATGCGCCGTACACAATTGGCTGGGAAACCAACATCCCGATCATGATTTGTCGCGGAATTCGGGAGCCGCTTTCGGAGATTTGGCCGAAAATTAAGAACTACATCTGAACTCGCTCGCTCTCGGACTCGTCCTCACGGCCGCCGTCCTCCACGCAACCTGGAATCTGCTCGCCAAGCGCGCCGGCGGCGGCGCACCATTCATTTGGCTCTATTTTGCGATCTCGACGTTGCTCTACGCGCCGATTGCGATCGCTGTCTGGCTGCTCTGGCCACAAACGTTTACGGCCATCGACATCGCGTTCATCATCGGCAACGGCTTGCTGCACATGTTTTATTTCATCGTACTGCAGCGCGGTTACCGGGTTGGCGATCTTTCCGTCGTGTATCCGCTGGCACGAGGAACGGGGCCGCTGCTCTCGTCGATCGCCGCGATCATTTTCTTAGGCGAGCGGCCGTCACCGGTCGCGAGCGCCGGGATCGTCATCATCGTCGTCGGCGTCTTCTTGGCATCAGGCTTTCATCGCATGCGTGATGCAACGGTACGTGCCTCCGTGTTCTACGGGCTCGCTACGGGCTTGTCGATCGCCGCGTATACGCTTTGGGACAAGCATTCGATGACCGCCCTCGCGCTCAATCCGATTCTCTACGATTGGGGCGGAAACGTCGTGCGCTTTGTGTTGATGACGCCTGTTGCCGTTCGCCGATGGGGCGACGTCCGCGCAGCCTTTCACGAACACCGTTTTGAAGCCGCAGGCATTGCGGTACTTTCGCCACTGGCGTACCTTCTTGTTTTGTGGGCCCTAACGTGGACGCCGGTTACGTTCGTGGCGCCGGCGCGCGAGCTCAGCATCATGTTTGGGACGTTCTTTGGAATTGTATTCTTCAAAGAACGCGACCCCGCGCACCTACGACTGATTGCGGCTGCGCTCATGTTGGTAGGTATTGTCGCGCTCGCTCACGGCTAATCGTCGTCGGGTGGGCAAAAACGCCGCAACGCCTGCACTGAAGGGATAGAATAGTACGCCCCCGTGAGGGCATCCGTATAAAGCGTTAACGCATCGCGCGGACCGCCGATCCCGGCCATTTGCTCGAGCATGCGCTGGAGCGGCATTTGATCGGCGCAAAACCCGATGAACAGCGTTCCGTGATCGGAGACGGTCCCATACGGAACGTTGCGGCGGAATATCTTGAGCTCTTTGCCGTCGACGTCGAGCGTGGTGCGCGAAACGTGTGAATCCGGCGGCATCTTGGCTTCCTCGAACTCGACACTGTCCGGCTTGGTGCGGCCGATGACGGCCTCTTGCTTCTTGTCCGGCAAATCGCTGAACGCGTTATCGCGATGCTTCCACATCTGAAACAAGAGCACGCTACCGCCAGCGCCGGGCCCGTCGCCGATCACGACGATTTCGGGCGCGGCGTCGAGCGTCGGATTCTCCGTTCCATCCTCAAAGCCGGTAAGGTCGCGGTTGTGCCGGTACGACCAGCCGCGTGCTTCGCGCGTAAGGTCCGCGTATTGCGCGACCGACGCGACCGCTTCTTTCCCCATGTCGAAGACGACGTCGTAGCTAGCGGCCGAAAACCAGACCCAAATGTCAGCTTGCGTCGCCGGCATGCTATAACCGCCGGGACCGCGGATCGCCTCGAAATCGCGCACATCCTTGGCTGCGTCATTCGGCGCAATCTTGCTCCACAACGACGGCCTGAAGCCGATGACGCGATTTACGCCGCCGACGGTCGAGCGCGATTCGCGAACGCCGACAAGCGCAGACGCTGCCGCGGTCGCGTCTGCACCCGAGCGCAACGTAAATTCAAAAAATCCATGCGCTGCATCGCCCAACGCAAAAATGCCGGTTTGTGGAGTCTCCATCGGCGCGGACCTTACCGTTTCTTTTCGAGCGGTCCTCCGATTTGCGGGGCATACCCGGCCAGGATCGCGTGGACGCTCGATGGCGGCGTAATCAATCGCGCATCGCCTGTGTGAGGCCGTGCGCGAGCCTCGCCGTATCCGCTCTGCGACGACCACGGCAGCAGCGCGTCCACGAGCACGACATGTGGCACCGCATCGACATCGACGTATGCGCCCGCGGGCAGCTCACGCCACGGAAATGCGTGCAGACGCTTGCTGCGATTCTCCAGCCGCTCTTCGTGTAAGCGTGAATCAATCGCGTTGGCACCGCGAATCCCAACGGCGATTTGAAACCGATTGTAATCGCCGCGCCGGCACAGTGCACACGGGCGATGACCGGCGGCAAACGCCAGCGCTTCGTCGTAAAAGAACAGCGCAGTCCAGCGGCCGGGAACCCATTTTGGCGCGACCCAGCCTTTATATTCGAGCACGCACGTTATCCAATGCTTGCTCGCCCACGGCCGTACGATGTCATGCCCGCGGTGGATGCAACCACGGTTTCCAAGCCAATTTCCCCGCAGCGGCGTCGCAATAATCTCGCCATAGGGCGTGACGCGATTTCGTTCAGGCATTTTCGGTCTGGGCGGAGAACTGTCGCGCATGCGTAGACGCGGATTCTTGGAAGCCTCGCTCTCGGCGATCGGAACGCCGATGATCGCACGAGCTGCACAAGCGTCGGGCGCGCCGGCAGACTTGATCGTAAGCGCGCAAACCATTCACACGGTCGAGCCGGTGGCTCCCGCCGCGACGGCGTTCGCGGTGCGTAACGGCCGCTTCGTGTATGTGGGCTCGGTCGAGGGAGCACTCGCGCTGCGCGGTGCGAAAACGGAAGTCGTCGATTTCGGCAATGCGACGATCCTGCCAGGACTCGTCGACGCGCACATGCATCTGACGTCCGTCGGCCAAGCGCTGCACGAAGTCGATCTGTATCACGTTACGTCGTTTGACGAAGTTGTACGGCGAACGGTTGCATTCGCGAAAACATCACCGGATACGTGGATCGTCGGTGGCGGCTGGGATCAAAACCTTTGGACCGGCAAAGCCTTTCCGACGCACGACGCGCTCAGCGCGGCGATTCCCGATCGTCCCGTGCTCTTGGAGCGCGTCGATGGGCACGCGATCCTCGTCAACGCCGAGACGATGCGCATCGCGCGCGTTACAAAATCTACACCGGATCCGGTGGGCGGACGCATTCTTCGCGATGCGAGCGGCAGTCCGACCGGCGTCTTCATCGACAACGCGACGCGGCTGATCTACGCCGTCGAGCCCGCGCCCTCGCACGACCAACTGGTACGCTGGACGCGCGCGGCCTGCACTGAAGCCGGCCGTTTCGGCGTCACAGCCATCGGCGAAGCGAATACAACCGGCGCGGCACTTGCAGCGTTCGAAGAGATTGCTCGCGCCGATCAGCTTCCGATTCGAATTCACGCGATGTTATCGGATAATGCCGACCTCATCGCTGCGCATTTTGCGAAGGGTCCCGTCCACGGCGCCTACGATGGCCGTCTCTCGGTGCGGGCAATCAAGATGTTCTCCGATGGCGCGCTTGGGTCGCGCGGTGCCGCGCTCTTGCAACCGTATTCCGACGACCCCGCGAACCGTGGACTGCTTCTCATCACCCAAGCCCATATCACGGATGTTGCAACGCGTGCGCTCGCGCACGGATTTCAGACGTGCGTGCATGCGATCGGCGATCGCGGCAACCGGACCGTCTTAGATGCCTACGAAGATGCGCTTCGGACCGTTCCGCGACGCGATTACCGGCTACGCATCGAGCACGCGCAAGTCCTCAGCCCGCAAGACATCCCGCGCTTCAAGGCGCTGGGGATCATTCCATCGATGCAGACGACGCACCAGATCAGCGACATGAATTGGGCACAAGATCGTCTTGGCCCCGAGCGCGTCAAGGGTGCGTACGCCTGGCGTTCACTGCTCGACACCGGCGTCATCATTGCAAACGGAACGGACGCGCCGGTCGAGCCGGTCAACACGCTGCGCACCTTCCATTCTGCGATCTCACGGCAAGACGGCGAGAACCTACCGACGGGCGGCTGGTATCCCGCGCAGCGCATGAACCGCGATGAAGCACTGCGCTCGATGACCATCTGGGCCGCCCATGCGAATTTCTCCGAGGATACGATCGGTTCGATCGCATCCGGCAAGTACGCAGACTTCGTCGTGATGGATCAAGATTGGATGAAGGTCGCGCCGGAATCGATCATGCAAACGAAAATTCGCGCGACCTACTCGAGCGGGCGCCAAGTCTACGACGGCACCCACGATACCGCAAGCGGTATCCCGACGCGACCGCGGCGCTACGCGCGCAGTGTCTCGATGTGCAGCTGCGCCTAACGCGGCGCCGCACCGGCAGCACGCTGCGCCAGCAAGGCGAGATGCGCTTGCGTTATCTCGTCGATCCCGCCCGCGTGCGCCCGTTCTTCTGCCGCCGACTGCACGCGCTTTAGCTCGAGCCGCGCCAGCGCTTGCGCATCGGACGGCGTACCGGCAGCCGGCGAGTTGACGACTGCGAGCAGCTTCGTCACGTACATCGACTGCAGGTTCCTTCGCAACAGCGAGATGTTGTGTGCACCCGGCGACGTGATCTCAGTGAAGATCGCACGGTGCATCCAATCAAAGAAGCCATCCAAGCCGAGCGTTCGCCTCGACGTCAAGAGCGGATTGCGTTCGAGTCTTGCGAGAACCAGTGGCTGAAAAAGTTCGTCAAGCGTAAGCGACTGGATTTGGCCGATGCGTTCGTCGACCGGAAAAGAGTGCTCCGGCGGCGGGTTGTATGCCCACAACGGAAGATTTCCGTACGTATCCCACTCGACGTAGCCGTAACCCGCCCACTCCGAGTATCCGAGCTTGCTGAGAAGCGACGGCGAGAATTGCAAATACCGATCCGAGAATAAATAGGAGCTGAGAATGCCGAATGCGCGTTGCTGCGTGGCGAGCGGAACCGGAGCGACCGGCGGGTCCGCACCGGGATCTCCGCGATGCGCACGCGAGATATATTGGCCGCCGATGAAATGCGCCGTCTTCGACGCCAGCGTCAGATAGCGCATCAGCGAGCTTCCGAACGCGACGGACACGTCTTGGTATGCATGTCCGGGTTGGGGCAGAAGCTGCGCGTAGCGATCGAGCAGCGCGTGGTTCATCCGCAGCTGCACGTCCGTCCATCCGAGCTGATCGCTCGTGAGCTCACCAGTCTCGACGCGCGGATCGGCGGCGTGGCCATCTTTCCACGCCACATCTTCGTCCGATGCATAACGATAGAGCGGATTCGACCACGCTTGCGCCCAGCGTTCGAGCGTTGGCAGCTCGGCGTCGGGCGTCGTCGCGCCGGGAATTGCTGCGTAAGCGTACTTCATCGCGTAGTAATCGTACGGACCGAGCACGGTTTGATGAAAGCTGCCTTGCGGCGTGCCGCGGGGCCAAATATTCAGCGGCGTGTATTCCATCACCGTCGTAGCGATGCCGTACTTGCTCGTAAAGTTCGGATCCTGAAGCTGCTTTGCGGTGTAGGCGTCGTGACCGATGAAGTTGTGCTGCATCCCGAGATTGTGGCCGGTCTCGTGCAGAATTGTGGCCAAAAAGGCATCATCGATGAATTGTTCGGGAACCGGATCGGTCGTACGGCCGTATCGCACGGGATCGACGACGTTTCGCCACGTAGCGGCGGCACGTGCCGCTTCATCGGCTGAGATCAGGATGCCGGTGCGGAACTCTTCGCCCGTCCGAGGATCGTAGAGTGTCTGTGAATCCGCGCCGAAACTCGAGCGCTCTTCAGTGACCCAGCGCAGGACGCTGTAGCGAATATCCTCAGCATCCCAGCTGGGATCGTTCGGCTGATCCTTCACCTGGATTGCATTGAGAATTCCGATGCGCGCGAAGGCGCCGTTCCATTTGAGGACTGCATCACGAATCGGTGCGCGGAAGCGCTGCGGGATCGTGTTGCTTAAATAGAACACCATCGGATGCGTCGCCGGCGACGGCTTCCCCGGATCGGCGGGCGCGAAGTTCCAGCGGATGAGATAGCGCAAACGCCGGTCGATCGAGAGATCCGCGCGCGGCGCAAAATCCATGTAGATATCGTCGTAGATGCCGACGCGGTCGTCCGCGTAGCGGGGCGTATACGAATCGGCAGGCAGCTGCGCGAAATTGTACGCAACATCCATCTGCATCGAGCGCGCATCCGGCGCAGTATCGGGCTGGACGTGCGGCTCGCGCGTGGCCCAAAGCTGCTTCACGTGTATGACGACATTTTGCGGAAAGGCCTTGACCGTGCCGAAATACGTGCGCTCGGGATCGAGCCGGTACGCCGTGAGCTGTTTCGTATGCAGCGTCGTATTGATGATGTGGTCGAGATCGAGGACGTCCTTATAGAGCGGGGACGCATCGAAGACAATGTGCCCGTTGCCCTCAGCGACGATCTTCCCGGCCCCGACGACCGATTGTGGAAAGTTCGTCAGGACCGCGCGGGATCCGACGAAGGACGTGTTTGGCCAAACGATTGCGATCTTGTCATCGGCACGCTCAAAGCGGACCAGCATCGCCGGCAAATGATCGGTGTTGCCCCAGACGATGAAGCTTGCCCCCAGACCGTTTCCCGGAACGATCGTCTCGAGAAAATCCTTATCCAGCTGGTCGGTCCTCAGATCGATATAGACATGACCGTGTTTTTGCCAGATGCCGAACAGGCCGGTTTGTTCGGTCGCCCCCGCCGTGAACGGCGTGTAAGAATCCGGATCGTCGGCTCGAACCCCCGCAGGCACGAAAAGACAAACGATGAGAAGCAGCGCGGACGCAAAGAATCGCATGGGCGCGAGATTTGCTCTCAAGAACAGCGTTCCCGGGTACTACAATTTTAGTAGGTAATACAACCTCGCCAGTCCGAATGCGAGCAGCATGAAGAGCATCTTGGCGACGCGGTAATGCGTAAAGTCTGGATCGAAGCATCACTCAACGGACCGTGGGGCCGTAGCAAACAGCCCAACATTCCGGTCCGCGTCGAGGACATCATCGCCGAAGCGGTTGCCGTTGCAAAGACGGGCTGCGCGATCGTCCACGTCCACGCGTACGACGAACAGACCGGACGACAACGCGACGATTGGGAGATCTACGCGCGGATCATCGAAGGTATTCGCGCGCAGATCGACGTCATCGTCTATCCGACGATTCCACTTGCCGGCTCGTCGTACGCCGGAGACAAAACGCGCCGCCGATTCGCGCACGTCGAAGAGCTCGCGCGACGCGGTCTCCTGGAGTGGACGGTGCTCGATCCGGGGTCGGTCGATTTTGCGCGCTTCGAGAACGTGCTCGATGCCGATGCCGGCTTTGTGTACGAAAACTCACTCGCGGACATACATGATGGGATGCGCGTGGCGCACGAACATCAGTTGCATGCCGGCTACGCCATTTATGAACCGGGATTTACGCGCCTCGGTGCGGCACTAGCGGCAGCCTACGGCGTGCCGTGTCCGGTCTACCGGTTCATGTTCTCGGACGAATTCGCGTGGGGCTTTCCGCCCAATCCTGCGTTTCTCGATGCGCACCGCACACTGCTCCACGAGGTCGCGCCAAATGCGCCGTGGATGGTTGCGGGCCTCGGCGTCGACATCTGCCCGTTAATCGAACATACCGTGGCGCATGGCGGTCACGTCCGCGTTGGGCTTGAAGATGCGCATTGGGGCGCGCAAAGCACGAACGTGCAGTTAGCGGAGCAAGCTGTAGCGCTCATCGCGGCTGCCGACGGTGAACCGGCAACGAGCACGGATGTTCGCGCAGCTCTCGCAGCGCTAGCTCCCGCGCAAGCCCGCTAACGATTTGCGCTGACGTCCCGCATCGAAGTTTGCGGGATCGAGCCACTCTTCGAGCGCGCGCCCAACCTTCGGCCACTCTTTATCGATGACCGAGAACCAGGCAGTGTCGCGGTTCCGGCCCTTGTAGATCACCGCTTGCCGAAAGATGCCTTCAAAGATGAAACCGAGGCGATCCGCAGCTTTACGTGACGGTGCATTCAGCGAATCGCATTTCCACTCGTAGCGTCGATAGCCGAGATCAACAAACGCGTAGCGCATCATGAGATACATGGCTTCGGTCGCAGCCGGCGTTTGGCGGAGGCGACGCGAGAAATACACGTTGCCGACTTCGATGACGCCCACGCGCGGTTCCATGCGCAGGAAGCTTGCAAACCCCACGACCGTTCCGCTCGCGCTCTCGATGATCGCGTAGTACAGCGGATCCTGACTCGCGCACGCTCCGCGCAGCCACTCGTCGAACTCGCCCAAATCTTTGAACGGCCCATAGAATAGGTAAGTAAATGCCGATGCATCGTCTTGTGCCGCAGCGGCATACAGCTGCTCGCCATGACGAGCCTC
>Ga0302324_100018836_pt1 | contig 13587 bp, 14 predicted proteins | sample Palsa_T0_1_FD_201949 | JGI IMG/M metagenome (GOLD analysis project Ga0302324, IMG submission 201949) | Peat permafrost microbial communities from Stordalen Mire near Abisko, Sweden - Palsa_T0_1 | ecosystem: Environmental > Terrestrial > Soil > Palsa > Peat permafrost | place: Sweden: Abisko...
CTGCTCCTCCCTTGTTTTCCCATTTCCAGAGAATATACTGATTTCGCATAGGGGTATGGAATTTGAACACCAACGAAAAAGCATGAAGGTCTATAAGCATTTTTCTCTTCTCTTGTTGGTCTTTCTATCTCTATCGGTCAGCGCTCAACGGGCCGATTCCACAAATTTAATGGGAAAAATTATTGGAACCTGGCTCGTCCAGGCTGAATTCAAGAATTCCAAAAATATGTCACCGGTTGATTCAACAAAACTTGAATCCATTAAATTCAGATTAGACGGACACTTTATTTGGAGGAATGGAATTCATCGTCTTGATTCAGGTTCTTTCCATTCCAACGAGGAAATGTCTGAGCTCTTTCTGGAAAGTATAAGAGACAGAAAGCATCCTCAGGCATGGATCGTCACCTTAAAAAACAATGACTTCATGACGCTCCGGGGAATGGAGGGTTCTAAATTTGAAGGAATTAAATATGAATGTATAAAAGTAAAAGACGGTATTTATTAATATTTATTAATCTGAATGAGAAAAACTTATGAAAACGACAGAAGCGAATAATCAAACGAAATGGTCAATCGATCCAGCCCATAGTGAAATCGCATTTAAAGTGAGGCATCTTATGATTTCCCATGTTAAAGGCGCATTTAAAGTGTTTGATGCCAGTATCTATACCAACGCCAAAGATTTTACGACGGCAGAAATTGACCTGTGGATAGACGCCTCTTCGATTGATACGGGTGACTCCAAACGAGATGAGCATTTAAAAAGTGAAGATTTTTTTGATGTAAAAAATCATAAGCAAATAACTTTCATTTCAAGTACCATGGGTAAACCCGATTCAGACGGGAACCAGGAATTATGGGGAGAATTAACCATCCGGGGTATTACTAAAAACATAAAATTGACCGTACAATTTGGTGGGATTGCAAAAGACCCCTGGGGGAATGAAAAGGCAGGGTTTACGCTAACCGGAAAAATCAATAGAAATGATTGGGAACTTGTTTGGAATACCGCTACGGAAGCTGGAGGTGTTTTGGTGGGCGAGGAAGTAACTATCTCATGTGAAGCGGAGCTTATTAATTCGGGGCAAAAAGACCTGACTATTGAACTGGAGGCATCCGATAAATCCCAGCACTAACCGAATACATATCCAATAAGGTGAGGTTATCACGCGTTTTCTTATTGAGTGGAAGATAAAAATTTTCCTTGAGGGGAATCTATAAGGGCCGTTCACCTACGTCGATTACCCATTCCGCCGGGTCTTTATCGTAGTCCACGTTCAAATAGAATTGTTGTATACTATTTTTTACGTGCTCTTTTATTACAGGATCAGGAATCCGGTAGGAGCCTGGCAAATCTCTTAAAGGTCCGCGTGCGTCAAACGTAATTTCCAAATTCCTTTGCCCCGTATCCAGTGCCTTTGAAATTTCAGTTTGATTATTTTCCCAATAGGTAACTTTCATATTGCTATTTGTTTAACTAAGCATACCTATAAGGCTACAAAACCTGGGCCCGATGTAAAATGAAATTCAGGGCAAAGGGTTTTTATTTTCGACAGGGATCAAGCCTATTGCGGAATATAATCCACAATTCGCCGGCGAGAGATTTTTCTATTCAGGTCTTCAGAAATCATATTCGTTTGACGCACGGCTATTTGAGTTGATAGGCCACCACCGATTTCTTAAAAAAAGTGGGAACATAAACTATACGCCCGACTGGGTCATAGCCGATATCGGCCGTGTTTTTCTTCTCTGCACGAGTGTCGAGCAGTATCTGCATTTTCCCGTCCTTTCCGAGATAGTAAATCAGGCCAACCCAGCAAGAAACTATAAAATCGCCATTGCCAACCGGTTCTATCCCGTCGCCGCCAATTTCCATCGGGGCCACAGACACCAGTTTTTTATCCGGGCCGGCTTTAAAGACACCCTTGGACGTCAGTATATAAAGATCACTGAGTACGGCTTTAAGTCCGTTGACCCCCTTGAGGTCGCTTAAATAAAGTTCAGCCTTGCCGCCTGTAATCCGGTAGATATTTCCCAACTGGGAATCGGATATAAAAACAGTCCCCTTGCTATCGACGGTGATATCGTTCAGGCCCGTAGCCCCTTCAACAGGTATTTTCGACTCGAGCTTGCCCGTAACTGCGTCAATCACGGCGACTTCTGAAATGTCGGCGACAAACAATTTTGTACCCCAACGTCCCATTCCTTTCGGCGCATTCAGGCCGGTCGCCCAAGCCGCGTTCACAATTTTTCCGTTCTTGTTGAGCCTGGCGATCTCACCTTTGCCATCGGCACCCCATGGCGCCCCATCAATCAGGGAGACGAACAGACCATCCTTTTCATACAAAACGGACTCCGGAATTGCGAGGGTGGTGTCGCTTTCCCAAATTTTTACGAGAGTATGCTGCGCCTGGCCGACGACGGCCATTAGCAAAAAAAGAACAGAAAATAAAGGTTTCATGGCTGACCGCGAGATTTAATTTTTGCAGGAACAAATTTAATATTATCCCGATAAAATCGTCAATGGCTAAGCCAAACTTTCCGGCCTATTCCCCTTACGACACATGGCAACAAAAGGCGACCGGTTCGTTGCTGATTTGTCAATTTTTGTTGCTCATGAAAAACCAACGAATGACCAACAAGCACTTATTCCAACAGTTCGAAATGCTAACTCTTGATGATTTGTTTTCTATTGCGATGAAGGCGGTTGCCGTTCAAGTCAAACCAATAGATCCTGGTTTCTCCCAATTTAGTTAATTCCACCTTGAATTCGGAGGTATCGGCATTACGCCAAACGCAAAAAACCGTCCATCCCTGGTAGTCGGGGCCTTTAAGCGTCCGCTGAACTCCCGCAGGAACGCTGGCTGAATCAAGTTTTACCCAGTCTTCCTTGATTGCAGATTCGTAGTGATATCTTGCGGAGTCACCTTTAGATTGCGCACTGACTTCTACCGTTATCAAGCCGATCAATACAAGAACAAAAATCGCCTTTTTCATAATTCCATTAGCGCCAGGTGCTTCATAGCGATCCGAATCAGTGGCGATGCTCTTCGACTTCAAAAGTAACTCCTACGGGAGGTTCAACATGCCGGCGACCATACCACTCCCTTGAATGGTGATGGTAGTGATGTACGTAATGCGTTTCGTAGCAACTCGTAAGAGTCAACAACATCACCAGCGTGATGATTATCGTGCTGGATATTTTCTTGAATGTGTGTTTCATGTGTTGTATTTTGGAAGATCATCATCGAAAAGCCTGCCAGACCCGGCAAAGGCATTTTCAGCCTGTTTTAAATTGTAATGACGGTTAGCGTGGATGTTTATACTCATCTTTACGCTGAATTGGGAAGAGCACACCCCAAAGGTTTGATCGGAAAGTTTTCCGGGCCGGTATAGAAACACGAAGATCAGGTTTTTTGCAAATGCTTCTACGTCATGCCAAAGAAAAATCAACAGTTCTGAAAAGGCTGTAGCATATACAGCGTCAATTTATTAACTTATCGTGCTATTTTGAATTCGAGAAACGCTATGATCCATGCTTCATAGAAATTTGAGACTTCGTCTTGATCCAAGAGTAAAAAATCTCATTAGCGCCTTATTTGTGACAATAATTCTCTTGGTAACCGCTTGTCAAAAACAAGAAGCCGCTCCTCAGGCAACTTCCGTGGCTGGTGAATGGCTATTTAGTTCTGTGGTTTCCGGTACAGATAATTTAACTGGGCATTTCTTAATTGATCCGACCCAAGGTCAAAATATCAATGAAATCAATGGCTATTTCATTATCGGTTACGTTGTTTATCCCGTTTATGCCGCTAACTACGTTGAAAATTCAATGATCGCACTGGCGGAAGCAAGTCCAACGCTCAATACTTATCATTACAGAGGCTATCTGATTCTCTATAACCCAATAGTCTCAAGGGATTTTAATACCATTACGATTGACTCTGTCGTCTACTCGCAGGTCAAGGAAATCAATGGCTCAGACACAACCTACCAACTTGCAAGCGAAAAAAGGAACGTTACGATTAGGAGGAATCAGTAATATTATTTTGCATGTCCTTTTTCAAAATACTGTGTTATGAAAAAAGGAGCCTGAAATAATTCTTACAAAAAAAATTCATGTTGACACGGAGTACCTAAAAAAATGCATCAGTCCTTGGAGCTAAATTCCGTCAATGAATCGTTCAATGCCAGCCCCGGAAAAATTCAACCTGCACCACCATCTGCATCACACTGCCGTATTTGTTATCCCTCCGGAAGTTCACTTACTGGACATCAGCGGCCCAGCTCATGTGTTTTATGAAGCCATTGATTATGGGGCTCCATTGACATTGCGGTATATCTCAGTTTATTCCGGAATTTCATTCGAAATAAGTTCGAGCGGGCTAGCCTTTGCGCGACTCGAAGATTATGAAACATTATCCCTCATTTCGGATGACGTCATCTTTATCCCGGGTTTGAAATCTATTTACTTGTCGGATGTGGAATTCTATGAACGAATTGATCCTTTTTTGACCTGGCTCCGGCTGCAGCACCGGCTGGGGGTAAAAATCTGTTCTGTTTGCACCGGAGCATTTTTACTAGCGCAGTCGGGTTTATTGGACAATCATCAGGCAACAACGCATTGGAGGTATCAACATTTGCTGAAAAAGCAGTACCCCAGGGTAGAAGTTTTGGCCAACCGTCTCTTTGTTCAGCAAGGACAACTCTATTCCAGTGCCGGCGTAGCATCGGGAATTGACCTGGCACTTTATCTTCTTGAGGAAATGTATGGCACCCGTTTTTCGGCCGCCATTGCTCGTGAAGTAGTCATCTACCTTCGCCGGGGCCGGGAAGATCCTCAACTCAGCGTTTTCCTTCAATATCAAAACCATATCGAAGACCGCATTCATACCGTACAAAAGTGGTTAGCCGAACACCTTGACAAAAAATTTACAACGGATAGTCTTGCAGACATGGTCCATACCAGTGGAAGAAATCTCACACGTCTGTTTAAGGATACCACCGGCATTACCATTGGGCAGTATGTGGAGAAACTGCGGGTATCCCAAGCCCTCCAGTTGCTTCATAATAAGATTAAAGTAAAAACGGTAGCCAGCGCCTGCGGATTCCAAAGTACCAATCAACTCCGGACACTTCTAAAAAAACACGAGGGTGTTCTCCCCTCCGATGTATTGTCCTGATTCTGCGTAGGGATGTCCTTCATTTCCAAGCCAGCAAGCCTTTCTTTTGTCTAAACAAATACCGTTATGAAAATACTACTCAGCCTCTTCGTTCTATTCCTTGCTCTTACGGCCTATGCACAGTCAAAGGCGGAAACTGATCTCGCCTATTTCTGTCCGTTTTGCGGCAATGATTGTGATAAAATTGCGTATGAAAAACCGGGTACCTGCGCACATTGCAATATGGCATTGATAAAAATGTCAAAAGCCGAGCGTAATAAACAAGTGTCAAAAAAGCCCATCTCGGTGGCATTTTATCTACAGGATGGCGTAGAAGTCCTGGATTTTGCGGGACCCATGGAAGTTTTTTCTTATGCAGGGTTTAAGGTATTTACCGTGTCCAAAACCACCAGCCCGATCCTTTCGCAAGGCATCCTGAAGATCGTCCCCGATTATAGCATTCAGAATGCACCCGCCTCCGATATGATTGCCTTCTTTGGAGGAAACACAGGCAGCGGCTTCAATGACGACGTGATTTCCTGGTTAAAATCGCGTGAGAAAAATACGGACTATTTTTTCTCGGTGTGTACCGGTGCTTTTGCTTTGGGAAAATCGGGTCTTCTTGACAACCGGACCTCCACCACCTATCACTTAAGTATCGACAATCTGAGAAAATCATTTCCCAAAACGAATGTCGTCTCCGACGCACGCTATGTTGACAATGGAAATGTTATTACAACGGCAGGTATTTCTGCCGGAATTGACGGAGCGCTTCATTTGGTAGCCAGGCTAAAAGGGGAACAAGCAGCCATAGAAATCGCCCGTTTAATGGAGTATGACAAGTGGGTGCCTAAAGAGGGACTAATACTTTCCAAAAAATAATGACTTCAGGGGAAAAATGTAGTCGCGGTTTACCGTCCCCGAAGTAAGCGAACTTAATCATCACTAATGGGTATTGCGAACTTCTTATGTCTTCTCATCGATTTCACTTTCCCAATAGGCCTAAGAGCCTTTTGAGATAATGTGTAAACATCAATCCTTGATCCGATGCCGGCAGTCAGCGATTTGGCAACCCAGTCGAAACCGGCAAAGAGTGAAAACGCCTGCGATCCCACGAATCCACCGGTAAAGAATCCTGCCGGCTTCGTTAGATTAAAACTATAGTTACCAAGCTTATTTTGTATTCCAATGTCGGCAATCAGACCAATAAAAAGCGTCGGATTAACAATGACTTTGTCATCCTCGCTGAAGGTAAAGTAACCAAAAAACCAGGTGTAGCCATACCCCAAACTGATGTCCGGTGATAATTGATATTGGCTGTTCTTGAATTCCGCCCGGGTAAATGAAATAGGAATGGTTGGAGAACCGAGGAACCTCGCTCTGTAGCGCGTATTATAATATAGGGTGTCTGGCCATCGATCCGACCTCTTCTTGTGTGATTTAGCCTCGCCCGGAAATGTATATCCCCTTTTGCGCAAAAACTTTCCAGTCGGGCTTTTTTCTTCTGTTTGTCCTATAGCTGCCGAAGCCATAAAAAAGAAAAGCATCAAAAACAGAATGTCTTTGCGGGAAACAAGATCCCTTTTGGGCTGTCCGGAGGAGATTGAATTTCGGCAAATCAAAATCACACCATTAAGATGGATGATGAATTAGTTGTCATGAGTGCTAAAAATCTGTGCCAGTGCCGGAGAAATCAGAGGGCTTTCCGTCTCCATTTTTTTTGGATAACCTAAAAATACAAGCATGGTCATGGGCTCGTTTGACAATATGGAGAACCGATTTCTTAAACCTTCATGTTTTCCGGTGTTCCCATTTGTGACCCATTTGCGTCTCAAGATCGGGTTTCACTAGCTCTTCTTTTAGTTGCGTTTTGTGGAAACAATTCTACATTATCCTGACTCATTATCCGGCCCAAAATGTTTTGCGGGGCATTTCAAGAATTCTTAAAAGAAATTCTTCCGCTCTTACCTCGGACTTTTATAGAACCTTATCGGTTCGCCGGATCATGTAAATTGGCTTTTAAAACAGATAAGGAAAAACAATTTTTCTTTCCATCGGATAGTCCGAAAAATTCCGATGATACCAATCGTGATGATTTTTGGCCCGGGGCACCAGGTTGGCAAGAGTCCACACCATAAACGTAAACGCCGGCAGGTTTTCCGCCATGAGGGCAAAGCCGGACCATTCTATGATTTCCCCTAAAAGATTGGGCGAAGAAACAAATTTAAAAAGGAATCCGTAAGGAATTTTATATCCCGTCTCACCCCAGTGGCGAAGATGGATCAGAATAGAATCCGATCTCCAATTGATGATCATTCCACTCAGGAAAAGAATGGCTCCGGTCAAAAAAGGAAAACTCATCAACCAGCTCTTATTATAATCCTCTAAAGGAGTCAGTTCAGCCAGGTAGTATCCATTGAGTCCTGCATTTACGATATTAAAAAATACAGCACTCCCAACAATGACGAGAGGCATTTTTTTGGGTGTTGATTTGATTCGAAAAGGATAGACCAGCGTTCGGTTAACGTAATGAATGATCCATAGTGCAAACAAGATCCAGACATACGATTTAAAAGAATGATCACCCCAAAAAAGAAAATACACCATGATCGACAAGGAGGGGAACTCCATGATGAACCATGCCATTTTGTTGTTCATGGCTCCGCCCCATTTCTCAGAAGTATGTCTTCCGAAAGGAACTGTGATAAAGAACATGGTGATATGGACAATTACGGCTATGAATAACCAGATGTACGATATGTTCCTGAGCGTTTGTAACTCCATATTTTAATTGCAGGTTTAGTCGGTATCCGCCATTGACAAAAAATCCCATTACTCCTTCCGGTAAATGTATTACCTTATGGCAAAGCACACATTTTCATCCATGAAAAGAATTCACATTTTCCTTATTTTAACCTTCGCCTTGGCGTACACGGCTGAAGCCCAGACCGCCAATGGATACGATCCCCAATTTTTTGACAAACTCAAATGGCGCAATATCGGTCCGCAGCGCGGCGGCCGGTCATTGGGCGCGACCGGTAGTCCGGGCCGTCCCAACGAATATTATTTTGGTGCCACCGGCGGTGGGCTGTGGAAAACCACCGACGGCGGACAGGAATGGGCTCCGGTAACCGACGGCCAGATCTCCTGTTCGTCTATTGGGGCGGTTGCCGTGGCTGAAACCAACCCCGACATCATCTACATCGGCGGGGGAGAAACGGATTTACGCGGTAGTATCACCCAAGGCGATGGAGTTTACAAATCTTCCGACGGTGGCAAAACGTGGCGATCGCTCGGACTTAAAGAAACTCAATCCATATCCCGAATCCGTATCCACCCGACGAATCCCGACATTGTGTATGTGGCCGCGTTGGGCCACCCGTACGGGGACAATGAGGAGCGGGGCGTATTTAAATCCATCGATGGTGGTAATACATGGAAGAAAGTATTATACGTAAGTCCAAAAGCCGGCGTCCCGGATTTAATTATTGACCGGACGAATCCCAGGATCATGTATGCGTCGACCTGGCAAGTCTACCGCAAGACCTGGAAGATGTGGGGTGGTGGCCCTGATTGCAAACTGTGGAAATCCGAAAACGGAGGCGATACGTGGAACGAGTTGACTAAAAACCCCGGCATGCCGGACGGGCCCTTCGGCAAAATCGGAATTACCGTGTCTCCTTCAGACCCCAAACGGTTATGGGCCATTATTGAAGCAAAAGACGGCGGAGTTTACCGCTCCGACGACGGTGGTGGGTCCTGGAAAAAAACAAATGACGAGCGCAAGCTACGACAACGTGCTTTTTATTATTCGAGGATTTACGCCGACCCCCTTGATCGCGAAACGGTATATTGTGTGAATGTGGACTTCTTTAAATCGACCGATGGCGGCGTGAAATTCGAGCAAATCACCTCGCGTCACGGCGACCATCACGACTTGTGGATCGATCCGAATAATTCACAACGTATGATCCTGGCCGACGATGGCGGTGCCGTGGTGTCCGTGAACGGAGGCAAGTCGTGGACCGAGCAGGATTATTCCACAGCACAGATGTATCATGTAACCACCACTAACCATGTTCCGTACCAGGTGGCGGGAGCCCAACAGGATAATACCACCATTGCCATCCCCAGCGATGGGTGGAGAAATATGAACGTATTAGGAGAATGGGGCTATGATGTGGGTGGAGGTGAGAGCGGTTACATCGTTTCGCATCCGCTAAATCCAGATATCTTTTATGCCGGAAGTCAAGGCGCTTTGTTGACCCGCTACGATCGTACAACCGGTCAAATCAGAGACATACAAGTGTATCCACGTTTTTTTTCCGGTGAGCCGGCCAGCGCCTTGCCCGAGCGATGGCAGTGGACCTTTCCCATTGTTTTCTCGCCCGTTGATCCGAAGATCATGTATACCTGCTCACAACACGTGTGGAAAACCATAGACGATGGCCAAAGTTGGGAAAAGATCAGCCCGGACCTCACCTTTGCCGACCCCGAAACGTTGGGTCCTTCTGGCGGTATTATTACCAACGACATGAATGGTCCGGAAATCTATGCCACCGTTTTTGCGCTTACCCCTTCTTACCACGACGTCAACACAATTTGGGCAGGTTCGGATGATGGCAAGATTCAAATCACGAGGGATGGTGGAAAAAAATGGACCGAAATAACACCGAAGGAGCTACCCAAGAATTCAGTGGTAGCGATCATCGATGAATCAAGGCATACCCCGGGAACAGCTTTTGTTGCTGCTTTCCGGTATCAGGTAGATGACCGTCAGCCGTATGTCTTCCGCACCAATGATTATGGCAAAACATGGACAAAGATTGTAACGGGAATTAAGGATGGACACTTTGCAAGATCGGTTCGTGAAGATCCCGTTCGTCCCGGTTTGCTGTTCCTAGGGACTGAACACGGAGTTTATGTCTCTTTCAATTCTGGTGATACCTGGCAGCCTCTGCAACTCAATCTGCCGGACACACCCGTGCGCGATCTTGTAGTTAAAGACAACGATGTTGTCCTGGGTACGCACGGTCGCGGGTTTTGGATTTTGGATGATATTGAACCGTTGCGACAACTCACCCCCGATCTCATGAAACAATCTGCCATCTTTTTTCAGCCGGGGGATGCGATCCGGGGTGTTTACAATGCGGTATTTCAATATTATCTCAAGGGCAAAGCAGATTCGGTAAAGATCGAAATTCTGGATATGCAAGGGAAGGTTGTGATGACAATGAAGGGAGATCAGCCGGAATATAAACCCGACCCAAACATTCCCAGGTGGGAAAGGGAACCTGAAAAGCCGACCACTGCGGCTGGACTTAATACCTATGAATGGAACCTGCGCTACCCAGGGGCGACCACTTTTGAAGGCATGATCCTTTGGGGAGCGAATGCAAAGAATGGGCCCAATGCTCCTCCCGGAAAATACCAGGCACGATTCACGTCCGGAGGATATTCGCAAACCTATCCCTTTCAGGTGAAGACAAATCCCAACCTGAAAGGCGTCACGGAAAATGATCTTAAGGAAACTTTCGACCTGGCAATGAAAATACGGGATAAGGAAAGTGCGGCTAATGAGGCCGTCATCCAAATCCGGAAAATACGCAAGCAAATTGAAGCCGGGTTGAAGGAGACAAATGACGCTGCCGTAATTCAGGCGGCCAAAGATTTGCTGACCAAAGTTACCGTCATTGAAGAAGATCTTTATCAGGTAAAAAACCGGAGCGGGCAAGATCCGCTCAACTTCCCCATCAAATTGGGTAACCGGATTTCTGCTTTACGGAGAAGCCTGGAAAGCGGAGACAACAAACCCACTGCAGGTGCTTATCAGGTTTTTGACGAATTGTCGAAGGAGTTGGACGTGGATTTAACAAAATTAAATATCGTCCTTACCGGGGGTCTTCCGGCGCTTAATCAGTCGTTGCATTTGAATAAGTGAGTTTGTTATGTGATTTTTCATGCTCGTTTGAGTCGAAAAACCATCAACGGAGAACTATTAGCCAACAACTCAGGACTTAGCGATTTGCGAACAGACAAACAAGAAGCAACTGTTTATTTGCCGACGGATTTCTCCCATTGTTTAAGCCTAAAATTTCCGGGCGCGAACGAAAGTCCCTTCATAAGGACCTCTCTGGCTTTGGTTTTTTGACCCTTGTTGATGTAATATTTTACGGCTTCATCGTAAGCGTCTCCGATCTGAGATTCATCGAGGGTCATGTCTTTGTTGCTTTTGACTATTTCTTCGAATTCCATCCTGTATTTATTACCCTCTTCGGGATGACCAATTTCAAAATCTTCCTGGAATTGGGCCAAACAGACAATGGCCGCAAACGAATTGAGTGCACTATATTCTTTTAAAGAAGGATAAATGGTTTGATAATATTTGATGGAATCTAATTTCATTTTGTTGTCTTTCGAATGCAAAGTAGTCGTCAATACGCTGATGAATATTCTATTAAGGTCGACATTGTTGGGCTGAAGGTTTAATGCCTTTTGGAAATAAGGTTTCGACCTGAAAATGTTCCCCTGATTATACGCGGCCCTGCCGTTTTCGTAGAAATAAATATAGGATATGTCGTCGGATAATTCTTTGTCCTGGATGCCGGCCAGGAAGAGCTGATAGCACTCCCTGTAAAGGCTTTTATCATTATTGCGAAATAATACTTCCTGCGTCAAGTTTGAAAATTCGCCTTTGATCATATCAGGCGTTACACCTAACTCTCTGTATCGGGATAATTTTGCAACAAGAATCGATTTCTCCTTCGGACTAAGTTTTTCTTTTTCGACAACTTGTAAGCCGAAGTTCATTAAAAGAAATTCCGATCGACTGGAGCGATAGAACAAATAGCCCTTTTCTATTTGCCGGTAAGAACCCAGTTGATCACCGTGGCCATTCCTGAAAAGAGCATCATTCATGTAATGAATTCCTACTAATTCAAGTAAATCTATTTTTTGATCTCTAAAATAGTATTGGTTAAACAGCTCGTCCGTGCTTTTTTGACCAAGTTCTGCCTGACCTATGAGTTTGACGCTTTTGAGCGTATTAATAAAATTCTGTTTGTACGTGGCATCGAAAGTCAGATATCCAAAAAGGGGAGTTGTGGTTTCTACGATAATATTTTCAACATTGGGATAGGCCAGGAGATAAACATGGGTTGGTTTTTCTTTGATCTCATAGGGTATTTTTAACGCATCAAAAATCAACGCATAAAGCGCAGTTGCTGTCACGCAATTGTACGTTCCCGTCGAGAATACTTCATAAAACCGCGTCTCCAGTTCATATTTTCGAAGTATGGCTAAGTGAATAAAGTCATAGATTTGCTTGATTTTCTTCGCCGGCTTTTTCTTTTCAACTCCTTCGATACGCAGAGAATTTACAAGAGCTATAATTTCCTTTTTAACTTTCTGAGCACGACTTTCGTCCATCGTGGGGTCAGTGGCCAGTAAAAAATCGGGAATGTGCGAATGATCTTTATCTTTAAAGTATTCAAGAAAATTCTGACGTTCAAAATCAGATGAGAATTTAAGGTCCTTTAATGAAACAAGGGAATCAAGTGATTGTCCAAAAGCCGGCCACGATAAAGAAAGGATAAACAAGATTAGGACAGAGGGATTTATTTTCATCATTCCAAAATACTATAAAACAATAAATTTTCTAAATTCCGTCGGCTATTTCTATTCCCACCGCAAACCATTGGGTTGATCAAAGCATTAGGTCGAATTGATTTGCAATTAGTGATTGCAGAATTCTGGTTGTGAGTTGAGCGATTTTTCATTAAAGTCGACAAACGAACAACCAATTCTCCGTCTTCGCGGAGTCTCCGTCTCGGGACTTTGCGGCACTCTCGGCCGTCTTGATTCGCGATTAGTGCCTGTAGAATTCTAAGTTGTGAGTCAAGAGATTCCTCATTAAAGTCGATAAACGAACAACGAGCAGTTAACCACCAGCTATAAATTTGCTCTTTCCTGATAAATTTATTAATTTACTTAACAAAATATAAGGATATGTCAAAGGAATACTTAGGCGAGTTCGAAGAATTAATTCTAACACTGGTTGCCGCCCTCCAGGAGGATGCTTACGGAGCTGCTATCGCCGCGGAGGTTGAAAACAAAGTAAAGCGGGACGTAAACCTAAGTGCAGTTCACGTAACTCTTTATAGGTTACAAGACAAGGGATACATCAAGTCGGTTTTGGGAGGCGGCACAAAAGAAAGAGGGGGGCGAAGAAAAAGAATTTATTCGATCACAAGCGCGGGTATGGCCATCCTGCGGGCCATGAAAGAGACACGGATTGACTTGTGGAAAATGGTCCCCCAACTGAAAATATCATGATGGAAACGGAAAAATACACGGAGCCCCGAAATATGCTCTTCGCGTTTTGAAATGGTTTTGCCCGGACTATCTCTACGAAGAAATCGAGGGC
>Ga0302324_100018837_pt1 | contig 13587 bp, 20 predicted proteins | sample Palsa_T0_1_FD_201949 | JGI IMG/M metagenome (GOLD analysis project Ga0302324, IMG submission 201949) | Peat permafrost microbial communities from Stordalen Mire near Abisko, Sweden - Palsa_T0_1 | ecosystem: Environmental > Terrestrial > Soil > Palsa > Peat permafrost | place: Sweden: Abisko...
CCTCCTTCCGTGCTGCCCGCGCCGGAACGGAAAACGATTATGACACCAGCAACGCCCGCAACACCCGCAACACCGCCTCAGAGCGAGATTTCGAAGCTCCCCCGCGTCATTTATCACTGGGAAGGGCCGGATGAAACGGAAGTCAAGCTCACGCAGGAAATCGTGCGCCAGAAATCCCTCGCCACCTACCGCGCAGCGCATTACATCGAGTACGCAGCGGCGGCAATTGGTGGGTGTGGATCAATCTAGCGTCAAGCACTAACGACTTCGCGTCGCGCGCGTTCCCCCTCCTTCCGCGCGCGCCGTTGTAGCGAAAGCATCCACGGGCCGCAAACGCGCGTGAGCGGCCCTGGCTTTTGCCCACGATCATGAACCACGCGCAGCAGCTCCTCGAACGCAGCCGCGCGGCGACGCGCGCGCACAGGCCGCGGCATTTCCCCGCCGTGCTGCCCGCGCCGGAACGGAAAACGATTATGACACCAGCAACGCCCGCAACACCCGCACCGCCTCCTCAGAGCGAGATTTCGAAGCTCCTCGGCGTCATTTATACGCTCGGCATCGGCGCCGTAGCGATCTTCGTGAAAAACCCCAACCACCTGACCACGGCGACCAGCATCGTCACCATCCTGGAAGACCTGCTGCCCAGCCTCGAAGCGCTGCTCTAACCCGTTGTCCCGCCGCGCAAATCCCAGGTAGGTACGCCTGTGACCGACGCGGCGGGCTTGCCCGTTAAGGCATCGTTAGGCGGCAGGCGCGCTCAGCGCGGTCACCTGCTGCTGCCAAAAAGCCAGATTCGCGCGCGCTGTAGCGAGCGAATTCTCGGGGCTTACAACCACCGCAACCTCCGGGGCCGGGACCCACTGGAAATTCTTGAACGCGGCCGCGCCGGGCGTGGGAAGGTACTGCCACGATCCGCCGGCGCCCACTCCATTAGCCCACTGGATCGCCAGCATGTAGGCAACGGTGCTCGCAACGAGCACGCCCTCCACCGGCGCGGCTGCCGTGCCTATGTTCGTGTAAAACGAGTACAGCCGGCGCGGGTCTCCTGGCGGAGTACGCCAACCGAAGACGCTGCCGAAAGGCGTCTCATCGACGACCATCAGCAGGGCCTTGGGATGCGGGCCGGATGGGCCGGTGGCGGCTGGAGCCAAAGCCGCCATTAAAGCGGTGGCATCCGACAGCATGCACACCGACTGGGATTCGTCCAAGACTTGCACTCCTCCGCCGGGCAACGTAATTGAAACGACGAACGGCGCCGGGTTTACAAATGGTGAAACTGGAAACGTCTCTGCCATAACGGGTAACTCCTAAGGCCGGAACGGACGGCCAGCCGTGATTTGCTTTCAACCGTATTATAGTCCCTCAAAAAAAAAGGCACCAATGGACCTTCTAGGCCTCGATAAACTCGAACCCGCGCTCGCCGCGCAAGTGCAGACCATCGCCAACGGCCTGGAAGCCAGCGTGCAGGCTGGGCTCGCCGCCACCGTCACCGAAGTGACAGGCCTAATGCAAAACATGCGCCTCAAGGGCACGATCACGATAAACGTGGACTTGGCGCTCGCTCCGGGCGTGGCGGCAAAGAAGCCCCAGTAAACTCCTCCTCGAATTCCGCGTTGCACGCTTCCACGCGCACCAACATGGCCGCGTAGAGGGCTTCCCGCTTCCGGGCTTCCGCCCTCAGTTCGGCATTTTCCCGCTCCAGTACGCGCACACGCGCGTGTTCCTCACCCAACGCGCGGAGGTCCGCCGTCGGGCAGCCCAGTATGACGGCAAGCCCATCGGCAAGCCCATGAATTAATACCTGCACGCGCACGCGTTCCTCGCCGGAAATCCCATCAATGAGCGTGCGCAGAGCTTCTTCCAGTCCGCGCAGGCGCGCGTTTTTCTCGTGGTCGGTATGGTATACCATATTCGCGCCACCCTTCTCCTCGCATTCCGGCATCGTTTGCCTCCTGACCCAAGTTTAAACCCATGACAATCCACGCCATCGCCGCGCTGGTCGCTCTCGGCGTGCTGATCGCCACGTGGCCGAGAAATCCGCCCGGCAAGAGACAATTCTTTGAATAATTTCTATACCCAGCACATCGCGGGCGCCGCGGGCTTCCACTCGACCGACGAGTTCCGCGACCTGGCGTGGCTCGAACCCGCTACGCGGTCGGCCGCCGTCGCAATCATCGCGGGCGCGGCGGCTATTGGCATCACGCTGTTCGCGACCGAGACGTACCGCTCCGTCGAGCGGCAAGCCATGCTCTACGCGAAGGGCGCAACGCACCTGAAAAACGTGGGCGTGCATCACTTCGGCCTGGCCGTCGACTTCGCTAAGCTGATCGACGGCAAAGCGTCGTGGGCGGGCGACTGGGCGTTCCTCGGGCGGCTGGCCGAGTCGCAAGGATTGATCTGGGGCGGCGATTGGGGCTTGCCCGCCGTGCCGCACACCTTCCGCGATTTCGATCACGTGCAGCGCTGCACGCTGGGCGAGCAGACGAGACTGTTTGCCGGCACGTGGTACCCGGAGGCCGCATGACGATACCGAAAGCGCGCCGCGCCGCGTTCCTGGCGCAATTCAACGATCCTCTCTATTCGGTTGGCGGCAAGATGGCGACCGCGCGCCAATTCCTCGACTGGCATCGGCGGCCCTTTGCAGCAGTCTTCCCAGCCCAGATGGAGGGGGAGGACTACTTCGAACTCGCCGAAGACTACGCGGATTATGTGTGCGCTTGGGAGAAGTCGGGCTTGTTTGCAGGCACGTGGTACCCGGAGGCCGCATGAAGCGCGCTTTCGGCATCGCTGTGACTCCCGCCGCGTTCCTGGCGCTTGTCTATCCGCTGTGCGCCGCGCACGTCACGCTGGCCACCGTCGCGGCGGGATCGACAATCGCGGTGAACGCGCTCGACATTCGCACCACGGCCGCGAAAGCGTTGAAGGTGCTGCGCACAGCCAAGCGCGTGGCCAAAAATCTGAAAACGAAAGCAACAAAATGAATTTGCAAGGCATCTGCGCGCTGGCGGGGCTGGTGGTCAATCTGGGCCTCGGCATGATCGTGTTTTTCGTGCGGGCCGAGGTCACCAAAAGCCTCGAAACGTTCCGGACGTATATCGAAGACAAATATGTCAGCGAGCGCACGTGCAACGCGCGCATGTCCGAACGGGCGGTCGCCATGCAGCCACAGCGCCGGCAGAGCCACAGCGGAGCGGGCGCGTGAGCGTGCCGCGCAGCCAGGACGTGCTGAGCCGGTGGCGGCAGTATGGCGACGGCGATTAAGAGCTACTCCGCCCAGCCGCGCTTTTCGGACTCCAGCCGTTTCACCTCGTTGTAAGTGATGCCCGGCGTTTCTTTGGCGTACGGACGCATCAGCGCCATGATGGATTTGACTTCCTTGCGAATAGGCACGGCTTTGAAGCGCGCTTCGAGCGAGTAGGACAGGCGCTCAAACTGACGCCACGTCGCCTTTCCCTTGCGAAAGATCTTGCCGTTGGGCAGGTGGATCCGCTTTGGGATGTGGCTGAACCGCCTCTCGAATTCCGGGAAGGTCAGTTGCTCGTTTCTGAATTGCTTCTCGAATTCGGGCAACTCCTGCGCGGCGGAATCATACCTTTCGGCTCCGCGCACTGGCAGTTGATCGAGTGGTTCTCTGTGCAGCGTGAACGATTCAATTGCCTTGCGCACGTCTTTGTTGTTTCTGAACCATTCGCCGTTGTGGCGATGCTGGGCAAGCGTACGATGTAACCGCCTCTCTGTTTTCAAGTCGCCCGGTATCCAGCCGAGCAACCTGAACACGCATGGATACGCGATTTGAAGCGTGGCCAAGCGCTTGCGCACGTCCCTAGAGAAACCGATTTTGACGTACGCCGAATCCTCCGTCTCGATGAAATAAACGAAGCCGCAGGCCGCGCGCGGTTGTTCTAAAATGCGGTTAGGCATGGTCTGAAAAACCTCTTTCGGATCAAGTTTAGAGCCGCCGCCGGACTGAACCTCCGACGCGGCTCGCTTCTCTCAGATTCTACCTCAGTGCCAACCGAACGCAAGCCCCTAGCCTCGACCGCCGCAAAAGCCAAAGCCTTTCTTGAGGCTTTCCGCCGCACCGCGAACGTGACCAAAAGCGCGAAGGCTGCGGGAATCGGCGTCCGGACGCATTATCGTTGGCTGGACGAATCCGAATCCTACAAGGCCGCGTTCGAGAAGGCGAAGCCCATCGCAGCCCGGTTTCTGCTGGACCGCACCATCGAAGGCTGCACTGACGGCTGGGAAGAGCCTGTGTTCTACCAGGGCGAGCCAATCCGCGAGCGCAAGTACGCGCCTGACGGAAAGACCGTGATCGGATACGGCAAGGCGCTCACGATTCGCCGCTTCGATCTGGGCGGGCGGCAGTTCCTGCTGCGCGGCCTGATGCCGGACGTTTTCGGCGCGAAGGTCGAAATCGGCGGCAAAGACGGCGGCCCGGTGAGCACGCGCCTGGAAGTGGTGTTTGTGAACGCCAAGCCGGCTGAGACGCCGACCGCGTGAGGGCCGAGTTTCCGGCCAAGCTGCAGTTCCTGTTCGAGCCGCACTCCGATAAGTACCTTTGGGGCGGCCGCGACGGGATGAAGTCGTGGGGTATGGCGCGCGCGCTGCTGATCATGGGTGCGGAGAACCGCCTGCGGTGGCTGTGCTCGCGCGAGACCATGAAGTCGATCGCCGAGTCGGTCCACCAACTTCTCGAAGAACAGATCGACAAGCTGGGCCTGGGGGATTTCTACCGCGTCGAGAGGGCGCGGATCGTCGGCACCAAGCTGCACGCGACAGGCATGTACGGAGCGACGCTAGATAAAAGCCGTCTGCCGTTGCAGCCCGGATACAGCGAGTTCGTTTTCGCCGGCTTACGCCACAACGTAAACGAAATCAAGTCCATGGAAGGGCTCGACGGAATCTGGATCGAGGAGGCGGACAACGTCTCCGAACACTCGTGGGAGACGGTAATCCCGACGATCCGGAAAGAGTTGTACCACGTTGAGAAGGGCGTCATCGGCAGCGAGGTCTGGGCGTCGTTCAACCCCAAGCTCGCCACCGACTACACGTACAAGCATTGCGTCTTGAACCCGCCACGGGGCGCGGTGAGCGTCCGGACCAGCTACAAAGACAACATCTGGCTGTCGGAGATCTCGCGCACCCGCATCGCGGACATGAAGGCTACGGACGAAGCCAAGTACCTGCACATCTATGGCGGCGAGCCGGATAGCCAGGTCGAGGGCGCCATCTTCGGCCCCGAGATGAAGCAGGCGGCGGCGGAAGGCCGCATCGGCAGCGTGCCTTACAACCGCGCGCGTCCAGTGGACACGGTCTGGGACCTGGGATTCGGCGACCCCTGTTCGATCTGGTTTGTGCAAGCCTACGACGGCTGGTTCAATTTCATCGACTACTTCCAGGACGATCACATCAACATCGCGGATTACGTGATCATGCTGCAAAACAGGGGCTACGTCTATGGCAAAGACTGGCTGCCGCACGATGGCATCGACACCATCATCCACCAAAACCTGGCGGGATCTTCCGACCGCACCATGTCTATTCTGGAGCTGGTGCGCGGCGCGGGACGCAAGGCGGACATCATCCGGAAGATGCTGGTGACCGACCAAATCAACGCTGCGCGCACCGTCTTTCCGCAGTGCCGGTTTGACGAGAAAAAATGCGCGGACGGCCTGCAGGCGCTGCGGCATTACCAGTGGCCGCCGCTGAGCGCGGAAGGCGTGGCGCAGCGCAAGCCGCTGCACAACTGGAGCTCGCACGCGTCGAGCGCGTTCATGGGCGCGGCGGTGGTGCTGCGCATGCCGAAAGCGCCCGCCGAGCGCGGAGAGCGCAGGCGGGTTTCGACTAGTCCGTGGAGCTAAACATGAAGCTGAAAACATCAACGCGCAACGCGCTGCCGGCGTCCGAGTTCGGCATGCCGGGACAGCGCAAGTACCCGATGCCCGACAAAGGCCACGCCGCGAACGCGAAAAGCCGCGCCACGCAAATGGCGAAGGCCGGCAAGCTCTCGCCGGCGAGCGCCGCGCGCATCCGCGCGAAAGCGGACAGGCTGCTGGGGAAATGAGCCAATACACAGCGAAGCCCGTCACTGTGACGGCGCACAGAATCGTGGGCGTAGGAGCCCTGGAAACAGACGGGTCGATGCATCTCGCCCTCGAAAACGGGCAAAACGTTATAGCGACGCCCAGAATGCTGGCAAGATATTCCCCGCTCCCCTGGGATTATTGGGTGATCCAGCAAGACGGATACGAGTACCTCAATCCGGCGGCAGTCTTCGAGCGCAGATCTCGCCGCGCTCCAGCAGCTCCGAAAGGCCAGTGAATGAAAATCGAATCGATGGAAATGACGCCAAGCGCCAACGGCGGCCAGGGCAAGCCCGGCAAGGGCGAGGACTGCCCCATGTGCGGGGGCAAGTAGCATGGTAAAACGCCACCAGCGCGCCGGCATGGACGCCGCCGGCCGCCTGCTGCGCCTGCACGGGCTGCCGCCCACGAGCGACGGCGCCGCGCTGCTGCCCGCCCTCGGCGGCCTAATCAAAGATCACGCGCACTTCCGCGATCTGCTTATGGTGTGCGCGCCGGAACAGCGCGGCAATATGTACGAGTCGCTGCGGTGCAATCTGAATTTCCGGCCGCATCCGCTAGACGTGTACGTGTCCGAAGCCGGGCGCATCGCGGAAGGCAAGCAACTGCCGACGCAAGATCCGGAGGGCAACATGCACGCCTACCAGGCCCCGGAGATCGGCGAGCCGGCGACGGAAAAGCCCGACCAGGCCAGCCTCGATATTCTGACCGCGCAGAGGGCGGTGGACGCGGCGGTGCCGCGCGAGCATCTGATGCTCACATGCCGCAAATGCACGCGCGTGGCTTATTTCGAGGGCTGGAACAAGGCGCTCGCCATTCACGCGGCGCGCGAGGCGGGCTGGACCTGGGATGAGGTCAAGGGCGATGGCGTGGAAGTTTGCCCGCTGTGTCCGTAGCCAGCCACTAAGCGCGCGGGCCTTTTGACGTAAATCGTATCGCCGGGAGCTAGGCCGGCGAACTTAAACTCTTCCGCGAAGCTCGCCATGAGGGCGTCATGTGTCCATATCGCGTTCACCCCCGCATTGACGAGGCGGTCGCCGGGTTTTAAGCAGATGCCCTGGCGGAGGGTCTCTTGGACCGGCCACACGAGCCAGTTCTCCATTTGATCTGCTGCCCATTCCGCGGCGACATTCCTTTGACCTGCTGCCCATTGCGCGGCGACATTTGCCTTCGGATTGAAGAAGCTGCCAGTGCCACCGAAGGCGCGCCGCGACAAATCTAACTTGCGCTTCGGCGCGAACGCCGCAGCCACGAGCGCGAAGAACGCGCGGCGATTGAACTTCATGGCTCCAGTATGGCACGCTACCCGCACCGACCGCGCGTCGTCGCGCAAACCGATATCGCCGACCTGCTCCACGAGCAACTGGACCATCTGATCGCCGTCAAGGGCGACCGCTACCAGCGCGTGTATCTCGCGCTGATGGAACTTTTCGTTACCAAGCTTTTCCCGCAGGCTGCGAACCGAGCGGCGGACGCATCGGAGCAAAGTACTCGAACATCGATCCATCCGGAGTGAGGCGCAAGTAATGCGGCAGCGTGGCCGCGAGTTCAGCCGAACAAACGTAAACAAGCGTGGATCGCATCACGCCGTCAGTTAGGCACATGACCGTTGCTACCGGGCCCATGAGCGGGTCTCCGGCAACCCCGCTGGTCACCCAGCCCCACGCATCGGGCCGCCGCGCTTCGATCAGCCGTTGAGCTAACGCAGGGGGCCGCTTCTCCTCGCAGTCAAGGTCGAGCGCTGCCAGCCCGTTTGCGATGGAGGAGGTTCGGATAAAGACCGGCACAGAGTCCGGATGTGCATTAAGCCAGTCAATTTCCTCCTCCACTGGCGTGTGCCTGAAAACGTTGAACGTTTCGCCCGTGCCTGGCGAATAGTGTTGCATTTCCAAATCAGCCGGTTCTCGCGCCACCCCTAATTCTCCCATGTCGATGTACGCAGATAAAGACGATCAGCAGCAGCCCACGCCGCCGCTCGTGGTAAGCGAGTCGGACGAGGAGCTGCTCACCGAGATACGCGATACCTACACCGATTTCTCCATGCGGTGGAAGGACATCAAAGACGAGCGGAACATCGACCTGCAATACATCTGCGGCGATCCCTGGTCCATCGAAGACCGCAAACAGCGCAAGGCGGACGGGCGGCCCTGCATCTCGCACGACGAGCTGAGTCAGTACGTGAACTCATGCGTCAACAGCGTGCGGCAAAATAAGCGCGGCATGAAAGTAGAGCCGCGCGGCGGCACCGCTACCGAAAAGACCGCCGAGGACCGCCAGAATCACATCCGCGCCATCGAATACGAATCGAAAGCGCCGGACATCTACCTCAACGCGTTCCAGGAGTTGGTGGAGGGCAGCTACTCGTTTTTCCGCGTGGGCAGCGCCTACGCGTCCGACGACGCGGCGTGCATGGACGCTTCGATCTTCGATCAGAAGATCACCATCAAGCCCATCGCAAATCCGAATTGCGTACTGTTCGATCCGGACTGCAGAGAGCCAGACTGGTCCGACGGCGAGCGGTGTTTCGTCGTCGAGCCGATGACACGCGCGGACTTCAAGCGCAAGTGGAAGCGCGCGCAAATCACCGACTTCACGCCCGATCACATGATGCTGGCGAAGGACTGGATCCAGGACAAAAACGTCCTGGTGGCCGAGTTTTGGAAGGTCCTCAAGACCGAGAGCCATAAGTACGAACTCGAAGACGGGCGCGTGGTGAACACGCTCGGCAAGGGCGAGAAGCCCGTCAACGAGCGCGTGGTGGTGACGCGCAAGGTCATGCAGTACATGACCAACGGCGTGGAAATCCTGGAGCGCAACGTGTTTCCGGGCAAGCACCTGGGCATCATTCCGATGATCGGGCTGCAGCGCTGGGTGGAAGAGGGCGGCATCGTCAAGCGCAAGCTCTTCTCTCTGGTGCGCCTGGCGCGCGATCCGCAGTTGTCTCTCGCGTTCCTCGTCAGCCAGCAGATGGAGGAAGCGGGACTCACTCCGAAGACTCCCTGGGTCGGGTATGTGGGACAGTTTGAAACGGACAAGGAAGCGTGGGAGAACAGCACGAAGGTGCCGACATCCATGCTCCAAATCGACGTGGTTGTAGATGGGGCCTCCGGGCAAATCCTGCCGCCGCCCCAACACCCGCAATTTACGCCGAACTTCCAGGCTTACGAAGTCGCCAAGGATTCGTGCAGGCGCGCCATCCAGGCCGCCATGGGCATCACGCCGCTGCCTACGGCCGCGCAGCGCGATAGCGAGAAGTCCGGCGTCGCGCTCGAAAAGATCAAGCAGCAGGGCGACATCGGCTCGTTTCACTTTGTGGACGGCTTCGATCGCGCGCTGTCACTGTGCGGCCGCATCGTCGATTCGCAGATCCCCGTGCGGTACGACACGGAGCGCAAGGAGTCGCTGCGCAAGGCCGACGACTCCCGCATGATGGTCACCTTCAACACCGAGGAGCCATACCCGAACGAAAAGGGCGAGATGGTCCACTACAAGGTGGACCCCGACGCGGATCACGACGTCACCGTGAGCGACGGCCCATCGCAGGCTTCGCAATACGAAGCCGCCGCCGAGTTCGTGGACTCACTGCTCGCCGCGCTGCCTACGCTGCCGATCGCCCCGCCGCAGGCGCAGAAAATTCTGGCGCTGGCCATCCAGATGAAAGAGCTGGGGCCGAAGGGCGACCAGATCGCCGAGATTATTTCGCCGACTAACCCGGACCAGTCGACCCAGATGCAGCAGCAGATCGGCCAGGCCCAGCAGCAGATGGCCGCGCAGGGGCAGGCGCTCCAGGAACTGCAGGGCGAGCTGCAGAAGCTCCGCCTCGAAAAGGCCGGGCACGTCATCGACAACGAATACAAGGCGTCCATGCAGCGCATGGAGATCGAAGCCAAGGTCGCCGCCGCCGAGATCGCCACCAAGTCACAGCAGCTCGACGAGCGCATGACGTTCGTCACCGACATTTGGCAGAAGCTTCAGGACCAGGCGCACGAAGCCGGTTTGCAGGCGAGCGACCAGCAGCACGACCGCACGCAAGCCGACGCCGCCGCGCAGGCCGCGCAGGCGCAGCAGCAGCAAGCCGCCGCGCAAGAACCCGCGCCGGTGCAGGCTTAGCCCCCAACGATTTTTATGACTGAACCCACGCCGGCAGTTGCGGACCCGACACCCGCCCCAGCAGCACCAGAAGTTTTTGAAGCCCCACGCGACGCCACGGCGCATGCCGAGTGGCGCATGGGAAAAGCGCAAACGCCGAAAACCGACGCCCCGGCAGCGTCATCCAGCGCGGGGAAACCCGCGGAAACCCCCGCCCCGGCCTCGGAACCCGGTAAATTTAGGCAGGAGCAAAAGAGCGGCGCGGAGACGCGCCTGGCCGAAGTTTTGGCCGATCTGAAGACCGCCGGCCTGACCCCGGCAGAGCTGAAAACCTTCAAGCGCGAAGCCCGCGCGGCAGCCGCAAGCGAAACGGACGTGAAACCGGCCTCGTCCCCCGCGCCCAAGCAGCCCGAAGGCCTGAAGCCGCCCGTCAAGCCCGACTTCGCCAACTGGACCGGCTCGTGGCCCGAACTCGAAGCCGCGAAAGACAAGTACTATGAGGACCTGACCGACTACAAATCGGCCAAGGCCATCCAGGACTTCCGCGACGGCGAGACGGCCCGCGTGGCGATGGCGAAAGCCACCAGCGACGTGGCCGCCGCGCAAGAGCGGTACGGCGCGGAGAGCGGCAAAACCATCGTCGAGACGGCGCAAGCGCTGGGATTCGGCACGCCCGAGCAACAGGCGGCCAGTGAGATCCCCGGCACGATTAAGGCGCTCATCGACCAGTCGTCCGTGATGGTCGACTTGCTCTACACGCTGGGCGAGAAGCCCGAGGCGTTCCAGGAGTTCCTGGCCCTCGCGAAATCGAACCCCGGCGGCGCAATCCGCAAGCTCGTCGTCATGGAAGGCCTCGTTATCGACGAGCTGGCCAAGGGCGCAAAGCCCGCGGCCGCAGCCGCAAGCGCCGCCGGCGCCGAAACCGGCGCGCGCGGCGAAGACGGCCGTTTTCTCGCTCCCCCCGCTCCTGCTAAAACCGCTTCCAAAGCGCCCCGCCCGCCGGCGGAGGTCAGTGGCCACGCCACGCCTCCCGCCGATTCGGTGGAGGCCGCTTTTGCCAGCGGGAACCCGACCGCGTTTTTCGATGCAGCAAACCGGCGCGATCTGGCGGCCCGCAAAAGGTAACCAAAAAAGTCAGTGGCCAATCAATTCATCAACACGTCGTGGGTGTGCCTGGAAATCCTGCGCATCCTCATCAACGAACTGGAGTGCGCCGAGTATTTTAACCGCGACTACGAGAAGGAATTCAACAAAGAATTCGCTCCCGGCTCCAACGTCACCATTAAATTTCCGTGGCGCCCCACCGTCACGCAAGGTATGGGCTACGACCCGCAGGGGATCGCCCGTATCTCGACCACCATCTCGCTCGACGAGTGGCTGCAAATCGCCTTCGAGTGGGACGATTACGAAAAGGCCGTCAAGCTGGAGCGCTCCGAAAAGGAGCTGCGCGAGAACTACTGGCAGCCCTGCGCCAAGGCGTTCGCGCAAGAGATCGACTCGCTCTGCGCGGACTTCGCCTCCACCAACGCCTCGAATGTGGTAGGCTCGCTGGGGACCGACCCCACCAGCGTCTCGACTTACTTTGGCGCGCGCAAGATCCTCAAGCAGCAGTCGTGCCCGCCCGGCAAACGCTGCATGCTCATCTCTTCGAGCATGATGGCATCGCTCGGCGCGAACATCACCAGCATCTTCCACCCGGACGATGAGATTACCCAGAACTTCAAGGAAGGCTCCATCGGCCGCCTGGCCGGTTTCAGCTTCTTCGAATCCAATTCGCTCTACGAGCAGACCGCCGGCACGTGGGCTGCGACGGTGACCGTCACCGGCGCGAACCAGTCCGGTACCGCGCTCATCATCACCGGCACCAACGGCGACACCATCAACGCGCGCGACAAATTCAGCGTGGCGAACGTGAACGCCGTCAACCCGCAGACCAGGCGCAGCGCCGGCCCGCTCACCCCGAAGTCGTTCACCGTCGTGCAGAATTACACGCTCGACGGCAACCCCGATACCATCAGCATCCTGCCTCCCATCTACGGCCCGGGCTCGCCTTACCAGAACGTGGACGCGCTGCCCTCCAACGGCGCGGCGCTCACGCTATGGCCCGGCACTGCCTCGCCCAACGGCAAGACCGGCACTATCGGCCTGGCGCTGTCGCGCTTCGGCTTCGGCCTGGTGGGCGGCAAACTCTACCTGCCCAAAGCGGTAGAGGATTCCGGCCAGCAGATGGACCCGGATTCCGGCATCGCCCTCCGCAAGGTGGAGGCGTGGGATCCCGTGCGCTCGGTGAACGTCAAGCGCATGGACTCGCTGCTCGGATTGGGCAACCTGTACCAGGACAACGGCGCGTGCGTCGTGGCTGGAGCCTAACTCTGGGACTGAGGGGGGTGTCTTAATGGACACCCCCTCGCGTCCACAAGGAAAAACTAACATGAAAACTCTCTTCAGCACTCTCGCGCTGGCCAGCGTCCTGGCCTCCGCTTCTTTCGGCCAGGCCATCCTGACCCCCACCACGCTCTCCGCCGCTATCACTTCCGTGAAATCGAAAAACATCGTGGTGGCCAGCGTCGGCTCCGGCGCTTCCGTCATCGCGCCGCCGTCCGTGACCGGCAACCCCTATTCGACTCTGTATATCGACAAGGAAGCCATGACCGTCGAAGCGGTCAACGGCACCACCGTGACCGTGATTCGCGGGCAGAACGGCACTTCCGCCAGCTTCCACGCCTCCGGCGCTTACGTCTTCAGCGGCCCTCCGCAGGCGTTCGCGGTCGGCTCCGCGGACAATGCCGGGCAAATGTTCGGCCCTCCGCCCATCGCGGGCGGCGCTTGCGCGCGCGTGCAAGCCGTTGGCGGCCTCCCGCCCGTCACTTACCTGCCCTCCATCAACGTCGAAACCGGCGTGATCTCGGACTGCGTAGGCGGGGTGTGGGTGAATGGCGTGAGCACGCAATCCACGCAATACCGCCTCAACTTCCCAACCGTCGGCGCGGTGGCCTATACCGGCCTGAACACCAATGGCACGGCGGTGGGCGCGACCACCGTCTATTGCACCGAAATCGACCTGCCCTATAACAAGCTGATTACCGGCCTGGGCTTCCTCGAAGGCACCACGGTGACCGGCAACGCGCGCTATTCGATCCTGTACGATGCCACTGGCAACGCGCTGGCTAACGGCGCACTCACCGGCACGGCCTCCGCCACGGCATCGGTGTTCGAGCCGTTCGCGTTCACCGCAAAGTATTTCGCGGTGGGGCCGGCGCGCTATTTCGGCTGCCTCCAGGACAATGCCGTCGGCTCGACGACCGTCCGCATGGCGGTGACCGGAATCGACGACAATATCCTGACGAAGGGCCAGACCGGAGCCACGTTCGGCACAGTGCCCGCGCTCGCCGTACCTACCGCCTTCAACAGC
>Ga0302324_100018838_pt1 | contig 13587 bp, 17 predicted proteins | sample Palsa_T0_1_FD_201949 | JGI IMG/M metagenome (GOLD analysis project Ga0302324, IMG submission 201949) | Peat permafrost microbial communities from Stordalen Mire near Abisko, Sweden - Palsa_T0_1 | ecosystem: Environmental > Terrestrial > Soil > Palsa > Peat permafrost | place: Sweden: Abisko...
TTTCTCTACGCATGCCGGAAGACGTTCTCAACACGATCCGCCACCATGCGCGAAAGCTGGACGTGCCGTATCAGTCGCTCATTAAGCTCTGGTGCGCGGAGAAGGTCGCGGAATTGGCGCAATCGCCGCGAATTCCCCAACGTGGCAACAAGTGAACCGCAGTTGGCAAAGATTGCTAAGAACTGATAAATTGTGTTCTGTAATTGTTTCTTCCTGGAGAGCGATATGCCAACTCGCAACGTGAATCTGACTCAGGAGCTCGACAGCTTTGTCCTTTCGCGCGTCGAGAGTGGGCGATTTGAGAACGCCAGCGAAGTGGTGCGAGCCGCGCTACGCACGCTGGAGCGGGAAGAGCGGCTATTCGAGGAGAAACTGGCGGCGTTGCGCACCGCCATCGACGAGGGAGACGCGAGCGGTGTTGCCGAAGGCGATGTGTTCGCTCAGATTCGCGAAACGCTCCATTTAGCCTCGGGCCGATAGGCGATGGCGAAGCTCAGCATTTCCCGAAGCGCGAAGTCGGACCTGCTGAAAATCGCCGCATTCACTCGCGAAAAGTGGGGCGCGGATCAGGCGGCGCGCTACCTAAACAGCCTCGAGGATTGCGCAAGGATGCTCGCGGAGAATCCGTCCATTGGCCTGTCCTGTGAATAATGTTCGAACCGGTCTGCGTCGCTTTGAAAAGGGCAGTCATGTGATCTTCTACCGGCAAACGGACGACGGCATCTTCATATCAAGAATGCTGCACCGGAGCATGCTTCCGGAACGCCATTCCATCGGAAGCGGCGATCCAGATTCGTGAGCGCGGCCGTCGATGTGATTCAAAGATAAGCGACCTCTCTTATCCCACCAGCTCCATCTCCCGCAGCGCTTCGTCATACGGCGCGCGCAGCACGCCCCGCTCCGTAACGATCGCCGTCACATACTTCGCCGGAGTCACATCGAAGGCCGGGTTGCAGATGCCTACCCCATGAGGGGTGAGCTGCTTGCCGCCGTGATGCGTGACCTCGATGGCGGGCCGCTCTTCGATGGGGATCCGGTCGCCTGTTTCCGTGGCCAGGTCGATGGTGGACCAGGGCGCGGCCACATAAAACGGGATGCCGTGCTCGCGGGCCAGGATGGCGACATTGTAGGTGCCGATCTTGTTGGCGAAGTCGCCATTGGCGGCGATACGGTCTGCGCCGACCACAACGGCCTGGATGCGGCCGGCGCGCATGAGGCTGGCGGCCATGTTGTCGCAGATCACGGTGGTGGGAATGCCGTCGGCCATGAGTTCCCAGGCGGTAAGGCGCGCGCCCTGCAGGAATGGCCGTGTCTCGTCGGCAAAGACGTGAATGCGTTTGCCCTGGTCGACCGCGGCACGGATCACGCCCAGAGCTGTGCCGTAGCCGCAGGTAGCCAGAGCGCCGGCGTTGCAGTGGGTGAGCACACCGCCCTCTTCCGGCAGCAGCTCACTTCCAAACGCGCCCAGCGCCCGGCAGGCGGCAATATCTTCCTCATACATGGCGTGCGCCTCGGCCAGGAGTCTCTCCTGCACCTCGGGCAGGGCAGCGCCCGCCGCGAGCAGGCCATCAAACAGTCTCTTCATGCGGTCAATGGCCCAGAAGAGGTTGACCGCCGTGGGCCGCGTCGAGGCCAGGCGGTCGCAAATGCGCTCAAACTCCGGGGTAAATTCCCGGGCGGTGGCCGCATTGCTGCGCAACGCGCCCAGGGCCACACCATAGGCAGCCGAAACACCGATGGCCGGCGCGCCGCGAACTACCATGGTGACGATGACTTCCGCCACCTGTTCATAGGTTGCGGCAAGCACATAGCTCTCCTCGAGAGGGAGCCGGGTCTGATCGAGGAAGCGGACGCCTTCCGGGGTCCAGGTAAGTGTGGGAATCATGCTCTACCAGTCTAAATCCATGGAAGAGGGACTAGTACCGCGACCGCGTGATTATGGAATGGCCGGAGGAGTAGCGCCGGTCTCCGGACCGGCTGTCGTGCGGGCGTTCTCGCCCGCACTCGCTTCCGGCACTATTGCCGAATCACGCGGTCAGAGAATCAGGGACTAAGGGACCAGAGACTAGCGGGCAGCAGGCGACGTTGCATGAACGGCCGCTTCGGGAAAAAGGCAGTAATAAAAAAATACTTGCCGACAATCGATGCATATGTGCGCTATGATTCGTCAGTCGCCCGTTGCCCCCGGGTCGCGCTGGTCATGCTGGATTCCCCCCTGGGAGGCGACCCTGTGTCTGATTTTCTGATTGGTATGGCTTTTGTTGCCATGGTTCTTGGGCCTGCGATCTTTGCATCGGTGCAACACTCCAGGTCCCGCGACGATGCCTGACACAGGCCCTCACCCGCAATCATAGCTGCCCCAAACTCCAGCGCGGGATTGCCACCGGCACTTCCATTCTTCGCTTCACGCCATGGGTTCTAATGGCGCGGTGAACGTCATTCCATTTTTCCCAGGATTCAAGACTGTCCCATGCCCCTTTTGTGGGAGGCCGGTTCCCACAACTGTTTCTCAAGGTAGGCCATTTGCATGTGGACTTTGAGAGGAAACTGGGCCATAGTAATGGAGTAATGGTTACCAAGGTCCAAGTATTGGGATTACTGGGGCGTTGACTTAAGGTTACGCCCCGTTTTTTGGAACCATTCGCATTCAGTTGGAGGATCTTCTAATGCATGAGATCGTGATTGCCCTTATTTTTGTTGGTATCGTGGCTTGCCCAGCGGTTTTCGCGGCCGTTCCCCGCCGCGGGATGAACGACCGCTTCTGATTCCCGGCCGGCTGGCCCAGGCTTATTCCAGGCTGCTTCAACGCGCCGCTTCGCCGCTCCGCCCGATGCGGCCTCATTTCCCAACACAACCACTCCCCTGCCCGAGGCTGCCTCTCCGCAGTGCCCGGTTACCTGCGATTACCAAGGCGGCAGCCGCCTCCACAACCAAGGGGCTATTTCAATCGGGTGACGCTTGGTCTAACGTCGGGCTTGTTAGTTCCTGACCCCCGTTGGCAGAGCGGATTTCGCCCGGCTACCCGATCACCCTCTCGCGAATTTAGAAATGGAGTCTGCTCTTATGGTTGATATTGTTGTTGGTCTGGCCTTCGTCGCAATGATCCTCTCCCCCGCCATCGTCGCCACAGTGCAGCGCGCCCGCCACCCGGAATCGGACAACAACTAGCGTCGCCACCGATTTGATCGAGGCTTTGAAAGGGCACGACTTCAGTCGTGCCGCCAGTGCTGCAAAATCGGCAGGGCTTTAGCCCTGAGGGATGTGTTCCTCGAATGGGACCATGTTTTAAGCTCAGGACCGCCCAAAGAAGTTCGGCATCCAGGGTATCGTTCTCATTTACACCGAAAACGCGCTAAGGGAGTTCTGCACAAGTTGCTCTGTATCAGGGCACGACTTTAGTCATGCCAATAAGGCCAACAAAATGCGGGGGCTTTAGCCCCTGCAAGGGCCTCAGGTCATCGGCGCTGGACTTGTGCAGAGCCTCCCTAAAGCCTGTCAACACGGAGAGCCTGTATCGGCCGGTCCCGCGCCCGCATGAGACGAATCCGCGCTGCCCAGCCCCACTGAGGTGACGCGGGACACATAGATTGCTCCCCTCCGGCCATATAAATGAAGACAGAGCCGATGCGGGAGATCGCTTCGGATTCCCGAATTCCGTCGACACAGAGCCCTCCTCCTCCTTGCGGCGGTTGACCTCGCCTGCCGGGGCTCGTATCGTAAAGGGGACGAATATGAAAAACACAGCCAGCACGCTGCGCATCGGAATCGCAACCGCCATCATTGTGGGCACCATTGTATGGCTTGCCTTCAGCGGCTACGGGGCCAACAAGAGCTACTACGTGACCATCGCCGAGCTCGGCGGCATGGGCGACAAGGCCTACCACAGCCAGTTGCGCGTGGAGGGATTTGTGCAGCCCGGCTCGATCGAGCAGACCGGCACGCACGTATCCTTTGTGCTCAACGAGTTTGAGAGCCACTCGCCCAAGGCGGCCACGGGCCGCGTGCTCACGGTGTTCTACAAGGGCTCCGAGCCACCGCCGGACACGTTCAAGGACGATTCGCAAGCGCTGGCAGAGGGCTCGTATGGGCGCGACGGCGTGTTCCACGCGACCGTGCTTCAGGCCAAGTGCGCCAGCAAGTATGCGCCTCAGCCGGGCGCCATGCCGGCCAAGCCTGCGCCGGCAGCCAGCCCGCGCGCAGCCGCGACAGCCGTGCCCAGCGCCGGCAATGCAACCGCCCCAGCCGCGAACTGACCCAGTGAGCCCATTGCCCGATTCTTCAGAATTGGCTGCTCCATCTCCGCCGCCAGCCCCGCCTTTCGCTGCGTCCGGCCCCTGCGCGCGCATCGACAAGGTTTCAAAGCTCTTTGGCACGTTTGCCGCGCTGCGCGAGGTTACCGCGGATCTTGAGGCGGGCCGCTGCTACGTGCTGATCGGCGAGAACGGCGCGGGCAAATCCACTCTGCTGCGCATCCTGGCAGGGTTGCTTCGTCCCAGCTTTGGCAAGATCACGGTCTTTGGCCAGGAGCCGCACGACGCGCGCGACCGCATCGGCTACATGAGCCACGCGCCCATGCTCTACGACGAGCTGACGGGCGAAGAAAACCTGCGCTATTTCAGCAAACTTTATCCGGGCCGCCAGAGCCTGGAGCCAGCCGAGGCGCTGCGCCAGGTGGGCCTCGATCCCAAGCTCAATCGGCCGCTGGGGCAGTATTCGCAAGGCATGAGGCAGCGCACTTCACTTGCCCGCGTGCTGCTGCCTGTGCCGGAACTCCTCCTTCTCGACGAGCCTTTCAGCAACATGGACGTCGAGAGCGCGCGGCAGATGGTAGAGCTGCTCGCGGGCTTCCGCCAGAGCAATCGGACCATTGTGATTACGACGCACCAGCGCGAACTGGCCGCTCCCATCGCCGACTGGGTGCTGGCGCTCAAGGCCGGCCGTGTGGCCTCGTTTGAACCGGGGTCCCCCACGATAGGTCTTCGTCGTGGCGGTGGTGAGCCAGGGAGGCCGACGCTATGAAGACCAACGGCGCGCGCCTCCTGGAGTCGCTGGGCATCCCGTTCGAGCTGCGCGAATACGAGGTCGACCCCAACGACCTGACGGCGCTCACTGTGGCGAAAAAGATCGCCATGCCGCCGGAACAGGTGTTCAAGACGCTGCTCACCACCGGCGGCGCCGATGCGTATGTTTTTGCGGTGATTCCCGGCGACAGCGAACTCGACTTCAAGAAGCTGGCCCGCGCGGCCGGCCTGCGCAAGGCGGAGATGGTTTCGCTCAAAGACGTGCAGCCGCTGACCGGATACATTCGCGGCGGAGTGACTTTGTTTGGCGCGAAGAAAGCCTATCCGGCGTTCATTGACGAGACTGCGATCTTGTTTGATCAGATCAGCGTGTCGGCGGGGACGCGCGGAACGCAGCTCATTCTCAGCCCGCAGGATTACATCCGCGCCGCACAGGCGCAGCCCGCCGACCTGACCAAAAATCTGGGTGCCCCATCCTTGAATCGTCCTTTTGATTCAAGGGTGGGTGACCACGAATCTCGCGGCCCGGAGGAGCCCCAATGACGCGCGCCCTCTGGACTCACTTTGTCAAGGACCTGCGCATCGAGTGGCGCTCGCTTGACGCCGTCATCTCGATGCTCTTCTTTTCCGGCCTGGTGGTGGTGCTGTTCTCCATCGCATTCGATCCGAGGGGAGCCTTTTCGCAGCAGATCGCGGGCGGTGTGCTGTGCGTGGCCACCATGTTCGCCTCGGTAAGCGCGCTGAACCAGGCATGGGCGCGCGAGATCCGCCACAATGTGATGGACGCGCAACGCATGGTTCCCTCGCCTGGGGCGGAGTTGTATCTGGCCAAGGTCATCGTCAATTTCCTCTTCGTCTCGATCGTCCAGGTCATCCTGGCGCCTTTTTTCTTCATCTTCTACAACTTGCACATCGCGGGCCAGGCGTGGCTCCTGGTGCTGGTGCTGCCGCTCGGAACCTGGGCGCTGGTCGGCAATGGCATCTTCTTTGCGGCGCTCTCCATGACCAGCCGCAACCGCGAACTGCTGCTCTCGCTGATCCTGTTTCCCATCTTCATCCCGGCGCTGCTGGCCATGGTGCAGGCCACCACGTCGATCTTCACCGGCGAAAGCGATCCCATGCTGTGGATCAAGATGCTGCTGGGCTACGACATCATCTTCACCACTGTCAGCTTGATGCTGTTTGACGTGGTGCTGCACGCCGAATAGCGGTGGCCGCCAGGGATTTACACTGCATTCATCGGCGCTCGCACCGCTCAGCAAACCCGGATTTCACACTCAGCGTCAGAATGGACAGTGAGTTCTGCCCCAACCCTCTGGAGAGAGACCGTGCCGGAACCAGATCAGCGCGTGCGCCCATATGCAGGATCGCTGTTGCTGTCGCTTGCCGCCATCCTGCTTGCAAATTGCGCACTCCTCGCCGCGCAAAGCGTCGTCCTGACGGGCGTGCTCTCCGGACGGGTGACAGACCAGAGCGGCGCTGCCGCAGTCGGCGCAGCCGTCGAATTGAGAAACCTCGCCACGGGAGTAGTTCTCTCTGCCCATACCAACGGCGCTGGACTGTACCGATTTCCGTCGCTTCCGCCCGGCTCCTATGCGATTGTGGCGCGGCTCAGCGGCTTTCGCGACGTGGAGAGCCTGCTACAGGTGCAGGTCGGCAACACCGCCTGGCAGGACTTCCGCCTCAAGGTAGGCGCTGGCAGCGATACGGTCACGGTCAACGGGACCTCGCCGCTGCTGCGGCCGGCCGACTCCTCCACCAGCACGGTGGAAGAGCACGCGTTCATTGAAGATCTGCCGCTAAACGGCCGCCGCTATACCGACCTCATGCTGATCACGCCCAACGCCAGCCCCGACGGCGACACCGGCCTGGTAAGCGTTGCCGGGCAGCAGGGCGGCGAGGACTCGGGCTACGCCAACGGCAACGGCTCCAACACCTTCACCGTGGATGGAACCAACGCCACCAGCAACTATTTCGCCGACATCCTGGGCCGCTATCGCATGCCGTACCTCTATGGCGAGGACGCGATCGAGGAGTTTCAGGTTTCCGTGAGCCCCTATTCGGCGATTTACGGCGGTGGCGCGGGCTTTGTGAACGCGGTGACGCGCTCGGGAAGCAACGCCTTTCACGGCACGGCGTTTTACTACAACCGCAACTCCGCTACCGGCGCCAACGATGCCCTGGACAAAGCCAGCGGATTTCCCCGGCCGCTCGACGCACTGCAGCAGCTGGGCGCCGGAGCGGGCGGACCCATCCGGCGCGACCGGCTGTGGTTCTTCGTCGATTACGAACAACAGTTGCGCAACAATCCGATTCCCGTCCTCAACCCGGCGCTTGCTGCGACGCCTGCGAATCTGGGCTCGTTCCTGGCCGCCAACTTTGGCCTGCCGGCAAGCACGGCGCTGCCTGCTCCCAATGGGCCGCTACCCGTGCCGGGCGCCGACAGCGCGCCTGATCCAAACAACCCCGTCTACCTGCAGCAGGTTTCAAACACCATCAATGCGCTCAACTCCAACCTCGGCGTCAGGCCCCGCAAGCGCAACGACCTGGCCATCACGCCGCGCCTCGACTACCGCGCCGGCCCGCGCGACGGCCTGTTCCTCAGCTTCGACGTCAACCGCTTCGATTCGCCCGGAGGCGTCATCACCGACCCCACGGTGGGCGACTACGGCATCCAGACGCTGGCCAACGATTACGTGCACACCTTTCAGGCCAGCCTGGGATGGACGCATACTTTTACTCCGCGGCTGCTCAACGAGTTTCACGCCGGCACCTCGCAGGACAACCAGATCGCGACGCCCACCGGCCTGGCTCCAGGCATCCCAACGATTATTCTGGACGGCCCGGCGGCCTTCACCATGGGCAATGCGCCATTTTCCGTGGGCACCGTCTTTGAGCGGCAGTGGTCGGTCGCTGACCGGGTCGACTATGCAATCGGAAAGCACACGCTCCAATTCGGCGTCGATATCAACCACGCCTGGGACTCGGACTCGAACGATGGCGGAGCCGATCCCAACGCCGACGTGCAGTTCGGGTCGTTGCTCGGCAGCTATGAATTTTCCAATCTTGAGGCCTTCGCGCTGGGCGAATATAACCTCTTCAGCCAGTCGGCGGGCAATCCGACCTTTGCCTTTGCCGTGCCGTATTACGGGTTCTACGCGCAGGATTCGTACCGCGCCTTGCCGCAGCTGACGATTGAATTGGGTGTGCGTGAAGATTTCCAAATCTATCCGCAGCCCATGGAGAATCCGGCGTTTCCGCTCACGGGACAGTACCCCAACCAGTTTCTGCGCCTGGCGCCGCGCCTCGGCTTTGCCTGGCAGCCCGTCGACAAGACCGTGGTGCGCGGAGGATTCGGCCAGTTTTACACCAATATGAACGGGCTGAACTACCGCAATGCCGTGGTCTCAAACGGGCTTGCCTCCCAGCAGTCTTCGGTCAGCATTCCCTACGTTTCCGGTGCGCCCAACCGGCAGACGCCTTCGTTTCCCAGCATCCTGCCGGCCACATCGCCGCTCTTCGCCGCCTCTGAGGACATCTCGCTGGTCGCGCCCAGCTTTCGCGCGCCCTATATCGTGCAGGCCAGCCTGCAGATCGAGCGCGAATTCCTGCCCAACACCACGGCCACCCTCGGCGCCATGTGGAATCACGGCGTACATCTTCTGTCAGGCAGCGCCTACGACCAGAACCTGAACCCGCTCGCGGGCACAACGACTTATGTGGTGTGCGCAGCCGGGACCACTTCGGCGCCCTGTGCCGGGAACACGATCCGCCTGCCCAACATGGACAACGGCCTGCTCACCGAAGGCCGCATCAGCTCCAGCCTCGGCCAGATCAACGAGCTCATCAGCTCCGGCCAGAACGGCTACAACTCCGCGTTTGTCGAGCTGCAGCGGCGCATGGCGCAGGGCCTCTCTCTGCTTGCTTCCTACACATTCTCGAAGAGCGACATGCGCGATGGCATGGACTTCAACAATCAGTTCAACTTCGGCAACACCCACGGCCCATCGCTGCTCGATCAGCACCACCGCCTCACCATCGCTGGTGTCTACCAGCCGCGGCCGGCCATCCGGCCGGGCGCTGCCCATGCCGTGCTCTCCGGCTGGAGCCTGAGCACAGTGATGGAGTTTTCTTCGGGCCGTCCGTATGCGGGCCTGCTGAGCCCCGCCTGCACCAGCTCCACGCTCTCGTTCAGCAACTGCGACGGCGCCAACGGCAACCTCAACGACACTGCATTTAACCAGGACACGGCCAACACCGCGGCGGGCATCAACGGCGGAGGACCGACCCCAGGGATCGGCCTCAATTCCTTTTACGGCCCGTGGCTGGATCGCATCGACACCGGCCTGGCGCGCAGCTTCCGCGTGAGGGAAGGGCAGGCGCTGAAACTTGAAGTGCAGGCGTTCAACCTGCTCAATCACGCCAACTTCTACGTGCAGAACGGCGACGGCATCAACCAGCTCCAATACAACCCCATTGGCTCCAACTGCGGCGACGGCGCCACGCTCAACCAGACCTGCTACCTGCTTCCCAACACGGGTCCCGGCGACTTCGGCGCATTGCAGGAGATCAGCCCCAACGGACTGCCGCGGGTGCTGCAGTTTTCCGGGAGATTCAGCTTCTGACCCAGGGAGTTCCAATTGGTCCCGGGCGTCTTTGCGAAAGAAAGAACATTCCTGTTAGCGATTGCCGTTCATAACGAAAGTCGTTATCATCGCTAGCGATCAAAGATTTCAAGGACGCCGATGCATATGACAGCGGATACCTACCAGACGATATATGAGTTAGGATTTCGCTCTTTTCCATGGCTGAGAGTAATTCAGCCAATAGCTTTTCTTGCGACGGGAATACTTCTCATTCGATTATTCAAGAAGAAGGGGCTTTACGTTATTCTCGGGGGTTTTGTGGCTTCGATGGCCTCACTCTTTCTCCTCTTATCGCTGGTGATCTTTGTCCCGGACTTTATCAAACTGCGGACTGCATATGTGTCCGGCAAAAGTGAGGTCTTAGAAGGGGTGGTCCACGATTTCCGTCCGGCTCCAACTATAGGCCCCGGAAGAGAGTCCTTCTTGGCGGGCGGGGTCTCGTTCTCATACAATGTGCTCGATGACACGCCATGTTTTCACAATGCGCCTCACCATAGCGGCCCAATTCGAGAAGGGTTGAACATTCGGATTCATTATTACGAGAACTGCATTCAGCGGGTCGAAATAGCCTCAGCTCGGTAAGGAGCCGGTCCTGATTGCCCGCGCGCAAGGTTCGCGCCGTCGTGCGTTTGTGTGGAACGGCAGCGATGCAATCGACGTAGAAATCTTTGACTACCATTAGGAGGCGTTATGGACACCATTCCATTTGCATTCTCAATTCATCCCGGCGAGATTCTGCTCGCCGAGTTCATGGAGCCGCTCGGCCTGAGCGCATATAGACTTGCCAAGGAGCTGCACATTTCTGCCCCACGGGTCAACGACCTGGTGCGCGGCAAGCGCGGCATCACGGCCGACACCGCACTCCGATTGAGCCGCTATTTCGGCAACTCCGCGCAATTCTGGATTGGCCTGCAAAGCGGTCACGACCTCTGGGTCGCATCTAAGAATAGGTCGGTGAACAAAGTGAAACCCCGGCAGCAGGCGGCCTGAGCTATCGAAGGTCCTCCATCCTTCGATGGGCCTCGCAATCTCGCCGCCGTCGTACACTAAGATCATTCCTGCACGCAAATGGACTTCGCCCGGCTCGGCTGCCAGACGAGGATTGAGAAGACAATGAAAAAGCTTGCCATCGGCCTCTATATCGCCATCACCCTTGCCCTGCTGGGCTGGGGTTGGTACCAGGCCATCTACGTTGCGCCCGCTGACGCCATGCAGGGCGAGATCTACCGCGTCATCTTCTATCATGTGCCATCGGCGTCGGTGGCGTTTCTGTTCTTCGCCATCTCGCTGGCAGGATCCATCGGCTACCTGGCTTATCGCCGCAACCAGCCAGACCGCGCGCAGATTGCCGACGCCTGGGCGCTGGCCGGCGCTGAAGTGGGCGTGGTGTTCTGCACCGTAGTGCTGATTACCGGGCCCATCTGGGGACGCCGCGCGTGGGGCATCTGGTGGACCTGGGACGCGCGCCTCACCACGACGCTGGTGCTGTGGCTCATCTACGTCAGCTACCTGCTGCTGCGGCGCTTTGCCGCCGGACCGCAGGTGCAGACACTGGCCGCCGTGCTGGGCATCTTTGGCGCGCTTGACGTGCCGATCGTCTACATGTCCAACCGCTGGTGGCGCACACAGCACCCCGCGCCGGTGTTTGGCGGCAGCGAGGGCTCGGGGATGGACCCGGCCATGGCGCACGTGCTCTTGTGGAACATGCTGGCCTGGCTGCTGTGGGGCATTCTGGTTCTGGGGCTGCGCTTCCGCGTGGAGCGCCAGCAGCAGAAGATCGTCAGCCGCGACGCGCTGGCGTCGCTGCATGAGACCTCGAACGCGTGAGCCGGGCATCATTTTTTGAAAAAAGGGGAAAACAATGGATGAACGCGCAATTCTCGATCATCAATTCATGGTTGCGGCCTATGTTGTCACCTGGGCCATTCAGCTTGGCTATGTGGCGTGGCTCGCATTGAAGTGGCGGGCCCAGAAGCGCGATGCGCGGCGGACGTCGCGCTGAAAACCGTCGCCCCCGGCCTGCGCTGGGAGCGGTTTGACCCCTCTAAGAATCGAAAGTAATTTGCACTTCCGGCGTCTCAAAAGGGGCGTCGGCTGCGCTTCCGATGACGCGGTTCGAGTTGGCTATCAATCAATTTATTTTCAACCATTTAAATCCGAGATCCTGAGTGCCCGTGCGCCATTTCCCACAGCTTCGGAGCGTCACGATTTTAGGTTGTACCACCTTCGTTGCAGCCCCACCCCATTCGCTTCCAATCTAAGTGGTATTTTAGAAATCCGGCTCGAGGTCGATGATTCAATTGTGGACGGCAGTACAGCGCCGCACAAGGAGAATCCCGATGCACGATCTTCTCATTGCTCTCGCCTTTGTCGGTATGGTCATAGCTCCCGCAGTCGTCGCCGCAAAAAGCGGCACCGAGCCCTTCGACGAAACCAATTAGCCTTTGCCGCGCCCGGATTCGAGTGCATCGGGCCGCGCAGCAACCCCCGCTCCGCAAGTCCTGAAGCTCACGGCAGCACCAGGCAAGACACCACGCCCTGGTGCACCCCGGCCAAACCCAGCCTCACCCCCCGCACCGACAAATTGCCCTCAGCCGCTGCAACCGTTACGATGGGTTGAGAGGCATCCATGTTAGTTGTGATGAAAGCGCAGGCCACGCCTGAGGAAATCCAGGCCGTCTGCGACCATATTGAGCTGCTGGGTTACCGCGCGCATCCGATGCCCGGAGCCCAGCGCACCGCCATCGGCATCACCGGAAACCAGGGTGAAGTGGACCGCGGCAACCTTGAGGAGCTCTCCGGGGTCGCCGAAGTCATTCGCGTCTCCAAGGCCTACAAGCTGGCCAGCCGCGACGTCAAAGAAGAAGACACTGTCATCCGTTTCCCTGGAACCGACGCCACAATCGGCGGGCGGGCGCTGGCCATCGTGGCCGGACCCTGCTCGATTGAGACGCGCGAACAGGCTTTTGCCATCGCCGAACAGGTGGCGGCGGCGGGCGCGCAGTTTTTCCGCGGCGGCGCTTACAAGCCGCGCACCTCGCCCTATGCGTTTCAGGGCCTCGGCCTGGAAGCGCTGCGCATCATGGCGGAGATTCGCGAGCGCTACGGGCTGCGCATCGTTACCGAAGCGCTGGACAACGAGAGCCTCGACCTCGTGGCCGAATGGGCCGACGTGATCCAGATCGGCGCGCGCAACATGCAAAACTTTTCGCTGCTCAAGCGGGCGGGCAAGCTGCGCAAGCCGGTGCTGCTCAAGCGCGGTCTCTCGGCCACGCTGGAAGAGTTTCTGATGGCCGCCGAGTACATCATGAGCGAGGGCAATTACGAGGTGATCCTGTGCGAGCGCGGCGTGCGCACCTTTGCCGATCACACCCGCAACACGCTCGACCTCAGCATCGTTCCGGCGGTGCAGCGGGTCAGCCACCTGCCCATCCTGGTCGATCCCAGCCACGGCACGGGCAAGCGCGACAAGGTGCTGCCCATGGCGCGGGCGGCCATTGCGGTGGGCGCCGATGGCGTCATGGTGGAGGTGCATCACCAGCCGGAGAAGGCGCTGTCGGACGGCGCGCAGTCCATCTATCCCGCGCAGTTTGCCGTCATGATGGACGAAATCGAACAGATAGCGCCCATCGTGCAGCGCTATCTGCCGCGCGGCATTCATGTTGGCGCAGCCCAGGCGGAAGCCCATGACAGCCGCGGCAAATGAACGCGCTTCACCGCCATGCCTGGTCGAAGCTTTCGCTGGCTGAAGGGTACGGGCTTCAGCCCGTACATTGGACCCGCAAAATTAGCCGGGCTTTAGCCCCTGGGGTTTAGATCTTGCACCTCTCGACCTCCTTTCAACTGATTCCACCACGCGGCCCCGGTTCCCGGTTGATCATCGCCTCCCTGCCACTGCACGTCCTCATGCTCACCGGCTG
>Ga0302324_100018842_pt1 | contig 13585 bp, 11 predicted proteins | sample Palsa_T0_1_FD_201949 | JGI IMG/M metagenome (GOLD analysis project Ga0302324, IMG submission 201949) | Peat permafrost microbial communities from Stordalen Mire near Abisko, Sweden - Palsa_T0_1 | ecosystem: Environmental > Terrestrial > Soil > Palsa > Peat permafrost | place: Sweden: Abisko...
GAAGCTGCCAACGGATCCGGCTGATCGAGCAGCGCGTAGGCGAGCGCAATAGCCAAATCACAAACGACGGCCGAGTACACCATGTCTCCGAAATCGAGCAAGCCCACGACGCGTCCTTCTCGCACGAGCACGTTGTAGTCGTTGGCATCTCCATGGATGAGACTGTGCCGCAGCGCCTTCCATTCGACGGCTCGCCAAGCATGCATGAAGTGTCGCACGACTGACTGCTGTTCGGTCGGTAATAGAGACAAATGCTCAAGTGCCAGATCCGCGCGCTTCACATCCCAATAGAGTTCGCGGTGCATTGCGCCATGTGAAAAGCCTTGCAGGGCACGATCCACGTCGCCGAGTACGGCACCTAAAGAGGCGAGCAAGACAGCATCATGCGGGAAGGCGTGAACGAATATTTCACCATGCAGCCAGGTCAAGAGGCGTACGAAGTATGTCTTGCCGTGCTTGTTCCCGATTGTCGCCATGTTCTCGCCAGAGGCCGCCGGAACCACCCGCGGCAGCGCGAGATCGGGGGCACGCTCGGCCGCATGCGTAAGTGCCGCATTCTGGAGCTCAAGAACCGAGCGCTCTTCATCAGATTTGGCGATCTTCAGGATGTACTTTTCTCCGCTGACCGCATCCAAGGCAAAGTTCTGGTCCCGTTCGCTCGGCAGCGGTGAGGCGGCGGCAGTGAGATCGTAAATCTCACGCGCGAACGCTACGACATCTGCGATCGCGAACCGGGGGGTCGTATCAACGGTCACGTCGCCCTCGTGCGAAATCAGGAAGAGTTGCAATTGGATGCAATCGATTAACCGCGGCGTTCGGTATACTCGGAGGATTATATGCAACGCCACCGACGTGCAGCGCAGTGCCTATCGACCCGACAAGCTGGTACAACGGAGGCTGCATGAAGACAACGACCTGGCTCCCCTTCCTACCGGCACTTGCGCTCGCGGTCAATGCGCCGGCGCCGGCACAACTCAAGACTCACAACGTGGTATTAATCGTCAGCGATGGCCTGCGCTGGCAGGAGATCTTCACCGGCGCCGATCCCACGCTACTCAACGAGGAGCACGGTGGCATCTGGGCGAGCGAGGCGAGCCTCAAGCAGCGTTTCTGGGACGACGATCCCACGGTGCGTCGCAGGATGCTGCTTCCGTTCCTGTGGGACGTGGTCGCCAAGCAGGGCCAGATCTTCGGCAATCAAGCCAAGGGCAGCATTGCCCGGGTCACGAACGGTCTCGCCTTCTCATATCCGGGCTACAACGAGATGCTGACCGGTCATCCGGACGCGCGCATCAACACCAACGAATACGGTCCAAATCCGAACGTCAACGTCTATGAGTGGCTAAACCAGGCGCCTGACCTGCACGGCCGCGTGGCCGCGTTCGCATCCTGGCATGCCTTCAAGGATATCTTCAACGAGCCGCGCAGCCAGATCGTACTCCAGGCGGGATCGACGCGACTGCCGGGGAGCCGCTCCGGCCCGCGTGAGGCGCTACTCGATCAGCTCTACGAACAAACAAGCGAGCTCGAACCCGGGGATGTCTGGGACGCTTTCCTGCAGATACCGCTCATCGACTACGTGAAAGCGGCACGGCCGCGTGTGCTGTTCGTGGGCTACGGAGAGACCGACTGGTGGGCGCATATTGGCCACTATGACCTCGTACTGGAAAGCGCCCACCACATGGACGCGTACGTGCGCGAGCTGTGGGACACCATGCAGGCGCTTCCCGAATATCGCGGGCAGACGACCTTCATCATCACGTGCGATCACGGTCGCGGCGGCGGGCTCGAGGAGTGGAAGGAGCATGGGGTTTCGCAACACGGCTCCGAGAACATATGGGTCGCCGTGATCGGTCCGGACACGCCCCCTCTAGGCGAGCGCTCCGGTCCGCCTGCCGTTGTCCAAGCGCAGATCGCCGCGACCGTCGCCGCGCTCCTCGGTCGCGACTTCCGTACGGCCGTACCCGCGGCCGCCCCGCCCTTGCCGGTACTGCGCGCGCCCTAGTCTGACCGGCCGGCCGCTCAAAGTGGTGATGCGCATTTGTAATGTCCTGTGAATGCGACAGGCTTGCGCGGTGCATAATGGGCATTCTGATCAGCTAGGGCACATGTCATCATGGATATCGATCTGTCGCAGATCGCCTATACACCGACAACCGGGGTGCGGCGAATACATGAAACCCCACTTGTCGTCGCCACTGAGACAAGCCTCAAGGGTTATGGCTGTTTGGTCGACGACCCCAAGAATTTCCCGATCGAGATTGTTCGCTGGCCTGCCCAGGGTTGGCGTCCAATCGATGAGAATTCTGGCAATCAGGGGGGCGTGGTTGAAGGGCTGTTCGAATTCTGCTGGAAAGGCGAGACGCTATACGCGCGGAATAACGCCGTGGGGGACAGCTATCTCTTTGGCTGGAGCAACTGGCCGGAAGAGGCGGCGAAAAGCACATCGGAGAGGCCGCGCGAACGCGCCCTAATCTGGCGAGCTAATTATCACCCGGACGGCGGCCAGCTCTTCTACCCGCTCAATGGCCACAGCTTCGTGGTACCGCTCGCTCTGCCCGGGGACGACGTCACGCCCGATCGATTCATCAGTTTCTGGTGCGCCGGCGATTGTGGGCTCTATCTCCATCCTAACGTTTGGCACGGGGCGGTCGTGCCCTTAGATGACGAGGCGGAATTCCTCGACCGTCAGGGCCGAGTCCATGCCCGTGTTTCCGTCGATTTCCCCAAAGAGTTCGGCTGCTACCTCGCCTCTCCGCTGCGACGCCTCTAGCTGCAGGCAGAACGTTCGGCAAACGGGATTGCACAATCCGGGGTCTGCGCCGGAAGTGATTTCGGAGCGTCGACAAATTGTGCCTTGGTTGGCAATTTCAGTTCGTTCAATGTGAGTGCGCCCCATGACTATTGTAAGGTGTGCGACAGTCGCACGGTTCAGGTCATTGCTGAGCGTTCATGCAATATGCCGATTGCGTATCGGTGGCATTTCTCCCGCACTAAGATGACGCAATACTCAGTCGCGCTCGCGATTGGTGCACTCATGCTGCCGGTGACGTGCATGCCCGAACCGTCCGCTACACTCGTCGACGGACCGGCTGGATTTTCGATTGCCTGCTCCATTAAGTCGGCACCGCATTTGCAGTCCTGTGATGATCTTCCATCCGCTCGCTCCTGCGCATCCGAGTCCAATTATCCTTCGCTCGCTTCAAAGGAATCGACTGGCATTACTTTTGTCAATCGCAGCGCCGAGCCGATCAAAATTTATTGGTTGAGCTTTCAGGGAGAACGAAGGCTGTACCACTTGCTGCCGCCAGGAGCCCGCCGAACGCAGCAGACTTTTGTCGGGCACAACTGGCTCGTCACGAACCTGGCGGATCAGTGCATCGGAGTATTTGCTGCCGCCCCGGTGTCGATCGCGTTCTTTTAAGAGCATGTGCTCTCACCTATGGCACAGTCGCGGTGGCGGATCGTGTCTAGATTTCTCTTCTGGTAACCACAAGGCAATGAGTCACGCAGGGAGCCGGCCAATCCCGCCCCGTTTTCCCTAAAGTGCCGTACCCGATCATTTCCCGGCCACGCGCTCGAGATAGTGCGGATTCTTTCATCAGCGACTAGAATCCTCGTAACCGGGATAAAGAACCAATGCTGGGGGAACGCGTGCGAATTTCGCGACGACTGCGCCACGGCGCTATAGTAGTGATCCTTGAACTGATCTTTGGCGGCTGCACCGTCGCACTCGCGCAGTCGTCCTCAGGGACAGCGGACGGGGCGACTCAAATTCCCCCGGCGAACGAAGCGCCGAAGACCCTCCCCGAAGGCAGTGTTTTCTTCTCCCTGCAACAGTCCTTCAAAGAGGTGCCCGAGCAGCTAGCGGTACGCGGCCATTTCGACCTCGGGGCGCCGCCTCATGTGCTGCGATATTATTGCCTCGTAAACACCAAAACTGGTATCAGCGAAACAAACGCTGTGCGCGGTGACCTCGTACCGGGCCCAAATGGGATCACCGGCATCAAGAACATTGCGGTCTCACTTTACAGCTGTGCCGACGCTCAACAACAAGGGCTACTGGTTACTACCGGATATGTCCCGGGTGTGACTGCCGCAGGCGCCCCCGCGCCCGCGCCCGCGCCTCATGCAAGAGCCCCGGCGGAGAATCCACCGCCGCCGCCCGTCACGCCGGAGGAGAAACTCGATGGATCACCCGGCCGAATTGACGTTGCCGGCGTGAAATTGGGAATGTCGCCCGATGAAGTGCGCGCGGTACTCAAGTCCAAGAAACTGCTGGACTACGATGAGTCAGAGGAAACACTGAGCTATCTGGACTCGAGTAAGGGCGTCATGCAGCCCATTGCGAACGGGCGTTTCGTGAATGTCATCGCCGCGTGGACTCCGCCCCCGGCCTCTTCTGCGGGCGGCGCCTTTCAAGTGGACGGCGAGTCATACGAAGTTATGTTCACGCCCGTCCCGGGAAGGGAACGGGCGATGGCAATTGTTCACTCGGTGGGCTATTCGCCCGCAAATGCAATTCATGAAACTGCGCTCGAGAGCGGGCTCGTTACTAAGTACGGCGGCTTTGGCGGATCAAATGACCTGCCTCAATCACCTACTTGGCGCCTTCAGAGCGGAGGCACTGTGCAGGTTGGCGATTCTTGCAATCGTCGTGGAATATTTGGCGGACTCGGCGAACTGAAAGCTGGAAAAACGGCCCGCGAGAACCTTGCTCTGAAAGGGACACCCGAGGAATTTAAACTCCAAGTCGACCGTTGCGGAGTTGCGATCGTCACAGAAGACCACTTCACCGCCAATGGCGGAGCGCTGCGTGCCGACCGTCTGGTCACACGGTTCACGGTAACAGCGTACAGCCCGTCGATTGCATCCGAGGGCGCGAGGGCAGCCGCGGAGCTGATTAAGGCAGCCAGTGGAAGTGTCAAGAAACCTGCCGTGCCACGCGCCAAGGATCAACCTGCGACTAATCTCTGAGCTCGTTCGATTCGAGGCGGTTGTCCAATGGGATTGATCCGCTCTCGCATGTGACCAGGACGGAAATGACGCCTCATTGTCTAGCGCGTCGCAACAAAGTGAATACGCCGATGCACAGCCAAACGACATTGAGTCCGACAGAAGGAAGTGCGCCGTTCCAGCCACTATTCACGATAAATCCCGCCGCCCCGACGATATTCATCACTTGATAGAGTGGCGAGCGCGCGTCAAGCCTTCCTGCTGAAATTAGTCCATATGCGACTATAATTAGCAGCGCTCCGCTCCAACCGATCACCTCGATCCACACATTCATCACATCGCACCTTCCGCAGCTCCCGATCTCCCCCGAAGCACCATAGCGAAGAATCGAAGTCGGCCTAGCGGGGCTTTTTCTGACGCGCCTATTATCGATCTATTATCAGTACTCTGTCTCATACACACGTTTTTGAACACCCCGTTAATGTCAGTCCATGCGGGGGTGCGGAGCAGCTGCTACTGCATGTTCATGCCCGGCATGGCGGAATGATCCATGTTGTCATGCCCCTGATCGTCATCGTTGGTCGACCAAATATTCTTTGGATCTGTCTCATACGGGTAGACATGAACCATCCATCCAAACACGTGGGGGTAGAACTTCCCCTGCGCTGCTTCACAAGCCCCCTGAGTAGCGATGGAGCCGCGTAGGCCGAATTTCGCATCAGGGCCAAAGTACGCGGCTTTCTGTCCCGGAGGCGCTTTGCAGAAGTTGATGTGTTGGTGCCAGCGGGCAATGCTGAGCGGGATGCGCTCGTTGAGCTCGTCCTCCGTTGCGTCAACGCGATCGGTGTACATCGCTCCTACGAGCCTGTATCCGCCGTCGTCCGTCTTTTTGTATAACAGCGACGTCGGCTTGAGAGCGTCGAAGTGCGATCGAGCTTCTAAAGCGTAGGCGTACTTGGTGAAGTGATATTGGGGTTGCGGAATTTTGGGAAGAAATATCTCGTAGCCGTCGGCCAGGGCTTTCCGGTAATCCTGATAGGGCGCCATCGCCGCCTTTGCGGCCGCTACCAGCGTATCGGCCTTGCGCCGATCATCTGCCTTTGGCGGCCTCAATACAGTCATGTACATATGACCTGACATGTGCGCCATATCATGATCGGCAATGCTGGATGCAGCGACATCCTGTTGGCCGGCCTCCTGCGCAGTCGCTCCTCTTATGCTGAGCCCCATGATCAAGAAGGGGAGCGCGACCCCCCAAGCGTGGGAACGGATCGTGCGGATAAACGAGGATTGGTACATCACTGTGCGCACTCCCGAGCGATTTCGTATGTAAACATCAAGTTAGCCGCGTGCGTTCACCGCGCTTTGCCTGCCGCATGCGAGTCGCCTCGGAGTTAATTATGGCGGACCTACGCTAGCTGGGCTACCGCCATCGTTCGAGCTTGGCGAGCAGGTGGAGCGCGACCTTAAGCCAAAGCCCGGATAAGCGCCGCAGTTGTGTCAGCTAGCAGAACATTTGAGGCTTGGAACACATGGCCCATATCAAGGCTGTATCATTCGCCGACGATGAGATTTTTACGCGCGCCGGTGCAACTCCGTACAGCTCTGCGACGCGGTTAAGCATGTGATTCCCGATACGAAGCTAGGAACCGCCATTAATCCCGCACGCGCATCGATGAGCGACAGCCCCGAAGAAATCGCCAAGGATGTCCTGGCGGTTGGCCGAATAAACTCCGTTCCCACACTGTTACAGGTGTTATGTGAGACTACTGGCATGCGCTTCGCGGCGGTTGCCCGAGTCACTGATCGCACGTGGACCGCGTGCGCAGTCCACGACGATATCAATTTTGGCCTGATTCCAGGCGGCCAACTCGACGTGAATACCACCCTCTGTACGGAAGTACGGCAATCGCGCGTGCCCATCGTCATCGATAAGGCTAGTTCGGACCCTCGCTATTGCAATCACCACACGCCGAGGTTTTACAACATAGAAAGCTACGTGTCGGTTCCCATCGTGCTGGCCGACGGCCGCTACTTTGGCAATCTTTGCGCGATTGATCCAGCGCCCGCTAAGGTGTCAGATCCGCGAGTTGTATCGATGTTCAACCGATTTGCCGAGCTCATCGCGCAAAATCTTGAGAACGACGCGGCGCGCAACTCAGCTGTGAGCGCGCTTCTCGACGAGCGCGCGGCAAGCGAGCTGCGCGAGCAGTTCATCGCAATTCTGGGTCATGATCTGCGCAACCCGCTGGCGGCGGTTGCGATGACCGGCGAAGTATTGCTCAGGAAATTGACCGATCCTGAGCTAATGGCCCTTGCATCACGTATCAAGACAAATGCACGGCGCATGTCCGCACTGATCGACGATGTGCTCGACTTTGCGCGCGCCCGGCTCGGTGGAGGGATCGGCATTCGCATGGAAGAAGTCCACCACTTGGAAACTGCTCTGATCGCTGTGGTAAGGGAGCTTCAGGATGCGCAGCCGGCACGCACCATCACGACGGACATACGAGTGCAGGGAAGGATTACTTGCGATATCGATCGCATTCAGCAACTTGCTTCCAATCTCTTATCAAATGCACTGGCCCATGGGTCCGCTGAACGACCCGTAACGATTAGGGCTGCTACAGACAGCGACGAATTGATCCTCAGCATTTGGAATGACGGCGAGCCCATTCCGGAGGACAGTATCGACAAGATATTCGCACCGTTCTGGCGACATTCGACCTCTGCCAATCGCCACGGACTGGGCCTGGGGCTGCATATCTGTTCGCAGATTGTTCGCGCCCACAAAGGCACAATTGAAGTTACTTCGAGCCGAGAACGCGGCACGGAATTCACGGTGCGGCTGCCGTTGAACGCCACGAATGCCGATAGTTCGGCCCCGTCTGTTATCCGCTCCTAGGCGGCCTCTTCGGCCTCCGGGTCGGCCTCATCCTCGGGTTCAGCCTCGAGCGTTGGTTCCTCGCGAGTAGCCTCGGGTTCCTTGCGGGTGCCGTTGAGCTTGATATTCAGGCGCAGCTCATTCGCCGAGTCCGAATTGCGTATCGCCTCATCATAGGAGATTACGCCTCCGTTATAGAGCTCAAAGAGCGACCAATCGAATGTCTGCATACCAAGCTCGCGTGACTTCCCCATGATCCCTTTGATCTCGTGGAATTCACCTTTCAGAAGTTTGTCGGCAACGATTGGCGTATTGATCAAGATCTCGATCGCGGCCGTGCGACCCTTGCCGTCCGCAGTACGAACCAGACGCTGCGAAATAATTGCACGAAGATTACTGGAAAGGTCCATGAGAAGCTGCTTGCGGCGCTCCTCGGAAAAGAAGTTGATGATGCGGTCGATCGTTTGGCTGGCGCTATTGGAATGCAGAGTTCCAAGACACAGGTGTCCGGTCTCGGCGAAGGCAATGGCGTGCTCCATGGTCTCGGTGTCGCGGATTTCTCCGATCAGGATGACATCGGGCGCCTGGCGCAAAGTATTCTTTAGAGCGCTATGCCACGAATGCGTATCGATCCCCACTTCGCGATGTGTGATAAGCGAACGCTGCGACTGGTGCACGAACTCGACGGGATCTTCCACCGTAACGATGTGACCGGCCGAGGAGCGATTGCGGTGATCAATCATGGCAGCGAGCGTGGTCGATTTCCCCGAGCCGGTCGCGCCGACGACAAGGACCAAGCCGCGCTTGGCCATCACAATTTCTTTCAGGCTCTCCGGCAATCCGAGTTTCGCGAAATCGGGTATTTCGTTGGCAATGGTTCTGATTACCATACCGACGTTTTGCTGCTGCATGAACACATTGACCCTAAAGCGCGCAACGCCCGGTACCGAGATGGCGAAATTGCACTCGAGCTCTTTAGCAAAGGATTCGCGCTGACGCTCATTCATGAGCGAATTGGCGAGATTACGGGCGACCGCTCCGGTCATTTTCTGCTTGGTAAGAGGACGCATGGAGCCCTGCAGCTTCATGCTAGGCGGGAAATCCTTGGATACGAAAAGATCCGACCCACCCGCCTGGCTCATGGCCGTGAGCAGTTTAATGATGTGGGCTTTGGCCTGCTCTTCGGTTAGGCTCGACATTGCGTCCTCTACAGTCGCCATCTTCTGGGATCGTAGCGAACCCGCGAGCTCTTGGTACGGTAGTACTTCTCACTGTAGGTGATTGTTCCGTAGCCGCGGCCTTAAGCTCCGCTCGAGCTTACCGGGGGTGGGCTCTGTCAACTGTGACGGAGGTCGGGCTATCTCGAAAGATCAGTCTCGGGGCTCTTGTGCGGCGTTCAATAAAATCGAGCGCCCGATTGCGACCACCGGACTTCGACCCAACCTCTCCATAAGAATCGAGCCGGCAATCAATGACCGTACAAGTCAATGTCACGAAGGCCACGGTCGCTCTGGAGGATACCGGCAAGGGTGCTCCGGTTCTTCTTCTGCACGGTTTCCCAGCGACTCGCTTGCTTTGGTCAAGTGTGGCTGCATTGCTGACGGATGCCGGTTTTCGCGTACTGGTCCCGGACCTCATCGGTTACGGGGCGTCAGCGGCAGCGGCGGGCGTATCCGTCGACATGGCCGCTCAGGCGCGGTGGATGCTAGAAGTCCTCGACGTCCTTGGTGTCGCGCGCACAATTGTCGTGGCCCACGACGTGGGCTCGGCTGCCGCGCAGCTCATGGTGGTGCGTTCGCCGCAGCGGGTCCGCGGTCTCGCCGTGCTCGACGGTGTCTTCGGGACTGAATGGGGAATGAACGCCATCGATAGCATCCGATCCTGGGATCCGGCAGAAGCAGGTCGCATCTTTCCCGTGCTGGCGCGGCGCCTTGGGAAAAGCGCTGCATTGCGCGACGTGCTTGCGGCGTACGCGGGGCAGCGGGGCGGCGAGCGGCTGATCCGCGCCGCACGCGACCTCGATCCACGGCAGACGGAGCACATTGGGGAAGCGCTCTCCGCGAGCGCCGTTCCCGCCCTCGTACTGTGGGGGGAACACGACGAGTTCCTGCCGCTCGAGACGGTGGCGCGGCCACTCGCTGATCTATTGCGGGCGGCCTTAGTCCTGTTGCCGGGCGGGCATTTCACTCCGATTGATTGCCCCGTAGAAGTCGTCGCGGCATTACGGGACTTCTTCGCGCGTCTGCCGCCAGAGCTCTGATCGCATGATGGAATCGTACCGATAGCTCTCAGCTCGGCACTTACTGCTGCACGCAACTACGGCGTGCTTAATGCGACTAAAGCCCGTATACGATCCAATGCCCCGATGTCGTCGACCGTGCCCAAATCGCCTGGATCGCACCCGTCGCACAAGGCTTGAATTACGCGGCGCAGAATCTTTCCGGATCGAGTCTTAGGCAAGATTGCGACGAAATGTACTACCGCGGGTCGGGCAATGCGTCCCAACTGCTGATCGACAACCAACAAAACTTCTTCGCGCAACTGGTGCTGAGCATCGCTAGTGGCCATTGCGACGTGGTCCTTTGCCACTGCGAACGCATACGGGACTTGGCCCTTGATTGGATGCGACACACCGACCACGGCAACTTCGGCAATCCCCCTGTGCGCCTGTATCGCCTCCTCGATCTCGCGGGTGCCAATCCGATGCCCAGCGACGTTGATGACATCGTCGGTTCGGCCCAGAAGAAAGTAGTAGCCCTCGTCATCGCGCATCGCCAGATCAAAAGTCGAATAAGTCTGGCGGGCTGCAAATGTCGAAAAATAGGCCTCGACAAATCGGGCGTCATCATTCCAAAGGGTGGTAAGACACCCGGGCGGCAGCGGCGGCTCGATCCCAACGACGCCACGTCCCGCTCCCTCGACGTTACGACCGCTCACGGGATCAACCAGGCACACGTCATATCCGTACACCGGAAATGAAGGGCTCCCGAACTTCCGGACGGTATCTTCGACGCCAAGCTGCGCCGATAGAATCGGCCAGCCCGTCTCGGTCTGCCAATAGTTGTCGATGATCGGAATTCCAAGACTCTCCGATGCCCACCGTGCGGTCGGTTCGTCCAGAGGTTCTCCGGCGAGAAACAGATAGCGCACCGAGGAGACGTCATGGTCGGACATGTATTTGGAGTCGTAGCGCTTTAACACCCGCAAGGCGGTCGGAGAGCTAAACATGACCGATACGCGGCAGGTCTCTGCGATCTTCCACCAGATGGCAGGATCCGGTCTTACCGGGAGGCCCTCATACATGACGGTCGTCGAGCCATTGATAAGAGGGCCGTAGACGATATAAGAGTGTCCAACGACCCAACCCACGTCGCTGGTGGTGAACATCGTCTCACCCGGAGCAAGCGTGAATATCCGTCGCATGGATGACGCCAACGCTACGGCATAGCCTCCTGTGTCCCTCTGAACGCCCTTGGCTCTTCCGGTGGTCCCGGACGTATACAGGATGTAAGAAGGCTCCGAGGATTCTAGCCACTCGCAGGGAACGTCAACGCCGCGATGACGCTCGCGCAGCGTTCCAAAATCAATATCTCGACCCGGTTTTGGCACGAATCCCGGATCAAGGCCGCGATTAACGACCACGACTGCGGCCGGCTTGTTTAGGGCTATATCAAGCGCGTCATCAACGACCTGCATGTACGGTAGGACCTTGCCGCCGCGGGAGCCCGCATCCGCCGTCACCAATACCGTCGGCGCCGCATCATCAATGCGCGCGGCCAGGCTCGCTGCACCCATGCCCCCAAAGACCACCGAGTGGATTGCGCCGATGCGCACGCATGCAAGCATCGCGATCGCCGCTTCCGGGATCATCGGCAAATAGATGATTACGCGCGCTCCACGAGTAACGCCCAGTTCGCGCAGCGCCGCCGCAAACCCGCTAACCTCCGAGTGCAACTGGCCGTACGTGTACTCTGACGTTACTCCGGTCTCGGTTGAGATATATATGAGCGCGCGTTGATCACGTCGCGTTGGGAGATGGCGATCGATGGCGTTGTGGCAGATGTTGGTCAGGCCGCCAACGAACCAGCGCGTAAACGGGGGGTCCGAAAAATCAAGCGTGGCCGAGAACGGCGTCTTCCAAAAAATCGCGCTCGCTTCCGCGCGCCAGAACGAATCGCGCTGGTTCAGCGATTTCTGATAAAACTCCGCCAATCCCATCACGGTCGTTAAATACTCCTACAACTGCGAGTGAAGCGGCGACTGCTTCGTGCACCGAGTGATCCCCAAGTGCCAACCGCTACCATAGGGGAATCCGTCTCCCGTTTGTCGCCGTGCTTATTGCCTACCCGTTCCATACAATCAGCCCGTAGGTGGTGGCCCTTTCCGCTCGGCCCGTTAGATCCGATATTTACAGGTTTCGCAGAGCAAGACGAGAGGAAGCTCACGTGGGAAACCCCACTTTTTATCGAACCGCGCAGATAGATGGACTCTCCATATTCTTCCGAGAGGCGGGCGAGCGCGACGCTCCGACGCTTCTGCTCCTGCATGGACTCCCCTCTTCATCGCGAATGTTCGAGCCTCTCTTCGCTCGACTTTCTGACCACTGCCACCTTGTCGCACCGGACTACCCGGGTTTCGGACACAGCGACTGGCCGGACCCGAAGAGGTTCCCGTATACGTTCGATCATCTCGCCGAGATCATCAATCGCTTTACCGAGGCGCTTGGGCTCTCGCATTACACGCTCTACATGCAGGATTACGGCGGCCCGGTGGGATTTCGCATGGCACTGGCCCATCCGGAACGCATCGAGGGCCTCATCGTACAGAATGCTGTAGCGCACAACGAAGGTCTGGGGGCGATTTGGAAGCCTCGACGGGCGTTTTGGGCTGACCGTGCAACTCACGAAAGTACGTTGCGAACCAATCTTCTGTCGCTAGCAACCACACGGTCGCGCCATCTAGGAAATGATCCCAGGATCGAGCGCTACGACCCGGATCTGTGGACCGATGAGTATGCATTTCTTAGCCAACCGGGTCAGGCCGACATTCAAACCGACCTCTTCTACGACTACCGCACTAACGTTGACGCGTACCCCACGTGGCAGGCTTGGATGACCGAGAGGCGGCCGCGCCTGCAGGTGATATGGGGGAAGCACGACCCATCGTTCGACCTCTCGGAGCCGGAAGCTTACCGCCGGGATGTGCCAGACGCTGAACTTCACGTCCTCGACGCCGGACATTTCGCATTGGACACGGCTGCCGATGAAATCGCTGCATTGGTCCGAACGTTTACCGGTGCTTGACGCCGGAATTCCCGGAGCGGCAGTTGGCTCCGGGATCCGCGCAGGACCTTGTCTAGGCTATCATCCAGTGAGCCATCAGCTTCCTCATGAAATTACATCAGCTCACGCTCGCCGCGATGCTCAGTTGTGCAATCGCGATTCTTATCGGCGCTTCCCTGGAAAAAAGCGCGATGCAGCAATTAATGCCGGCAGCAGATTCGTTACCAGTTGAGGGTGAGTTGCCGTCGCTGGGCGGTGCCATCGAGTGGCTCAATTCACCTCCATTGACGGCTCCCGGATTGCGCGGGAAGGTCGTCCTCATCGACTTCTGGACCTATACGTGCATTAACTGGCGACGCACGCGCCCCTACGTTCATGCGTGGGCCGAGAAATACCGGGACCAGGGATTAGTGGTGATCGGCGTACATACGCCCGAGTTCAGCTTCGAGAAGGACGCCGATAA
>Ga0302324_100018844_pt1 | contig 13584 bp, 16 predicted proteins | sample Palsa_T0_1_FD_201949 | JGI IMG/M metagenome (GOLD analysis project Ga0302324, IMG submission 201949) | Peat permafrost microbial communities from Stordalen Mire near Abisko, Sweden - Palsa_T0_1 | ecosystem: Environmental > Terrestrial > Soil > Palsa > Peat permafrost | place: Sweden: Abisko...
ACGCAATCCTGACCGCCCGCAAAACCGCCGGCCACACCAAAGGCTGCACCACCTGGACCATGCAACTTTCAGAAGCCGGCAAAATTTACAACGCAGTCATAGTAGGTAGCCCCAACGTCAACCCCGGCTACAACCTCATCAACGACCCCAAATATCCCCAAATGGCCGCCGACTACAAGCAGCAGTTCCGCACTCTGAAGTCTCTTCCCTGTGACATCTTCCTCGGTGCCCACGGCGTCTACTTCGACCTGCTGGCCAAGCTGGCCCGCAAGCAGGCAGGCGACCTGAACGCCTTTATAGATCCCGCCGGCTACCAGGCCTACATCGCCGACCGCCAGCAAGCCTTCGAGACCGAACTAGCCCGCCAGCAAAAAGCCCATACCGGCTAAATCCCTTCCCCTCGAACGCGAACCAGCACAATCGGAATCGGGAGAGTCGTGATCGACCCGAGCAACAAGCGGGAACAATAATTGCCCTCGCAGTGTCTATGAACCCAGAGTCCTCGCTTCAAAACAGTTCCCGGACGGTGGCCTTTGGAAAAACCCTTGCCGAAAAATTTCCTCGCAATCATTGCCCTTTTTTTTGGGATAACCTCAACCGCGCAGGTTGCCTATTTTCCGCGGACGGTCTTCTCTACGGATCTTCGAGAAGACAGGTTTGTTTCAAGGTGGTATTCCAGAGACCTCAGCGCTCTCAAGGAGCCGTCGCTTTTTGAAATGCGAAAGGCCCTGTCCTACGGCTCGTACCGGTTCCTGTGGCTGCGCACATTCCACCATCCTGTCGCCATCCGGCTCGACCTGAAAGCTGATGGGACCGGCGTTCTCACAACAAAAGTCTCGAGCGGAGCAGGCGGCTATGATCCGGGCGCTCTAACTGTGAATAAGAGCCGGCTCCTCACGCCGGAACAAGTCCGTAGTGTCCTCGAGCAAATAAAAGATTCGAGTTTCTGGTCCCTTCCGGTCAGAGAAAGGGACCGGGCTGGCGAGGATGGTTCGGAGTGGATATTCGAAGGCGTCAAGAAAGACCAGTACCACGTCGTATCTCAGTGGTCCCCCAAAGAAGGTCCGATTCGCAAAATCGGGCTCCTCTTCCTAACCGATCTCGCCAAGATGGACATTCCCAAAGCCGAACTCTACTGACTCTGGGCGCTACGCTCTAAAATCATGATTTGCTAACCTCCACCCAAACCGATCGCGTAGAAGTAATCCTCGTCTCCCCGCGCAACCCCCTCAATATCGGCGCCGCGGCGAGAGCCATGGCCAACTTCGGCCTCCATCGTCTCAGCATCGTAGCTCCCTTCGCCGTCAATTGGATGGAAGCAAAGTCAGCCGTAGGCGCTCCCGACCTGCTCCGCGATGCCAGGGTATTCGACACCCTCGCCGAAGCAGTCAAGAATTGCACCCTGGTCCTCGGCACCGGCTCACTCGACCGGCGCCGTCCCGAGCAGGCAATTCTGACCCTGCCGGAAGCAGCCAACCGCCTGCGCCAGCATCTCACCGCCCAGGCACTTCAAACCGGCAACCCAGCCAAAGAGCGCGTAGCCCTCCTGTTCGGCTCAGAAAAGCACGGCCTCACCAGCGACGATCTCTCCTGGTGCCACGCGCTCGTAGTCATCGACACCTGCGAAGCCCAGCCCTCCATGAACCTCGGCCAAGCCGTAGCCGTCTGCCTCTACGAAATCTCCCGAACCCCCGAAATCGCACCCGCTCCCGCCCTACCCCCCGCAGACCGGATCGACCAGATCGACCAGATTAAGTACCCCGACTCAGGCCAACTCGACCGCCTGGCCGGCCTCATCGAGCAGACCATGGAAGCCGTCAACTACTCCACCCGCGGCATGCGCTCAGCCAACGGCGAAGCCCTGCGCGTACTTCTTCGCCGCCTCATGCCCAACGAAGCCGACCTGCGCCGCATGATGGGTCTTTTCCGGCGAATTCTCTGGCAGCTTGGGCATCGCAGCGACAAACTTTAAGAAACTTTTTGAGGAATTTCTACGAATCCTGCTAGAGTTCGGGCAAGGCTCATTATGAAATTTCTTGCGCATCTCCCCCATGTGTCGGAAGCCGCGGTCGCCTCAGCCACTCCAGGACGAACCCTCCGGTTGCACCGTCTAGCCGCCATCCTCGTCGGACTGCCGTGGGCAATCTTCGCGTCAACCGCGTCCCCAGGCCAAAACACCCAACCTCCGGCCCCCCAGACACAACCAGCTCCAGCTCCACCAGCGCAGGCCGCAACGCCAGTCCCAGCCGCCATTTCTGCTTCCCAGCCCGCCCAAACCGGCGAAGTCACAGAAGACGAACTGAAGCGGATGCTCGTAGGCAAGCCGCTCTTCCTCCGCGGCGGCTATCTAGGCGATTCAATCAGCTTCACCGAGCACGGCGACCCGACAGGCCATCCAGCCATGAGTTCCTACACCCTAAGCGCCGTAGAGATCGACAAAGTACACCTGACCAAGCACCGTCTGGAGCTAGAAGGCTCACGCTACGGCCTGCACTTCCTCGGCGCGCTGCCCTACGAAGACCCCTCGAAGGCCGTTGACCGCATCAAGATCACCCCCAAGAAGAAAGTGCTCAAGATCTCCATCGACCGCGAACAGGTAATCAAGCCAAAGAAGCCCGCAGTAAAGGAAAAAGGCAAGAAACCAGCGCCCGCCACCCCGGATCAAGCCACAAGCGGCCCAGTCGCCTCCTCTGAAACAGACTCCGCACCCCAAGCACCAGCCCCGACCTACCGGCCAACAAACCCAGCAGCTACAGATCAGGCAGCCACCGAACCGTCAACGACAGAACCAGCCGCGGCCGACCAGGCCAGCGTCACCACCACCACCTCACCCGCGCACGCTGCCCAAGTCCTCCGTGATGCATTGGACCGCGTCTTCGCGCCCGGCCTCGACGAAAAGCTGCGCGCCCAGATGCCTGACTTCTGGCAGCTCTACTACCAGGCCCAGGCCGCAGGCGTCGACTATCGTCCCCGCGATCCCAAAGTCCTGCGCTCCAGCGCCGTCGATCAGCAGGCCAAAGTCACCACCTCCATCGCCCCGGACTCCAACGAATACGCCCAGGCCAGCGCCATCGCCGGCCGCGCACTCTACCGCGCCGTAATTGGCGCCGACGGCAAGCCCGGCGAAATCGCCGTAGTCCGCCCGATCGGCTTCGGCCTCGATGAGAACGCGGTAGCAGCCATCCGCAAAGCCACCTTCCAGCCCGCACTCAAAGACGGCCAGCCCGTAGCCGAAACGCTCGACCTCGCAGTCCTCTTCCGCATCTACTCCAAGAAAACCTCGGTCGCCGCCACCGACACCCAGTCAGCGGACCCATCCAAACCCATCAAACCGGGCCCATACACCGTGAACCAGCCTCAAAACTAGCCACACCGAGACCCAAGAGACATATGAGCCAGCAATTTCTAAAATTCATTCAGCGCGGCGCAACCGTAGAGGTAGCCGACGCGGTCGCAGCCGACCCATCGCTTCTCTCCTGGCGAGATGCGCAGGGAGTTTCCGCGCTCCTATGGTCCATCTACAGCGGCCAAACCCTCGTGCGCGATTTTCTACTCGTTGAAATGGCCCGCACCGGCGTCCCGCTGGACGCCTTCCAGGCCGCAGCCGTCGGCGACCCCGATCTGCTCACCAAAGCCCATGAAGCCGCGCCCAGCGCAGTAACCGATTATTCCGGCGATGGCTGGACCGCTCTTCACCTCGCCGCCGCCTTCGGCTCACCAGAAGCAGTGCGCCTCTTGCTCGCGCGCGGCGCAGCAGTCGATGCGGTTTCAACCAATGCCCAGAAAAATCAGCCTCTCCACGCCGCACTCGCCCTCAGCCGCAATCCGGAGACAATCCAACTGCTCCTGACCGCCGGCGCCGATCCCAACGCCCGCCAGACCGCCGGCTTTACCGCCATCTTCTCCGCAGCCGCAGCCAACCGCCGCGACCTGGTCGAGTTGCTCGTCTCCCACGGCGCCGACGCAGGCATCCGCAACGACTTCGGCCAATCCGCAGCCGATTTCGCTCGCGAGCGCGGTCACGCAGAACTAGCCGACTGGCTGGAAAGCCCAACGCCGGACAAAACCAGCTAGCCAGCTGACTCGCCAGCCTCAGGTTCCGTCCCCGGCTCCCAAAGCTCCACGCGATTCCCTTCCGGATCCCAGAACCACGCAAACCGCCCGAAAGAATAGCTGTCCTGCTTCGGATCGATCCGCGCACCACCCGCCGCGAGCCGCTCCAGCACCTCATCCAACGAGTCCACGCGAAAGTTGATCATCGCCCGCTGCCCACTCTCGCCAAAATACCCCGAGTCCTCAGGGAAGAAAGCAAACGCGGTTACCCCTTGCGCATCCGGCCCCTCGAAGCTGGTATAGCCCTCCGCGCTCAGCGGAATCCCAAGATTCTGCGCATACCACGCCAGTAGCCCTGCTGGGTCCTTCGCCTTGAAGAAAACCCCTCCCACGCCAACCGCTTTGCCCATATCACTCTCCCTATTCTGACCGCTCCGAAGCCTCGATCAGCTGCTCCAGGCTAGCCTTGTGCTTACTCTCCCGGCCCTCCGGTTTGGGCTTGTCTTCGACCACCCGGCTCGGCTTCGGCTGGCCCACAACATCCCGCGCGTTGGCCTTCACCGCCTTGGTCACTGAGAACTTCTCTTTTTTTCGTTTCGTCATGGCAATGCTGAGTATGGAATACTTTTCTTCGGTACGAAAGCTGGGAGTTGAAGTCACCATGGAAGAACGCGAATTTTTTACGGAAACAAACGAGCAGCGAACACATACTCTGATCTGCCCCCATTGCGGTCAGCCAAGCGACCATCAAATCAATTGGGTCGTGCGGCGCAAGCGAGCCCAATTGCCGCGCAACGCCGACGACCGCGACCGGGCGCGATTTGCCAAGGCGCAGCCCTACATGGTGCGGCGTGACGACATGGTAGCATGCGGCAACATCCGCTGCCGCAAGCGCTTTGAAATCACCTCACTGCAAACTCTGGCCTTCCTCTAAAACCGGCCCAAGAACTCCTCTGGGTTCACAAAAACGGGTGCCCTACCCTCGCCACGTCTTTGTTTTTGTGGCTAGGGTGGGATACTTTGTACTCACAGCTTCCCATAGTCGAATGCACAGAACTTGCACTCCCGCCCCGGAGCGCGTTTACAATCGATTTGCAGCACACGAAACCAACGCTTTTTGGAGAGAAACTGACATGGCCAACGCCTCCCTGCCGCTTTCGGAACGCAATCTGACCCCCGACCAGGTCGAAGCCCTGGACAAGCGCCGTGAGTGGGGCCTGACCCTGCAGGTCATCGCCGGTCAGTTCGCAGTGATCTGCATTCTGCTCTCACTCTGGGTTGGGCAGGACCTGACCTACTCGCCCGGCTGGGCCCATCCCATGGCCTACTACATGGCCATCGCAATTGGCATCGTCATTGCCTGCGGTGGCATCGGCACCGTAATGCGCCGCGGCACCCGCCCCATCGACTAAAAGAGGTAGTCCGTCTTTCGCCGCGCGGCCGAACCCGCGCAACCGCGATTAGCCTAAGACCTCGGAAATGCGATAGCCTTATATGGATGGCCACTGCTCCCGAGATCGTCGCAGACTGCGTCAGGGATGCTCTGCCCGGCCAATTAAAAGACAGCCACGGCCGCTGCATCACCGACCTCCGCGTCTCCATCACCGACCGCTGCAACTATAAGTGCGTCTACTGCCGCACCGGCCAGATCGGGGCTCAGTACGCCGAACTCAGCACCAACGACTACCTGCGGCTCATCCGTAATTTCGTCAACCTCGGTATTGAAAAAGTCCGCCTCACCGGCGGCGAGCCGCTACTCCGCCGCGATCTGCCCCAAATGGTCCGCGAACTGTCCACCTGGCGAACGCTCGCCGGCGAGCCGCTCGACATCGCCATCACGACCAACGGACACCTCCTCGAAGACCTTGCCGCGCCGCTCAAAGCCGCCGGTCTAAGCCGCGTCACCGTCAGCATGGATGCGGTCGAGCAAGCCACCTTCGAACGCGTCACCCGCGTTCCCGGCAGCTATCCCGCCGTCGTCCGCGGCATTCGCGCGGCCCAGCAAGCCGGCTTTAAACGCATCAAGATCAACTGCGTCCTCCTCCGTGGCTTCAACGACGACCAGATCGAAGGCTTCGCCCACTTCGCCCGTCGCGAAGACGTAATCGTACGCTTCATCGAATTCATGCCCCTCGAAGAAGACCGCCTCTGGAGCCCTGAAATGGTCGTTCCCCTGCGCGAAATCGTCGAGCGCATCGGCAAAGTCGCGCCCCTGCGTGCGCTCACCCCAAACTCCGCCAGCGAAACCGCACGCCGCTACGGATTCATCGACGGCAAAGGCGAAATCGGCATCATCGCGCCCGTCACGCAAGCTTTTTGCGGAGCCTGCAGCCGCATTCGGCTCACCTCCGACGGCAAGATTCGCACCTGCCTCTTTTCAAATCTCGAACATGATTTGCACAGCCTGTTGCGCGAGGGAGCGACGGACGAACATCTGCGCGCCTTCATCGTGCGTACAGTAAATAAGAAGGAAGCACGTCACCACATCGGCGAGCCGGGGTTCCTGAAGCCTTCCCGATCGATGGTGCATATAGGCGGTTAACCCATTTCTAATCTCTTACTGGCTTTTCATAGGTATTATGGCTTAACAAAGCAATTTCTGATTCTGCCTTACCAACTAACTCTTGTAGGTAAGCATCGTTATTTCTTTCTAGCCTCAGCCGTACGTCTATGCCCAGAAGTCAGGCAAGTCGAGGCCCATTGGATGACCTATTGGTCTTCCATGAGCTGGCGCGTTCTCTCACTTCCAATCTAGACCTCCAATCCATTCTGAACACCGTCCTCGAATACATGGATCGCTTCATCGAGGCCGATCTGTGGGCTCTGCTCATGCTCGACCCCGAGCGGCAAGAGCTCTACTATGCCTCAGCCGACACAGGAGATCCCCCGCGCCACAGGAATGAGCGCCTCAAAGATCTCCGCGTAAAAGTCGGCGAAGGACTCGCTGGCTGGGTCGCGCAGCACGGCGAGACGCTCATCATCCCCGATACGTCCATCGATCCCCGGCTCTCCGCTGCGTCCGACGGAAATGCTTTCGCCGTCCGCTCCGCAATCGGCCTGCCCATCCGCGGACGCAAAGGAACACATGGCGTTCTCGAAATCTTCAACCCAAACCTCAGCGAACGCTCCGATTACAACATCGCCTTTTTGCATATCCTCATAGACTTTGCAGCCATCGCCATCGAAAACGCCCAGGACGTAGCGCGAACACAGCAATTGACCATCACCGACGACGTGACCGGCCTCTACAACGCGCGCCATCTCTACGCCACCCTGGAGCGCGAACTGGAGATTGCCCGCCGGGACTCGAAATCGCTTAGCCTCGTCTTTCTCGATCTGGACCGATTCAAGCTGGTCAACGATGTGCACGGCCATCTAACCGGAAGCGAACTGCTCGGCCACGCCGGCCGGCAAATCCGACAGCTCTGCCGCGCAACCGACGTCTGCTTCCGCTACGGCGGAGACGAATTCGTCATCCTCATGCCGCAGACAACCCGCGAAGAAGCCCTGCGCATGGCCCTCTCAATCCACGCCAACCTGACCCGCTCCGTCTTCGCAGTCGGCAAAGGCCTTCAATTAAGCATAGGATCTAGCGCCGGCATAGCCACCTACCCCGGCGACGGCCGCACAGTCCACTCCATTCTAGGAGCAGCCGACAAGCGCATGTACCAGGTAAAAAGCACAGGCCGAGGCCGCGTAGAAGCCTAACCGAGTGAACCGAGCTCCCGCGAGAGAATTGTGCTCCTAAGCAAAGGATCAGATTTCGGCTTGGATTTCCGACTTGTACCCATTTTGGGAACGTGCTAACGTCGATATGTGCGTATTATTGCCCGAAGCGCCTTGATCAGGTACGTTGACAGACTTCAAGGACACAAAGATCAGCCTGCTTTGAAGGCCTCTCTCGACGCATGGTTTCAGGAAGTCAGAAGGGCCGAATGGAAGACTTCGGCCGACGTCAAAGCAAGCTATGCCCGTGCAAGCATCGTCGGTGCGGACCGAGTGGTTTTCAACATCCGTGGCAATAACTATCGACTGGTAGCCGCTGTCGATTACCGGCGATCCATTGTCTTCATCAAGTGGCTGGGGACGCACAAGGAATACGACGCAATCGATGTGAGGACCATCCAATATGCAATTGAAACCGATTAAGACCAAGACCGATCACGAAGCCGCTCTCCGCGAAATCGAACGGCTGTGGGCAGCCGAAGAAGGCACTCCCGACGGCGACCGCCTGGAAATCCTCACTACGCTCGTCGAAGCATTCGAAGAAACCCATTTTCCAATGGACATGCCCGACCCCATCGAGGCGATCCACTTTCGTCTTGAGCAGCGAGGAGAAGATCAGAAAGCTCTGATTGGAATCATCGGAAACAGAACTCGCGTTTATGAGGTTCTGCGCAGAGATCGCCCCTTATCGCTTTCCATGATCCGCCGCCTGCATGAGCACTTCCAAATACCAGCAGAAGTTCTGATTCTGCCCATCCGTCCCCGCGCAAATACATCTGCAGCCTGAAAATATCAGTGACCTAACGACCAGACGACCCCGAAAGAAAATATGTAGCGTCGTATTACTCTCTGGGAGAACGAAAGAGAACGCCTGGTCAGACTTCGGTTGAATCATCCTCCGCCTCAACCGCCTGCCGCGCCGCCATATCCTCCAGCTGCTTCCGCCAATCCAGCGTATCGATAAACCCCCGCGACTCCCGCCAACCCGGTTCGACGATAATATGCAGTTCCAGATAAACACGGGTCCCAAGCAGCGACTCAATCTCCTTGCGCGCGCTCGTCCCGATGGCCTTGAGCTTCGCCCCGCCTTTGCCAATCAAAATCGCCTTCTGCCCATCCCTCTCGCAATAGATCACCGCAGAAATATTCGTAACCGGCAGCTTCACCTCGGCAAACCCACCGCCCTTCAAAGGCCGAGGCTTCTTCGCCTTCAGCGGAGCGGGTGGTGGCTCCTCAAACTTCTCAATCACCACCGCAGCGGCATAAGGAACTTCCTCGCCCGTCTCCATCAAAATCCGTTCCCGAATCAGCTCCGCCACCAGAAACCGTTCCGGCTGATCTGTAAACTGCTCCGGCGGAAAATACCGCTCACCCTCCGGCAGATACTCCACCAACTTCTCCACCAGTGTATCCAGCCCATCCCGCTTGCGCGCACTGACCGGCAAAACCTCCGCAAAAGGAAATTGCTTCATCAGCGAATCGATCAGCGGCAACAGCTGCTCCCGGCGAATCAGATCAATCTTATTGATCACCAAAAACACCGGACAATCCAGCTTCCGCACAAGATTCAGAACAAACTCATCCTCACTCCGCCAATTACCCTTACGCGCGAACTCAGTAACGGCGGGTGCGGGTGCCCCAGGTCTCGATTCTGAAACCTGGGTTTCCGCAGACTCGACTAACTCTGTTGACTCCGTGATCTGCATCTCCCGGCTAGCATCCACCAGCAGAATCACAACATCCCGTGTCTCCAGCGCATCATAAACCTCCTGCATCATCCGCCGGTCAAGCTGCGTCCCCGGCTTATGCACCCCCGGCGTATCCACAAAAACAATCTGCGCCGCTGGCTTCTTGCCCTTCCCCGCCGGAACCTCCAGCACTCCGGTAATGCGATTCCGCGTAGTCTGCGGCTTGCTCGTGACAATCGCCACCTTCTCGCCCACCAGGGCGTTCAACAGCGTACTCTTGCCGGCATTGGGCCGGCCCAAAATCGAAACAAATCCTGATCGCAAACTCTTACTCCACTTCTAATTCTTTGTTCGTCCGAGAGCGCGAATTTCGCTCCCCTTTCACATCTTCAGCCTCAGCCAGCAGCCCCAAAACCTCCGGCGGCACAATCCGAATCCGCACCTGCTCGACCCGCCGATCCGACGAGGCGACAACCTCAATCCGCACCGAACCCACCTCAACCACCTCGCCCGCATGTGGAATCCGCCCCACAGCCTCGCTCACCAGCCCGCCCACCGTCTGCGCCTCGTAGCTCTCATCCTCCGGCAGCCAATCCGGCCCAGCCAGCTCCTCGATTCGGTCCACCGGAAAACCACCGTGCACGAGCCAGATACCCTCGCCCTCCGGCTGCGCGTCTTCCACGCGGGCGTCATCTTCGTCCTCGTGCTCGTCGCCAATGTTGCCCACAATCTGCTCCAGCAGATCCTCAATCGTCACCAATCCGGCCACTTCGCCATACTCATCGATCACGATGCGCATATGCTGCTTCTCGCGTTGCATCTCCCGCAGCAGTTCGTAGCCCTTCTTGGTCTCAGGCACCAGCGCAGCCGGCCGCTGAATCGAACCAACCTTACGCGTACGCGCCTCAGCATCCGAAATCTGCAGCAGATCATGCGCAAACGCAATCCCGGTAATCGCATCCAGCGTGCCCGCATACACCGGCACGCGAGAGAAATTGTTCTCCCTGAGTGCCTCCAGAAATGCCTCCAGCGACATCGAATCAGGAACCGCAAAGATCTGCGGTCTCGGCGTCATGATCTCCCTCACCAGCTTGTCGCCAAACTCCACAGCCGACCGCACCAGCTCCCGGTCGCTCTCCTCCAGAATGCCCTCTTCTTCGCCGGCCTCCAGCAGCGCCTCAACGTCGCCCGCCGTCTCTTCCTCAGCCGTCACCGGCTCCTCAGCCAGCGTCGCAATCGAGAGCAGAAAACTCACCAGCAACGTCACCGGAAACACAAGAAACAGCAGCAGCCGCACCGGCCACAAAAGCCGCACCACCCACAGCCCGTGCGTCCTCTGAAACAGCAGAAACGGCACAAGCTGCGTGCAGAAAACCGCCACCAGCACCACCGCCAGCACAGACTGCGCAATCGCCTCAAGCGAAGGCCATCCCAGCACCGGCGACGAGCCAAACAACACCGCCCCCAACTCCAGCGCCAGCAACCCCATCGTCAGATGCATCAGCACAGAAGCCGACAGCGACGCCCGCTCCCGCCTCATCCACAAGCGCGGCTCAACATGCTGCTCCCACGCGTCCAGATTGTCCTGCACCTCGCGCGAAAGAATCTTTCCAAACTCCGAATAAACCCGCGACATATAAGCCGCAATGGTAAGCACAGCCCCCAGCAATCCAAGAATGCAAAACGAAGCCCAACTCATCGCGCGCCTCTAGTTATCGCTTCGCGCAGATTTGCGTCTGCTTTTGCTTTGAAAGGGCGCGGCTTCAGTCGCGCCGGGGCTTTAGCCCCTGAGGGAATCTCCACCCGCTCAATCAACCCCATCGGCAACCCAAGCCGCGCTCGCAATCGCCGCTCTTTCCGCGCCATCTTCCCATCATCTGTCTCATGGTCAAACCCAGCCAGATGCAGCAGCCCATGCAACATCAGCACCCGCACTTCCACCGAAAGCCGATGCCCTTGCTCCCCAGCCTGCCGCGCCGCCGTCTCCACCGAAATTGCCAGATCGCCCGCCAAATCCCCAGCCAACCCAAAACCCGGCTCCGCAGGAAACGAAAGCACATCCGTAGCCTTGTTTTTCTTCCGAAAGCGGCGATTGAGCGCCCGAATCCCCTCATCGGTAGTCAGCAGGACGCAGACCTCGCCTTTAAGACCCACAGCCATCTGCGCCTCGCGCAAGTAGCGCGCAAGCGTCGGTCGAGTTGGAAGCGGCGACCTCAAGCCTCCCGCCGCGCTCAAAGAAACAAGCTGCGGAAAGCCCTGAGCCGCCTCCGGTTGGTCTGGATCAAAGAGAATCATCGTACTTCGGGGCAGCCATCGCAGCTGCCCCGAGTACTACGATGATACGGTAAATCCCAATTTACTGCGGCTTGGACGAAGCCTTGGTCGAGATCCCATCCCGTTGCGAACCCTGACCATCCGGCGAATCGCCAATCCCCAGGGGCAACTCCCGCTGCTGCGATTTCCCCTCATAAGCCCGAATAATCCGCTGAACCAGCGAGTGCCGAACCACATCCACATCCTCAAAGTGGCAGAACTTGATTCCTTCCACCCCTTCCAGCAGATTGATAGCCTCCACCAGCCCCGATTTCTTCGGATTCGGCAGATCGATCTGCGTGATATCGCCCGTAATCACCGCCTTCGAATTCTGCCCCAGCCGGGTCAGAAACATCTTCATCTGCTCCGTCGTCGTGTTCTGCGCCTCATCCATGATGATGAACGCATCGCTCAACGTACGTCCGCGCATAAACGCCAGTGGCGCGACCTCGATGATGTTCTTTTCCAGCATCTTGTCGACCTTCTCCGGCTCGCAAAGATCGTAGAGCGCGTCATACAGCGGCCGCAGATAAGGATCCACCTTCTCCTGAAGCGATCCCGGCAAAAATCCCAGCCGCTCACCGGCCTCAACCGCCGGCCGCACCAGGATAATGCGGCTAACTTTCTTAGCATTCATCGCCGCCACAGCCATAGCCACGGCCAGATAAGTCTTACCCGTTCCCGCCGGCCCCACGCCAAAGGTCATATCGTTCTTCTCGATAGCCTCCAGATAGCGCGCCTGGTTCACCGACCTCGCCGTAACCGACCTCTTCACGCCCGCCGACCCCGCCGCCGACCGCTGCTTCGTAGCATCCGCCAGCGCCTTCAAGTTAGTCGCCGGATCAGCCACCACCAGCTTCAGCATCGAGTGCAACTCGCCGTTGTAAGGATGCACCCCAGCCTTCCTCAACCCCTCGAAGTCTGAGAAGATGCGCTTCACCCTGCCCACGCTCTCCTCCGGCCCCTGCACATGCACGGCGTCCGATCGCAGATCGATCCGCACACCGAGCGCGTCTTCCATCAGTCTCAAATTTTCGTCGCGGGTCCCGAACAGGGGCTCAAGGTTGGGCGTAATCTCCAGGGCGATCTTCAATGGATTAAACGGCCTCCGTGGCTGCACGGCTCACCCGGCAGCAGCTATTGGTGAATACAACATCGGTTGATTGGGATTGCGACTTGAGGTGGGCGAAAAAACAGGCACATAGCGGGCCGCGTGCGGCCAGTCTGCGATGCGGGATGGCGTAGGCGACCAAATCCTGTATCTGCGAAGAGAGTAGCGCCATACCCTCCCCGCGTCAACCCCACTTGTGTAAATTTGACCTGCCAAGTTTGGTTCACTCGCCTGCTTCACAAGTCCACCGGCCCACATTACCAAACCTACTTCCCGAAGCCAATCGCGTGGGTGTCTTGATCACCGCCGCCAGCGGAACCTTTGCACTCAAGTTCTGTATCTGGATGATAGAATTCAACTCATCTTCAGAACCAAAATACCCGCCATATACATCGGCGAAAAGCCGCGCACAATCCAAATTCACAACTAAACAGGCGTTTTGAAGAATCGCCCGAATGGGAACAAATTGTTTCGATAACCCGGCATCGAGTCGTCACACGTGGCACTCGAGCCAATGGAGAATCTCATGCGTCATGTCAAATTGATTTGCGAATACTGCCCGACTCACCACCACAAGCCTCCGTTCGCCGGTGGCCCTCGAGATTGGGAGATGCACCCGTCGTGGATTGCGGGGATGGAGGCCATGAATGCTTACGGCGACTGGGTGAGCTCATTCGTGTTGCCAATCGCCTT
>Ga0302324_100018845_pt1 | contig 13583 bp, 17 predicted proteins | sample Palsa_T0_1_FD_201949 | JGI IMG/M metagenome (GOLD analysis project Ga0302324, IMG submission 201949) | Peat permafrost microbial communities from Stordalen Mire near Abisko, Sweden - Palsa_T0_1 | ecosystem: Environmental > Terrestrial > Soil > Palsa > Peat permafrost | place: Sweden: Abisko...
CTACCACGAAAGGATACTGGATTCGAGGTGCTCTTTTTTCTTCGTCTTTTCAACTCACTGATTCAAAACGCGTTCAACTCCAATTACACTTTCGGGATACGAACCGATGCGCGGCAGATTATGATGGGATACGCAAACTCAACGTGAGCACTTTTGGAAGCCGAGAAGAGGCATGATCCAGACTCAGTCCCAACTGATATCCCTCTCGATTTTTCTCGATTTTAGTGGCTAGAAATCGCCGTTGCTCGAACTAACCCTGGCTTAGAACCTGCACCTGCGGTTGCGCAATGCTGATTTACTTCCGAGTGTTGGTTCTTCGTTTTAGCCGGCGCGAAGTCGAGGATCACGCGTGACAGCACGTCGCCGTGCTCTAGGCGGTCGAATATCTTGTTGATCGAAGATAGGGGCTGCAGCTCGATGTCGGCTTTGACCTTGCCTCCGACAGCGAAGGCGAGGGCTTCGGCCATATCCTGGCGCGTGAACAACGGATTTCTCGTTCGTCTGAGCAAGAGTGCTCACTCTCGCGCGGCCAGTCCGGTATATGCTCCGAAGATGGGGCTCTATGGATCACAACGGAGGTGCGTATGCTCGGGCAAGAACGATGGTCAATGCTACTTCTGTGCCTAGTTTGTTTATCAGCTGTTCTCTTGGCGGCAGCTCAGAAGCAGGAGCTAGATAAGATGACCTCGCCGTCGCGTAACCCCATCGAGGGACCGAAGATTTTTCGCTACTACTGCGCCGCTTGTCACGGAGCTGATGGACGAGGGCATGGACCAGCATCAGTTGCCTTAAAGCATGCCGTTCCAGACTTGACCCTAATCTCGCAACGAAATGGCGGAAAGTTCCCGTACCAGCGTGTAAAGGAAATCATTGAAGGAAAACAACCTGGGCCGCTCGCCCACGGCGATCGAGAGATGCCAATTTGGGGACCAATCTTCCATGAGGTCGAAGCGGACCAAGACTGGGGAGAAGTAAGAGTGGACGCCATCACCAAGTACATGGAGTCAATTCAGCAGAAATAGGTGGCGTTGATCTCGGTCGCTGGTAACTAGTCGTGACTGCTGTGAGGAGGGGGCGCAACCATTGAGGAGCGGTAGGGAAGTCGGTAGACCTCAAGCGCTGTGGCACCGCAAAAAGCAGAAGCCGGAGCAGCTCTGCTGCTCCGGCCCGGTCGTTCAGGCCTATGCTTCAGGCCGTCAGGGCTTTCACGAAGTGCTGGCAAACCGAGGTTTCCACGTTGTAGTGCTTGAATGTGACGGGGTTGGTCAGATAGGGCTTGAGGATCCCTTCCACCTTAGGATACATTTCGCGCTCATAGCGCTCTGCGTCCCGCTTCTCGGCCCAGAGAGTGATGGTGATCATCTTTTCGGTCTTGGTCTCCGGGAACAAGGGCAGGAACTCGGTAAGCTACGGCCACAGATGACCGCCGAGCAAGAGAACACCGTCGATGCCTTGAAGAAAGTTTGCCCCGGATATGCGGTGATGCGTAGTGATAAGCTTTCGCACCATCTTACGGAGCAAGATCAAGACGATGGGCGCGTGGATGAAGAAGGCCGACGCTTCCGGCATTTACAGAATGCAGCACTTCGTCTGCACGTTGAAGCAGGACCAGAGTTTAGTGGAGGCTGCCCGTCGTAGCTGTCGTCCAATGATACACGTAACAACAACGGTCAGTAACCCGGTTAGGAAGAATCCCGACCTTTCCACTAGCCTTTGCAGAATTGTCAGAGAGCCAAAAAGCCTTGGTCAGCCTGCTCTATTAGTACCAATTTGCTCTCCGCCTGAGAACGAAGTCCACCCCATCTCATTTCCAGCGCCGACACTCGGCCCGTCGCTGATGCGGGGACAATACCTTGAGCAGCCAGCCGAACCGAGAAAGCCGAACTACTCGCTGTTGCTCTGAAATCTCTTCACGCGCGCAAAGATCCGATCGTTCACGGCGTTCGCAATATCCTGCTCACCTCCGAGATATTTTCCCGTGGTCTGGATCGAGGAGTGCCCCAGCAGAAATTGTATTTGCTCGAGATCCCCGCCGGACTTGCGGCACAGTTTTGCGCACGTCCTTCTTAAATCGTGGGGCGCCAGGTGCTCGATGCCAACCAGGTGCGCGTAATGCAGTACGATCTTCCAAACCGCAGTGGTGCTCAGAGAGGCGCCCGACACCTTGTCATTTTTTCGCACCGCCCGAAATATCTTCCCCTCCGTAATCTTCGCCGCTTCGGTCCAGAGATCGAGCCGGTCTTTTGCCCAGCCCGGAACCGGCACCAGGCGAAGCTTCTTGAGCTTGCCGACGAGATCTGGAATCACCCAGCGATCATCGCGCATTTGGATCTTGTCGACCGCGAGTGAAACTAACTCCGACCGCCGCAGGGCGCAGCCGACCAGGAGCCCGAGAAGGGCACCGTCCCGTTTTCCCTTGCAGGTGTTTTCATCGGGCGCGAGGAGCAAGTCCTTGGCCTGCTCGGGCGTCAGCCAATTCCCTACCCTCACCCCGCCCGAACGGCTGTTGTCGACGCCGGAGGCGGCTTCCGCCTTTCCCCAATCGAGGAGTCCCGCCTCGGCCGCCTTGCGGAACAGGCGCCGCAGCGCCGCCAGCTCTTGATTGGTGGAGGAGGGCGCGGCGCCCGAGTCTTCCGACATCGTCCGGTGGTCGTAGAGCACCTGGCGCGAGAGTTCCGCGTAGCCGCGGGCGTCGTACCAAGCCAGGAATTTCTCGAGCGCGCGGCGGTAGGCGCGCTGCGTGTGTGCATTGCTCACGCCATTGAGCAAGACGCGTTCGAGGATCTGGTTGCGATCTTCCTGTAGATTCGGCAGCGGAACCGAAACCAGGCTCATACGTCCAGCTCCACGACTTTCGGGTTGAACTGGGCATGGTTGGATCGAGCATGAAAAAGAGCGGGCCCGCCGACCGACTGCTGAGGCTCGATGGGCAAGGGCAACTGATACGCTAGGTCCCGGTGTTGCTCGCGCCACAAGATCAGAAGCTGCGGTGGCATCCAGATTCGCACCGCCTGCAGCCGCTCGACAATGACGTGACAGGCTGCACAAAGCGAAATCCAGCGCCGGTTTCGAAACCCCCGGCACGCGATGATGCACGACGATCCAATCACGGTCTTCTTGCGCGGGACGATAGAAGCATCCCTGGCAGGTCCAATGGTCGCGCTTCAAAACCGCTTCTCGATGTCCGCCGAAGTGTTCCCGGTCGTAATGACGTATGAGCCTGGTTTCGGTTCCACTGCCGAATCTCCAGAAGGAAGAGGAAGAGGATCAGCGATGGCACATGCCGCGGGCGACGACATCGAGCGAGCCACAGGCGCCAAGGAATACCGCCTGAATTCTCTGGCCGCGAGGCCCAGAGGCGAGGTGGGCGAGCGGCGCACTCATCGCGAATCTCTCAATTCTGCAAGCTCCAAGTGGAGTGTTGCCCTGGAAACCAGACCGGCCAAAAGCCGGGATTTCTCAATCTTTAGCACTCTTCCTCCGAAAAACACGCGGCCGGAGGGCGTACAAGATACGTTCTCGACTATAGTCATACCTCAGTGCCCCCAAATTCTTGGGGATTCGACACTCGCCGGCCCGACTTTCGGAGCCCCGCCGGCCGAATCCCGGTGGCGAACCAGCTACCCCCGGCCCGCTGAAGCAGGGGAAGAGGGTAGATCCAAACGAAGTTCCCGGTTCGCAGGCGGAACCCCAAAAGCCGTCGTCGTCGACGTTCTTGTCTCTTTGTCCTCTCTTGTCTGGGCCGGAACGGCGGAATTCCGGCCAACAGGACGGTGGCCAGGCTGGCAGGGAGGCGAGTGACCGATAAATTAAGGAGAGAGGCCACTGTCGTTAATCCTTATTTAATAACAGTGCGCGTGCTGATTCTAAAAGACTTCTATGCATCGAAATCGTGGAAATCTTGCTTTATTGAGTACAGTTTTTCCGCCCACCAGGAGCAGGATTTCCTCCACTCGAGTGCGAAGTGGTGTCTCCCTGGGGCCGGCGGAACTGACCGCCTGCGGGTGGTGGGTGTCGATGACTGGGCGTGGAAGAAGGGACAAACCTACGGCACGATCCTGGTGGACTTGGAACGGAGAACCGTAGCGGACCTGTTGCCGCAGCGCTCAGCCGAGCAGTTAGCGGAGTGGTTGAAGCAACATCCGGAAGTGGAGGTCATCACCCGCGACCGGTTCGGACTCTATGCGAGCGGAGCCCAACGCGGCGCCCCGCAGGCGCGACAGGTTGCCGACCGGTTTCATCTGTTGCTGAATCTGCGAGAGGCGGTAGAAAAAGAACTCGGTCGACAACGTCGACGGCTGGCATTACCGCCGGTGGAGCAAGACCCGAGTGCCACGAAGACCGTGCCGGTGCCCGATTCCCATTCCCGTGCAAATCCAGAAGTGCAAACCCACAAGAGGCAGCTGGTTGCAGAGCGGTGGCGGGCCAAGAAAAAGCTGTTTGCGCGGATCCGAGCCCTGCATTTAAGCGGCCGGACCGCCAGTGCCATTGTGCGTGAGACGGGAGTCGGACGCCGACGCGTCGACAAGTGGATCCGCTGCACGCAACTACCCACGAGAAACGAGATGGAGCCGAAACCAACCTCGCCAAGATTCTTTGCAGCTCACCTGCAACGTCGGTGGGCGGAAGGCTGTCACGAAGGCCCTCGATTGCTGACAGAAATCCGCGGACTCGGTTATAGCGGATGTTATTCGAGCTTAGCGAAATTTCTTGCTCGCTGGCGAGACCATGAACTCGATTCGAAACGCAAGTCGCGGCCACCAGCTTCGGTTAGCCTGCGCCAGCAACCGGGCAGGCATCCTAGATCTCCGGGCAGATCTCTCCACTGGTCGCCGCAGCGCTGTTGAGCAAGCCCCGGCATCTACTCACAGGATGGCAGGCGGCGAAGGTGGAGGCTCTCAAGAAAGTCTGCCCGGATTTCGCGCGGATGCGTAGCTTGGTGATGAGCTTTCGCGGCATTCTGCAAGCCGGGAAGGTTGCAACGCTGATGCGCTGGATGAAGAAAGCCGTCGGTTCCGGGATTTATGGGATGAAGCGTTTCGTGCGGAAGTTAAATCACGATCTGGCCGCGGTGAAGAACGCGCTCAGTGAAAGTTGGAGCAACGGTCCCGTGGAGGGTCACATCAATCGGTTGAAGACGCTCAAGCGCCAGATGTATGGTCGAGCCGGCTTCGAACTTTTACGAGCCCGATTACTGCCGATGTCTCGTGGCTCCCCACTGCACCGAAATTGAGGAAGAACCTTAATAAGGAAAAACGACGACCGGGGTCGGTGTGATGTCGCCTAGAACGTTGGGCACATCCACAGTCTTCTTTCCGTCCGAAGCTACCCAGGTCGCCGTTACCCGATACGACAGGTCGAGCGGGAAAAATACTGGGCCGCGATAATTCTTGGCCGCGTCGCTGTCGACGTCTTTCAGCCGGATGCCAATACGTTGGCCCCGCACAATCACGTTCATGCGCAAACTTCCCAGCTCCACGACGGTCGGATTGCCCGAAGTATCGGGTTGCAGCTTAGCTGCAGTAACCGGCTTGCCGCCGATAGTAGCGTGCGCTACGGGAAAGAATTTCACCGTGACGTCCGTGCCCTGCAGGTCGAAAACGCCTGCGCGCACCGGGCCTTTAGGAAATAAGATGACACTGCCCGCATCGGTGCCGAAAGCATTCTCGCCGGGTTTGAGCCAGAATGAGCCTGCCAAGGACAACCAATTCTCCTTGAGGTCGTCGACCAGTTCGGTTTGCCACTTATCGAACGACTGAACGTAGGCCGCATCAGGCACGGAAGGCGAGACGGGATTGTCCGCCGGAGCCGTGCCGGCCAGCAGCGGGGCTGCGATCGCAAGCACAAGCAAAGGGTTCCGTTTTAGTTTCATAGGAGGTCAGGTCCTCTTATCCGAGATCTCCTTTTTGTTTAATGAAGGCACTGATGATACACCTATCCTTCTGTTCGCCGACAGGTGTGAAATAATTTCTATACGGACCGCTCCCGCTATGTGGATAGCCGGATGGTAAATCACCTATTGGCAGGGGAGAATGGTTATGAGACGAAAGATGTGGCTTTTATTTATTGGAGCTGTTGTTGCTTTCTTCCTGTCGTTAGCGGTAATAAGTACAGGAGTAGGGGCGAATGCAGCAGCCCTTGAAGATCATCACTACCGCGCTTTGGTCTGTCTTGCGTTTCTCTATTGGGGATTTCTCTATTCAGCTTTGAACAAGGGTTTGTGGAAAGTAAACGTCAGAGGAACTGCACGGTTGACGAGCGCCGCGATTGGTGAGGTTCTCAATCGTGTGTGCGACGTGGTCATTTGGTCGATGAGCGCAAACGCGATATTTCAGCAACAGCCCGCTTTGTTTGCAGAGGATTGCGCTACAATTCGTGGAGAGCCGATGAAAAAAGCCCCAGCTGGAGCAGCGTTGGCCGCGACAATATTAGTTGCTTTCACCAGTCTGGCTTCTCAATCTACGCAACACGATTCCGGTCAACCCGACGCGTCGAAGGTTGGAACGTCGAACCCAGATAGAAAGCCGCTGAAGGTCTACCACGTCGGTGGGAACGTCAAAGCTCCGCGCCCAATCTCATCGCCTCAACCATCCCTAGACGAGCAACAAGTCAAAGACCAGAGTAGCGGCAAGAAGACAGTGATGGCGGGATCAGTGATAGTGAAGATTGTTGTGGGGGACGACGGAACGGTAATCAGCGCCAACGTTGTACAGAGCTTGAACCGGGACTTGGACGCAAGAGCACTCAATGCGGTCAAGCAGTGGAAATTTGAACCTGCTCAGAAGAAGGGCGTTCCGGTCGCTGTTGAACTAGCAGTTCAAGTTGATTTCCATTTATACAAGTGCCTAACGCTCCGCGTAGTACCGCAGCCTTGCTCCAAAGCTCCGATCTTAGCGTTGGCGCTATCAGGACATTACACTCAGCACCTCTGCGTTACCATCGCTGTGGGTGTAAGGGTGTGTGGAAAGCGTCTTTGGGATAGTGCAGATAGCAGCGGGCATTTGGGTCATTTGGCATCAACTCGGGAAAATCGGCATGTCGTGGACGACAGACAATTTCGAGAGATGGACGTTTGTGGGACATCCCGAGCGTCCAGATTTACAACGCGTTCACCGGGAGGCCATTCGAGTAGCTCTTTGGAACTTGTAGCAACTTGTAGCAAGCCCCCCGCTCCGGCAGCTTAGTTCCGCTCATTGCAGTTTGGCATACTCCGCCTTGGCCTGCTTCAGGATGGGGATGTCGAGATCGGCGTCTTTCCAGAGAGTGAGGAATTCTTGGTATGCACTCTTCGCTTTGCCGGTGTCCCCTGCTATGGCGTACGCACGGCCGATTTGCAGATGCGCCAGCACTCCAAGTGGGAAATTCAGTGCGATCCCGGGACGGTCAAGCAGTTTCTGGAACTCGGCAGCTGCAGCAGCGCCGTTGTGCGCCAATAGATAGGTCTGGCCGCGCAGATAGGCGGGGTAGAGTGTTCCCAGTGGACTGGGCGAGGGCTCTCCCAGTTCATAGGGCGAAGCCACTTCTAGCAACACCAGTGCTTGGGATGAATGGGCTTTGTTGAGTTCAAGGGCCGCTTTGATGCTCGGAAGCCGATAGAGTCTTAGCACTGTATTCGTTGGGTAGCTTTTCTCTAGTCCCTTGACCAACTTCTCGGCTCGGGCGGTTTCGCCAATTCGAGCCAGAGCGAGCGCTGCAAAGACCTTCACGTTTCGACCCGGGGCGAGTGTTAAGGCTTCTGTGACGTCTTGCTTCGCCACTGCGATTTCTCCGAACTCCGCCTCGCGCAGCGCAGCATTCACTTGCCACAGAGCCCCCGCCTCTTTGTTGTCGGATCGGATTGCCGAATCCACGGCTCTGCGTGTGAAGTCCCGCGCCTTGTTCAGCCGTCCGTAGAAGGCCTCTGTATCGGACTGAGCCGACAGCAGCGGGTCTTCGTCTCCGGGCTTCCCTGCACCCCATGCTAACTGTTCTTTCATCTGCGCGGAATCTCCACGGAGGAACGCAAGATAGAACATCATCCAGCGCAGTCCGCCGCTGTCCAGCTTGCGGGCTAGCGCCTGATCGAAGGTAGTCTTGGCTTCATCCAGCCGGTTCAAAGCCATGTAGATTTCGCCCAGGTTTTCATACGTCGCGACCACTTCCGGTTCAAGCCGCAGTGCGACCTGCCATTCCCCGAGCGCTTTCTCGTATTGCCCCATGAAGACGTAATTCGCACCTAAGCTGCCGTACGGGATGGAATCGCGAGGATAGTCTGCCCTCCATAGCTCGAAGGTCTCCGCCTGCTTCTCCAGTTCTCCAGTTAGGCGGAAGTAACGCGCAGATATAAGCAACCTCTCATGCTCCGTGACCTGGTCCCGCAACTCGTATGCTTTGGTCGCATATTCAAGGGCGAGCGACGGTTGGTTGAGATTGCTGTAACGTCCGGCCAACCCGGCATAGGCCATCGAGAAATTGGGGTCGAGTTCAATCGCTCGCTTGAAAAACGGGATGCTCGGTATTTCCCCCTGCTCCTGCAATATTCTGAGACCTATGCTGTAGTTCTTGAGGGCTTCAAGGGAGACCGTCGTCGCCTCGACGGGAACATCGAATTTCTGTATCGAGCGAAGCGGTTCTCCCAGCTTGGCACGAAGACTGGAGGCGGCTCGGCTTAAGGCCTTTAGAACATCTTCCTTGGTCGCGGCCTCGACCTGTTCGTTGGCCAAGGTGTCCCCGCTACTGCACGCGACAGCGTTCACGTCCACCAAGTAATGGCTGCCCAGGGTTGAGATTGCTCCGCCCAGCAGCGCCTTACTTCCTGTACGCAGACAGAGGTCCCGGCCTACATCGACTGTCACCCGCTGGTTGGCAGGACGGCCCATCAGGTGCAAGGTCTCGCTGGTCCTTTTGTCGGACAGCACATTCAAGAAGGGAGATTGTCCCAGTTCCACGGCAAGCGCCTGCCTTAGAGCATCGTCAAACACTGGGTCGCCCGTGGCATTGTTGAAGTCCGCCAGCACGAGGGTATCTTTCTCGGTGAGTTTCGGAGGCCTATGAATATAGAAGATAACGCCTACCGTGAGAATCGCAATTGCCGACAGCCCCGCAATTATGGGCACTGCGGTTTTCCTGATCAAGCGAGGCTCGGCGTTGCGGAGAACAGGCAAGGGCACAACGTGAATGTCCAGGCGGGAATGGAACTCGGCACCGCCTTGGGCGGCCATCTTCGGCTGCTCAACGGAAACGGGTGTCTGCGGTACGGGCGGCTGGGCAAAAAGGCTGGCGAGTTTTGTTGGGCGGGTAATCGTGCTGGAAGCTATAAAACGATACCCACGACGCGGCAGCGTCTCAATATAACGAGGATTCTCCGCATCGTCCGCCAGCGCAGCGCGAATTTGGTTCACGCAGAAGTTGATGCCGCGGTCGAAGTCCACGAACGTGTTCTTGCCCCAGAGACAATGCCGAATTTCCTCCCTGGTTACGATTTGTCCGGGCCGTTCTGTCAGCAGTAGGAGGACGCGAAAAGGCTGAGGATGTATTTTTAGCGAAAGTCCGCCCTTGCGCAGTTCGCCACTGGCGGCGTCCAACTCAAAGGCGCCGAAGCGAATCACCGAAGGCTGGCCAGCTGGCGAAGCCACCGAAACTCCAGTGGAACAAATGGTAGTGATTCTACCACCCTTCCTTAAACCGGATGCACCTGGCGACCACGTCCGCCCCCTAAACCCTGAAGATTCCGAACGATAGGCTCTAACACGATTCTAAGATCTCCTGTCATTGCGGCTATCGAATCGTGCAGCTACCTTAGCCGTTCATGTGAAGCTCTTCGCTCACGCGGATTCCATTGGTCACTAGTCTCGGCCAGCTCACTCGGAGCGTTAACGGGAGGACACCATGAAATTCAGGATTATCGCGCTCGTCTTTTCATTGAGCGCATTGACTGCGCTGACAACGTCCGTCCGGTCGTCCGCACAGCAGGAACAAGATCAGCACCGCTATAGTCACGAGACTAAACTCATTGAGTTCGATGCTCCGCGCGCTGCCACGGTATCTTCGCCCGCGTGCGCGCCGCTTTGCGGTACGGTCGCTTATGCCAACAATGCGGAGGGAGCGATCGTGGGTTCGTACACGGACTCAAAGGTTGTGCCTCACGGCTTCTTGCGCACTCCCGACGGCCAAGTCATTTCTTTTGATGCCCCAGGGGCGGGCCTGGGACACGGCCTCAACCAAGGGACGGCCGCTTACAGCATCAACGATCTGGGGGTCATCGTGGGACAGTTCCAGGACCCCAGCTATTTGTTTCACGGCTTTGTGCGCCACACCGACGGCTCCTTCACCGCGTTCGACGCTCCGGGTGCGGGCACGGGCGCTTTCCAGGGCACCTTGGCATATGACGTAAATCTGGAAGGAGTTACCGCGGGGATCTACGTTGACGGGAGCAACGTGCAACACGGCTTTGTACGCTCGCGTAGTGGCGAGACTACGCCCTTCGACCCGACTGGCTCGATTTACACCATGGTTTGCGAGGAGACGTGCCTCAGCCCGAAGGGTGCGATCACCGGATTCTATTCCGATGCGAGTGGTATCATTCACGGCTTCCTGCGCGAGCCGGATGGCAATATTACGACGCTCGACGCGCCCGGCGCCATCCCGCTCACCATTTGTGCAAGCATCAATCTGGAGGGCGCGATCACGGGATACTTCCTCGACGCGAGCAACGTGGCTCATGGCTTCGTGCGCACTCCCGGCGGCAGCTTCACCACGTTCGATGTTCCGAGCGATACGGGCGCCGTGGAAACCGCCGCCTTCTCGATCAATTTGCTCGGGACGGTCACGGGAGAGTTCCTGGATGCGAGTAATGTGATGCACGGCTTCTCCCGTTCTCCTGGCGGCACTTTCGCTACATTCGACGCTCCGGGCGCTGGCGCTGCCGTCGGCCAAGGTACGCGGCCATCGACCAACAACCTGGAAAACACGGTCGCCGGCTGGTGGGTTGACGGAACCGGCCTGAATCATGGCTTCGTGTGGATTCCGGGCGACGGGTGCTCGGAGAATATTGCTTTGGGGGGTAGTGAATTGAACGCTTCCCATCGCTGAAAAGTTTTGCATGGGGGCGGAGACGGTAGCTGGTTGGTTGCGTGCCCCCGAGTTTCCGGAGCGACGAATCCGGAGCGACCGGCGGCGAGATCGAGCACGTTTTCTCCAGAACCAGGAGCGGGGTTTGCATCCGGCCCTCACTCGAACCCATTTCTCCGCCGGTCGGATTGTCGCTCTGCTGCTGAAACCATCCCGCGACATGTCGGCGGTGCAGCAGAGATACCGTGACAGCTTTCTGCGCTTCTGTCCCGGCGCCTATCGAGTCCGCAAACTTGCCCTGCAGTTTCGTGCGATGTTGCGCTGGGGGCGCTCGAGCCGGCTGGCACAATGGATTGCGACGGCGACAAGCTCGGAATTCTTTTTCCTGGCGCAGTTCGCCAGAACCCTGCGCCGCGATCTTGGTGCGGTGGAGTTGGCATCGAAACGCCCTGGAACAATGGACCGATCGAGGGCCAGATCAACCGACTCCTTATCAAGCGTCAGATGTACGGGCGTGCTGGCTTCGAGCTTCTGAAAGCTCGGGTGCCGCCCTTGTCGGTCTGACTCTTGCTGACCTGCATGGCGGTTCAGGTCATGCGGCGCGTTTGATTAGGGGAGAGGATTTGTTCGCCGATAGGCGCCACTGCTCCTTGATTAGTCGCGAAGAGCAAATCCTCGCTCGCGACGGGATACACAATAATAACAATGATGATGATGATGATGACATCTCGACTCAGCCGTTGCCATCAGACACCCCGGCTGGTGGCGGCCAATGTTTCTTTTCAAGCGAGCCCGGTGTGTCTCCGTTATGGTGCGCGCGTAAAACTTCATCCGCCGGTTCGCAATTACGCCGATGATCGCCATCTGGATGCCACGAAGCAGTTGCTGGCCTTCTTCGAGGGTAAGCCCGATTTGCTCCGGCGACAGATCGGCAATCGGTCGCGTGATCGTGCCGACGTCGCGAGTGGTGGGCCCATTGTCGTCGTCCAGAGTGACCTCTATCCGAATCGTCCATTTCACGGCATTCCCTCCTTCGAAAAGCAGGGTCCAATCTTATGCCAGCGCCCCCACATACGTTCCACTTCCCTCATTAGCGCCCAGACGATGCTAAAAGGTGTGCCAATCTACTCAAGAAGGAATAACGACACCGCTGGTTGCCGGCTTGGGGCAGGCCCTGGTCGCCGCTTACCGTGGTCTGGATCCTGATCCGATGTGGCTCGGCCCGCTTCAGGCAATCACGTTTCTCTCGGTCATTGACGACCTGACTTGGCTCTTCCTCGGCGCGAATCTTCGCTACGGACCCCCACTGATCGACGAGTACGCCCCCGTCACGTACTCCGAAATCGACTCGCTTGGACGATGGTCCTGGCATCGCCCGCTCAATCTCTTATCCCTCTGTCATCGAGAGATTGTCGTGGCAGCCATCGCACTCGCTCTTCTCGGCAGCAGGATCGTCGAACGATTTGATCTTCCGGTTCGACTGCCCCTGCCCGTCAGCGCCCTCGATTCTTATCCTTTCTCATCGATTTGGTGGCCGATCCCGCGTGACAGCCGTACTGACATCGCGGAGAGAATTGGAAGATGGCCAGCCATCATCAAAGAACGCGCTCTCCGCCACTTACCACCGGCCTGAACGCCGCCGGTTCGTAGCCCAGACGCAGTTGAATCTATGTTGTCTACAGGTTAAGTACAATATTATTGTCTACAAGTTAAGTGCAGGACTTTGGACATCCAGTCTACAAGTTAAGTACACCAAATCGCCGTTGTCTACAGGTCAAGTGCAGCTCGACAAGTATCCCCGCTCCGAACGCTGACCGTCACCCCTCACCCTGCCTCGGCCGCCACACCGCCGGGTCAGGGATCGGCAGCAGAATCGAACCGGAAAGCGGGGCTAATCCGACACGGATCATGCCAGGAATCGGCAGCGTTACCGCAGCAAGGTATTCCAAAAATGTCAGCCGGTGCATTTGCACCAGCCAAATATATCTGTACTGATCGTGATTCGTAGGCGCTTGCGATTGAGAAGGCGTACCCGGGAAAGAACTGGTTGTGCGACCAAAACTCTGGGTTTGTCCTGAAGAACCACGTCGCTCCGGAGGCATCGAGCACCTATTTTGGCCCAGTCGTCGGGAAAATCCGAGTACTGGTTTGAAGGCCCAACGGTTAGAACCATTACGGTCGCTACCGGCGCCTGTTACAACGCGATCCTGTCTGTCAGCTGTTAAGTCGTCGCAAATACTGATTAACGCCATTCTGAAAATGTCGGCATCAAGTTTCAAGCGGCGCCCCGCGTTTCTCTGCGGGGAAGGCTTGACACTTGCTTCTTAGCCTCTTACCCTTATTATAGGCGCAATGGAAGTACGTTTGACGCCCGACCAGGAAGCCTTCGTTCGCCAAGCCATCGAGGCCGGCCGGTTTCACCGTGCCGAGGATGCGGTAGAGGAGGCATGGTTGCTGTGGGAAGAGCGCGAGCGCAAGCGAGCGGAATTCTTGGCAACCCTAGCTGATGCCAAAGCCTCTCTTGCGCGCGGCGA
>Ga0302324_100018846_pt1 | contig 13583 bp, 13 predicted proteins | sample Palsa_T0_1_FD_201949 | JGI IMG/M metagenome (GOLD analysis project Ga0302324, IMG submission 201949) | Peat permafrost microbial communities from Stordalen Mire near Abisko, Sweden - Palsa_T0_1 | ecosystem: Environmental > Terrestrial > Soil > Palsa > Peat permafrost | place: Sweden: Abisko...
GTGTAAAGGGGCCTTTTGCGGTTTTTCTACAATCTATAGGGGCGCGGCCAAGTCAGCATCCACCGGCGGTACGAGGTTTCCGGCGGAGACGGAGCCAGCGATCGATTTGACAAGCGCTGGCAATTCGCTGCAATCAAACGGCCTTCCGGGACGCGCGCTTGCGCGTCAACCGCGCGTCCCGGAAGACTGAAGATGACCGGGTCTACAGGTGCTCGAAAACGTGGGCTATTTTCTTGCCCGCGCTTTCCGTGTAATACACGGTGACGTGCTCGCCTTTCTCCGCACCGACCACCGAATATTTGCCGATGTCCTTGCCCGTATCGATCGTGGCGTGGTCCGCGATGACAAACGTCTCCTTGGTGCCGTCGGCCGTCTTGATTGACATGACCTTCACACCCTTGCCGGTATCCTCGACGACGCCGTCGGTGGTCTTCACCGTCTTGTCGCCGACCCAGACGATGGAACGGGCCGTTTCATCCGCGCCCGTGCCTACGGTGTGAACGATCACGTGACCGGATTCTTTGCCCGCCGGGTCGGTGCCGTGGGCCACACCCTTCAATCCCGAAACGGTGGCATCGCCGGCGTATTTCACTACGTGCACGATGCCATCAGAGGTTTTTACGGCAATTGTTTTTGCGGTGGTATCGACCTTCTCAACCGAACCGGTTATCACGTTTGAAGCGCGCGCGCCCTGCACGCCGAGAACCAGGACCAAGGCCATCAGTGCGAAGATTGCACGCAGGTCGAGACGCATCGAACGAAGCGACATGCTTCCTCCTTAGGATTAAAAGCATTGCTTGCAAAACCGCCGAGATTTTACATGCGGCGAGCGCGCACTCCTAATGAAAATCGGCACAGCGCGCCACTGCACATGGCGAGAACCGGCTTGCTGCGCGATTCCGCCAACTCCAATTTTCGAACGCAAATGCCCGTTCAAGATTGACTTGCGCCAACACAGAGCCTAGGATGCGCATCGAGGAGAGCCGATTGCCGCCCGACAAGCCCCCAAAGAACGACAGCTTCGGTCGGATTCCGTTTACGTTTCTGCTCCTCGCTCTGATTTTTCTGCTGGCATACGAAAGCCTGCGTCCTCCTGTGCCCAAACCCGCTTCCGCACCCGCGCAGGAATTTTCCGCGGAACGAGCGCGCGAAGTCTTGAATCACCTGGTCGGCGACGGCGTGCCGCATCCGACGGGCAGCGCGCACGATGAGGTCGTGCGCGGCCGCGTCATGGACGAATTCACGCGCATCGGTTATGCGCCGGAAGTTGAGACCGGATTCGCGTGCGACGAATACGGCGACTGCGCAACGGTGAAAAATGTAATCGCGCGGCTCGACGGCAGCGCCCGGGGCGCGGCGGTCCTGCTGGCGGCGCATTACGATTCGGTGCCCGCGGGTCCCGGTGCATTTGACGACGGCGCCGGCGCGGCAACCGTGCTCGAAATCGCGCGCGCCTATAAATCCTTGCCCACCCCGAAAAATTCCATCATTTTCTTGATCGACGATGGCGAGGAGACTGGCTTGCTCGGCGCCCGCGTGTTCGTCGATCAGCACCCGTGGGCCAAGGAAGTTCGCGTGGCCGTGAATGTCGACAACCGGGGAACCTCCGGGCCGAGCCTTATGTATGAAACCGGAGACGCAAACGCCTGGGCGACCCGGCTTTATACCGAACACGCCTCGCGCCCCGCCACCAACTCCATTCTCTATTTCGCGTACAAGCATCTGCCCGCCGATACGGATTTCACGGTTTTTAAGGCTGCCGGATACCAGGGAGTTAATTTCGCCGCAATTGACGATGCCGTCGAGTACCACACTCCGCTCGATGATTTTGGCAATGCGAATTCCGCCACGCTGCAGCACCATGGTGACAACGCGCTCACGTCGGTCCGGACATTCGCCGAAACGGAAATCGCCAACCCGCCGAAGGGCGCGGCAGCCTACTTCGATCTTTTTGAGCGTTGGACGATTTCCTGGCCGGCGCGTGCGGGCTTAAGAATCGCGCTGGGCTCGGCATTTTTGCTGCTTCTGGAAATCGCCTGGCTCGTCTACAAGAAGAATCTGAGCATCCGAGGTTGGGCGTGGGGCTGTTTTTCCTGGGTGCTCACTTTGTTCGCGGTTGGGGCGCTGGCGTCGATACTTCAGTTCGCGTTGAGAAAGTTGGGAGCCGAGCCCGTTAATTGGGCGGCCCATTCGCTTCCGCTACAAATCGCGTTCTGGTCACTCGCTATCTCGGTGGTCTGTTTCGTGGCCCAGAGATGCGCGGCCCGAGCCGGGGCTACCGGCCTATGGGCGGGTGTTTGGACTTGCTGGGCTGCAGCGGGGATACTCCTCGCCTTGCGCGCGCCTTCCGTGAGTTACATTTTTCAAGTCGCAACGGTCGTCGCAGCGGTAGCCGCGCTCGGATTTGTTTTTCGCTCGAACGGATCGTTGCCAAGGCCCGGGTTAGCCTCGATCCTCCCGCTGTTGGCGGTAGCGGCGGTTGGTTTCGGCACCGTGCTTCTTTTGTATCCGGGTTTCGGCAATCCTGGCTTGCCGGTAATTTCATTCGTCGTGGCATTTTTGTTGACGCCCATGGCTCCGCTTTGCGCGGATCGGCGACAAGCTCCGGGGCTGCCTCGCGTCGCGCTGCCGGGCCTCGCCATGGCGCTGACCCTGGGTGCTGCTTTTCTTGCGGTCGTCGCTCCCGCGTTTTCGGCGAAATCGCCCGAGCATGTAAATTTCGAGTACTTTCAGGATAGCGACTCGGGCAAATCGCAGTGGGTCGTGTATCCCGCGTCCGGCCGCTTGCCGGAGCCGATTCAGTTGGCCACAAATGCTATACGCCAGAGCGGGGGCCCGTTTCCATGGATCCCCGAAGTAACCTTTGTGGCCAATGCCCCGCATTTGGATTTGCCGCCGCCCACATTTACAATTCTGGAATCGTCGGAGTCGCAAGGGAATCGCCAGTACAGGGCGCTCTTGCGTTCGGAACGCGGTGCGCCGCGCGCCGCGGTTTTTTTCCCCCCGGATTCGGGCGTGGAAACAGTTCGGGTCGAAGGACAACCCGTGCCGCCAGAGTCGGCAACGCTGCGGTCTGAATTAAATGGTTGGTACGCGTACCTCTGCGAGACAATGCCGGCCAAGGGGACAGAAGTCACTTTTACCTTGCCCGCCGGAAAATCCGTGCAGGTGTATGCCGAGGACACGTCGTTCACACTGCCGCTCGAAGGAATGTTCCTGCTGAAATCGCGCCCGCTGACGGCGACGCCTTACGGCGACGGCGATCGCACCATCGTCGTCCGCCATGTCGAGCTATTGCCCTGACGCGAACTTTCGCGAACGCCTCGACGCGGTGGGCGCCGCGGCAACTGCGGCTGTGCTTACCGCTTCGACTGCACGATGATCAGCTTTCCGTCAGCATCCTTATCGAGAACCACGGACGGCTTTTCGGGGTTCGTGGTTTTCGTCTGCTGCGCTTTTAGCGCTGCCTCGGCCACCGTCGTTTGGCGAAAACGGCGTGCAGCTTCACCCAGGCTAACCGCCGTGTCGTAGCTCTCGAACTTTGACGGGACGAATTCGCCGGGATTCTGCGCTGCGACATTCCCCTGCCGAGGGCTGGAAACGACCGGACTGTTGCCACCGGAGCCGTTCAGCGAACCGCTCGAGTTCAATGTGGATGCACTGCCGACCGACGCGACGGTACTCGTAACGTTACTTTGGGCGTGTAAGGGGCAGTTTCCAACAAACAGTAAAGCTGCCGCGATGGCTAAATATTTCATGTGCAACCCCATTTGCGCCGCACTACCGAATCCCGGTAATGGCCCCCAGCGCTGCATTTAGACTAGCCCAACGCAGTAACTTTGAAAATGGTACGGGTCGTCTCACCGTACTGGGACCGGGGTGAGCTGCGCGCTCCGCTTCCCCTTTTCTTCGCATCACGCGCTACGCACTTATCGCGACGCACTTATGGTGTTGGCGTTTCATGCTCGGAAATGGATAGAGGTTTGCCGCAAAGTACGCTCTCAGCTAAAATTAGCTTCCTTTGGCCGTCGCGGTTCGCCCGCGCAGAGAACCTTCTAAAACATGATCGACATACAATTTCACAACACGTTCTCGAATCGCCTGGAGGTTCTTACTCCGGTTCACCCGGGCGAAGTCCGCATCTACACGTGCGGCCCCACGGTCTACGATTTCGCGCACATCGGCAATTTTAGGACTTTCGTCTTTCAGGACGTCTTGCGACGCTTCCTGCATTCACGCGGCCTGCGGGTTCTGCAAGTCATGAACTTGACCGACGTTGACGACCGCATCATTCAGAAGGCCGCCGAATCCGGGACGTCCATCCGCGAATACACCGAAAAGTACATCGCGGCGTTTCTTCAGGATATGAGCGCTCTGAATCTCCAAACGCCCGAGGAAATCGTGCGCGCCACCGATCACATCGACGACATGGTCGACCTGATCGAACGCCTGCAGAAGAAAGGCCTCACCTACCAAAGCGAAGGTTCCATCTACTATCGCATCGCGAAATTCCCGGACTACGGAAAACTCTCCAAGATCGACGTGGGCGGCATGAAAGCGGGAGCGCGCGTGGACAACGACCGCTACGAAAAAGATGACGCCCGCGATTTCGCGCTATGGAAAGCGCCCAAGCCCGGCGAGCATTTCTGGGAAACGCGCATCGGGCCGGGCCGTCCCGGCTGGCACATTGAATGTTCCGCGATGGCGATGAAGTATCTGGGCGAGACGCTCGACATCCATACCGGTGGCGTGGATCTGGCGTTTCCGCACCACGAAAACGAGATCGCGCAGAGCGAGGCCGCGACGGGCCGCACTTTCGCAAAAATGTGGCTGCACGCGGAGCACTTGATTATCGATGGCGAAAAGATGTCGAAGTCGCTCGGCAATTTCTTCACGCTACGCGATCTCTTCTTGAAGGGAAGCAAGCCGTCGACAATTCGTTATCTATTGCTTTCAGTCCCGTACCGCCGCCAATTGAATTTTACCGGCGACAGTCTGAAGCAAGCGGAAGCATCGGTGGAGCGTCTGCGAAATTTCGTTACGCGCCTGAAGGCCGAAAGGTTCGCGGCAGGTTCGAATCCAAAAATCGAGCAGCTTGCGGACAAAGCCGAAGCCGATTTCGACGCCGGCCTCGCCGATGATTTGAATACCGCATTTTCGCTTGCGGCCATTTTCGATTTGGTTCGCGAGGTAAACACGGCGATGGATCGCGGAGGATTCCTGCAGCAGGATGCGCCGCGGATCGTGGCCGCCATGGAAAAATTCGACGCGATACTCGCGGTACTGACGGATAACGACGCGGAAAGGCTTGCCTCGGTGGGGTTCCAGCCTTCGCAGCCAAGAATGCCCGACGAGCAGATAGAGGCTCTGATCGAGCAGCGAGCCGCCGCAAAAAAACGCCGCGATTTCAAAGCAGCCGATGAAATCCGGCGGCGGCTCACGGAATCTGGTATAATTCTTGAGGATTCGAAGGACGGCAGCGTTCGTTGGAAATACAAATGACCATCTCTCGCAAACACGAAATGTCGCTGCACGATCAGCCCTCCCACCAGCGCCCGAATCTCTACGGCGTAGACTAAGTACTTTCTCCTCATTTTGAAGCAGTTGCGCGCACCCCGGCGGAACCGGTCCATGCGCTCAGGTCAAAATTCATTTCTGGGAGGAAGTTATGCAAGCCATTGAAAAAAATATCGATACGGCTGTTGCCGCGAATCTGCCCCATTTAGTGACCCCGCTGCCCGGGCCGAAGGCCAAGCTACTCGTTGCACACGATCACGCAATTCTGTCGCCGTCCTACACGCGCGATTATCCGCTTGTGGCCAAGAAAGGTTATGGCGCGATGATCGAAGACGTGGACGGAAACCGTTTCCTCGATTTCGCCGCGGGCATCGCCGTCGTTTCCACGGGTCACTGCCATCCCAATGTCGTTCGCGCTATACAGAAGCAAGCCGCGGAGTTGATTCACATGTCTGGCACGGATTTTTATTATCCGAGCCTGGTCGAGCTGGCCGAAAAGCTGGCTTCGATCACTCCAGGGGCGGAAGCCAAACGCGTCTATTTCGGAAACTCCGGAGCCGAGGGCACGGAAGCCGCGATCAAACTCGCGCGTTACCATACCAAGCGCGACAAACTGATTGCCTTCTACGCGAGCTTTCATGGCCGCACCATGGGCGCGCTTTCGCTTACGGCCAGCAGAGCCGTGCAGCGCAAAGGCTTCGGTTCGCTGCTGGCCGGTGTTTTCCACGCGCACTATCCCAACACCTATCGCGGCACGTTCGGAAATAATCCGCAACACGCGAGTGCGGATGCTCTCGATTACATTGAAAATGTCTTGTTCAAACGCATCGTCGATCCCGAAGATGTGGCCGGCATCATCATCGAGCCGATCCAGGGCGAAGGCGGCTACTTGCCCGCGCCCGCGGACTTCTTGCAGGCCTTGCAGGCGATCTGCCGCAAGTACGGAATCATGCTCATTGCCGACGAAGTGCAGTCCGGCATGGGTCGCACCGGTAAATGGTGGGCGGGGGATCACGCGGGACTCGAGCCGGACATCATTTCTTCGGCGAAGGGAATTGCTTCCGGCATGCCGCTCAGCGCGATCATTTCGCGCGCCAGCGTCATGAACTGGAAACCAGGCGCGCACGCCTCGACCTTTGGCGGAAACCCGGTTGCCATCGCGGCGTCGCTCGCGACCATCGATTTGCTCGAGCATGAGTACATCGAAAACGCCGCGAAAATGGGTGAGCACGTCATGAAATTGACGGGCGACTGGCGCGAACGCCACAAGGTCGTGGGCGACGTTCGCGGCAAGGGTTTGATGATCGGTGTCGAGCTGGTCCGCGATCAAAAGACCAAGGAACGCGCGCCCGACCTGCGCAATCGCATCGTCGAAATGGCATTCCACAAAGGTTTGCTGATTCTCGGCGCCGGAGAGAATGCCTTGCGCCTGGCTCCGCCGCTGATGATCGATGAAGAGCAGGCGGAATTCGCGGTCCGCACGCTCGACGCCTGCCTCACCGAAGTCGAACGCTCCATGTAATAGGTGAGAACTCACCCAGGCCGCCCGAATGTCCAATTCGGGCGGCCTTTTTTATTTCGCGGATAGCCCGAGCGACTTTTGCGTGACGCGCGGTATATACTCCACAATCGAAATGGCGATTCACAAAACGCGATGAGCTCGAAATTACAAAATTTCCTGACCTCGAACACACGCACGCAAAAACTCGTGCGTGCGGGCGAAATCGCGCAGCTCCACAACCATATCCAGGCCCTCCTCGATTCGCCACGCCACGCCGACGAACGCCGGCTTCTAAAGTCGGGCTACCGGGTCTATTCGCAGGCCGATGAAGACGGGATTCTTCACGAGGTTTTCAAACGCATCGGTGAAGGGAATCGGACATTCGTTGAGCTCGGCGTGGGAAACGGCCTCGAAAACAACACGCTATTCCTTCTTGTGCAAGGTTGGAGTGGGATCTGGATTGAGGGGTCCGACCGCAAAGCGGCCGCGGCGAGAAAGAATCTCGCAGCCATAATTTCGGAAAAACGCCTCCGGATCGAGCACCATTTCATCACGGCGCCGACGATCGATAAGAAAATCGCGGGTCTTGCCGGAGAGCGCGAGGTTGATCTGCTCTCGATTGACCTGGACGGCAACGACTACTACATTCTTGACGCTATTCGTTCGATCTCGCCGCGCGTGATCGTCGCTGAATACAATTCGAAATTTCCGCCGGACGTTCCTTGGATCATCGAATACAACGAAGATCACCGCTGGGATTCGACCGACTACTTTGGGGCGTCACTGAAATCCATCGAGGCACTCCTGTCCGCACGCGGATATTCGCTGGTGGGTTGCAATATCCTCGGCACGAATGCATTTTTCGTGCGCACCGATCTGGTGAGCGATTCGAAATTCTGCGCGCCGTTCGTTTCCGAAAATCATTACGAGCCGTCGCGCTATTTTCTTCTGCCAGCGTTCCATTCCGGCTACCCGGTGAATTTTGGCCCATTTCGCACCAAGTGACGCCGCAAAATCGCAGCGTGCGAACCCAGCAAATAACTCGGATCAAAAGCGAAGTTCCGCGCTAGAATTTCACGCCGGAGGGCATCCTGCCGCGTATTCTTGACGTTGGTTGCGGTCCTAATAAGTTCCCGGGGTCGATCGGTATCGACATGAACGCGTCGACCAGCGCCGACGTCATCTGCCACCTCGACCGCGGCAACCTTCCCTTCCGCGACAATTCCTTCGATCAGGTGCGCGGCGAACACCTCATCGAACACGTCGGCGACATTATTGCGACGATGGAAGAATTTCATCGCGTCGCGCGGCCCGGCGGGACAATATTTTTGCTGACGCCGCACTATACCGACGTCAATTCGTTCAGCGACCCCACCCATCGCTGGCATCTCAACACCTATTCGTTCAATTATTTTTTCCCGGGCGGCGTGCATGGCCGCGACATGTGGTACACCAAGGTCCGCATGCGGCCATTGAAAATTCACGTAAAGCTACTGCGCATCTGGCGGTTTCTGGGCTTCGAATTTCTGGTGAATCACAGCCGGACGTTCCGGCGGTTCTGGGAACAATATCTGAGCTTCGTCGTGCGCGGCAAGGTGATCGAGTTTACGTTCGAAGTCATTAAGTAAATTATTGCCGAGTGGCGACAGGGTGCGGGGGTCCGGAAAATCACAAAATGCTTGCACGACTGATGTTTGCCAGGGTGGCTTTCAATGCGCGAAAGGGGTTGAACGACCCGCCCAATACGGACTCCAATCCAGACGCAGATGCTTCGCGAAAAGAGCGCGCGCGCCGCACCGGAGTCCGCGGCGAAACTTACGCATATTGGTATTTGCGCCGTCACGGCTACGTGCTCGTCGCGCGCAATTTCACCTCGCCCGGATTGAAAGGCGAAATCGACATGGTTGGATACGATGGCGCGGTTCTGGCGTTCGTCGAAGTGAAAACCCGCACGATGCTCGAGCCGTCCGCAAAATGTGCGGCGTTGCAGGCGACGCCTGAATCCGCCGTAAACATCGAAAAGCGCCGCAATATTTCGCGCATGGCGCAGCAATTTCTGCGCGCGCGGCGCATCGGATCCGCGGAGTGCCGGTTTGATGTACTAGCCATTGAGACGCGACTTGGCCAAAAGCCGTTGGTCCGTCTGCACAAAGGCGCGTTCAATGCCGGCGAGCCACGGCCGCGATCGATGTAGCGGCTTGATATCTTTCGTCCCGCAGGAAGCAGCGCAGCGCCAAACAGCGTAGTAGAATAAAGTTATCGAAATTTAACACGAGCGCAATATTCCGCGCGCCATTCGGAGGATCGCCGCTTGCCGGAGCTTCGCAAAGACCCGATCACGGGCCGCTGGGTCATCATTTCCACCGATCGCGCCAACCGCCCCATGGATTTCGTGCGCGAGAGCGTGAAGATAAAGGGCACGCCGCATTGTCCTTTTTGCCCCGGAAGTGAAGGAAAGACGCCGTCTGAAGTTCTCGCCTACGGCCGCAATGGGAGTGGCAAGGACACTGCGGGCTGGACCCTTCGCGTCGTGCCAAATAAATTTCCCGCGCTGGGCATCGAAGGCGGGCTCGACCGCGAAGGCGAGGGCCTTTTCGACCGCATGAACGGCGTGGGCGCGCATGAAGTGATCATCGAAACCCCCGATCACAACAGCACGCTCGCGACGATCAGTGAAAAAGGCGTCGAGGAAATTTTCTGGGCCTATCGCGACCGCATGCTCGACTTGAAAAACGACCGCCGGTTCCGCTATATCCTCGTATACAAGAATCATGGCGAGCCGGCCGGCGCCACGCTTGAACACACTCATTCGCAGTTAATCGCCCTGCCCATCGTGCCGAAGCAAGTGCGCGAGGAGGTCGACAGCGCGAAACGTTATTACCATGAAAAGGAACGCTGCATCTTTTGCGACATGATCCGCCAGGAAATGGAAACCAAGTCCCGCATGATTCTGGAAAACGACCATTTCATTGCGCTTGCCCCGTATGCGCCGCGATTTCCGTTCGAATCCTGGATTCTTCCCCGGCAACACAGCTCGGCCTTCGAGAACATGCCCACTCCGTATTACAAGAGCCTGTCACGAATCATGCGCGACTTTCTCGCGCGGCTGGATTCGGTGCTGGCGTTTCCGTCTTACAATTACGTCATCCACACGTCGCCGATTGGCGAGGAAATCAACGATCATTACCACTGGCACATCGAGATGATGCCGAAGCTCACCAAGGTCGCGGGTTTCGAGTGGGGAACTGGTTTCTACATCAATCCCACGCCGCCGGAGGAAGCGGCGCGGTTCCTGCGCGAAGCGAGATAGCTGCGCGGGCAGAAGCAGCGAATCGATTCGCGAATCGCCTCAGTTCTTCAGGTACCACGGCACGTTCACCAGGATAATTCGCTCGTTGCCCTTCAGTAGTAACAAAGCTTTCAGCAATTCGGCGCGATTATTTTCCAGGAAATAGTGCCACCAATGATGTTCGATCATTTCCGGTATGATCACGGCAATTCGGCGCCCAGGGTTCGCTTGTTGGATTTCCAGAACGTGATTGACGATCGGAGTGATGACCAAGCGGGTCGGTGATTCGAGCATGGTTAGCTTTGGCTCCGGCAAGCCTGCTTGCTTCACTGGCGCCGTTACCAGCCGGGCCCAGTTCTCGAGGAGCTCCGACTTTTCGCCTTCGACGCAAACGTGTACGGCTTCGACGTCCCGCGATAGCGTATAGGCGATTTCCACCGCCTTACGAGTCAGCCTGCTCCATTTTTGGACCGGCAATATCACGAGCGGTGCGTCCAGGCTTTTTACGTTGAATGGTTCGGTGCACGCGAGTTCGTTAGAAACGCGATTGAAGTAGCGTTTCACGGCCATCATCAGAATCAGCAGCGTCGGGATCAACAGCGCAGTGACCCAAGCCCCCTCGATGAATTTCGCAACCAGGACGACCAGGACGGTCGCGCCGGTGGCCAAGGCGCCAATGCCGTTCACTAAAATATATCGCCGGTAACCTGGCCCTTTCACCCGCAGCCAATGCGCGACCATTCCGGCCTGCGACAGGGTAAACGCCAGGAACGCGCCTACGGCATACAGCGGAATCAGGCGGTTCGTCACGCCCCCAAACAAAATCAGCAGGAAAGCGGACAGAATCGCCAGTACGTACACGCCTTGCGAATACACCAAGCGCCGGCCGCGCAGGCTGAACGCGTCGGGCAGATAGCCGTTCAGCGCGATGGCCCGGCACAAGCGCGGAAAATCCGCGAAGGCCGTGTTCGCGGATAGCGCCAGCACCAGCAGCACGGACGCAATCGCAACGTAGTAGAAAACCCCGCGGCCCATCACCGCCGCCACGACCATGGAAATCACGCTTTGATATCCCGCCGCGCCGGGGTCTGTGGCCGCAATGTGATACACGCGCACCAAGCGCGCGAGGCTGCCGAGCATGAGGATCAGCAGCATGATAATAATGGTCAAGGTGCGCTGAGCCGTTTTTACGGCGGGCTCGCGAAAGGCCATCACGCCATTACTTACCGCTTCGACACCCGTCATCGCCGTGCAGCCGCTGGCGAAGGATTGCAGCAACAGCCACAAACTCACTCCGGCCACCGCGGGAATCGCCGCGGGCGGCGCTACGACTGCAACAGGATGCCCACCCGACGCAATCGTTTTGAAGAGCCCGACGCCAGCGGTTGCGAGCAGGCTTAAAATGAAAAGGTAGGTTGGCACCAGGAACACCACTCCGGCCTGACGCAGCCCACGCAGGTTAATGATCGTGATCAGGGCGAGAATCAGCAGGCACGTTCCCAAGGTGTGCGGCAATAAGGAAGGCATAGCTGAGATTAGCGCGCCAACTCCCGCGGAAATTCCGACCGCGACCGTCAGGATATAATCGATCATGAGCGCGGAGGCGGCCAGCAAGCCCGCAAACGGCCCTAGATTGTCAGATGCGACGGTATAGGAGCCGCCCCCGCCGGGGTACGCCGCGATTGTCTGCCGGTAAGAAAAGAAAACGATGATGAGGAGTCCGATGACGCACGCGCTGATAGGCAAGATGTACGCGATCCCGGCCGCGCCGAGCGGAATCAGCAGAGTGAGTGCCGCCTCGGGCCCGTAGGCCGCGGAACTCAGCGCGTCCAGGCCGAAAATCGGAATGCCGGTGCCCACCGCCAAATGTTCCGCGCGCTCATCCGAAGTCGGCAGGGGTTTTCCGAATAGAATGTCGCGAATCATCGCCGTCCTTTGCGCCTCATTTCAGCCGATCCCTGACGGACGGCTTGGCCGCACAGAGTAAAGCCTTTGCGCGCCAAATGGTATCCCCTTCGCGCATTTTTCAGCCCAACGGCGACCAGCTAAGTAATGGGAATCCGGTATGGATTCGGACACGCGCCGTGACTAAACTCGATGGTGCGTTGAGGCATCAACCGAAACATCAGCACAAAAGGAGATCCACATGGCGAACACCGAAGGAAAGAAATGCGCGCACCCCATTTGTTCGTGTACGGTCACGTCGGGTAAGTATTGCAGCACGCAGTGTGAGGCGATGGAGAAAACTCCGGACATTGACTGCACCTGTGGACACCCGGGTTGCAAGGGCAGAACCGAATAAGCCAGGCAAGGGCCGCGCATGCGAACTCTTAGGCAGGCGGCCTGGTTCCACTCGACTCGAGGGCTATTTGTGGAAGCGCCGTTCGCAATCCGCGCACCGGTACGGAAGCCAGCTAAAGACCCTCAACACCGAATCCACCCATCCGCTTCGATGCGAACGATGCACTTCCTCGCAGCCGCAATAGGGACAGTGTGGTCGTGGTTGTGCTAGGCTCTGGCTGGGCATCGAAGCTGCAGACTTATCTCTTGCTGATGCGGCGCCGGCGGACATTTAGGCCGCCCGGCGTATCAAGTGGTACACGACTAGCAACACTACCGCACCGATGACGGCCACCAGCAGGCTATACAAATTCAGTCCCGTCACCCCGGCGTGCCCGAAGCGGTTGAACAGCCACCCGCCGAGCAGCGCGCCAACGATCCCCAGCACGATATCCATGACGATGCCTTCGCCGGACTTATTGACGATCTTGCTGCCAATGAATCCCGCGATCAATCCCAAGACGATCCACGCCAAAATTGACATAACCTTCTCCTCGAAGAGCCAAGGAACCAGCGGGAGCCCGCCGAACAGGGTGCCACTATACAACTTGGCACCAGATCACGTATCCACATAAGCCTGTATGGCCCTTCCTGATTCCCTGTACCGCGCAAACCGCCCTGGATCGGGCTAGTACTCCATACGTGTTTTGGGAGGCCGCTGCCGGAGTACACTACGCAATCCACGGCAGAAAACCAACGGAGGGGCGAATAGGCCTCCACGGCGTCATTGACGAAAGTGGTGCGCCTGGCAGGGGTCGAACCTGCGACCTTTGGTTTCGGAAACCAACGCTCTATCCAACTGAGCTACAGGCGCTTACGAATCAGTTGCTGGACTTCCGCTCACGGAATTCAACCATTCTAGCACCAAGGCAATTTGCAACTTTCAGTTTTTTTTGAGGCGGCTCAAGCCTCGTCGTCCCGTTCGCGCGGCCTCCC
>Ga0302324_100018847_pt1 | contig 13583 bp, 12 predicted proteins | sample Palsa_T0_1_FD_201949 | JGI IMG/M metagenome (GOLD analysis project Ga0302324, IMG submission 201949) | Peat permafrost microbial communities from Stordalen Mire near Abisko, Sweden - Palsa_T0_1 | ecosystem: Environmental > Terrestrial > Soil > Palsa > Peat permafrost | place: Sweden: Abisko...
TTGAAAGCTCCCACACCCATGTGATCGCGCGCTTTAGGATCGGCAACTTTCCACGGCCGGTGTCCAAAAACGAAAAGAACCTGGAAGAAGGCGATCATCATTCTCTCGCCCAAACCCATCATGATCATGCGCGGAAAAAGCACTACGTGGTCCGTGCGCTCCGCTTCCGCATAGGCCACGGCGCGCCGCAGCGAATCAGCCTTGAAGATCACATCGGCGTCGGTAAAGAGCAACCAGTCCCCGGTCGCCTGCTGGCCGGCAGTCCACATCGCATGCGTTTTGCCCATCCAGCCCGAAGGCAATTCTGCAATGTGAATCACCTTCAGCCGTGTAGGGCGGACACTCCTGTCCGCCTCCGTCCGCGCCACTTCCGTCCGCTCGTGCACCTCGGTCTCTGGGCCGACGGGAGCTTTTGGGTGGCGCAGCGGTTCACCGCTGCGATTAAAGCCCTCAACTACGTTGGCTTTAGCCCCTGAGGTACAGCGCTCAGCAACCTCATCCATAATCTGCCCGGTACGGTCCGTCGACCGGTCGTTGACAGCAATGATTTCGTAGTTGGAATAATCGAGCGCAAGCAAATGCAGCAGCGTCTCACGAATGTCTTCTGCCTCGTTGCGCGCGGGAACGATGATGCTGACTCTGGGTTGACTATGACCAACGACCGGCTCGCCATTTGCGTTCGTCGGCCTACGATCCCATTCAGGACGAGCGATATCGGCGACATGCGGCATGCCGATTGCCGCTTCCACGATCCGCGAAAACCATGTCAGTGCGAGGATGCCGCCTGCAATCCAGTCAACTGTTTGCCAGTGCATTCTGCTTAGGAAGATGCTCCTGTGGGAGCTTGCGACACTTCCTGCACCCCAATTGGCAAGGCGAATCGCATGCCGTAGAACAGTATGGCAGAAGAAACAGCCATGGCGATCACAGGCAGAATAAAAGCCGCCTGCAGCGAGTGATGGTCAGCCACGTATCCCATCAGGGTTGGCGAGGGAACATCTCCCAGAAGATGAAAAAGAAATATATTCACGGCAATCGCGGTAGCGCGAATATGTGCTCCGACCGCATTGACCAGCGCTGTGTTCAATGGCGATGTATTCACCAGCAGAAAAAACGCCGCCAGTGCGATGGCGGGCAGCATGATCGCTCCCTTCACGAAAAGAGCGACAATCATGACCGGCACTCCCAAAGCCATGCTGAGCGCGGAGACGAAGTAGTAAGAGCCCTTCATCCGGGGCAGCAAGCGGTCCCCGAGCCAACCGCCCGCCAGCGAAGCGACGATGCCGCAGACAACCACGATCGCCCCGAAGACTTCATTGGCCTCTTTCAGGCTGTAACCCCGCGCGACCGAAAGAAACGTCGGCATCCAAACCTGAATTCCACCAAGAGAAAACGTGCCCGCAGCCATCCCCAGGGTCACCGCCCAGAATGCCCGATTCCGCACCAGACCCAGAATCGTTCCTCTCTCTCCAGTTTCCTTTATGGAGTCGAATTGACCGCGCGCCGGTTCCGGGAGAAAAGCAATGGCCATCGCCAGCAGAAAGCCCGGAGCGGCTGCAATGTAGAAAGGGAATCTCCAGCCAAAATCAGAGCCGAGCTTGCCGCCAAGCAGGTATCCAGCCGCCGTTCCCACTGGAATGGCCAGGTAGAACACTCCAAAGATGCGGCCCCGCTTCTTCTCCGGAAACAAGTCGGCGACAAACGTGGGCGCGATGGTGACGAAGGTCGCCTCGCCCACGCCCACCAGCGTGTGCCGCACCAGCAACTCCCAGTAAGTGTGGGTGTAGGCGGTGAGCAGCGTCAGCCCGCTCCAGAAAATCGCGCCGAGGACGATAATCCGCTTGCGCGAATAACGGTCGGCCAGCGGACCGACGAACGGCCCCGCCACCATATAGAACCCGAGGAACGCGCTGGTAAGGTATCCCACCTGCGTGTTCGTCAGATGGAATTCCGTCTGCACCAGAGGCTGCACCGCAAACAACACCGAGCGATCGATATAGTTCAACAGGTTCAGCGTGGTCAGCAGCGCAAGAGCGGTTCGGGGATAAAGTTTCGCCGGAGGCACTTAGCGTGGCAATATAACACGGCGGCTGAAACGGCGACGAGCCGCGCACAATTTGACATCTTAACGTTTGACGTTAATAACGCTTGACGTTATTAACGTTAATCGTTATCATTGCCTTGTGATCAGGACTTTCGCCAACTCCGAGACGGCGGAAATCTGGAGAACCGGCAGGACTCGGGGTGCACCGCCAGCAAGCGCAACCAGACGGAAGCTAGCCATGCTCGATGGCGCTCTGACGCTTGACGATCTAAGGGTGCCTCCCGGAAACCGGCTTGAAAAACTGCGCGGCGACCGCCGCGGCCACTACAGCATTCGCATTAACGATCGGTACAGAATCTGTTTCGATTGGCGCGGATCCGATGCTTACGACGTGGAAATTACCCATTACCACTGAGGCGATTAGATGAGCATTGTCAGAAAAGACAACCCCAACTGGAGAGTTCATCCTGGCGAAATTCTACGCGAGGAATTCCTGAAACCGATGGGTATATCCGCCTACGAATTGGCGAAACGGCTGCACGTGCCCGCGCCTCGCGTCAATGACATCGTTCTTGAACGGCGTGGCATCAGCGCCGATACTGCCGTACGTCTTTCCCGCTTTTTCGGGACGACCGAACAATTCTGGCTGAACTTGCAGGGAGCGTACGAAATAAGCCGAGTCAAGGCCGAACGCGCGACCGAAATCAACCTCATCAAGCCACGTGTGGCGTCCGCATCGCGCTAGCAGGCGAGACACTTTGCGCAGAAGCATTCTCAGAGCTCACTTCCGACTTCCCTTGCCCCGCGGCCACTTCGCAATCACGACCGTCGAAATCCCCCCGCGCGGACGGAACTCCCCTTTCACCTCGGCCCACACCGGCTTGGCCCAGCGCACAACATCCTCCAGAACGCGATTCACAATGTTCTCCTGAAATATGCCGAGGTTTCGATACGACTGGAGATATTCCTTTAATGACTTCAACTCCAGGCACAGGCGATCGGGCTCGTAGCGGATCACGATGTTGCCGAAGTCGGGCAGTCCGGTCTTCGGGCAGACGGAGGTGAATTCAGGATCGTCCACCACAATCTCGTATCCTGATCGGCCAGAAGCTGGAAACTGGTTCGGCCAGGTTTCAATCGCCGGAAATTCATGGTCGAGCCCGGCGCTGGCGTGCTCCGCGGAGTAGCGAGGAGACGCGGAACGAGGAGACACCGAACGGGGAGACGCGGAACGGGGTTGACTCGAACGAGGAGACTTTCGCATCCCCCTATTGTACCTAGCCCCTGCCAGCCATTAGCCTGCAATAGCCTGTCGCACAGGGCCTGTCGCGCTGCCCAGAAAGCCATCCTTTATAACCGAAGCAAACGGCGGTCGCGGAGCATCTAAAGAAGTAAGTCCTAACTGCAATTGCCTGCCGGTCCCGCAGCGCGTGGATGATACATTGAAATTGCGTTTTCCTCTGCATGCCATTGAATGGAAACAGTTCGGGAGGCCAGCCGCGGCGCTGGTGGGTAACGGCGCTCGCGATTCTGGCGGCAGTCATCGTGTTGGCCGCGTTCGTCTCCCGTCGCGACGACGCGATAGGTGTGCGAACCGCGGTAGTCGTGCAAAGTTCCATCCGCAGCCTCGTTTCCACGAACGGAAAGATTGAGCCCGTCAATAATTTCGAGGCCCACGCTCCGGCCGCAACGAGCATACGGCGCGTTTTTGTCAAGGAAGGCGACTCCGTTAAGAAGGGCCAATTGCTGCTCGTGCTGGATGACGCCGACGCGCGTGCGCAAGCGGCGCGGGCCCAGACACAATTGAAAACCGCGCAGGCCTCCCTGAGCGCCGCCGAACGAGGCGGAACCCAGGAAGAAGTGTTGGACCTCGAAGCTCAACTGGTAAAAGCCCGCAACGACCGCGATTCAGCACAGCACAACTTAGACGCCCTGAAAAAACTTGAGCCGCAGGGTGCGGCCTCCGCGGGCGAAGTAAGAGTTGCGGAAAACGCGCTTGCCAGCGCCGAGGCCCAACTCAATTTCCTCCAGCAAAAGCAGACCAAACGCTATTCGAATGCGGAACTGGCGCGCGTCGATGCGCAGCGCACGGAAGCGCAGGCCACCTATGACGCCGCGCAGGATGTCCTCGCGAAATCCAATGTGCGCGCCCCTTTTGACGGCATTGTCTATTCGCTGCCGGCAAAGCAGGGCGGCTTCGTCGCGGCTGGAGACCTTCTGCTGCAGCTGGCCGATCTGCGAAAAGTGATCGTTCGCGCGTTCGTCGACGAACCCGATGTGGGCAGGCTGGTTCCCGGCGATGCCATCGACGTTACCTGGGACGCCGTCCCTGGACGCGTATGGCACGCGATACTGACGGCTGTGCCGTCGACCGTGAGATTGCACGGCTCCCGCAACGTAGGTGAGACCACCAGCGTCGCAGATAACGCCGACTTGAAACTCTTGCCCAACATAAACGTCGGAGTGACCATCGTCATCGCCGAACACGACAACGTGCTGGTCTTGCCGCGTGAGGCGGTGCGAATGGACGACTCCAAGCCTTATGTTTTGCAGGTGAACGGCCACGAACTCAAACGCCGGGATGTGGAGACTTCCCTCTCCAATCTCACGGAGGTCGAAATAAAGCGCGGCCTCTCCGCCAAAGACGTGGTTGCGATCAGTTCGTGGAATGGCAAGCCCATTGGCGACGGAACACAGGTCAAGTTTTAGATGATGACACGCACCTCCAGAGTTTTCGTGGTTTTGCTGATGCTTCTTGGCTCGCTCGCCATCAGCGTGGCGGACTCAGCCAAGGACATGCTGGCTGCTGGCCGGATCGACGAAGCCATTACTGAATTGAATGGGCGCCTCTCTTCCGCGGCTGCGGACGCGGAATCGTCCAACCTGCTCTGCCGCGCCTACTTCGCGCTCGAGGATTGGAATCGTGCGGAATCCTCATGCAGAAAAGCGGTTGCGCTCGATCCCGAGAACAGCCGTTTCCATCTGTGGTTGGGGCGCGTCTACGGCGAAAAGGCGGATCGCACAAATTTCCTGGCCGCAGCCGGCCTCGCCGGAAAGGTTCGAGGAGAATTTGAACGCGCGGTGCAACTGAATCCAAACGATGTGGATGCACGGCTTGCCCTAGCGGAATTCTACTTCGAAGCACCAGGCATCGTCGGGGGCGGCGAAGACAAGGCTCGCGAACAGGCGCAGTTCATTGCAACCCTGAACCCGGCCCGCGAACATTGGATTTATGCGCGCATCGCCGAGAAGAATAGAGATTCCGTCACCGCCGAACGGGAGTATCACCTGTACATCGATCTCAGCAAGGGTGACGCGGAGGCATGGCTCAATCTTGCTCTTTTCCTTCGCCGCCAGAAGCGCTTCGATGAAATGGAACAAGCCATCGTCAAGCTCAGCGAGGCCCCGCTGGCCGAACCCGATGACCTGGTGGAAGCGGCCGAGATGCTGTACCGCGCGGGTCGAAGATATCCCTTCGCTGCCGAAATGCTGCACCGCTATCTCGGCTCTGGTCCGGTAGAGGCAGCTCCCGCTTTCAAGGCCCGCTATCTGCTCGGCCTGCTCCTAGAAAAACAAGGCGACAAAGAAGGTGCTGCGCAGGAGTACCGCGCTTCCTTGTCACTCGCTCGAAACTTTGGCATGGCCCAGCAGGCGCTCACCCGAGTTGCTCACTAAGAATGGCCAGATTTCTCCCGCGCCTTATGGAGTTCCGAATAACTTTTCCCAGCCTGCCCGGCGCACTTCAGGCAAACTACAATTTGTGCGTCGCAGCAGTTCCGCGACCTGATCCTTTGGTGACGAGATGAGGGTGACGAGATGAAACTCCGATTTCCGCGTTGGTTGCACCGCACAAATCTGCTCGCCTTATTTCCGGCTGTTCTAGTTCAGGTTCTAGTTCTGGTTCTACTTCTAATGACCGCAACCAGCGCTCACGCCGAACCTCTGCCGCTCGACCGCGCCATCCGGCTCGCGCTCGCGCATAGCACGAGTTCGGCGGTTGCCGATGCCGACGTCCAGCGTACCTTCGCTTCCTACCATGAACTCCGCGACAACTACATACCGCTGCTGATTGCCGGCTCGGGCCTCGGCTGGACCTATGGATATCCGCTCTCGATCGAAGGCAACCCGCCGGCACTGGCGCAGGTCGTCGCCCAGAGTTCTGTCTTCAACCCGGCGCTGCGCCAGTTCGTAAATGCGGCGAAAACGGAATGGCATGCTTCGGAATTCCAGGACAAAGATCAGCGCAACGCCGTCATCCAGGACGTCGCATTGACCTACGCTGAACTGGCGAAGTGGGAGGCGCGTCTCGTGCGCCTGCAGCAGGATGACGCCCAGGCGCAGCAGATGGAACAGGCAGAAACCGAGCGCTTGCAGGCAGGTGTAGACAGCGTCACCGACTTGAACAAGGCCAAACTGGTCGCAGCGCGAGTGCGCCTTCATCGGGCTGAGGCTCGTGGAAATGCCGACGTGCTTCGCCGCCACCTCTCCACCCTGACCGGCTTGCCAGTTTCCTCGATCGAGATCGTGCCCGAAACCATTCCAGCCTTGCCGCCCGTCGCGGCGGAAGAAGATCTTGCCGAGAAGGCGGTTGCCTCCAGCCCCGCCGTCAAGTTGGCCGAGCAGCATTCTCTGGCGGAATCAATGCGGGCTTTGGGCGAGCATCGCTCCTTATTGCCCTCGATCGATTTCTCCGCCCAGTACGCGCGCTTTTCAACTTTCAACAACTACACCGAGTACTTCCCCACTCACTTTCAGAAGGACAATGCCACCATCGGCTTTGGAATAAAGATCCCGCTGTTCAACGCCAGCCAGCGCGCCCGAGCCAATGCGGCCGATGCGGCCGCGCTCAAGGCCAAAAAGCAAGCCGAGGCAGCTCACGATCAGGTGGCGGAACAAACCCTGAAACTACAGCGCACCGCCGAGCAACTCGAGGCCGCCCGCGATGTGGCGCAGTTGGAATATCAACTGGCCCAGTCCGGTCTGGAAGCGGCTCAAACGAAGATCGACGCAAAAACCGGTACCCTGCATGAACTGTCCGACGCGCGAGTGCAGGCAGCCGAACGTTTTCTGCTCTTCCAGGATGCCGGTTTTGAGTACCAGCGGGCTCGCATGGCCCTGTTGCGGGCTACCGGAGATCTGGAGAATTGGGCCCTCCAGACTCCGCCTCAAAATGATGCATCCAAGTAACTGCGCCAGCCGGTACTCAATTCTCGCGTCCCAATGCGCAGAAACGACGCCGGGTGAGGTTCTTTTGCCGTTTAGGTGTCGCTAAGGCACACTTGGACAAAGGTTTCCACGTTTTCCCGAAATGGGGCCCGTACCTGAATAGTAGCGTCGCTTCGGGCGCACACGCGGCTTGAGATGCTAAAATAGAGACTCAAATATGCCATTAAAAACACTGTTCTTGAATCCCCCTTCCTTTGAGAATTTCGATGGAGGCGCAGGTTCGCGCTGGCCCGCTACGCGCGAAATAGAATCGTACTGGTACCCGGTCTGGCTTGCCTATCCGACGGGAATGCTCGAAGGCGCTCGGTTACTGGACGCCCCGCCTCACCACATCACGGCGGAAGAAACCATCCGTACTTGCAAGGACTACGAGTTGCTCGTGCTCTTCACCAGCACTCCGGGATTCGTCGGCGACGTTCGCATTGCCGAGGCCATCAAAGACAGCCATCCCCACATCAAGATCGCCTTCGTCGGCCCTCACGTGAGCGTGCTTCCCGAAAAGTCTTTAATGGAAGCAAAGGTGATCGACATTGCCTGCCGCAAGGAGTTCGACTACTCCATCGTCGAGTATGCCCAGGGCAAACCGATCGAAGACATCCTTGGCATTTCCTATCGCAAGAATGGACATGTAGCGCACAATCCCGACCGCCCGACGATCGACAATCTGGACGCCTTGCCCCACGTCACCGACGTTTATCGGCGCGACCTGGATGTCCGCCGCTATAACGTGCCCTTCCTGCTCCACCCGTTTGTGTCCCTGTACACGACGCGCGGATGCCCGGCGCAGTGCACCTTCTGCCTCTGGCCGCAGACCCTCAGCGGACATCCCTGGCGCAAACGCTCGACCGACGACGTAGCCCGTGAAATGGCCAAAGCCAAAGATTACTGGCCCTATGTGAAGGAATTCTTCTTCGACGACGACACTTTCAATCTACAAAAGGCCCGCACCATTGAATTGTGCGCCAAGTTGAAGCCGCTGGGTCTCACCTGGTCGTGCACCTCGCGAGTCACCACTGACTTCGAAACCCTCAAAGCCATGAAAGAAGCGGGATGCCGGCTGCTGATCGTAGGCTATGAATCGGGCGATGCGCAGATTCTGAAAAACATCAAGAAAGGCGCCACCATCGAGCGCGCCCGCCAGTTCACCAAGGATTGCCACAAGCTGGGATTGGTAGTCCACGGAGATTTCATTCTCGGCCTGCCCGGTGAATCTCGCGAGACCATCAAGAACACCATCAAGTTCGCCAAGGAACTCGACGTGGAGACGATTCAAGTTTCGGTGGCTCATGCTTTCCCTGGAACGGAACTGCACGAATCGGCGGTGAAGAACGGCTTCATGACCACCGAAACAAAAATGGTCGATGACGCCGGTCATCAGATGGTGCAGATCGAATATCCTGGCCTGCCCGCGGCGGAGATCCTTGAGGCAGTCCATCACTTTTATGATCAGTATTACTTCCGCCCCAAGGCTGCGTATCGCATTTTGAGGAAAGCGGTGTTCGACAACTCCGAACGCAAGCGCCTCTACAAAGAAGCAAGGACCTTCCTTAAACTGCGCGCCCAGCGTCACAAGTGGGTCAAAGAGAATCGCAAGGAAGAAGCGCCTGCCCCGCAACCGGCCAAGGCCTAGCCGAGAATTGAGGCATTGAAGCGGTGGGACTTTTGATCCCGAGTTCTTTTGATCTTCAATGATTCAATGCGTCAATGATTCAATGACTTAATATCCCCAGTGACGTTCCGAAAATACCTAGTTCTGGCGGGAATCACCGCATTCAGCACAGCGGGTGATTCCCTGTTGGCGCGCGGCATGAAACAACTCGGCGGCGTTTCCCTGCACCACTATTCGGACCTCCTGCTGCCTGTTCTCAATCCTTTCGTCGCCGCCGGAATTCTCTTACTGCTGGCATTCTTCTCCTGTTACCTGGCCGCTCTCTCGTGGGCGGACCTCACCTTTGTGCTGCCCGCTACCTCGCTCGGATATGTACTCGTCGCCCTGATCGCTCACTTCAGTTTTCACGAAGAGATCTCGCCGACGCGCTGGCTCGGCATCGCCCTCATCGCTGCCGGCGTAGGCTTCGTGGCCGCCGGTCCGTCGGTTACGCCCGATCGCCAGCACCGGAAGTCCCGCGATCTATCACCCGACCCGGCCTCGCAGGAGGTGAAATCGTGAAAGACCTCTACGCCTGGGCCGCCATCGGACTCATCGTTCTGGCCTCGACCACGGGAGACGTGCTGCTTTCCTACTCCATGAAACGAGTGGGCGACGTAAGTGAACTCTGGAAGCGGCGTGGAATACTGGCGATGATTGGACACATACTGGCAACACCCACGTTCGCTCTCGGCTTGATGGCGATGGGGGTCGCGTTTTACAGCCTGCTCTTCGGCCTTTCCTGGGGAAACCTCAGCCTGGTCGTGCCCGCTTCGTCCTCGCTAACCTTTGTAGCGAACGCCATAGCCGCGCGTGTCTTCCTGCACGAACGCGTAGGACGCAGGCGTTGGATCGCCGCATTGCTAGTAGCCGGCGGCGTAGTACTAATGGCAATCTGAATCGGCTTGATTTTGGGTGCCGCAGCGGTTCACCCTTAGAAACCTTTGCAGGGGTGGCCCACTCCTTGCAGCTCTATCGCAAGGGGTGGGTGGCAGCGGAAAATCAGTGTCGCCCCAGCTTTTGGGTCTGGTGTGGCCCTTCCCTTTGGGTGGCGCAGCCGTTCACCGCGATAACCGCACCATTTTAAATAAGGCTTCAGCCGCTGAGGGCGCGGCAACAGGCCCGTGTGGTGACGGGCCTCTGGCCCGTTCTCCACAGTCTGCAGAAGAAGTCGGTGTTGCACTTGATCGTCGGTGTTGCACTTGCTTTTGGGTGGCGCAGCCGGTTCACCCGCTGCGATAACCGCCCCATTTAAGATAAGGCTTCAGCCGCTGAGGGCGCGGCCTCCGCTCAAAATCGACTTTTCCCCAAGCTGCATTTCTCATCCAAACACTTTCATCAAACCCGTCGGCCCCAGATCCGCCACCAGAAACCTCGCGCTAGCGCCGCCAAAGCGTGCCAGCGCTTCCGCCGCCAGATAGCCACTGCGCACTGCGCCTTCCATGGTCGCCGGCCAACCGGTCGCGGTCCAATCGCCCGCCAGAAAGATTCGCGGCCATGCCGTCTCTGGCTTCGGACGATACTGGTCAATTCCCGGTCGCGGCGAATACGTCGCGTGCACTTCCTTGATCACAGTCGATTTCAGCAGCTTCGCCGAGCGCGCTTCCGGGAAGAACTCTTGCGCTTCCTTCACTGCCATCTCCACGATCTCCGCCTTAGATTTCTCAACCAGGCTCCGGGAGCAACTCACAACCAGCTCGACATAGCTGCCCGTGCCGTCAGCTTTTTCTCGCGCTTGAATGAGCCGTGACTTGTGAAACATCCATTGAATCGTACGATCAAGCAACACCGCATGATCAAGCTCGCTGATTTGGCGATCAAACCAGAGATGGATGCCGGTGATAGGCGACGGCGAGAACTGTCCCAGGGCTGCGGCCAATGGCTCAGACAACGGAGTATCCGGGAGAATACGCCCCAGCACGTCAAACGGAACCGCCAGAATCAGATAGTCATACTTCCGTTCCTGTCCATTCGCCGTCACATTCACCGCAGAGTCCTCCGCTCGAAACGACTCCACGCCTGCACGCAATTGAATCTCTCCACCGCGGGCGCGAATATAGTCTCCGGCCGTGCCGTATAACTCGGTGAGCGGCACCATTGGAATTCCCATGCGTCCGGCGCCCACCGATTTAAGAAACGACTCGCGCACGACCTGGGCTCCATACGGGACCGACACTCGATCCAGATCTTCGTTCAAAGCGCTGACCAGAATTGTCTTCCAGAAACGGTCGATAGCTTGCGCCGTTTGTCCGTGACGTTTGAGCCAATCAAGAAACGACTCACCGCGATCCTCTGGAGCAGCCACAGCGAGCGCCGCCATCGCACGGCTGATGGCAAGCTTGTCGCGAAAATTCAGACAGTCGGCACGGAGAAATGCGGGAGCCGTATGCAGCGGAGCCGGCAGCCACGATGGCGCGATCACCGAGGCGCGTCCGCCGGGCTCAAGAAACGACAGCTTCTCATACCACCGAATCTTGTCCTGCACTCCCGCGCGCCGATAGAAATCGAGCAGGTTGGTGCAGCAGCCAAGCAGCACATGCTGGCAATTATCGACAATTTCGCCGGTGCCGGGATGCTGATAAGAAGAGGCGCGTCCGCCGAGATAGGGACGGCGCTCCAATATCGTCACCCGAAACCCCGCCTCAGCCAGAGCGCATCCCGCGGCCAGACCAGCCAGTCCGCCTCCGGCGATCGCCACTGTAGGAGGATGTGTCGCGTCAGGATGAATCGAGGGCGGCATCACACCAGACGCTTCAGAATTCCTTTGCCGAGGACGGTGAGTTTTTCAGGAACCGACAATCGGACGCGCTCCCGGAAAACGTCATATTGGTTCGCAGCAATCTTTTCGAGCAGACGGCGATAGATCGTGATCAGCACCCACAGCGCGGGCTGACTGTCTTCGTTCACCAGGGGAATCAACTCTTCGCCGGCGCGATAGCATTCGCGTGCGCGGTCGGCCTCCATCGCCAGGAGCGGACGGATACGCCCAACATTAGCGCCAGTCAGATCGGCGGGCGAGAGACCAAATTGTGTCAGATCCTCCTGCGGAAAATAAACCCGGCCCATGGCAACGTCTTCTTTGACATCCCGAATAATGTTCGTCAGTTGAAACGCCAGACCGCAACGTTCGGCCAGTGACTCAGCCGCGGGATCGCGATACCCGAAGATATTGATGCACACCAGGCCGACCACCGATGCCACCCCGTAGCAATACTGGCGCAACTCTTCAAATGTCTGGTAGCGCGCGACCAGCGGCCGGGCAGCGCCCGGCTCTGGTTCGGTGTAATCGAGATCCGTCTCCGTACCACAGGCCAGCTGGTCCAGGAGCCCCACCGGAATCTGGTAAGTGCGCTGCGCGTCGGTCAGCGCCAGCAGCACCGGATCATCCGTGGGCAGACCGGCCAGGGCCCGGTGGACTTTGTTCAGCCAATCCGCCAGCATGTCGTGGCGATCGTCGGCGCTTAGCGTGTTGTCGTCCGTAATGTCGTCGCACCGGCGCATGAACGCGTACACCGCGCTCAACGCGTTCCGTTTGCGCCGTGGCAGCACCATAAAACCGTAGTAGAAATTTTTGGCGGCTGAGCGCGCGATACTCCGGCAGACGGAGTACGCCATATCGAGTTGCGAAGCTGTGGGCGCAAACTGAACCGGGCTGTTTCCCACGGCCGTGCTCATCGGAACTTCCCCAACGCCGCGCGAGCGACCAGGGCCAGCTTCCGGGTCTTGGAAATTGCAGGACGCCTTCCCAGCACGGCGTAGTCTTGGCGCTCGATCGCATTAAGAATCTCCTGCCCGCCGCGGCTGAAAAGTTCGATGTCGGTAGCCAGTTTGCGATCGACTTTCGCGATCAGTGGCAGGCCCTGCGCGAACCATTCCCGCGCCCGCGCGACTTCAAAGCTCATCATTTTGCAAAACGCAGAACTATTCTCGCCGCCGCCGATCGCTTCTTCACCGATGCCGAAGCGCCGCAGGTCTTCGAGTGGCAGATAAATCCGCCCTTTGCCAAAATCCGCGCTCACGTCCTGCCAGAAGTTAGCCAGTTGCAGTGCGGTGCAGGTGTAGTCGGAAAGCAACTGGCGCTCCGCGTCGCAATACCCGCAGAGATACAGCACCAGATGGCCCACTGGATTCGCCGAATACCGGCAATAGCCCAAAAGGTCGTGGAAGCTCTCGTAGCGGCTGACAGTTTGATCCCGCCGGAAAGCGGTCAGCAGATCTGCGAATTCATGCTTGGGAATCTCGAACTGACGCACGGTTTCGGCGAGAGCCACAAATACGGGATGCCGCGGATAACCTTCATAGCAGGCGTTTAACTCCGTCTCCCACTGATCGAGCAGTTGCAGAGAGGCAGCGCTGTCGCCAACCTCGTCACCCAAATCGTCGGAAATGCGGCAATAGGCGTAAACATTGAAGAAGTGCTGGCGCAGGTCTTTTGGAAGGAACCACGACGCTACTGAAAAATTCTCGTAATGCGAGCGCGCCAGGCGGCGGCAATATTCGCGCGCTTCGGCTTCCGAAGGCGCGTGCGCAGGGATGGCGTACTCCGGCGGCAGCGCCCTCCAGCCGGAGGCGAGCGGCACAGTCGGGGGATGGCTGGTCGCAGTCATCATCAAAATTCTTAAGCGCTTGTGGAGAGCCGGGCGCCCCCGCCCGGCAGCACGGGAT
>Ga0302324_100018848_pt1 | contig 13583 bp, 13 predicted proteins | sample Palsa_T0_1_FD_201949 | JGI IMG/M metagenome (GOLD analysis project Ga0302324, IMG submission 201949) | Peat permafrost microbial communities from Stordalen Mire near Abisko, Sweden - Palsa_T0_1 | ecosystem: Environmental > Terrestrial > Soil > Palsa > Peat permafrost | place: Sweden: Abisko...
CCGGACCTGGGCCGACTTTGACGAATGAATGGTCGCGCTTGATGCCGCCATATTGTGACCTCCTGACCTGGCAGGTTGCGGGATCCAACGGGCGAAAAAGCGATCTGTATCTCACGTCGAACGGGCCGGCGGAGCGGCTGTCCTTGCCGCCGCGGAGTCCCCGTCCGCATCGGCCAGATGATTTTTAACGCCGGGTCGGCTCCCCGCTCTCGTTAAAGCACACCACGCCGACTGGCGTCAAAAATCGTCACGGGGAGAAGAACGGAAGTATTAGCGCTTGGAGCCGCCGCGCCGACGCTCGCCTGCCGCCCGCGCGGGACGCTCGGCACGCTCAGCCGCCGCGACGCTCTCGCCGCGGCCGCTGCTCTTCTTAGCTTCGCGCTTGTCGAGCGAGGCCTTCAGCGCCGCCATCAGATCGATCACCTGGCCTTGACGCGGAGCCTCGGCAACCTCGCTTAACTCGTGCCCTTCAAGCTTCAGGCGGGCGGCTTCTTCAACGCGCTCGCGATAGGTGTCCTGATATTTTTCGGGCTCGAATTTCTTGCTGGTCAGATCGTCGATAAGGCGGCGCGCGAGCGCCAGTTCAGCGTCCTTGACCTTTTCGTTGGCGGCCCAATCTATCTCATCGGTACCGCGCACCTCGTCGGCGTAATAGACGGTATGGAGCATCAGGCCCTTATCGTAAGGCCGGATTATGACGAGGTGTTCCTTGCCGCGCATCGTGAAGCGGCCGAGCGCCACGCGCTGGCTCGCCTTCATAGCGTCAGTCAGCAGGCGGTAAGCTTTAGTCGCGCCGGGCTCGCATCCGAGGTAGTAGCCGGTCTCGAAATAGATTGGGTCGACGGTGGACAGCGGCACGAACTCGGTAATCTCGATCGCACGGTCGTTGCGAGCCTCGAGATTCTTCAGTTCATCCTCGGTGAAAACGGCGTAGCGGCCCTTTTCGACTTCGTAACCGCGCACCAATTCGCTGCGCTCGACGATCGCATCGTCAACCGGACAGTAGATCTTCTGCTGAATCCGGCTGTTATCCTTGGCGTGGAGCAGGTTGAAGTTGACCGACTTCGACGACGTGGCCGAGAAAAGCCGCACCGGTATCGAAACCAGGCCAAACGAGATGTTGCCGTTGGCGATTGACCGTGCAGCCATAGGACGTAGACGCCTCCGCGTCCGGCAATCCTAGCGCATCGCGAATCGGTTCGACAGGCAAAAATAAGGCGAAACGCGCCGCTCGACTGCTATCGTAAAAAGACGATATCCGGAGCGCACTCCGCGCTGCTCCAGGATTGGAGCCGCCCTAAAATTGCGGTTAAGCCATAACGATGCGCGTGACCGGATTTATCCCGGCGCGCGCTGCCGGTGCGCCACGATGCCGCAAGACCCATGAGGCCGAGCCTTGCGGCGTCGCGGCCGTCCGGACAGGAACTATTTGAGACGGTCTTCTCAGACCGCCATGGCTTGCGCGCGCAGCACGTGTGCGGCCTGCAGCCCCTTGGGGCCTTGTGCCACGTCGAATTCCACCTTCTCGCCCTGCTCGAGCGAGCGGAATCCGTTTCCATCGATAGCGGTATAATGGACAAAAACCTCTTGTCCATCATCCATCGTTATGAAGCCGTAACCCTTTTTTGGGCTGAACCACTTAACAACTCCGTTAACCATTCTCCCCCAAACCTCCTGAGGACCGCCAAGCCGCTGTCCCGAGCGGCTGGCGTTTTACATACGAGCAATAAGGCGCGCATATAACACATGACTCGTCTTATACCAAGCGAGGCGCAATTAGGTCTGCGCCGTTTTTAGCTATCGACGGGTCGCGGCGCACGGCCGATAAGCGGGCGCGCGTGGATATGGCAGTGATCGGGAATCTGACGCATCCGTGAATCGATAATAAAACCTCCGTCCCCGTAGCGTTCCGACGCGATCAACGAGAGCGCCGCAACCATGAACGCGCGCTCCGCTTCAGTCGGCTCGACGCGATGCTCCCCGAGCACCGCCATCGGTGTGTCGCATGAATCGCAATCAATTACCGCGAACTTGAATGGATTGGTAAACCTGCAGTATTGCCGGGTGTATTCGCGCAGTTCGCAGAGTTCGCAATCTGGCACGATCAGTTCACGCCGGCAGATACGGCTGTGAGCGGAGCGACGCCTTCGCCGCCCCGCTCAAGCCAGTGAAGTCAGTGTGTAGCGGGAGGCGTAGCGGCCATGGTGGTAGGAGGCTCTCCAGACATGCCAGCGGCCGCTTTTGCCGCGTGCATCTTGGACAGATGGCGACATCGATACACGCTCGAGGTCGAGATGCTCATGTCCAGCGCCACCTGCTTTGGCTTCTTTCCCGTGGTCAACTCCTGCATTACAGCGCCGCAATTGGTCTTGGCGTACGCGGCGGGCACGTAAGGCGCCGCCATCGTCACCGCGACCATTAAAAGAAAACGCGCGATCGACTTTCTCATTCATCCCCCTTGTTGCCTGAAACCCGGCAACGGTAGCTGGAAGTATTTCAGAAAAACAAACAATCGTGAAATAGAGGATTTTCAATCGAGAGCGAGAAGGACTTTTATCTGATCAATCGCACGGGGCAGGGACGCGAACGCGCGGGGAAATTCTGCGAGACCGACGAGATGCGTGATCATCGGTTCGGTACTGATACGGCCACCCGCGAGCAGCGCGATTGCCGTCTCGACCTCGCTCGCGTCGATTCCGAGGCTGAAACGCACATCGAGTTCCTTGCCCATCGCGACGGCGGGGCTGATACCGTCGTCCTGCATGGTCGCGCCGAGCGCGACGACCCGGCCGCCGCGGCGTGCGTATCCGATCGCCTCTGCGAGACTGCCCGGGGCGCCGGCGCAGTCGAAGACCACATCGGGACCATTGGCAGCGATCGTCCGCAGCTTGCCGAGAGGATTGATCACCCGCGGATCGACGGCCGCATCGGCGCCCATCCGTAGCGCGATCGCGCGGCGTGACGGCGACGGCTCCGACACGACGATGGCACTCGCACCGGTATCGCGCGCTCCCGCGATCGTCACCAGGCCGATCGGTCCCGCTCCGATCACAAGACAGCTCTCGCCAGCTTCCAGAGCCGCCCGGCCGATACCATGGAGCCCGGCCACCAGCGGTTCAACAGTCGCAGCGAGGCGCAGATCGAGCGTCCGCGGCAGTTTGAATACGCTGCCGGCGCGCACCTTGATCAGCTCGGCGTATCCGCCCGCGACGTCGTCGAAGCCGACCATCTTCAAGGCCGTGCACAGCAGCTCGTTGCCGCCGCGGCATTGCTCGCAGGATCCGCAGGCCAGATCCGACATCACGATGACTGGATCGCCGACTCGCAATCCGATTACGCCGGCGCCAATTTCCGCAATAGTCCCGGCGATCTCGTGTCCCATGATAGTGCCGGCACGCACTCCGGTTCCGGAGCTTGCCGCCTGCAGATCGGAGGAGCAGATTCCGCAATAGCGCACGTGGACCACGACGTCGCCGGGCGCCGCGGCGGGATCGGGCACCTCAGTAAGTTTGAGCGGCGCGCCGGGCGCCGTGAATACGCAGGCCTTCATGATGTCAGCATCATATAAGACCGCCGCGCCCTGTCAGGAGCGCGGCGGCTTCGGAAGTGGCCATGTGAGAGGCGATCAGGGCAAGCCCGCGACGACGTAGCCAGACGCATCGTAGAGCGTCAGCGAAGCCTTGCCGTCGGCGGTCTCGACCAAAGCGCCAACGGTCTTGCCCGCGGGGTTTAGCAGGGCAAACCCGGGAAGACCTTCGGGAGTTACATCGAGACCGAGCTCCGCGCCCTTGGCGCCGAACAGGCGCAAGGTCGGCGCGCCTTGCTGACTCACGTCGATTGTCGAGCGCAGTACCCGGTTGGTATCCAGCAGAGCGAGGGCCGGGCGTCCGTCAGCCGTCACGCCGAGGCCGGCCTGCGGGTCGCCCTTGGCATTGTAAAATCTCGCCCGCGCCACGCCCTTTTCGGTTATCGCATAGGACGCCCGCAGCGTGCCGCCGGCATCATACAGATCAAGGGCGGGTCCGCCGTCGGTCAGCATATGGAGATCGGCCCGTTTGGCGCCGCTATCGTCAACTAGAATGAACTCATGGGCGGTAATACTCGGAGGTATCGTGACTTTTTTGGCCGCATGATGGTGATGAACGGCAGCGCCGAAAGCGGTGCCGGCATGCAGGAACAGACTCGATGCGGCGCCGCCGATCATGCCGGCGACGACGATCAGTGAGAGGTAGAGCCAACGTTCCTTCCGCCCCATGTCAATCCTCCTTGAATACGATTCAGGTTGTGGAAACGTAGCACAATTGGCCTCTTTGTCATGCATCAGCGCTGCCTGCCATGCAAACCCATCAGGGTTTTGCGACCGGCGGCGCCGACGGAAATGACGGCGTCCGCCGTGATTTTACGGCAGCCACGCCTTCGCGCACGTCGTCACCGAAAAACCCGAGCATCTCGAGCGCCAGCGACGCGTCGAAAGCCGGGCCCGCCGTGCGCAGCCAATTGTTAAGCGCCCGCTTGGTCCATCGCAGCGCGTGCTGCGGACCCAAAGCGAGCCGCGATGCGACCGCTATCGCGCGATCCATCAGTTCCGCCGCCGGCACGCTGATGCTGACCAGGCCGATTCGTTCAGCCTCGCGCCCGTCGAGGAAGTCCGCCGTCAGCAGATAATATTTCGCCTTCGCCATGCCGCACAGAAGCGGCCAGATTATTACCGAATGATCGCCCGCCGCGACGCCGATCCGCAGATGACCGTCGGTAATCCGCGCGGTTTCCGACGCGATACTGATATCGGCCATCAGCGCCACCGCCAGTCCCGCACCCACCGCCGTGCCGTTGATCGCGGAGATAATCGGCTTGTCGAGATTGATCATGTTGTAGACGAGGTCGCCGGCCTCGCGCCAAATCCGCGCGATCCCTTCCGCGTCGCCCATCATGCCGTCGATAAGCTCGAAGTCGCCGCCGACCGAAAAGTGATCGCCTGCGCCGGTAATGACGGCGACACGGGTTTCATCGTCGTCGCCGATATCGCGCCACACGCGGCTCAGCTCCAGATGCAACCGCGCATTGGTGGCGTTCAACGCGGCGGGCCGGTTGATCGTGATGACGAGGATACCCGGCGGCCGCCGCTCGAAGCGGAGGAACTCGTACTGATCGTAGTCCATCGGAATGAAACGACTCCCGTCCCGAATCAGCTATGCCCGGCGCACTGTCCCCCGGCCGAGCGTCGCTCAGCCCGCGTAAATATCGATAATCTTGTTCAGCATCGCGACCGCCGCATCGTGCGGACGCTGGAACGAATTACGGCCGATAATCGAGCCGAAGCCGCCGCCGTCCTTGATCGACTGGACCTCGGCGAAGAGCGACTCGTCGGTGTCGCGCGGGCCGCCCGAAAAGATCACGATCCGGCGTCCGTCAAAGCTGCTCTGCACGACGTGGCGCACACGTTCGGCCAGCGTTTCGCGCGGCACCTTGGTGGCCTCATAAACCTTGCGTGCATCGGGCTGTTCGAGATGAGCCGACGGTAGCTTCACCTTGATGACATGGGCGCCGAGCTGAGCCGCAATCTGCGCCGCGTATGCGACCACGTCGAGCGACGTCTCGCCCTCTTTGCTGATTCCCGATCCGCGTGGATACGACCATACGACCACGGCCAGTCCGTTGGCCTTCGCTTCGGCCGAAATCTCGCGCAGCTCCTCGTACATCGTATGGCTCTTGAGCGATCCCGGATAAATCGTGTAGCCGACCGCCGAGCATCCGAGCCGCAGCGCGTCGCGGACGCTGCCGGTCACCGACGGCAGAGGATCGGGTTCGTCCGACAGCATGTCGTGGTTGTTGAGCTTCAGAATCAACGGGATCTCGCCGGCGAATTCAGCGGCTCCACCTTCGAGGAATCCCAGCGGCGCCGCGTAGGCATTGAGCTTCGCGTCGATCGCGAGCTGAAAATGATAGAGTGGATTATAGCCGGGCGGATTGATCGCAAAGCTGCGCGCCGGACCATGCTCGAAGCCCTGGTCGACCGGCAGGATAACCATGTGGCCGGTGCCGCCCAGCCGGCCGTGATTCAACATCCGCGCAAGATTGGTTCTGACACCCGGACTTACCGAATCGTACCATCCGAGAATTTCACGCACCCGTTTCGTCATGGCCGAGACTCCTTTGTTTGCAATATTTGAATAGCGCCGCGCGGCCGTATCTACAACCGTAACAGCTCGATAGCGGCGCGGGCCGCACCGATCAATGTCACCGTCCGGGCCGCCGCCTGGTTCAGGATCACCCTAACTTCGATTCTACGCAAAACACCGGCGAGATGGCCCTTGTCGTTGAACGCGCGGATAAAGCCGCCGCTTTCGAGGCTCGCCAGAATCTTAGGCGCTATCCCGCCGGCAATATAGACCCCGCCCGTCGCCATGAACTTAAGCGCGAGGTTGGCCGCCTCGGCGCCGTAGATTGCGACGAACATTTCGAGCGCGCGCTCACATCGCCGGTCGCGGCGCGCGCCGCCGACCTCGCCGATCACGGCCGCAGGATCCTCGCGCGCCATGCGCTCCGCCAGCCATTCGAGCTCGGGATCGTCCTGATCCGGATCGATACGGCTGCGGAGAAACCGATAGATATTGAACAGGCCCGGTCCCGATAAGACCCGCTCGTAGCTGGCATGGCCGAACTCGGCGGCAATAAACCGCGTCAGCGCAATCTGATCATCCTGTTCGCCTTGATTAATTCCGCGCGGCGCGAAGTCACACTGACCGCCTTCCGACGCGATCGCGATATACGAGCCGTCGCCAAGAGCAATCAGTCCCGCTTCGCCGAGGCCGGTGCCCGCCGCGATCACCGCAATATTGCCACGCGTAATTGGATCGATTGGCTCGCCGCGCTGGAGCACGACGGTATCCTCAGGATGCAGATACGGCACACCGCGCGCGGTCGCCTCGAGGTCGTTGATCAGCCGGAGCGAGCGTATCGGCAAGGCGGCGGCGAGTGCCTTTTCTTCGATTCGCCATGGCACGTGGGCCGCATGGCTGACGCCGCCGATGATCGGTCCGGGAACGCCGAAGCACGCGGCATCGGGAAGTGCGACGGATTCTGGACATCCGCTCAGGAAGCTCTCGCAGACCGCTTCGAGGCTCGGAAATTCGCGCGTCGGATAGATTCGATCGGAGAGCAGCTTGAGCTCGCCGTCGCGCAATTCATACAGCGCCAGATGGGTCTTGGTTCCGCCGATATCGCCGGCCAGAATAACGTGAACTTCAGCGGCCACGTTTGAACCTTATCAAACCAGCTCAGAAAGCTCGCGGCGCTCGCCCGATCGAAACGCGCTTTCAGTTGCGCGGCGTCATCTGGTCTCCGATTACCAGCGCATGGAGGTCGCTGCGCGCGAAAACCGACGCGACCGCGCGCGTCATCGCGACCGAGAGCACCTCGCCGGGCTGATCGTAGATCGCGGTCTCATCGTCGGGCGTCGCGTTGGGGTTGTCGATCGGCGGATCTTCATAGGTGGCCGAAGCGCCGCCCTGCCAGAACGGAACCATGAACGGCGGCTTGTAAATCGTCAGGTCCAGATCGACGTCGGCTTCGGTAAACCAGGCCGGCCCCGCGTCGCCGCCGGGCCCGACTTTTTTGGTGACCCAGAACTGGGTCACCCGGCTTTCCATCACGTAATCGACGTTGAGATATTTTGTCGGCAGATAGACCGAGGTGGGCGAGGTCAACGATATCAGGCCGGCTTCATGAGCCGACTGCTTGAGCGCATCCTGCACGATCGGGCCGAGCGGCGGACCGAAGAACTCGAGCACGACCTGGCCGGTCGTATCCTCGCTCGATCCGATCGGAACGTCGCCGCCATAAGGCATCGCAGTGATACCCGGCTGAACGGGCGGCCGATGGGTATCGGTGGGCAGCAGGATAAGGATACGGCGGCCGGGATAACTGCTCTGGTAGCCTTTGACCTGGTAGGGATAGTACTGGACCTGCTGAATCGACGGCGGCGCGTTGCCGTTGACCGTCTGCGGATTACCGGCCGCGCATCCCGCAAGCCATAGCGCCGCCGCCGCCATCAGCCCGGCGCCGAGCCATCTCCGAGCCGGCCTTCGCACTTGCGATTTTCCTCTCTCAGCCGGGCGTTGCCTGCGCCCGATCGCGAAACAGAAACAGCGTGCCGCCGACTTCAATCCGGTCGCCGCTGCGCAGCACCTGGCCCGGTCCGACCGGTTGGCGGTTGACGAGAACCTGTCCGCCGCTGGCCGGACTGATTACGAAGTCGCGTCCCGAGCGCCGGATAACCGCATGCTGACCCATCACGTTGCCGTCGCCGAACAGGCCGACGTCGCTTTCCTCGGCGCGGCCGATCGTCGTGACCGGCTTAACCAGCGGATACTCGCGCCCCTCGCGCGCGTTGCGGCTCGCGCTGCGGACGACCATCAGCCATCCGCGTTTGAAGAGCTCGCCGACCAGTCCGATAAAGAAGCCGATCAGCGCGCCGAGCACGATTACCGCGATCGCGCGGCCGAACGATTGCGGGAACATCGAGGTGAGAAACCAATAGCAGAAACCGCCGAGCGCGCCGCCGATAAGGCCGCCGATAGCGCCGTTGCGCATCCGCGCGACCGATCGCGTCGCCCAGCCGACGCCGAGCCCGATGATCACGCCGAGCAGCGACCATCCGGCGATTCGTCCGCCGAGGCCGCCCAGGATATCGAAGGCAAATTCGGCGACCAGCAGTCCCGCGGCGCCGCCGATTATGCCGAAGATCGCGCCGCTGCGGCCGCCACGCATCGCCTGCCGCCACTGACTCACGCTGAGCGCTTCGATCGAGGCGAGAAAGACGGCGATAAACAGTCCGATCAGCGCGCCGAAGAGCAGGTCGCGCAGGTAGACCGATCGGATACCGAGGAACGGCTCCGACGCGCCCCACGCCGCCAGCCCGCCGAGGCCGCCCGCCGCCGCATAGAAGAGAAGTTTTTCCCGCGAAACCGTGGTTGCCATTTCAAACGCCGGGCGGAGTTCGCGCGCGCCCTACCGCCATTGAACCCGGCGCGCGAGGCGCCGTAAAGAGGCGCCGCCGATAATAGGCCGCGATAACTTAAATTGGCGGTCCAGCGAAAGCCTGATTGGCAGTCCCGCGAAGCCTAATTGGCGGTAGACGTCCAGGTGCCGCGCTCGCCCGACGGCGTCGATTCGAAAGTGCCGCTCAGGGTGTCGCTGCCGCGTTGGCCCTCGAAGTAGAACGTCTCGGTCCCGTAAGGCACCTGGAACTGAAGATGGTCGCCGCGCACGAAACCTTCGATCGGCGTGAGTCCGTAGCCCGACTCGTGGACGACCAGCTCGCCGTGCAGAAAGCCGTTGGATTGCGGGCGCAAGCGGAGTTCCATCGCGACGTTGTTCTGACCACCGATACCGTTAATCTGGCCGGTCGCGAGCAGCGGCCCATCGAGCGGCGGGAAGCTGCTGGAAGGATTCACGCCCGGGCCGGGGGTGGTGGCCATGCCGTAGGCGGCGGGCGGAGGTCCGTCGGAAACGACGCGGAATTTCTTCTGCGCGAAATATTGTCCGTTGAGATAAAAATTAACCGTATAGACGCCCGGCAGAAACGCGCCACCGGCCGAATTGCCGACCCTGCCGCTGAAAACCTGCTCGCGCGACGTCCGCGGGACCATCTGGATATCGTTGACGCTGCCGAGCGTGCCGCCATTGGGCGCGATATAAGCGGCGTCGACGCGGTATTCGTTCGACTCGAGACCGAAGAGCCGATTCTTGAACGTCACCCGCCATCCGACGAACAGCACCTTGGAGACGCCGAACGAGCTCGTCGGACCCGACAGGTCGGTACCGGTCTTGGTGCTATTCATAAACTCGATACCGCCGAGTTCGAGCGGCTTGGCCTTGCGCGCTTCGTACATCGCCAGGCGCTTGGCTTCCTCGTCACGGCGGAGCGCATCGGCCTTCGCCGCGGTCGCTGCCGCCTCGGCCTCCGCCGCCGCATTGGCGCGCGCCGACAGGTCTTGCGTCACCTCGAACGATTGTTCGGCCAGCGTCTGATCACCCAGGTAGAGCGCGATTTTGTAGGTGCCGGCAGGCTCGGTGCCGCTGCTGAAGTCCGGCATCAGGGCGACGCCCGAGAAGTCGGTGGTCGTCTCGGCCGGGCCGACGAACTCGCTGGCGCTGCTCGAAGCAATCTGCACGCCGCCCGGATCGAAGAACTTGGCGTCGACCTTGTCGCTGCGACCTTCGAGTCCGGCCAGGCCGTTTTTGAACGACGCCGTCCATTGCATATAGCGCGTGTTCTTAAGCTGCGTATCGGTAAAGCTCGCCTGTGGCGGCGTGATCGGATTACCCTCGCGCGTCGACAACGCCAGCGTCAGGCGCTCAAAGCCGAGCGGATGCTCCCGGGCCTCATCGATAAGCTCCTGATGCTTCCACGGCAGGCTGTCGATCCAATTGCGCACGCCGAGCTCGTCCTGCACGGCGGGATTCGAATAGACGTAGGTCGCGCCGAAGGCGATACCGCCCGTGAACAGCGCGAAAAGCGTGTAGCCGATAGCACGTTTGAGGCGGCCGCGACGGGGCTGGCGCAGGGTAATCGGTCCTGGCGTCAGCAGCGGGAGGCCGGCAGTACCGCCGCTCGGACTGACGCTCGGCCCGGGACGGTCGGTAAGGCCGCGACCGTAGAGCAGCATGTCGCGGAATTCCTGGATAGTCGACGGGCGATTGTCGGGCTCATAGGCAAGCGCGTGATCGATAGCGCCGGCCAGGTTGCTCGACACGTCGGGGCGCAAGTCGCGCACCGGCGGAAAGCTGAAGGGCGGGAACTTTTCGGGGTCGCGCGCCGTCAGCACGTAATGCAGCGTGGCGCCAAGCGAATATATATCGCTGCGCGGATCGGTCGCGCCCTGGTACTGCTCGGGCGGCGCAAAGCCGAGCGTCCCGATCATCGTGCCCTTGCGCGCGGCGCGGAACAGGCGGGCGATTCCAAAGTCGATCAGCACGACCCGTCCACGCGGCGTGAGCATCACGTTGGACGGCTTCATGTCGCGATAGATGATCGGGGGATTGAGGCCGTGCAGGTAGCCGAGGACGTCGGAGAGCTGGCGCGCGATATCGATCACCAGCCCTTCGGTGAGCGGGCCGCCGGTGGCTTCGAGCTCCTCTTCGAGGTTGCGCCCCTCGATATACTCCATGACGAGGTAATGGCGGTTACGATCATCGAAGCGGTCGGTAATTGCTGGAATCGCCGCGTGCTTCAACTGTGCGAGGGTATCGGCTTCGCGGGCGAAATAATCGTTGGCCTCGATCCGTTGCTGCGGATCGATAAAGTGATCGACCATCTCCTTGATCGCGCAGCCGCGGTTCGCCAGCCGCTGATCCTGCGCCAGGTAGACCATGCCCATGCCGCCGCCGCCGAGCAGGCGCACGATCACGTAGCGATTCTGCAGGATCGTGCCGGCTTCGAGAGGCCCGCTATTGGCGGGATCGCCTGTGGGAGGATTGGCCATTATCAGTCGGCGAATACCACTATCACCGATACGTTGTCGGTTCCGCCACCGGCGTTGGCGGCGACGATAAGTTCCTGGGCGGCAGCGTAGGGATCGCTATGGCGGCGCAATATATCGGCGATCTGGCCGTCATCGACATGGGCAGTCAGGCCGTCGCTGCATAGCATCAGGCGGTCACCGCGCTTGAGCCGCAGCGCGACCGCTTCGGCGCCGGCCGGTCCGCTCTGGCGCGCTCCGAGCGATCGCGTGATGACGTTCTTGTGCTCGTGCGTGCGGGCTTCTTCTGGAGTGATCTGACCGATTTCGATCAGGCGCTGGACCAGCGAATGATCCTTGGTCACCTGGCGCAGGCCGGCGGCGTCGAGAAAATAGGCCCGGCTGTCGCCGACCCAGGCCACCGCGGCGTGCGGCGGTACGACGATCAGGCCGACCCCCGTCGAACCCATTCCGCGCGAGGCCGGGTTGGCGGCCGCGTATTCGATAATGCCGGTGTTTGCCTGTTCGAGCGCCGACCTCAGCAATTGGCATAGGTCATCGCTTTTCCCTGACGAAAGTTCACCGTCAACATAATTGCGGATTGCGCCGACGGCAATCGAAGCCGCAATTTCGCCCGCCTCGGCACCGCCCATGCCATCGCAGACGACGTAGAGCAGGCTTTGCGCCGGCTCGACTTGAGAGTCACGCCGGTACTCGGCAGTCATGACGATATCTTCGTTGAGCTCGCGGACCATCCCGACGTCGGTCAGCGCGGCGGAACGGATCTGGATCCTGCCGGCAAGATTCACCAGCTCGGACTTGAGCAGATCGACGTTGGCCCAGCGGCCCTCGCGGTCGAAAACCAGGGCGCGCCGAATCACATCCTCAAGCTGCGGCGAAACGACGTGCGGCGGATAGAATTTGATCGGGCCGGCTTCTTCGCGCCAAGTCTCGGATTCGATCCGATCGCCGGTGACGAGCGTGTAGAGCACCGCGCCGATCGAAAAGATATCGGCGCGCTTGTCGACCTTGCGCGCCCGATAGATTTCCGGCGCCGTGTAGCCGTCGTTGAAAATCGGGTCGGCCTGCAACTCGTCGTCGTTGCTGATGTAATCGAGGCCGGTCACCGTAATCCGTCCTTTAGAGTTCCAGGCGATCGATTCGAGGCAGATATCGTTGAGCCGCAGGCCCCGGCGATGCAAAAACGAAACGGCCTGACATAGCTGGATGCCGATATTGAGCGCGTCGGCCTCCGGCAGCGGAAAATGGCCGCGCGCGATCGGCGTAATCGCCTCGTCGGGATAGACCAGGTAGACCCGCCCGTGATCGGAAAAGCCGTGCAGCGCGCGCTGAAAGGCCGGATGGGTCAGCGTCTGCGAAAGCGAGCCAACCCGGCCGAAGACCTCTCCGAGGTCGTCACTTTGCGGCACGACTTCAGTATCGGGGGTATCTGCGGTTTCAGTACTCTCGGCGGCTGCAACTCCATCCGTAGCGGCGGCATCGACAGGCGGAGGCGCGACGACTTCCGATTCGGTCAGCATCACTTCACCAGTCGCGCCAGACGCTCCCGATGACGATTCCGAGACTGTCGCGGTCGCGGGTGGCGGCTTGAGCTCGGCGGTCTTGGCGGTCGGATCGGGAATAGCGCCACTAACTGGTTCAACCGATGCGGCCGACGCCGAGGTTCCCGACAAAGCTCCCCCCGGCAGTGCGCCCGATGACGCGCCGTTGGTCGAGTTGGAATCGGCGTTCGCGGGCTCATCGCGACCGATCCGTTCACGGAGCTGATAGGCGACCTTCGATCCGTTTTCGAGCCGCGCCGCGCGATAACGATTTTCCAGCGCCGTGCCTGCCGTCCGGCTCACGATTTCGAAGCCGCCCTTCAGCACCCGGCCGACATCGAGCGGCGAGAGCGCCGGCGGCGGCGCGGTGGAAGTCTCCGACAGGCCCTGGCCGCATCGCGCGCAAAAGGCGACGCCGCTTTCAGCCAGTTCTCCGCATTGCGGGCATTTCACCATCGCAGTCAGCTTTCCCTGAACTCGAATCGCGCGTCGCCCAGCACAAGCTCGTCGCGGTCTTTGAGCTGATAGAGTTGATCGCGGCCGAGACGGCCGCGGCCAC
>Ga0302324_100018850_pt1 | contig 13582 bp, 12 predicted proteins | sample Palsa_T0_1_FD_201949 | JGI IMG/M metagenome (GOLD analysis project Ga0302324, IMG submission 201949) | Peat permafrost microbial communities from Stordalen Mire near Abisko, Sweden - Palsa_T0_1 | ecosystem: Environmental > Terrestrial > Soil > Palsa > Peat permafrost | place: Sweden: Abisko...
ATCCGGCGGGGGTCAAAGTCCCGGATGCGCAGATGGCGCAAATTCACCTAAGACGGGACGACTTCCACGGTGAGTGGAACTATGAAATCACACCCCACGCTGGTATCGTTATTTCTTAACAGTGCCTTAGCGCCCTGATTGCGATCCAGGACTTTTCCCAAGCCGGCAACGAGATGCGGCGCGTGAACACGTCGTAGTTGCTGCGCTCGATGCGATCCAGCAGGCGGGAATAGATGGAGATAAGCGCGGCCAGAGAGGCCCGGCTGCGACGGTCGACCAACGCCAACAGCGGCTGGGATTCCTTGTAGTATTGGCGCGCGCGGCCGGCCTCGAAGTCCATCAAATCGATGAATTCGGGCGTGCGCAGGCCGGCGCGGATATCGTCCTCGGTGACGCGAAAGCGGGCCAGATCCGCGGTGGGCAGGTAGATGCGGGCGCGCCCGGCGTCCTCACGGATATCGCGCAGGATGTTGGTCAACTGGAACGCGATGCCGCACTTCTCGGCCAGCGGCAGCGCATCGGGCGATTCGAAGCCGAGGATATGAATGGTGGTCAACCCGGCGGTGGAAGCCACCTGGTAACAATAGCGATACAGCCGATCGAAGTTCTCGAAGCGGCGCGGTTCCAGATCGGAGGCCACGCCATCGACCATCTCGTGAAAATAGCGCGGCGGAATCCGGTAGCGGGTCACGGTATCGTGGAATGCAGGCAGCACCGGATGTGTGTCGCAACGACCCGCCAGCGCCTGGTCGAGCGACACGCGCCATTGTTCGATGGCTGCCCGACTCGCGCCGGGTTCGTCGCTCAAATCGTCGCAATAGCGCATGAAGGCGTACACGGCGCACATGGCGTTGCGTTGTTCGCGGGAAAGCAGCACGAACGAATAGTAGAAGTTTCGCGCGCGGGTGCGGGCCACACGGCGGCAATGGGCGTAGGATTCCTGCAGCGTCATCAGGCCGCCCGCGAAAAAGCGGCGCGCAGCGCCGTGCGCAAAACGGCGCCTAACAGCAAGCGGACGCGCTCGGCCTTGGAGATGGCGGGCCGCCGCGAGAGTACGTCGTAATCCTGCTCCGCAATCTTGTCGAGCACGCGCAGCCCGCCGCGGCTGAACAAGTCGAGGTCGAGCGCCAGCCTACGGTCCACCATGGAAGGGAGCGGCAAGCCTGCAACGAACAGTTCGCGGGCCCGCGCTACGATCTCGCGCATGACCTCGCGGAAGGCCGGCGTCATGCGCCGCGCGTACAGATCCTGGAGCGGGTAGCCGTGGCGCGCGAGCACTTCGAGCGGGATATAGACGCGGTCCTTTTCCAGATCCACGGCCACGTCCTGCCAGAAGTTGGCGAGTTGCAGCGCGGTGCAGGTGGCGTCGGACAGCCGCTGGCGCTCCGGGTCGGAATAGCCGCAGAGGTAGAGCACCAGGCGGCCGACAGGGTTCGCGGAATAGCGGCAGTAGGCGTACACATCTTCCCAGGACGGGTAGCGGGTGACCGTCTGATCCTGTTCAAAAGCCCGGATCAAATCGGCAAACGGGGCCTGCGGGATTGCATGGCGCGCCACGGTCCCGCGCAAGGCGACGAACACGGGGTGAGACGCTTCGCCCGCGTACATGGCTTCCAATTGCCGGCGCCACCAGGCTAGCAGGCGCAGGCTTTCGGCTGGCGAGCCCATTTCGTCGCCCAGATCGTCGGCCCACCGGCAATAGGCGTAGACGTTGTAGAAGTCTTGATGCAGGCGCTTGGGGAGGAGGAAGCTGACGACCTGGAAGTTTTCGTAGTGATGCGTGGCCAGCCAGCGGGTGTAGGCTTCGGCTTCGGCGGTTGAGAACAAAGTCTCAAGCGCCTGCGGCGAACGCACAAAGTCACGCGGCACAAGACGGGCGGCCTGCGAGGCCGCCGCAGGCAGGTTGCCTGCCCCACTCACGGGATTATGGCCGTCTTCAGATGGCCGTTGTGGCTCATCAGGTGGCGCATCACTTCCAGCAGGTTGGCCAGGGGCTCCTCGCTGTTGACGAAGTCGCGGGCAGCGATGTCGCCGCGGGTGACCAGGTCTAGCGCCTTGCGGATGTACGCTGGCGTGTGATGGAAGCTGGCTTTGCACGTGATTTCGGAGTAGTGCAGCAGGTTGGTGTCGAACATTACCCGGCTATCGTTGGGGCAGCCGCCGAAGAAGTTGAGGGTGCCGCCGCGCCGCACCATATCGAGCACCCAATGCCAGGTTTCAGGTTTGCCCACGGCTTCCACGGCGATGTCGGCTCCGCGGCCGCCGGTGAGATTGCGCACGGCCTCTACGGTGTTGGCATGCTGGTCGGCGCGCACCAGTTCGTGCGCACCCATGGCTTCGGCGCGGTCGAGCTGCGTCCTGCGCCGGCCGATGGCGATCACGCGGCATCCATACAGGTGCGCCAACCGGACGAACATGAGCCCGATGGGTCCCAGGCCTAAAATGGCGATGGTGTCGCCGGGACGCGGCGCGGTCTCCTCGAAGCCCTTGAGCACGCAAGCCAGGGGCTCGATCAGGGCCGCGTCGTGATAACTGACGCCCTCCGGAATCCGGTAGGTGTTGCGCTCGACGATGCGCGCGGGAATGCGGATGTATTCGGCGTAGGCGCCGTTATTGAAAAGCAGGTCCTCACACAGGTTTTGCAGGCCGCGGCGGCAGAAAAAACAGTCCTCGCAAGGAGCCGAATTGGCCGCCACCACGCGCTCGCCTACTTTGAAGCTCTTGACATCCCGCCCTACCGCAACCACGTCGCCCGCCAGCTCGTGCCCGAACACGGCGGGAGGCACGATCATGCGTGCGTGATAGCCGCGGCGGAAAACCTTGACGTCGGTGCCGCATGTCAGCGCAACGCGAACTTGAACCAGGATGTCGCCATCGTCAATTTTGGGAACGGACACCGGCTCTACCTGCAAGTGTTCCTTGCCATACAGCACGGCAGCCATCATGTGCGTTTTCACTGTGTCCACCTCTGTGGCTGAACGATAATTTTCAACGATTCAGGACCGGGATGCAATGCTAAATCGATTCCTGAACGGATTTTAACAAGGGGCACCCGGTGGGAGATGAGTTCTTCCACGGGCAATGCCCCGCTGAAGACCAGTTCCGCGGATTCTTTCTGCAAATCGACGGAAGCGCTGTAGCACCCGAACAAACTGCGCTCGCCCACGCAAATCGCCGCGCCAGAAACCTCTACGCGCTCGGTTTCGGATGTTTGGGCAAACAAAAGAATACGCGCGCCCGGACGTGAAAAGCGGACCGCTTGCTCCACAATACCGGGCACGGAAGCCGCGACGACGACCAAGTCCGCTCCGCGTTGGCCCGTCAGCCGGCGGACCTCCGCTTGCACGTCGGTCTCGCGCGGGTCCCAGGCTTCCAGCGCGCCGCAGCGGCGGGAAAGCTCGCGGCGTGCGGCTATGGTGTCGGTCGTTACAATTGTTGCGCCGGATCGCCGGAGCAGCATGGTGAACAACAGGCCGATAGGCCCCTGACCGATCACCACGGCGGTTTCATCCGGTTGGGGGGCGCACTGGACTACGGCTTTCAAACAGGTGTTCACCGGCTCAACGAAGCTGGCGCGTTCGAAGGATACACCATCCGGAATTCTTTCCACGCCCCTTTCGACGATCCAGTCCATAACCCGCACATACTGCGAGAATCCGCCGCCAGCCGGTTCAAATCCGGCAGTAACCCCAACTTTCTTGTATACAGGGCACTGCGCATACAGTTTCCGCTGGCAATAGAAGCAGTTCTTGCACGGAATGTGGTGAAACACCACTACGCGATCACCAGGCGCAAACCCGCGGACATCGCCCGAAAGCCGCCGCCCGGCGCGCACAACAACTCCAGCCGTCTCATGTCCATAGATGCGTGGAGGGGCCAGAAGGTTGTATTCGATTTTCTTCAGGTCGGTGTGGCAGATCCCGCAAGCCTCCACGCGCACTAAGATTTCGCCCGCCCCGATTTCCGGGATGGGCACCTGTTCGACGGAAACGATACTCTGGCCCTTGTATACAGCCGCGTGCATGGTGGGCGGGATACTCCAGTCAGAATCGGCAACCGGCAACGAATTCTCCTAAGGTACGCGAAGCTATGCGGCAGAAATTGCGTAACCGGAACAATTCCGGGAACGCCTTTCCGGGATTCCCTAACGCAGACGTTAAAAGGCTTATTGTACCGAAATGCCCGTCGGAGCGCAGAGCTTTATTGAAATCCACGACAAAGGTTTGGGTGGCGGTATCGGTCACCGAGCGGACACAAAACAGGGGGATATCGTGCTGAGCGGCGACCTGGGCTACCCCGCCGGCCTCCATTTCCACGGCGGAAGCGCCGGCGGCCCGCAGCAGGGCCTTTTCGGAGGCAGTCTGGGCGACGTGCGCGATGGAGGCGAGCACGCCGGTCGAGTGGGGAGCATCGCTGCGCGGTAGGCACACGTCAAACCGGCGGCCTGCGGCATCCACCGCCGTAGCCGCGAAAACATCGCCGATTTGCAGCGCCGGATCGAGCGCTCCACAGAATCCCATACTGACGACCGCTTCCGGCCCACACGCCTGGCAGGCTATCTCAGCAGCCCGGCCGGCATGCGCCGCGCCCGCGCCGTTCGCCACCATCCACAGCCGCCGTCCGCCGGATTCGCCGGACCTGGCCCAATAGACCGGCCACTGCAGCTTGCGCACACCCGAACAAAACCGCAGCAGCCCGTCGAACTCGCGGGGCTCGGCGGCCACTAACAATATCCGTTGGCCCGAAACCATTCCACCGCCCGCCGAAGCGCGCCTTCCACGGGAGCCGGCCGAAACCCCAACTCACGCGCGGCCTTCGCGTGCGAAACGAACATTTTCTTACGCGCCATGCGGACCGCGTCGAGCGGCGCCCGCGGCGGCTTCCCGGTGACCCGCGCCCACGCCGTGGTTACCACCCCGGCCGCATAGGCCACGGCGTAGGGCAAGCGCACGGTGGGCGCCGGGCGGCCCGCGATCACGGCCAGCTTTTCCAAAATCTGCGCCAGCGTCAGGTTTTCCGATCCCAGTATATAGCGCTCTCCGGCGCGGCCCCGCTCGCAGGCCAGCAGCTGCCCGAGCGCGACATCGCGCGCATCCACCAGGTTCAAGCCGGTGTCGATAAAGGCAGGCATGTCTCCTTTTAAGAAATCCAGAACGATCTTGCCGGTCGGCGTCGGCTTAATATCGTGATCTCCGACAGGCGCCGTAGGATTCACAATTACGACCGGCAGACCGGAAGCCGCGAATTCCAATGCGGTAAGCTCGGCCAGAAACTTAGAGCGTTTGTAGGCGCCCGTCATGGCATCGAGGGAAACAGGGCAATCTTCGTTGCCTTCGCCCGCATGCGGCAGTCCGATGCAGCCCACAGTGCTGGTGTAGACCACGCGGTCGACGCCCGCATCGCGGGACGCTTGCAGCACGTTGCGGGTACCATCTACGTTCGAGCTATATAGTTCGCTCTGGTCGGCCGCCCAGAGCCTGTAATCGGCCGCTACGTGGAAGACCAGACCACACCCTGCCACGGCGCGCGCGATGGATGCGGCGTCGCGGAGATCGCCCGGTACGGATTCGACTTCCAGCTCGCGAATGCTGCTCGACGGGCGAACCAGCGCTCTTACCCTATGCCCGCGCTCTACCAGGAGCCGGGCTACGTGCCAGCCTAAGAAGCCCGAAGCGCCGGTTACCAGCGTGGGCTTCATCTAACCAGAAAAAGGGGGGGTCTGGAGACCCGCCGCAGGCGTGGACGCCCGCCCCACAAGCCACCTGCAACAGTAGCAAGCAGGCAGAATGAACATTATTTTAGGGCCCAGGTTAGCATCTTGAAGCTGTCGGCCAAGCTCGCCGTAAGGCCCAGCGCCGCGGAGGGCTCGAAGCCGCAGTGCATCATGCAGTGCTCGCAGCGCGGGTCGTTGCCCGGACCGTAGTTTTCCCAGGGCGTCTGGGTCATGAGGCCCTCGAAGGTCTTGTAGTGGCCGTCGGTGATCAGGTAGCACGGCCCTTTCCAGCCTTTAATGTTGTAGGTCGGCGTGCCCCAGGCGGTACACGGAAGTTCGCGGGCGCCCTTCAGATAGTCGAGATAAAGCGGCGTCTGCTTGATATAGAAGCGCTGGGCCAGACGGTCGATGTCCTGGAACTTCTCGCGAATATCGTCCCGCGTCATGAAAATCTCGCGGTCGTCGACGGCGGAATATCCGTAGGCCGGAGCCATTTGATGGCCGTCCAGGCCGAATTGTTCGAGGTACTCAAAGAGCGCCTCGATCTCTTTCATGTCGGTTTCCTTGTACACCGTGGTGTTGGTGCACACCATGAAACCGGCCGCCTTGGCCGCCTTGATGCCCTCGATGGCTTCCCGAAAAACGCCTTCGCGCTCCACGCAGATGTCGTGGGTTTTCTCCAGCCCGTCGAGGTGCACATTAAAGAAGAAACGCTTGTCGGGCGTGAATTCGTGGAGGCGCTTCACGATAAACATGCCGTTGGTACAAAGGTAAATGTTTTTGTTTCGGGCGAGGATGCCGGCCGTCAGCTCGCCAATTTGCGGATACATCATGGGCTCGCCGCCGCAGATGGAGACCATGGGGGCGCCGCATTCATCCACCGCCGCCAGGCATTCTTCGAGGGGCACACGCTGGGTAATGGTGGACTCGTACTCGCGGATGCGGCCGCAACCGGTGCAGGTGAGGTTGCAGGCGTGCAGCGGCTCGAGCATCATCACCAGCGGGAAGCGCTTGCGGAGCATAGGATGCGGCTGGCGATTGGCGCGGTCTGCGGGCACACCGTGGATAATGCGGAACGGATTGGCCAGGTCCGGTGCGGAGGCTACGTCTTTCTGCCATTCCGGGCGGGGACGCATCCTGTTTTTGAGGATGTATCCGGCCATGCCAGCGGTCATGGATAGGGGAAATCTCATAAATTAGTCCAGGAAGCGACCTGCGAGGTCGCTGCAGGCTGCGAGCCTGCCCCACGTATAAATTCGGATAGGGCGATCAACGGGAAATATAAGCTGTAGTAGTGGTAGTTCAGGTAGAAGACGCGGGGGAAGCCGGTGCCAGTAGCCAGTTCTTCGTCCCAGCCGCCGTCCGGCCGCTGCGTATCCAGCAGGTATTCGATGCCATGGTGCACGCTGAGGCTGTTGGTGTCGCCGCCGGCGATCAGGCCTAGCAAGGCCCACGCCGTTTGGGATGGCGTGCTTTCCTCGGGCACGAAAGAGCCCTGGTCGTAGCTGGCGCAACTCTCGCCCCAGCCGCCGTCGGCGTTCTGGATGGAGCGCAGCCATTCGCCGGCGCGCAGGATGGAGGCCTCGCGATCGTCGTACCGCGCGGCGCGCAATCCGCGCAGCGCGAAGCATGTGCCATAGATATAGGCGACACCCCAGCGGCCGTACCAGCTTCCATCGGGCTGCTGGTTGCGCAACAGAAAATCGACGCCGCGCTTCACCCCGGCATGCGCGCTTCCCAGCCCATGTGCGCCCAAAGCCTCCAGCACGCGTCCCGTGATATCGGGGCAGGCCGGATCGAGCATGGCGTTGTGGTCGGCGAACGGGACGGCGTTGAGGAACGTCCAGTTGTTGTCTACATCGAAGGCGGCCCAGCCGCCGTCGCGGCCCTGCATATCCAGAATCCAGTTGAGCGCGCGCCGATGGCAGGCCTGCTGGGCCGCAGGATCCGAGGCACTCGCCCGGCTGAGCGCCAGCAGAATCATGGCGGTATCGTCGATATCCGGATAGTGATCGTTGCGGAAGAAGAAACCCCAGCCGGAGGGCTCCGTCGAGGGACGCTTCACCGACCAGTCGCCTTTGACGCGGACTTCCTTGGATAGAATCCAGTCGGCCGCACGGCGGAGGGCTGGGGCCACGGCAGACGACGAAAAACGATCGTCTACCCCACATGCTCCACCCACGGCAAAGCCGGCGAAACCGGTGTCCCAAATCGGCGAGAAGCAGGGCTGGAACAGGAATCGCCTGCCGTCGTCGATCATGAGCCGGTCGAACTGGTAGCGGGCTTCCTGGCTGGCGGGGTGATCGGCCGGATAGCCAAGCACGTCCAGCGCCATGATGGCGTACATCATGGGCGGATAGATGGCGCCCAAGCCGTCTGAGTTCTCGCAGCGCGCGAGCATCCATTTCTCGGCGGCTTGCATAGCCTTCCGCCGCAGCGCGCGGGAGCCATGCTTCTCCCAGAATTTCAGGAAGCGATCCACGCCCAGGAAGAAATTGCGCCAGGAGAAGAAACTCTCACCCGGCTCGAATCCAAGGCTGACTCCAGGTTTGTAGAGCTCGTCAAGGTTGAATCCGGCAGGCACCGGGCGGCGTGGGTTGCTGGAGTGGACGATGGCAAGGGAGACCACGATGGCGCGCGTCCAGGCCGACATTTGGTAGATGAAATTGCCCGGCAGAAACATGACCTCCGGCGGAATGGAGGGGCAGTACTGCCGCGGATACATATCAAACAGGCTGAGGTTGATCTTGACGTAACTATTGGCCGTCTGAATGCCGCCGAGTTCCAAAATGCGCGCGCGGGCGGCGGCCAAACGGGGATCGTCGAGCGGCAGGCCGGCCACCTTGAGCGCGAAGTACGCCTTGACGGTGGCGCTGATCTCGGAGGGCCCCTTGACGTAAATGTTGAAGCCGCCATCCGGGAGTTGCCGCGCCAGAATCGAGCGCACGGCCTTGTCGACCATCGCGCGGGTGGGCGGATTCCAGACGGCGCGTTCCGGCGGATGCATCCAAAGCTGCAACAAGATGTAATCCGACTCGAGGGTGGTATCGGCGGTCAGATCGGCGCACCAATAGCCGCCGGGGTCCTGCAGCGCCAGGAGCCGGTCTACGGCCCGGCGAGCGGCCCGCGCAGCCGGTGCGGTGGAAGTGTCTCGTGCGTAAGCGGTTGATGTGCTCATCGTGCGGATATGGTCGTCAGCATTGTCAAGCCGGGAGCCGAGCGAGTCAGCTCCGGTGGCAGGGAGAAGCGCACGTCTTCGTCGATCAACTCCACTTCTTCCAGCCGGTAAAAGCCCTGGTCCCGCAGGAATCCGACTAAGTCCTCCACCAGATGCTCCGGTGCGGAGGCTCCCGCGGTGACCGCCACATTACAAACGCCGTTCAGCCATGCAATATCGACTTCTTCGTAGTCGTTGACCAGATAGGCGCGCACTCCGGCGTTGGCGCTCACCTCCACCAGGCGCTTCGAATTGGAGCTGTTCTGCGACCCCACCACGAGCAGCAAATCGCAATATTCGGCCACCCCCTTGACCGCCATCTGGCGGTTTTCGGTGGCGTAGCAGATATCCTGGGCGGGCGGCCCCTGGATGAGCGGAAAACGGTGTTTGAGCCGTACGATGATGTCGCGCGTTTCATCCAGGCTGAGGGTGGTTTGGGTGAGGTAGCGGACACGCGTGGGGTCGGGAAGAACGAGCCGGTCCACGTCCTCGACGGTTTCGACGAGGTAGCTGGAATCGGGCGCTTCTCCCAGAGTCCCGGCGACTTCGTCGTGCTGGCTGTGTCCGATCAGCACGATGCTGTAGCCTTCGCGCGCGAAGCGCACCGCTTCCAAATGGACCTTGGTGACCAGCGGGCAGGTGGCGTCGATGACCTCCAACCCGCGTGCCGCGGCTTCGCGCCGCACTTCCGGGGCCACGCCATGCGCGCTGAAAATAGCGCGCGCACCCAGAGGCACCTCGCCGATCTCCTCGACGAAGATGGCACCCGCCTCGCGCAGCTCGTCCACAACATGCTTATTGTGAACGATTTCCTTGCGCACGTAGACCGGCGGCCCATACAGATCCAGGGCGATCTTGACCACATCGATGGCCCGCACGACGCCGGCGCAGAATCCGCGCGGCTTCAGCAAATACACTTTCTTTTCCGAGCCGCGATTAGCGGCTATGGGTTTCAATGGCATATTACGTATAGACGCTTATGAATCATCCGATTATAACAGGATAGGTCCGGCCGCAACCCACTCCTTCCATAGATTCATTTCACACGGAAAACGTTCCAAACACCGGGCATCATATCTGCAGTCTGCGGGCGGGGCGCGCATGCCGGAAAAATGATGCGATCGGAACCGACCGATGTGCGATCGGCCTACGGCCACGAACGGAGTGTGAGAAAAGCGCGCTGCGCGCGTGTTCGGCGGCCTGCGAGGCCGCTGCAGGCTGGGAGCCTGCCCTGGACCCTGCCCCACTCGAAGACACCTGTCTCGCCAAATAGTGCTTAAATAATCCACATGCCTACCCGCAGACGTTTCGTCTCGCTGGCCGCCGCCAGCGCGGCCGCCGCTGCCCTGCCCCTGAAATCGCAGACGTCCGCCGCCCCTCACGGCCTGCAGCTCGGCCTGATCGTGTCCGCCGGCAGCGATCCGGAAACCGCCATCCGCAAAGTTCACGGTTTCGGCTTTCCGACCTGCCAGGTGGGCGTGAGCGCGTTCGACCCCGGCATGCCCGCCCGGTTGCGCGCCGCGCTCGACCAATACAAAATCGAGGCCACGTCACTGGTCTCCGGGGGGCCCGGCCCGGAAATTTACGACTTCTACAAAGGTCCGCTCACCATCGGCCTGGTGCCCCGCGAATACCGCGACGCGCGCATCGCCCAAATCAAGAAGACCTCCGACTTCGCTAAACAGTGCGGCGTCCCGGCCGTCCAAACCCACTGCGGATTCATCCCCGAAAATCCCAACGATCCTATATATAAGGAAGCCGTCGAAGCCATCCGCACGGTGGCCGCCTACTGCCGGCACAACGGCCAGAACTTCCGCTGCGAAACCGGCCAGGAGACCCCCATCGCGCTTTACCGCGCCATCCACGACGTAGGCCTCGACAACATTGGCGTGAACTTCGACGCCGCCAATCTAATTCTCTACGGCAAGGCCAACCCGGTGGACGCCCTCGATATTCTGGGCCCGCTGGTGCAGGGAGTCCACGCCAAAGACGGACTTTATCCCACCGGCGGGCGCGAGTTGGGGCGCGAAGTGCCCATCGGCGAGGGCAAGGTTAACTTCCCGGCCTTTATCAAGCGGCTGAAGGAAGCCGGATACCGCGGCCCCCTCACGATCGAGCGCGAAATCTCCGGCGCCAAGCAGGCCGACGACATCCGCGCGTCGAAAGCTTTTTTGGAAAACCTGATCGGATAACTGAGCCAACCTATGACTGACAATTTAAATCCGGACCGCCGCGCGTTCCTGACCGGCGCCACCGCTGCCGCCTTTATGATCGCCAAGCCGCAACTCGTTCGCGGCTCCCAAGCCAACTCCGCCGTGCGTGTCGGCCTGCTCGGCTGCGGCGGCCGGGGCACCGCCGACGCCACCAGCATCGCCATCAACGGACCGGCGCGCATCGTGGCCCTGGCCGACCTGTTCGAAGACCGCCTGGTCACCGCCAAGAAGCACTTCGACGAAGTGGCCGCTAAACAACGATACGCGGCCGTGGCCCCCTCCCAGATGTTTCAAGGGCCGCGCGCCGCGGAGCAGATTCTGAACTCCGCCGAAGTGGATGCCGTGGTGATTGCCACGCCGCCCTATTTCCATTCCAGGCATCTGGCTGCCGCGGTGGCCGCCGGCAAACATGTCTATTGCGAAAAGCCCGTGGGCGTGGACGTGCATGGAGCTGTGAGCGCCATTGAAACCGGCAAACGCGCCCAGGGCCGCCTCAGTCTGGATGTCGGATTCCAGATCCGTAAAGCGCCGCCGTTCGTCGAATTGGTGCGCCGTATCCATGCGGGCGCGCTGGGCGATATCGCTTGCGGCGAGGCCTGCTACTATTGCCCGTTCCTGGCGCTGCCGGATTACCCCAAGGCATCGCCTGTCGAGCTTCGCCTCCGCCACTGGCTGCACGATCGCGTCCTGTCCGGCGATATCATTGTCGAGCAGAACATCCACGTGGTGGATATCTGCAATTGGGTGTTGCAATCGCATCCGGTGAAAGCCATCGGCACGGGCGGGCGCAAAGGCCGCACCGAATCGCCGGGCGACAACTGGTCGCATTTCGACGTGGTCTTCTCCTATCCCAACGACGTCCATGTCAGCTTCAGCTCGTGCCAGTTCGGCAAGACGGCTTTCGACGCCAACGAGCGCTTCTTCGGCACGCGCGGCAGTTCCCAATCGCCTTACTCCGGCGCCCTGCAGATCTCCGGGGACGACGCATGGACCTGGGGCGGCCAGAAGCCCGACCAGGCCAAACCGGGCGAGTTCTCCGCGACTGGCAGTTTCTCGGATAACCTGGCGCAGGCCGACTCCGAGAAGCATGCGGATTTCATCCAAAGCATCGTCACCGGAAAGTTCCATAACCAGGCCGCGCTGGGCGCCGAGTCGGCTCTCTCCGCCATGCTGGGCCGCACCGCCGCTTACACCGGCAAGGAAACCACATGGGACGAACTGCTGCGCTCCAACGAAACCTGGGACGCGGGCATCGATATCGACAAGCTCTAGCACCCGGCAGGCCACCAACGACGATGGCCTGCCCCACGGCTCAAACCCGGCAGGCCACCCACAACGATGGCCTGCCCCACGGCTAAATCGCTGCCAAGCTATCCGCCTCGATTTCGGATATACTAGTCCTTCAGAGGGATGGTATGAGAAAATACGGGAAATTCGCGGTTTTGATCGCGGTTGTAATCGCCGCCCTGGTCTGGCTTGCCAGCACCGGAGTGAGTGAAACCAAAACCTACTACAAAACTATTTCCGAGGTCGGCCAGATGGGCGACCGCGCCTTCACCGAGCGCCTCCGCGTGGCAGGCGACGTCGCCAGCGGCTCCATACAGCACGCCCATGGGCAGGTCAACTTCACCCTCACCCAGGAAAAGCGCGAACTGCGAGTGGCCTACACCGGTTCCGATCCGCTGCCCGACACCTTCCGCGATGGCGCGCAAGCCCTTGCCGACGGCCGCATGGGCCGCGATGGCGTCTTTCATGCCAGCAAAATTCAGGCGAAATGCGCTTCTAAATACGAAGCCAAACCGGGTCAGTTGCGAGCCGCGCCAGCGCCGCCCATCAATAAGACGACTTAGAAAGGCCTACGCATGGAAAACGTAGCATCCCTGGCTGTACTTCTGGCTTTTTGCGCCGCTATCTACGCCTTACTCGCATCCGTTGTCGGCCGCATCCAACGTAAGCCATTTCTGATAGTTAGCGGCGAGCGCGCGGTCTACTGCGTTTGGGCGCTCATTACCATCGGCTCCGGCATCCTGGTCTATGCCCTGATCACGGGCGACTTCCGTTTCTCCTATGTGGCCCAGCATAGCAACCGCAGCATGCCGCTGTTGTATAAGATCGCCGCGTGGTGGGGCGGGCAGGAAGGCTCGCTGTTGTTCTGGGGCTGGCTGCTGTCCACTTACTCCGCCATCGTAGTCTTCACCAACCGCCGCAAGCACCGTGACATGATGCCTTACGTGGTCGGCATTCTCATGTTCGTGCAGAGCTTCTTCCTGCTGCTGAATAACTTCGTAGTCAGTCCCTTCAAGATGTTGTCCCTGGAAGGCTCCATCACCGCGGTACAGGACGGCAACGGTTTGAATCCGCTGCTGCAGTATCCGGCCATGGCGATCCATCCGCCCATGCTCTATCTCGGCTATGTGGGCTTCGCGGTGCCGTTCGCCT
>Ga0302324_100018851_pt1 | contig 13582 bp, 11 predicted proteins | sample Palsa_T0_1_FD_201949 | JGI IMG/M metagenome (GOLD analysis project Ga0302324, IMG submission 201949) | Peat permafrost microbial communities from Stordalen Mire near Abisko, Sweden - Palsa_T0_1 | ecosystem: Environmental > Terrestrial > Soil > Palsa > Peat permafrost | place: Sweden: Abisko...
CGAAGTCTCCGGCGGGATGCGGCCGAAGCTGCAGGCCTGCCTTGAGAGCGTCGAGGGCGGGGTCGACACGGCGGTGATCGTCGACGGGCGCGAGCCGCACTCGCTGCTGGTCGAACTGTTCACTGACGCCGGCCAGGGAACCCTGATCCGCGCCGACGAAGCATGAGCCTGCAGGAACTGCAGGAGCTCGAGCGCTCCTACGCAATCCCGACTTACGTCCGCAACCCGGTCCAGTTCGTCCGCGGCTCCGGCGTCAACCTGTACGACGAGCAGGGCAACGAGTACCTCGACTTCCTCGCCGGGATCGGGGTGCTGAACGTCGGGCACTGCCACCCGCGGGTGATTAAGGCCGTAACCGAGCAGGCGGCGCAGCTGACCCACGTCACCAACCTTTACTACACCGAGCCGGCGATGCGCCTGTCAAAGGCCCTGTCCGACAGCTCGCTCGGCGGCAAGGTGTTCCTCTGCAACTCGGGCGCGGAGGCGAACGAGGCGGCGATCAAGCTCGCCCGCCGCGCCAAGCCCGGCGGCGACATCGTCGTGCTGCGCGATGGCTTCCACGGCCGCACCTACGGCGCCCTGTCGGCGACCCCGCAGGAGGCAAAGCAGGCGCCGTTCGCGCCGCTCGTGCCCGGGTTCATCACCGTGCCCAAGGACCCCGCCGCCATCACCGCCGCCGTCACCGACATCACAGCTGCCGTCCTGCTTGAGCCGATCCAAGGCGAGAGCGGCGTGCAGATGATCTCCGACGAGCTGCTGCTGGCCGCGCGCAAGGCCTGCGACAAGCACGGCGCGGCACTGATCTTCGACGAGGTCCAGACTGGCATGGGCCGTACCGGCAGCATGTGGGCCTACGAACAGACCCCCGTCATCCCGGACGCCCTGACCTCAGCCAAGGCGCTCGGCGGCGGCCTGCCGATCGGCGCGCTGATCACCGGCGCGCGCCTCGCCGACGTGTTTCAGCCCGGCGACCACGGCTCGACCTTCGCCGGCGGCCCGGTCGCCTGCGTCGCGGCACTCGAAGCAATCGCGATCTGCGGTGATCCCGAGCTGCTGCGCGCGGTTGTCGAGCTCGGCGAGCGGCTTACTGGCTCGCTCGCCGAGGTTCCGTTTGTCGCCTCCGTCCGAGGGCGCGGACTGCTGGTCGGCGTTGACTTGCTCGAGGGTGTCTCGGCGGTCGAGATCGCGCGTCGTGCGCTGCTTGAGCAGCGGCTCGTGATCAACGCGACAGGCCCGCAAACACTGCGGTTTGAGCCGCCGCTGACGGTCACTGGACAACAGATCGACGAGGCTGTCAGCAGGCTGAGTAAGCTGCGCCCGTGACCGTGGAGTTGATTGCCGCCGAGCCTCCGTCGCTCGGTGCCATCGGCGTTGCGTTGGGGCCTGCGCTGACGGTTGGCGCGGGGGTCGACACGACCACCGAGCGGGTCTTCTACGACACCTTCGATGGGCTGCTGTATCAGGCAGGTCTGGAGCATTGGGCGGTGCCTGGGATCGCGCCACGCCAATCGCTGTCGGAGGCGGCGCGCGAGGCGATCGGTGTCCGTGCCCTGCTGCCAGTGGCGCACGTTCGTGTGCGCGCAAAAACCGCGCCGCTGCTCGACTCATTGCAGAAGACCGTTGCCAGGGTCTCGATTGAGCGCCTCGAGCTGGCGCAGGCGTCCCGCGCTCAGCGCCGCCTACGCCCGCGGGTTGTGCTGGTGCCGCTGCGCGGTTACGACAGCGAGGTTGAAGATGCCCGCCGGCTGCTGCAAGCAAAGCTTGAGTGCAGCGACGCTGATCAGAGCCTGCGGGAGGAGGCCGCAATCGGTCTTGGCGCTGATCCCGCTGGCACCAGTTCGGCAGTCGACGTTGCCCTGTCACCGGTCCAGCGGGCGGACGAGGCCGCCGGCGTGGTGCTGACTCGGCTCCATCAGGTCGTTCAGCTGAACCTGCCGGGAACGCTTGACGACGTCGACTCCGAGTTTCTGCACGACTACCGGGTCGCGCTGCGTAAGGCCCGCACCGTTCTACGTGAATTGAGCGGCGTGTTCCCGCCTGAGCGGCTGGCGGCGCTGCGTGGCGAGCTGAAATGGCTGCAGGCGGTGACCGGCGAGCGCCGTGACCTCGACGTCTACATCCTTGACTTCGACCTCTTGCGCGCCCGTGTGCCGACCGAGCAGCAGCCTGAGCTTGAGCCGGTCAAGCGGGTGCTTGGCCACCGGCGTGCCGCCGCCCACACACAGATGCTGAAGGACCTCGGCGGCCGGCGGGCGCGGCGGGCGATGAACGACTGGACGACGATGCTCGAGTACCTGCCGCGGCTACCGGACGACGACCGTCCCGACGCCGCCCGCGCGATCGACGACCTCTCCTCCGAACGGATCCGGACCGTCTACCGGCGGATGCTGAAGATGGGGGCGGGGATCACCCCAGGCAGTGAGCCCGAGGCCTACCACGAGCTACGCAAGCAGGGCAAGGAGCTCCGCTACCTGCTCGAACTGTTCGGGCAGCCGCTGCACGACGCGCGCGTAGTCAAGCCGATGGTCAAGGCGCTGAAGGGTCTCCAGGACGTGCTCGGCCGCCATCAGGACCGTGACATCCAGGCGAAGATGCTGCGCGGGCTAGCCGACCGTGTGAGCGCAGAGCCTGGCGGAGCGCAGGCGCTGATGGCGATGGGGGTACTGGTGCAGCAGCTCGAGGACGACGCCGCGGCGGCGCGCGCCGAGTTCGCCAAATCGTTTACTGCGTTCTCCTCAGGTGAGCAGCGCGAGCTTGTCAAGGAGACGTTCCGCGGATGAGCAAGGTCCTCGCGACATACAACATCAAGGGCGGCGTTGGCAAGACTTCGGCTGCGGTCAACCTTGCCTACCTGGCGGCGCAGGCAGGGCAGCGGACGCTGCTGTGGGACCTCGACCCACAGGCCGCTTCGACCTTCCTGTTCCGGGTTCAGCCAAAGGTGCAGGGCGGCGGGCGTGGCCTGGTCCGCCTGCGGACAGTCGTCGCCGAGCAGATCAAGGGCACGGATCACGAACACCTGGACCTGCTGCCCGCAGACTTCTCCTACCGCCACCTGGACCTCGCGCTCGACTCGTTCAACCGGCCGACCAGTCGTCTCGGCCGCGTGCTTGAGCCGCTGCAGGACGAGTACGACTACATCTTCCTGGACTGCCCGCCGTCGATCTCGCTGGTGTCTGAAAGCGTGTTCGACGCCGCCGACGCGCTGCTCGTGCCGATCATCCCCAACGCCCTGTCTGCACGGACGTTCGAGCAGCTTGAGCAGCTGGCGGCCGGCGGCAAGCAGGCGCCGCAGGTGCTGGCGTTCTGGTCGATGACGAAGGGTCGCCGGCGCCGGCACCGGCGGGCGATGGCGGCGCTGGCTGAAGGCCATCGGTTGACGATGCTCGAGGCCGCCATCCCGACGTCCGAGGATGTCGAGGAGATGGGGGAGGAACGCAACCCGGTGGCGGTGTTCGCGCCAAGGGGCGAGGCGGCAAAGGCGTACGAGGCATTGTGGGCCGAAGAGCAAGATCGGCTCGGGTAGGGGACCGAGCCACCAAGCCGGTCCCCGTACGAATACATTTGCCCTGATGGCTGACACCGGCGAACTACGCACCGCGACCTATCAGGCCGTGCCCAGTGAAGTGCATCGGGTGCTGTTGCTGTACAGCGGCGGGCTCGACACCAGCGTGATGCTGAAGTGGATTCAGGATCAGTACGACGCCGAGGTCGTGGCGCTGACGGTCAACCTCGGCCAGCCGGGCGAGGACTACGACGTGGTGCGCGGCAAGGCACTGCACTTAGGGGCGGTCGAGGCATTCGTGATCGACGCGCGTGAGGAGTTCGCGGCCGAGTACGTCGTGCCGGCGATCAAAGCCAACGCGATCTACGGGCTCGGCTACCCGCTGTTCACTGCGCTGGGGCGGCCACTGATCGCCAAGCTGGCGGTCGAGTACGCGCGCAAGGCGGGCTGTGACACGATCGCCCACGGCTGCACCGGCAAGGGCAACGACCAGGTGCGGATCGAGGCCACGGTCGCCACACTCGCGCCGGAGCTGAAGGTGATCGCGCCGGTGCGCGGCTGGGCGATGGGACGCGACGAGGAGATCGCCTACGCGCGTGAACATGGGATCCCGGTCAAGGGCGGGACCGAGTCGGCGCCGTATTCGATCGACGACAACCTATGGGGCCGCTCGTCAGAGGGCCGCTGGATCGAGGATCTCGGGCAGGCGCCGGAGGACGACGTGTTCCAGCTGGTGACGCGTCCGGAGCTGGCGCCGGACGAGGCCGAGACGATTCAGCTCGGGTTTGAGCGCGGTGTGCCGGTTGCTTTGAACGGCGAGAGGCTCGGGTTGGTGGATTTGTTAGAGCGCGTTGCCGAGTACGGGTGCCGGCACGGGGTGGGGATCGTCGACCACATCGAGGACCGGATCGTCGGGCTGAAGGTTCGCGACATCTACGAGGTGCCGGCTGCGGCGATCCTGCTGCCGGCGCACGCCGAGCTTGAACGGCTGGTCGGCACGATTCACCAGAACCAGTTCAAGACGCTGCTTGATCAGAAGTGGGCCTACCTCGTGTATGCCGGCTTGTGGTGGGAGCCGCTGCGCGCTGATCTTGATGCCTACATGGAGGCCGCGAACGCGCAGGTCACCGGCACGATCGGGATGAAGCTGTACAAGGGTCTTGCGCGGGTCGTCACGCGTGAGTCGCCAAACGCGGTCTACGACGCGCAGCTGGCGACCTTCTCGGAGTCCGGTGGACTGTTCTCGCAGGCCGCCTCGCCCGGCTTCATCGAGCTTTGGTCACTGCAGTCGCGGATGGCCTGGCAGGTCCGCAACCGCCCGACGGAGTGAGCGGTGGCAAAAGCTGAGCGGCCGAAGAACGGTTCGGCGTCGAAGAAGACGCAGGGCGGGCTCGGGCCGCGGGGCAAATCGGTGCTCAGCCCAAAGCCGCAGCCGGCACCTGATGACGGCACGCCGGAGGATATCTCCGGGCGCCTAGCGGAGGCACAAACCCGACTACGGGCGACGATCGCGCCGCCGGGCGACGATTACGTTGACGAGACCGAGTCCGAGCCCGAGCGCGAGGCCGAACCGGCACCCGCGCCCGAGCCAGCGTCCAAGCCAGCGATATCTAGGCTGCTCGGACGACTCGGAAGTCGCCGCTGACCGTGCGGCTGCGGACGACGAGCGTCGGGCCGTCTGCGCCCTCGGCGGGAACGTCTGACAGTGGGAGCTCTGAGCTGACCTCGCCGGAGGCGGAGCTCGCGTCGACGTCGAGGTTGATGCCCTGCGCGACTCCGAGCCTGACATCGCCGGACACGTTCTGAACCTCGACCCGGCCGCCGTGCAGCTTCTCGACGCTAACGTCCCCGGACACGGACCTGACCGAGACCGAGCCATCGATCGAGTCGGCCGTGAGGTCGCCGGAGACCGATTTCAGCGTCACGTCGCCGACGATCCGGGGGAGCCGCACGCCGCCGCTGACGGTGTTGACGTCGACGTCGCCGTACTCACCGTTGAGGATCGTTTCGCCGGATACGTTGGAGATCTTGATTCTGCTGTGGTGCGGCAGTTCGACGCGGATGTTCAGTGCGTTGTCGTGGTGCATCCAGCCGTTGAACAGCGACTTGCGGCGCCATTCGACTGTCAGATGGCTGCCGACAAACTCAACTCGCATCTCGTCAAGCACCTTCTGCTCGGCGTCGATCGTCACCACGGATTCACCGCTGTCGCTCGTCGTCAGCTGGATGTCGCCGGCCGGGATTTTGATGTCGAGCCGGATCGGGGTGGGGGTGCTGAAGCGTTGCTCGTCCTTCGTTTTCATCGGGGTTCCTTTCGAGACCACTAGCTGCGGCCGTAGCCGCTGAGCCGGTGGCTGCCGTGGGTGTTCTTGGGGCGCGTATCCAACGCGCGAGTCAGGGTCTGCATCAGCCAGGTGTTGACCGAGACGCCGCGCGCCGCGGCGGCCGCATCGACCCTGGTCTTCAGGCTCTCGGGTAGGCGCAGAGTGATCCGTGCCTCGAGCGCCTCATCGTTTGACTCCGCGGAGCGTGAGTCAGGGTTGGCGACATAGACGAGCTGGGGGTCGTCGGCGGCGAGTCGCAGCTCGACGCTTCCTTGCTCCAGCTGCGCCGAGATCTCCAGGGCCGCTTCACTCAGCGCGTCCTGCATGCGCCGGGCAAGCGATGACTCGAGTGCCGAGGCGATCAGCTCACCTGCGCGGGCTGTCGCGTCGTCGCCAAGGGCGACGACCTTCGCCAGATCGCCGGTGACCGCCAGTACATACCCTTGTATCTGCATGACAGCATCATGACAGCACGATGATGTCATTGTCAAGCCCGGGGCATCCTGGGGCGGCGACTAGCCTGTCGCCTCGTGCTGGTGCTGCTGCCCCCATCTCAAGGCAAGGCGTCGCCCGGGCGTGGCCGGCGCGTCGGCCTTTCGACGCTCGTCTACTCAGGGCTGCGTGAGCCGCGTGAGCGCTTGATCGATGCCGTTGATCCGGGCCTGCGCCTGGCGCCCGCGATCCCGGCTGCCGAGCTGTACACCGGCGTGCTGTTTGCCGCGCTGGGGCTGGCGGACCTGCCGTGGGACGACGTGCTGATCGCCAGCGCGCTGTGGGGGGTTGTGCGCCCGGGCGACCGGATCCCGGCGTACCGGCTTGAGATGGGTTCAAAGGTCCCAGGCATCGCTGGGCTGACCGCCTACTGGCGTGGGCCGTTGCGTGCGGCGCTGCCTGATCGTGGGTTGGTGCTTGACCTGCGCTCTGGCTCCTACGCGGCCGCCTGGCAGCCTCGGCGGGCCGAACATCTCGCCGTCCGCGGCTTCAGCGAAGCGCCGGATGGCAGGCGAACGGTGATCACCCACATGGCCAAGCGAGTTCGCGGTGAGGTCGCGCGTCTGGTCATTCAGGCGGGCGGCGCCGAGCGGCCGGAGGAAGTCGCGGAGATCGCTGCTACAGGCGGTTTGCGGGTCGAGCTCTCGGGCGGCCTACTGGACGTGATCGAGTGAGCCCGCCGCTACGATCCGCTGATGCTGGCAGCTAATGCTCGATGCACGGCTGCGGCGCTGGTTGCGGCTTCGCTCGCGCTCACCGGCTGCGGGGGGTCCGGGCCGCCAAAGGCTGCCACAGTCTTGAAGACACGCTCAGTTGCCCGAGGACCGTTACGCAGGGCCGCTGATGTCTCGCTTGACGCTGCCGGCTACAGGGTCGCGGAGTCCGATATCGAGTCGGATCCCAGCCCCATCGTGACGGTGACCACCGACGGATCCTTTGCGCGGAGCCCGCGATCGGCTGAGGAGATGATGACGATGCAGACGCGATCGTTCGGCGCGGTGTTCAACATGGTGGTTGGCGATGGCGCGCTTTACATCAAGGCTCCTCCGCAGATGCGGGCCCAAGTTCCAGGCGACGAGCCGTGGTGGCAGGTCAGCGCCAAAGCGCTCCTCGGTATCGGTCGCATCCCCGTGCTCGGCTTCATCGGCGTCGCCGCGGACCTGGCCCAGGAGCCACATTTCGTACTTGGGTTCGTTCGCGCGGCGCAGCCCGTGGCGAAGGTCGCGACGACCGCGATCGATGGCGTGCCGGCGACAGAGTACGCGGCCGAGTTATCGGTGCAGGGGCTACTTGACACATTGCCGGCGTCGCTGAGAAGCAGTGTGCAGAGCGTCCTGGGCGGCCACCCAATCCGAATGCGTGTTTGGATCGGCGCCGGCGATCTCGTGCGGCGTGTGGCGTACCGGTGGTCGGCGGTGCAGCCGGGCGCCGCGATACCCGTTACGACCACGATTGATGTGAGGTTTCTCAGCTATGGCCGGCAGCCAACACCGATGCTTCCGTCAAAATCGGAGACGGTGAACCTGGCGGCGTTGCTCGCTGAGCTCTAGTACCAGAAGCGTTTCTCGCAAGCTCCGGGGAATCGCCTCGCGGGCTGGCGCAGCGTCCGAAGCCGCGCCTAATCTAGGCAGCCCGGATGAGCCACGCCTGCGCCCACCTCCACGTCCACTCCGAGTACTCACTGCTCGACGGCGCCTGCAGGATTGACGCCCTGGCAGAACGTGCTGCGGCCTTCGATCAGCCGGCGCTGGCGCTGACCGATCACGGCGTGATGAACGGCGCCATCGAGCTTTACCAGGCTTGCAAAAGACATGGGATCAAGCCGATCCAGGGTTGTGAGGTGTATGTCACCGAGGACCGCCACCGGCGCGGTCCGGGGCGCTTGAAGTACAACCACCTGACGCTGATCGCGGAGAACGCTGTTGGCTACCGCAACCTGGTGAAGCTGTCCTCCGGCGGGTTCCTTGAGGGCTTGCAGCGCGGCAAGCCGATGGTCGACGCGGAGCTGATGGCGAAGCACGCCGAGGGCGTGATCGCCTTGAGCGGATGCCTCGCCTCGCGGTTGTGCCAGGCACTGGTCGACGATCAGAGCAGCGAGGCGCGCGCGGCCGCCGATGAGCTGCTGCAGATCTACGGCAACGACAACGTCTACTTCGAGGTGCAGAAGAACGGGATCGCCGATCAGGAGAAGGCGAACGAGGGAATCGTGCGGATCGCCCGCGAGCTCGGCCGGCCGTTGGTCGCGACCGGCGACGTCCACTACCTCGGACGCGAGAACTACACCGATCATGCGGCGCTGCTGTGCGTGCAGACGAAGTCCACGCTCGCGCAGCCGAAGATGACGTTTGAGACGAATGAGTTCTACCTTCGCTCGAGCGAAGAGATGAACGACAAGTTCAGCGCCTGGCCAGAGGCGGTCGCCTCGACGCTGCAGATCGCCGAGCGCTGCGACGTCGAGATCGAGCTCGGCCGGATGCTGATCCCGCGCTTCGACTGCCCGGGTGGCGTGCCGGAGCGGGAGTACGTTCGCGAGCTCGTCTACAAGGGCCTTGCCTGGCGCTATGGCGACCCGCTGCCGGCGGAGGTTCGCGAGCGCGCCGAGTACGAGCTCGAGGTGATCGAGAAGATGGGCTACAGCGCCTACTTCCTGATCGTCTGGGACTTCATCAAATGGGCACGTGACAACGGTGTCGCGGTCGGTCCAGGGCGTGGCTCGGCAGCCGGCTCGATCGTCGCCTACGCCTTGCGGATCACTGATCTCGATCCGCTCCGCTACGAGTTGTTGTTTGAACGCTTCCTCAACCCCGAGCGGGTGTCGATGCCCGATATCGACATCGACTTCTCGGTCCGCGGCCGCGAGCGTGTGATCCAGTACGTGACCGAGAAGTACGGACGCGAGTCGGTCGCGCAGATCGTCACCTTCGGCAAGATGTTCCCGCGTGCGGCGACCCGGGACGCGGCGCGGGTGCTGGGCCATCCTTACGCCCTTGGCGACAAGCTGTCGAAGCTGATCCCGGATCCCGAGCAGGGCCGCTCACCGAAGTTCGATGACTGCCTGGCCCCGGGCCAGCCGCTCGCCGTCGAGGTGGCGGCGAACGCGGATGCGGCTGAGATCGTCAAGGTCGCCCGTGGTCTTGAGGGGATCGTCCGTAACTCGTCGATCCATGCCGCAGCCGTGGTGATCGCGCCGCAGCCGCTGACCGACCTGGTGCCGTTACAGCTGGCTGACGCGCGGACAACCAATGAGGACGGCGAGAAGGTCTACCGGACGGTCACGCAGTTCTCGATGAAGCCGGTTGAGGCGCTGGGCCTGCTGAAGATGGACTTCCTCGGGCTGCGCAACCTCGATGTGATCGAGGATGCGCTGGACATCATCGAGCGCTCGACTGGCGACCGTCCGAACATGACGACGCTGCCGCTCGATGACCTCAAGACGTACGAGATGCTCTCACGCGGTGAATCGATCGGCGTCTTCCAGTTTGAGTCCGAGGGGATGCGCGAGGCACTCAAACGGGTCAAGCCGACTGAGTTCAACGACATCGTCGCGCTCGGTGCGCTGTATCGCCCCGGCGCGATGGATTCGATTCCGACCTACGCCCGGGGCAAGGTTGACCCTGATTCGATCACGTACCTGGACGAACGCCTGGTTCCGATCCTCGAGTCAACGAAGGGCGTGATCATCTACCAGGAGCAGGCGATGCTGATCTCGCAAAAGCTTGCCGGCTTCAGCGGTGCCCGCGCTGATGACCTACGCAAGGCGATCGGCAAGAAGAACCGCGAGGCGATGGCGAAGCTGAAGCCTGAGTTCGTCGCGGGATGCCTGCAATCCGGGACCAGCCAGGAGACGATCGACTGGATCTGGACGACCAACGAACGGTCAGCCGACTACTCGTTCAACCGCTCGCACGCTGCCTGTTACGGGCTGATCTCCTATCGCACGGCGTGGCTGCGGGCAAATTTTCCCGCCGAGTACATGGCTGCGGTGATCTCATCGGTGATGGACACCAAGGACAAGGTCCCATTCTTCGTTGCTCAGGCGGAGCAGATGGGGATCGAGATCCTGCCGCCGGACGTCAACCTCTCCGACCACCGCTTCGTTGTCATCGGGGGCAACATTCGCTTCGGCCTCGATGCCGTCAAGGGCGTTGGCTTCGCTGCTGTTGAGGCGATCAAGCAGGCTCGTGGCGACTTCGACAGCGAGCGCAAGCCGTTCACCGACATCTTCGACTTCTGCGAACGGATCGATAGCCGAGCGGTCAACAAGAAGGCGATCGAGGCGCTGATCAAGTGCGGCGCTTTCGGCTCAACGGGGGCGACCCGGCAGGGGATGTTGGCGGTGCTCGAGCAGGCGCAGGCCGCCGGCTCGAAGGCTCAACAGGACGCGCAGATCGGACAGGCCTCAATCTTTGATTTCTTCGAAGCGCCAGGAGCCGGTCCGGTTGGTGGCGCCGCCGCAGGACGCCCAAATCACGTGTCAATACCGACCACGGAGTTCGATAAGGCGCAGCTGCTGGCGCTCGAGAAGGAGTCGATCGGGCTGTTCATCTCAGCGCATCCGCTGAAGGAGCTGGCGGCCGCGATGTCGGTCAAGACCGACTACACGCTCGGTGAGCTTGGGTCTGTGAAGGACCAGGAGCGAGTCGTTGTTGGCGGGATCCTCAGCATGGTCAAGAAGCTTCGAACGAAGAAGGGCGACCCGATGATGTTCGCCACGCTTGAGGACCTGACCGGTTCGGTCGAGCTGGTGATCTTCAGCGACACGATCGACGAGAGCGGCGCGGCGATTGAGAAGGATTCCGTGGTGATCGTCAAGGGGAACATCGACCACAAGGAGGGAGGGCAGAGCAGCATCGTCGCGCGGTCGGTCCAGTTGTTTGCGCCAAGCGCGAAGGAGATGGCGCACGCCGAGCAGCAGGTTGCGAAGCTGCCGAGCGCCGGCAGCAACGCATTCAGGCTGCGACTCGACGCGACCGCGCTGCCACCGACGGCGATCGGCGACCTGCGTGAGTTGCTCGGCAACTTCCCTGGTGAATCTGATGTTGTGATCGAGCTCCACACGAGCCGAGGACAGCGGCGATTCAAGCTCGGTGATGAATTCCGGGTGAATCGCACCGCTGGGCTGCACGCGGAGCTTGACGCGCTGTTTGGGGCAGCGATCTTGGCGCCGGCAGTTGACTCTGCCAGTGCTGCCGCGTCGGCCTGAGCTCGCCGCTCCGCTTCCGGAGAGTATGTTTCCGGCTCGCCCAATCTGCTGTCAGCAGAGTTGGACAGGAAGAGGACAGCATTGGATACACCAGAAGCTGGGAGTCAACCCAACGCTGATCCGGTAGTCACTCCCGCGGGTGGGGCGATTTCTCGCGGCGACGAAGAGCCCCGTCGTGAGCTGAGCTCGTCGGCTCTGATACCGGCCGCGCGCGTGTTGGCACGCGCCAGCTGGTGGGCGGCCCCTGCGGTCGTATTGACGGTGCTGAGCTGGTCGGGGGTCTATCGCGTGCCGTACTCAGGCCTTGATGCCAGCTGGACCGCGGGTCTGCAAATGGCCGTTGACCAGCATCTCAACTTCGGCACCCAAGTGATCTGGACGTACGGTCCGCTCGGCTTTCTGACCGTCGGGCCAATTCCTTGGAACCTACACCTGGCTGAACTCTCGTACGTGTACATATTGGTGCTCCGCCTTTGCCTGACCGCGGCGGTGTACAGGCGCCTCCGGCAGACGTTTGGACGGATCGTTGCGTTCCTTGCCTGCCTGGTGATCGTCAGTGTCGCGACCCCGTTGATCGGTGAGTTAGCTCTCCTTGTCTTGGCCGCCGGATGGGCCCTCGACGCCACACTCTCCGATCGCTGGTTGACAGTGATCGCAGCAGCATTTGGAGCGTTTGCGGCAGTCGAGATGCTCACCAAGGTGTCGATTGGCTTCACCGCTGTGGTGATCGCGGCAGCCATCGCCGGAGTGCTACCGGGGCGGCGCCGAAACCAGATCGCTGCGGCCGTGGCTGCGTTCGCCATCACGATCCTGATGCTGTGGACGGTGCTGGATCAGGCGCTCAGCGCGCTTCCCCACTACCTGCTGGCATCGATTCAGGTGAGCGTCGGCTACAAGGCCGCAATGGGGCTCGGGGGGCATGCTGAGAAATTGGAGTACCTAGCGGCGCTGCTTGGTCTGATCGCAGGATTGTGCGCAGGGTTTCGCGTCACCAGGGGTAGGTCAGCGCGGCAACGCTACGCCCTGATCGGGGTGTGGTGCCTGTTCTGGTACTCCGCCTTTAACGAGGGCTTTGTGAGACACGACAGCGGTCACGCAGCCTTGTTCTTCAGCTCGTTGCTGATTGGATGGTTCTGCTTTCGGTGGGAGCGACGGGATCGCGTCATCCCGCTGGTTGCAGCCACCGCATTTGTCGTCTGGGTGCTGCTCGTACACTCGGTTGGGCTGACGACGGACCTGCAGCCGGTCAGCAACCTGAGGACGTTCTTCTCAAATGCCGGCGAAGCCCTGTCACCGTCGCAGCAGGTGGCGAATCAAGTACTTGGCCGGTTCTTGATCAAGTTCACGGAGCCGCTGATGCCGTCTTCACTCTCGCTTCTGAGCGGACGTACGGTTGCTGCGTACCCGGAAGAGATCGCGCAGATATGGGCTTATGGCCTGAAGTGGGATCCGATCCCGGTGCTGCAGTCCTATTCGGCCTACACGTCCTCGCTCGACGCTGACGATGCAACGTTCCTGGCTGGGCGCGACGCGCCTGAACGGATCATCTACCGCGAGGCGCCCGAGATCGACGGTCGGTTCCTCAACTTCGATCAGAGCCAGACCACTAGGACGATCTTGTGCCACTACCAGTTGTTGCAGGCGACCACAAACTACTCAGTGCTGGGCCGGATCGCCAATCGCTGCACCAGGCCTGCCCGGTTGTTGGAAACCGTCCGTGCTGACTGGGGCGTAGGTGTGCCCGTACCAAGCACGCCGAGAGGGCGCTGGCTCGTGTACGTGCGGATCGACGCGACGTGGAACACGGAGCTTGAGCGCCTTGAGTCGTTGCTCTTGAAGGCGCCTGCTCGGTGGATTCAGCTCGACTCCGGGCCTATCTATCGGCTGGTCACGGGCACGGCAGCGGATGGCCTGCTGCTGGATGCTCCGGCGGGCGTCGATTACCCGGCACCGTTCAACCTTGCCCCGGGAGCGAAGGAGCTCACCGTGCTGCGCAGCGCGGTTGTTGCGATCGGCGGCCCTCCCGTCACCTACAGCTTCTACGAACAGCGGATCAACTAA
>Ga0302324_100018857_pt1 | contig 13579 bp, 10 predicted proteins | sample Palsa_T0_1_FD_201949 | JGI IMG/M metagenome (GOLD analysis project Ga0302324, IMG submission 201949) | Peat permafrost microbial communities from Stordalen Mire near Abisko, Sweden - Palsa_T0_1 | ecosystem: Environmental > Terrestrial > Soil > Palsa > Peat permafrost | place: Sweden: Abisko...
TCTCGAGCAAGGATCACGTCCGATGTGTCCTGCTTGACCTTTGAACCCGTGACCGCAATCTCGTCCCCCTTGCTGAAACTGATGCCCATCTCCTCTTGGAATGGTTTGGGGCACACGTAAATGTGGACCTTGTCATCGCCGCTCTTGATGATCAGTTCACTGAAGTCTTTCCTGGTTCCGAAAGGGACAAGGTTGATTTCGTCCACTACTCCTTTGGTTTTCGTCTCAGTATGGAGGTCATACTTCGGTGAACTACTGTCTTTTTGTTCTGTCTTTTGCGCGAGCGCCGGGATCACGACGCAGAGCAAAAACAAGGGGATGCAAAAAAGCGCTTTGGTGGGGTTAAGTGAAAGCATGGAGATTTTCCGACGGAGTAGCAAGACTCCTCCTCGTTGCTCACGGAAAAGCCAATGCTGAGGGCGAGGTGCCGCTCTATCTGCGCCATGGCCCTGAGAACAATGTGCATCGCTTCCCGGGTTTCCCGACAATGTTCGCTTACGATAAGGCCGTCTACTCGGTGGCTAGAAGACAGGAGGATCGTACACCCTCAGGACTGTTCAGGCCAGACCCAACTCATGAACTCGTACGGGCTGCCGTCCAAACGCACAAAGGAGCTGACGGCACGGCCGAAACTGGTCCAACTGTCTGGAAAGCTAGAAACTTGGTACGCTTTGGGTTCTATCTGGTATTTCGGTTCTTTATACGGGACCAGGGAGATATCCAACGGACGACAAACATGCTGGGTGGGGATCAGCGCGCGGCCAGAGAGCCGAAGTCTTTTGCTTTCGAAAATGTGGCGATGGCGTGGTTGCGCGCCTGCTTGGCGCTCTGTCGTGGTCGAAGACCAGAGCAGGCCTGATTCAGGCCTGGTTCAGAACTGCCCCGCCTTCTTCCACGGCAGATTCAGCTCTGACCAGGCCGAACGGCTTGCTTACGGGGAAACTGTCGCCTGCAGATCGGAAGGCGGATTCGGAACGTTAGCGGTCAGACCGGCTTGAAATGCTCCCATCGTCCAGCCGCCGGACGAGGGGCGGGCATTGCCATCCGGGTCCGAGCAAAGTGCACCCAGTCCGATCGCCGGTTGTCCACTGCAGGTAGCGTTCAAGTTGAGTCCGGCACTGATGACTGGGCTGCCGGAGGTAGGGACATAGGTAGAAGAACTCAAACTCGGATTCTTCGTGATCGAGTTGCCATCGCAACGGCAATCTGACTGCCACGTGGAGAAGGTCGTCGTTTCCGCTCCCATCCAGTCCCATCCGCCGACGTTGTAGTCGTCGTTATAGTTGATCGCCGCGACCGAGGTCCCGCTGCCCGCAGTGTAAATCGCGTTATGGGCCATCCCCTGGACGACGTTGTTTTCGAACGTCAACCCGGTGCTGCCTCCCTCGTAAACGACTGCGTCGTCCCCCGGAACCGTTTCGCCATTGTTGGTGCAGCCGTTGTGCGGCGTGTTGCTCACGAAAGTATTGTTGACCGCGCGCACGGAGCCGCCGTTAGACCATGTGATGAAACCGTTGGCAAAGCAGTGATTCGTCGAAGTATTTACCGCCAGATTATTGAAGACGTTAATGTTCGAAAGTATGCCGCCACCGTCATTGGCGGTGAATATTGCGGCATTGGCGTTCGCGCCTACGTCGCCCACGGCTTTGTTGTTGTAGATGTAGAAGTCGGTCAGACTCGATGTGCTTCCGTTCGCACTGATATGGGCGATCCAGTCATGATGGTTATTGTCATCGTTGTTGTCCCACGCCGCCATAGAACCGATCGTGTTGTCGTATATGTAGAAGCCTGACGCTACGGCAGTCCCCGATGTATCGCTGGCCGTAATGAATAACGGATGGTCCATGTTGGACAGGTTATTGCCGGAGTACGTTAGCACCGGGTTTGGGTATGTACTTCCAACGGAGTAGGAAAACCGAATCCACTTGGCATAGGTGCACACGTTGTTCTGAACGACGCCATTGTCCACGTTCCAGATGTCAAAGCAGGACGTGTTTTCTCCGCCATTGTCCGCCGGGCTGGATATCACATAGAGATTCTGGCAGTTGACATTCGTGATGGTGACGTTCGAGGAGTTGCCATTCGGTGAGCCGTTATTGACGCAGATGCCACCATCGGTCTGCGAAGTGCAGCTTCCGCCAGAGCACTTGCCACCGGAAGTGCCATTCAGTGTGGCCTCGATCGTCAGGTTGTTTGCCGACGTCCCATTTGCCGTGTCTTTCGACGACCTCCCATTTACCGTGACGTAACTGTTGCCGGCGAGATTGATGACTGGACCGGACCAGCTGGTCGAAGTGATGGTGACCGGGCCTTGATCTGCGATGAGTGTGATCGGCTTGCCACTCGTACCGCTGCGTTGAAAAGTCAGATAGCCGGGCGCGCCCCCGCTTCCTGTATAGGTTCCGCTGCAGAGATGAACATTAGTTCCCGGTCCGATCTGTGCGGCGCCTGATCCCCAATTCGAGGAGCTATTGAACCAGGAAACCGAACGGGCGTCGGCGCAATCGGCGCCAGTGTTGCCGCCGGCTGAATTCTGGGCTATATAGATGTCGTTTGCGAAAGCGAACATCGCGACAAAAAAGACGAGAAGGGAAGTTACAAAAAGTCTAATACGGAAGGTCACTCATTCCTCCAAGAATCGTGTGCTGGGCTCGGCTGGATGCGAACCCGATGGTCGGTACTCGACCCAGTAGGGGATGGCTCAGGATCCACTGGATGACGACTACAAAACCGTTATAACGATTTCGTCGGAGTGCGAATAGGTCTGAGAGGTACATGGTCCGCTTTTGAGAGAGCTCTGCACGTCGGAGAAGTCTTTTGCAATGCGGTTATGTGGTGGGAAATAAACTTCTGAATCTGGCTTTGACCGTTTTGGAAACATACTGCGATTTGCCCATCCGAATCGTAGGCGCCGCTCCGCTTCGTTTCGCTGCCGAGATAGAAGTAGAAAAAGAACAGCGCGCCGATGATCGGCACCCAGATGATCGGCACACATCGGCTCCGCCAGATGCCCGTTTTCATCCGGAAGACGTACTCGGGCACCGCACAGAAAGCGGGAATGAAACTCTGGCCATGACCCGTGCCGCAAGAGTCAGCAAAGCAGCGACGCCATAGAGCAGGTGAGAGGTGCGTTGTGTGCGGAGCAGTGCAGCCTGCGATAGAGAGGACAGGCCGCGGCTCTACACCCCAGGAGAAGTTGATCAGGCTTAACGCCGAGGCACCTTTCTCCGCATTCAGTTCGGAAACCAGGAGGTTCGTTGTCGCTATGGCAAGTCCGCGTCCGATTCCGAACGAGAGCGTCGATCAATAACGACAGAGTTCAGGCATGCAATCGCGCATTTAGCGAAAATGCGCATCCGTCTTTTGCGTCGGCTCGTGCCTCTTTTTGCTTTCCAGCCAACCCCCACCTGATTGAGAAGCACCCAAGTTCCACTCGGGTTTCAATCGTGGTCAACTGTAGACCGATATGAGCATGCATCGTGTTCTCGCAACCAATTAAAGCAATCGAAGCGGGGCCGCTCCTTGATGACTGGAAAATGGTACGGCCTCAGTTTTTCAACATCCGAATCATTTCATGGAGGAGGTTTTTATGGATAAGGATCGCATCGAAGGAAACTGGAAACAAGTGAAGGGCACCATCAAAGAGAAGTGGGGAAAACTGACGGATGATGATCTGACGGTCATCGAGGGGAATCGAGAGCAATTGGCTGGCAAGATTCAGGAACGGTACGGCATCGCTAAGGACGAAGCGAAGAAACAAGTGGAGGAATGGCAGCGGACTCGTCAATCCGAGGCAACGGTCGCCGAACGTGATCTGAACCGTAAAGCAAGTTAGACCGTAGGCAAAAGCTTAAGGGTAGCCGCTGTCGCAGTCGGATGGCTCGGCTGCACAGCGGCTTTCATTATGCAGCCTTATTTTGAGGATTATTTCAATTGGAAAGGTCATCACGGATCGGGGCAAGAAAAAGAAGGCGTTTTTTGTATTGGGGGAGTTTTATCGCGAGCTGCAAGCCCGTCAAGCACGTTGATCGGGCTGATCATGGCCTGGTCTCCGGTGCTGCGACGCTTCTCGGACTCTTCCGCCGCTTCTGGGGAAAGTCGCCGCCGGGCGTTTGGGTGAACCCAGCCCGACGGCGCGAGAATTTCGGGGAAGAGTCCGAGAAGCTCGGTCATAACGGTCGTCGCAGCAGCGAAGACCACTCAACGAGTTGCTTTGCCTGTTCAAATTCGACCGCCCCCGAAGACTGAGGAACAGCCAACACTGCCTTCATCGTCAGCTCCTAGGAATGTCGGCCCGGTTCCACCATCCGCCGCCAAGGGCCTGAAACAACGCTGCAGTGTCGGCATAACGATTCGATTGAGCTTGCACAAGGTTAATCAGTGCTTGCTGATAGGCTTGCTCTGCGCTTAAGAGCGCGAGGTAGTTGGCGTAGCCCGCATCAAGCTGTTTCTTCGTCAGGTTAAGGGTGACGCTGGCCGCATCTCTTGCGGCTGCTGCCGCCTTCAAGGTGTCGGCATCCTGTTGCAGCGCGTTCAGCGTGTCAGCGACATTCTGGAACGCGGTAAGAACCGTACTACGATATTGTTCGTCGGCCTCGGTATAAGCGGCTCTCGCGGCGCGCTCCCGATGCATGAGCGTACCGCCGTCAAAGATGGGTTGGGTGACGCCTGCGGTTACATCCCAAAAGCCATTGCTTCCCGAGAACAACCGGCCGAGGACCACCGCCATGCTGCCAGCATCCGCAGTCAGGGCAAAGCTCGGGAGGCGGTTCGCACGCGCAATTCCGATCTGGGCGCAGGCTGAATGCAGGTTCTCTTCGGCCTGCCGCACGTCCGGACGTTGCTCTACGAGTTGCGAAGGCAGGCTTAACGGCAGTTCCTGGGGGAGTTGCAAACTCGACAGCTCAAACTTTTCGGGCAAATCCTGGTTGGGGAATGCGCCCGCCAGCACAGCCAGCAGATCCCGTTGTTGCGCCAACTGCTTCAGTAGCGGAGGCAAGGTGGCAGCGACTTGCGCGAGCTGCGATTCCTGCGCCGCCACGTCGAGTTCGTCGGCATATCCCCTCGCATACTGCTGCCGCAAAATCTCGAGCATTTTGGTGTTGATGTCGATAAGTTCACGGGTCGCATCAATCTGCTCCCGCAGTGAGGCCTCTTGAATGGCTCCGGTGGCGACGTTGGCGCTCAACGTAATATGCGTCGCGGCCAGGGCAAAACGCGCCTGCTGTTCCTGCGCCTCGAACGACTCCACGGTTCTCCGGTTCAGACCGAAAACGTCCGGCACAAACGAGACGCTGACCTCGGGCGTGTAGAGGCTGTAATCCAAGGCGCTGGTGTTGGTTACCGGTGAAAGATCAGCCGATGACTTCGCCCGAGTCGCCGAAAAACCGCCAGTAACGCTGGGATAGTAAGCACCCCTTTGGGCCAGCATGTTTTCTCTTGCAACCAACAATGCCGCCTGGGCCGACTTGATGTTGGGATTCGCTTTGAGCGAGCGCTCAATCAAGTCGTTGAGCGGCTGCGAGTGAAACAAGGTCCACCATTCCCCGGGAATGTCGTGCCCTTCAACCAGGTGTTGCGCCTCCCCGCCGCCCACGTTGCTCGTGCTGCTGGTAGTCGAAATTGGAGCGGGGGTATAACCGCTGACATCGGGAGCAGCGGGTTTCTTGAACCGCGGCCCAACGGCGCAACCTGCCGTGAGGAGCAAAGCAGAGATCGCGATACAGCGGGCGAGGCGCGATGTGCGGGTGCGAATCATTCGAGTGAGTTCCTTAAGGCCTGCGGTTCATACGGGTTCCGTTGAGCGCTCCGGCATTGCTGCTGGCCGGGTTTGCCGATCCACCAGCGACCGCCGGGTTAGGACCGCGATGGCGCACAGGATTGGGCAATGGGTTGAGCGATGCCACGGTGGACCGGGCGACACTCATCGGCCGGGCAGTCAGGGCGCTGTTGACTTTTTCGTTCCTGATGAATCCGCCTTTTGCCGCACCACCGGATTTGTCTGAACCCGGCGGATGAAGATTCATGGTATTTCCAGACAGGGAAGTTTTCCGGCCAATCGGAAGTTGCTTAGGGCGATTTGCCGCGGTTAGGCCTGCACGGCTGCGGGGGAGATTCTTGCTCGAAGTCTGGTGGTGCTCTGGTGGTTCGGCAGCAGAGATGCTCCCGTTCTTAGGCTTCCCGCTGTCCGCCGGAGCGACGCGCCCGGGGTCCTGCGAAACATCGTCATGCGGACGATCGCTGGCCGGTTTCGCAGATTTCTCGTGGGCGGAACTCTCGGCCGATGTTTGCTGAGATGGGGCCGCGTAAGTTGTCTCCTGCATCCATACGGCACCACCTATCGTCAGAATTAGGATCAAGAAACGAAAGCATAGGACCTTCATAATAAATCCTCGGATGCTGGGTGCGGGTGATCGTCGCGGCCTATAAATATCATTCTCAGCGCGGGCACGGCGAGAAGCAGCATGACGGGGCCGAGCAGCATACCGCCCACGATCACAGTGGCCAGCGGACGCTGCACCTGGCTGCCGATTCCCGTGGAAATTGCTGCGGGAAGCAGGCCAATGCAGGCTGAAAGCGACGTCATCAACAACGGGCGCATGCGGGTTGAGGCGGCGTGGTACATCGCATCCTGCGGCGCCAGACCCTGAGATCTTTCATGGTTGTAAAAAGTGATCATCAGGATGCCATCCATGACGGAAACGCCGAACAGCGAGATGAAGCCGATGGCAGCCGAGATGCTGAAATTTTGACCTGAGAGATAGAGCGCGAGTATGCCGCCAACCACCGCGTCGGGAATGCCCGCGAGCGCCAGAAGGCAGTCGCGAAAATTATTGAATAAGGTGTAGAGCAACCCGATAATCAGCACGAGACTGATCGGCACAATGATTTCCAGGCGTTTCTTGGCTTCCTGCAGGTCGCCGAACTCGCCGGCCCAAATCAGCCGGTATCCCGAAGGAAGTTGCACATTCTTGGCGATTTGCTGCTGGGCGTCCTCGACCGTGCTGCCCAGGTCGCGGCCACGGACGCTGAACTTGACCGGGATGAAGCGCTGTACGCTTTCGTGATAGATCCAGGCCGCTCCTGTATCTAATGTGATCGTCGCCAACTCACTCAACGGTATATAGGCGTTGGCGCCGCTGCTGCTTGTATAGGCGACTTTGATGCTGCGAATTTTGTCGATGCTTTCGCGGTATCGAGGCGTATAGCGTACGACGAGATCGAACTGCCGGTCGCCTTCCAAGACTTCGGTCGCTACCGCTCCGCCCATCGCTGCCTGGATGACGGTGTTCACGTCACCGGAGTTGAGACCATAGCGCGCAGCCTGAGCACGATCCACTTTGATATTCAGGTTGGGCTGCCCCAGCACGGGGAAGATGCCGAGGTCGGCGATGCCTCGAACCTGGTTCATCTGGTCGCGGACTTGCTCGGCCAGTTTGGTCAAAACTTCGAGATTGGGACCGATGATCTTGACCGAATTGACCCCTTTGACACCTGAGATCCCTTCTTCGATGTTGTCCTCAATGTATTGGGAGAAATTGAAGACCACTCCGGGCAACTCGTTGTTAAACTCCTCCTGTACCTGCTCGGTTAACTTGTCCTTGGTCAGGCCCCGCGGCCATTCGTCAAAGGACTTCAGCGGCGCGAATAATTCGACATTCGAGAAGGGCGAAGCATCGCTGCCGTCGTCTGGCCGGCCATGCTGAGAAACCACGGTAAGGACTTCGGGGTGTCGCAGGAGAATCTCGCGCATTTTTCTCGAGGCCGCCTCGCCATCTTCGAGCGAGAGCGTGGTCGGCATGGAAGCGCGAATCCAAAAGTTGCCTTCCTCCAAATGCGGAAGAAACTCGCTGCCCAGCCGTGGCGCGATCAGGAAGAAGGTTCCAAGAGAAAGGGCGAGTTCGATTCCTACCACGAGAACGCGGTGATTGAGCGCAAAACGCAGCGCCGGATCGTAGGCGCGGTGCAAAAAGCGTACGACCAGCGTTTCGGCTTCTTTTACGCGCTCCGGCAGCAGGAGGGAAGCGATGACGGGGGTGACGGTGAACGTGGCAATTAAAGCCCCCGCCAACGCGTAACCATAGGTGCGCGCCATGGGGCCGAAGATTTGACCCTCGACTCCCTGCATGGTGAACAGCGGCACAAAACCGGCCACGGTGATGAGCGCCGAGAATAGAACCGCCTTGTCCACCTGGACTGCGCTGATCAGAATCAGCCGCAAACGATCTGTCCAGGTGCTGGGGGTGGCTTCCACTCCTGAGCCTCTGGTCGGGTCAGGCCCCCAATGGCCTTCCGCCAGCCGTTGCAGCAGACCCTGTCTTTCTTCCTGGTTTCTTTGAAAATTCCGGAAGATATTTTCGACCAGGATCACGGCCGAGTCCACGATGATGCCGAAATCCACCGCGCCCACCGACAGCAGGTTTGCGCTCTCCCCCAGAATCACCAGCAGGATGGTGGCAAAGAACAGCGCGAACGGGATGTTCAATCCCACAATCACCGCGCTGCGCAGATTACCGAGGAATATCCATTGGATCAAGAAGACCAGCACGCATCCGAATATCAGGTTGTGCAAAACTGTATGCGTGGTGATGGCGATCAGCGATGAGCGGTCATAATAAGGAACAACCTTGACTCCCGGCGGCAGACTCCCGTCGTGATTCAAGGTTTTGATTTCCGCCTCGACCTTGGGAATCATGTCGCCGGTCTGTTCCGTTCGTCTCATCACCACGATCGATCCAACCACATCATCCTGATGGTCGCGGCCCAGAATGCCGAGCCTTGGCCTGTAGCCGACCGAAACGTTCCCCACATCTTTCACCAAGACGGGAACGCCGTTCTGTTGGGTCAGAACGACACTCTCGATGTCGTTGACCTTGTAACCTTCCCGCAAATCATCATTGCCGCCGTCGTCGATCAGACCGACACCCCGGATATTGATGGATTGCTGGCCAATGCGGATTTCGCGTCCGCCCACGTTGATGTTCGCGTTCCCCAGTGCGTTCAGGATTTGGGGCACGGTGATGCTGTAGGCTTCGAGCTTATGAGGGTCCACCTCGACTTGGAATTCTTTGGTGGGGCCGCCCCAACTGTTGACGGCGGCGATGCCGGGAATGGTCAACAGCCGGCGCGCCACGATCCAATCCTGAACCGTACGCAGATTCGTAACTCCGAAATGGTTTGGTCCGACAACCTGATAACGATAGATTTCCCCAGTCGAGCTGTTCGCTTGGATGTCCGGAACCAGACCGCCCGGCAGGTTGACGTTCTGCTGCATAGCGACCGACGCCTGGGCGTAGGCGAAGTTATAGTCCACCCCGTATTTGAAGCTGACGCGCACAAACGACAGGCCATAGAACGAAGTAGAGCGGATGACGTCGATGCCGGGCGTGGTGTAGAGACCAATCTCGGTGGGACGCGTGTAGTAGCGTTCCATCTCCTCGGCAGAGAGGCCCGGGGCCTGCGCGGTGATTTCCAAAATGACCGGCGTTGGATTCGGATACGCCTCGATGTTGAGCATCTTGAAAGCAACGAGCCCGGCGCCGGCAAACAGCAGCAAACCCACCGCCACAATCGGGCGGCGGCTCAGGCAAAACGCGATGAGAGATTTGAACACTGTGGCTCGTCTTTTAATGAAAAGAAGGCGGCATTCAACTTAGTCGGTGGGTGGCGCCTCGAGCATGTTGCTGAGAAACACGGCGCCGTCCGCCACCGCCAGTTCTCCGCGCTGCAAACCATCGAGAACTTGAACCCAGTCGTCCGTTCGCAAACCGATCTTGATGATTCTTTGCGTAAAACGGTGGCGATCGGTCGTCACCCAAGCCGTCATCGTGCCATCGGCTTCGCGGACCACACCGTTCGCCGCTATCGCCGTGGCTTCTACCGGGTCGTGGACACGAATGACGAAGTTAGCGAGCATTCCGGAATGGAGCTCGTCGTGAGAATCCACTATCTCGGAACGGATCGTTACTCGATGAGTATTCGGATCCACCGTCTCGTAAATCTTTGAAACCTTGCCTTTAAACACACGGCCGGGATAGGCCATCACCTTGACCTGGACCGGCTGGCCCAGGTGAAAAAATGAGAGCTCACTTTCGCTCACATTCGCCAGCATCCATTTGATCGCCACGTCGGCCACCGAGTAAGGCGCCGGGGGATTTCCCGGCTGCACCAGAAATCCGGGCTGCGCGACCTTGTAGGTGATTTTGCCGGAAATCGGACTCCGCACCACCAAGGCGGGATCGATCTTGCGCGAGACGATCATTTGATCAATTTCGGCATTCGTCTTGCCAAAGACCAGGACAGCATCGCGGGCAGCTTTGAGAGCACCTTCAGCGGTCTGTTGATCCGAGATCGCCTGTTCCTTCTCGCGCTCGGAAACACCGCCGAGACCCTGCACGCGAGCCAACTCCTTGTTAGTGAGATCGAGAGTCGCGGCCGCGCCAATCAGGTTCGACTCGGCCTGGATGAGGTCTGGACTCTTAATGGTGTAGAGGGGCTGATCCTTCTGAACTCTGGCGCCCAGTTCCGCAAAAGTCTGAAGAATGGTTCCCTGATAAGCCGGAAAGACTTGAACTGACAGGTCTTCGTCAAAATCAATGTTGCCGACCGCTTCTTGCTCCACCGGAAACAGGGAGCTGCCCACCGTCTCGATCTTGATCGAATTCAGTTGGCTGCTCGAAAGGTCCAACGTGGCTCCGGAGGCGGACGAGCCTGACTTTGCAGTTGATTCCTGCGGCGCATTCGGTTTTGCGGCCAGACCACGACTGCAGCCGGATTCCAGAATTCCGCCTGCAACAATAACCGCTGCGGCCATCACCAACACAACGGCCGCTCTCTTGCTGATGTGAGCCTGACATTTCATCGTCTTGATTCGACCCTACCTCTCCGGTTCTCCTTGCGGATTCACGGTCCGATCAACCTTTTCGGGTTCGTGAACCACCAGTAGCGCGGCGCTTCCGGGAACTATTCTTGCGATTCGATCCCGTTGGCATACCTGCAATGCACTCCGCGAATCCCGCGCAGAACAAAGCGATGTACCAGAGCCCTGCCAAGAGCGCTGCTGCGACGGTACAGGTTCAGTGGATCGTGATTCACTGGCCGCTCCCATACCCTCCCCGGTCTAAGCGCTGCCTCATCCCGCTGTTACCGCAACAGAATCGACACCCGGAAAGTTCGCGCGTTTTTTTGACGAACCGCGAGCGTTTATGCGACAACCGTCGAGCGTCGGCTGAAACAACCCTGCTTGAGCCCCTCCGAGCTCAAGGGACTTATGCTGATTGCTACCTCACCTATTCTGATGACTGGTTGCGGGAAGGAGAACTCTATCTCTTGGGCTGGAGCTCCATCTTTCGGACCGGGGTACCCTATCTTTTGGCTAGCTCCAGAGAACGCAGTTGGAGCACAGGGAGTTTTCTAATTCTTCTGGGGTCTTTAGGAGTGCCCGATTTTCCGGAATTAGGTGGGTCAGAATTTCCGGAACTCACAACGCCTGCGAACAACAGTTGTTTTGAAAGAGCAGCTGCTTCCCATGAGCAGAGAGAATCTGTGGGTCGCGGCAAAGATATTCGTGGGCTTGCCCTTCGTGTTCAGCCGGCCCAACAGCGGCGCATCGCCCGAAGAGTCTCTAGGCAAACCTATTTACACGATGAACAGAACAGGTCGGCCTGGCCGAGGCCGCCCTTTTGTTCGTTGTTGCCGTCGGACTGGGATAACACTTCTCCCCTGCGGACTTCTGACCATCGTCGCTGAGAGTCCGTCTCGGGGCACAGCTTGCGCATAGCCCGTAATCCACCAAAATCGCTCGGATGCTTTCAGGGAACAACAGCTGATTCTCCCTAGCGGGATCGCTGCTGGAATGCTTCGAGTGCGGCGTTCAGCCGCTCCAGTCCACCGCGCACAGTCTCTGTAGCTCCGCCAAAACCAATTCGGAAGTGTTGTGGTTGCTCGAAAAATTCTCCTGGCACTACACTGGTCTCAAACTGCTCCCGCAGAATCTCCACAAATTCTTCGGTACGTCCCAATTTTAGCCGCGGAAACACTGTAGTGCCAAAGCGGCTTGGCTCACAATCGAGGTCCGGATGGCTAGCCAGGAATTCGTTAACCAGCACGCGATTCATTTCCAGCAGCGCGCGGGCGCGATTGCGCACGCGATCGAGATTGTCGAGGACAGTCACTGCGAGGAGTTCGGCGGGATGCACTGGGCTTCCGTAGGTGAAATCAACCACCTGCCACATGCGCTGCACCAGGTCCGGCTGAGCCAGAATCCATCCACAGCGAATGCCGCTCAGCCCATACGCCTTGGTCAGGCTGCTGGTCACAACGAAATTCGCTCCCAGATGAAACGCAGAACGCCAGGGCTGGTCGAACAGGCTCTCAAGGTATACCTCGTCCACCAGGACGCGCGCTCCAACCCTGGCCGCCATCGCGCCCGCCTGCCGCATAGTGCCCTCATCGGTAAAGGCGCTGCTTGGGTTGTGAAGGTTGCAGAGAATCACCAGACGCGTTTGGGGCGTGAGTTTACGCTCGAGTTCTCCCAGTCCTAGCTTGAATCCCTTTTCCGCGAGACGTTCGAAGCGGCATACCTTGGCCCCAATGTGATCGAGAATCGTCAGCAGCGGGTCGTACGTCGGCCGCTCAATCAGTACCTCGTCTCCTCGGCGGACGAGTGCCGTGAGTGCCACGAAGTTGGCCATGGATGTACCGAGGGTGTAGACGACGCTTTCCTGAGGTATGCCCGCCTTTGCGGCCAACCGGTCCATCAGCGGTGGATAACCGTAGGGTCCTGTCCCGCCAATCTCGAAGTCCTCGGTGTGGACCGGCAATTCAGCCAGAGGATAGTCAAAGACCCCACTGGACGCCAGGTTGAAGCGCGCACTGGAGTGCAGCTTGGCCCACGCCAGATAGCGCGAAACTGCATCCGGCCGCAAATCATTCATCTCTTGCTCCACTCCTGCAGAAAATGATTTTAAAAGAGTGATCGCAGAAAAATCCGATTACGAATCCGCAGATCGCGACTGTGCCCGCAGGCTCCAAAAAAAGTACACGGGAATGCCCGCCAGCAGTAGAACGAAACCGATGAGGCTGTTCCGAGGATAGCGGTAGATCGTATTCGCGACGACCCACCAGCATATCGCGACAAACATCACGGTGCTCACCGGGTGCCCCGGCATACGATAACCGCGACTCGCATTCATCTCGCCGCGCGCGGCCCGCCGACGGAACACGAAGATCGTTGTAGCAGTCAGCCCGAAAAATAGAAAATCCATCGCAATCACGTAATTCAAAATTTGCTCATAGCGGCCTGAGAGCGCGATTACAATCGTCCACACGCTTTGCAGGACAATAGCCACTACGGGTACGCGTGTGCGCGGACTCAGCCACGCGATGGCGCGGAAGAACAGGCCGTCATCGGCCATGGCGAAGTACACGCGAGGTCCAGTCAAGATCGACTGGCTTAGAAACCCTAGAGTCGAGATGGCGATCGCCGCCGCAATGAACGTCGCACCCCGCTGGCCCAATGCCATCCGCATCACGGCGGTGGCTGGGGTGGTAGTCGCAGCCAGCGCCAGCGGTCCGAGCG
>Ga0302324_100018858_pt1 | contig 13578 bp, 10 predicted proteins | sample Palsa_T0_1_FD_201949 | JGI IMG/M metagenome (GOLD analysis project Ga0302324, IMG submission 201949) | Peat permafrost microbial communities from Stordalen Mire near Abisko, Sweden - Palsa_T0_1 | ecosystem: Environmental > Terrestrial > Soil > Palsa > Peat permafrost | place: Sweden: Abisko...
TGTGCCTGCATGGCGATGGCGGCGCGATGTACACGCTGCAATCGCTCTGGACGCAGGCGCGCGAAAAACTCGACGTGACGACCGTGATCTTCGCCAATCATTCCTATGCGATATTGAATATCGAGCTCGCGCGGGTGGGCGCGGAAAATCCCGGGCCGCGCGCGCTTTCCATGCTCGATCTGCACAATCCCGAGCTTGACTGGGTGAGCCTTGCCCGCGGCATGGGCGTCGACGCGACGCGTGCGACTACGGCCGAAGACTTTGCCGATCAATTCGCCAGCGCGATGAAAACCCGCGGTCCGCGATTGATCGAGGCGGTTATCTAAGGGCGGTGGCCCAAGAAAGGTTCACCACGGCGGCACGGAGAGCACGGAGAAGTAAGGAGTCGCGCGCGCATGCGCGCAATAAATCTTCTCCGTGTTCTCCCTTTTTCTCCGTGCCTCCGTGGTGCATCTTTCTACTTACTTCGAAATCTGCTCCAGCGCGCGGCGGCTGGTGGGTGGGCCGAAGATGCCGATCGACAGCATCACCACCAGCATGCAGGCCGCGATGAGCGAGAACACGCCCGTGACGCCGAAGCGATCGAGAAAAAACGCGATGACAAACGCGCCGAACACGGCGGACAACCGGCTCCAGGAATAGACGAAGCCGACCGCCAGCGCGCGGATTCGGGTGGGATAGAGCTCCGCCTGATAGGCGTGGAACGAGAACGACATCACATTGTTGGCGAGCGTGAGCGCCGCGCCGAACGCAATCAGCGGAATGGCCGTGCGCATCTGCGCGAAGGCGAGCCCGAACACGCCGACAAGAAACGCGCCGCCGACGATCAGCCATTTGCGCTCGAACCGGTCCGTGAACGGCAAAGCGAGCAAGGGTCCGAACGGCGCGGCAATGGCGATGGCGAAGGTGTAGCCGAGGCTCGTGGTGACCGCGATGCCCTGATGGATCAGGAAGGTTGGCACCCAATTGTTGAAGCCGTAGAAGCCCACGGTCTGCACCAGATTGAACACAATCAGCATCAGGGTGCGTCTGAGGAAGGGCTTGCTCCAGATTTCCCAGAAGCTGCCTTTGGGTTCTTCTGCTTCGGGCGGCGCGTTCGCAACAGGTTTCGCGATCGTCCCCGCTTCTGCCTCGAAGCGGGCGAGGATCGCTTCGGCTTCGAGCATATGCCCATGTTGGGCAAGCCAGCGCGGACTTTCCGGAACGCGCAACCTCACCCACCAGACGACGGCCGCACCCGCCGAACCGATCAGCACCACCCAGCGCCAACCGTCGAAACCGAACGGCGCGTGAGGCACGAGCGCCCAGGCAAGAAACGCCACAATCGGAATCGCGGTGAACTGCAGCACCTGGTTGACGGCAAAAGCGCGCCCGCGAATGGCGCTGGGCACGAGCTCCGCGATGTAGCTGTCGATGGTCACCAGCTCCACGCCGATGCCGATGCCGGCAATGAAGCGCCACAGATCGAGGCCGAAAGAGTCGCGCTGGAATGCCATGATCGCGGATGCCGCGATGTACCACAGCAGCGAGAAAGTGAAGATCGTGCGCCGGCCGAAGCGGTCCGAGACGAAGCCGAACAGCGCAGTGCCAAGGAACAGCCCCGCAAACAGCGCTGCGACGAAACCCGCGATGCCGCTGGTGCCGAACAGTCCGGGAGTCGAGGGCGTGAGGATATGGCTGCGCACCAGGCCCGGCGCGACATAGCCCGACAGGAACATATCGTAGAACTCGAAGAAGCCTCCCAGCGACAGCAGTGCGACGCGCATCCAGGTCGCGCGCGTGACGGGCAAGGCTTCGAGACGCTGCCCGATGGCGAATGCGTCGGCTGAACTCATGTGCTCACGGTGACGATGCGTTCGCCCGCGCCTTCGGCCGCCAACAGGAGGAGATTGTTCGTCTGCGCGACGATGTGGCACCCGGGCGCGTGAATGCGCGCGCCATGGGGGTAATGCGCAGGCGGAATGTAAATCTCCGTCACGGCCGCGATGGACGGATCGGCGTCGAATACCAGCCGGAAGATTTTCGTGCGCCTGTCGAACGACATCCGCTTCGGCTCGCCCTGGATGCGGCGCGCATAGGGGCGCGAGAATCCTTCGATGGCGCGTCCGCCGGAATTGGCATCGTTGTCGCCCGTGTCCTGGTCGCGCGAGAAGATCGACAAATCTTCCTGGTTCCAGTTGTCGCCCGCGATCGCGTCGTTGCGGTTGGATGCCGTGTAATTCCACTGCGTCGACGAAAGAAACAGGCGGTCCATGGCGTCGTACATCAGGCTTTGGGCGAGCACATGCTTGGCCCAGGGCGCAGGCGAACGGTCGCCGGTCGCCCAAGCGGCATAAGCCGCACCCTCGTCGAGATCGAATGGAATGCCGAATTCGCCGATCAACGTCGGCGCGCCATCGGGCCCCAGCGTGTCGGCGGCTTTGGCGATGTTCGCAAGCTGGCTTGTGAAGCGATCCGTGACGGCCTTTTCCGCGACGCGCGCATCCGGCGCATCGCGCAATTCGCGAGGATTGAATCGCTTGCCGCCCAAAGTCGCGAGATCGTACCAATGGCTCGCATTGACGGTGCGCGTCGGCATGCCGGGCGGAAAGCCGTGACCGGCGAACACGCGATTCGGCTCGACCTCGGCAAAGATCAGCCAGTTCGCGCGCACGTCGCGCACGGTGTCGGCCACGTGTGCGAAGAAGGGGCGCATATAATCGCGTTCGAGCTGGAGCTCTCGGTCGCCTCGATGCGTGAAGAAGGTCTCGTCGGGCGGGTTTCGGCGTGTGGCATCGTAGGCGCCGGCCTGTTCGAACGGGCACTCCACTCCGTCGCGCCAGATCGAAACGCCGTTCGGATTGAGCGTCACCTCTTTCGTCTGGCGCATGCTGCGCATTTCGGAATCCCAGACGAGAAACGGAACCGTGCGGGAGACGCCCCGCGCAATCAGAATCCCGTCGAGCGGACTCATCGCAAGGCCCGGTCGCGGCCGCTCGGGATTTTCGGGCGTGGGCGCCACATGGCGGTAAGCGAGCTTCTGGCCAATATAGCCCGAGCCCGGTTCGTTCAACGTGTCGAAGCCCAGCACATGTTTCTGGTCCTTGACACGCTCGGCCACCGCGCGCATCGCATCCGCATAATGTCCTTGCAGATAATCCTGCACATTGACGCCTTCGATCGTGAGCCCCGGCGCCATATCGCGACCCGCGAAGAACAAGGTCCACATGATGGCGGTGGCCGGCAGATGCGAATTCGAGAACCAGGTCATCTGCGGATAGCGGTCTTCCTGCCGCCCGCCGCGTGCATAATCGTATTTGTATTGCATCACATGCGTGGCGTCGGCCGCGTGAAATTTCGTGAAGTCGAGACCGACCGCTTCGAACGTCCAGCCCGGTGCGCCGTCGCCGCCCGACATGCGGCTCCAGACGTCCTGGTGGAAATCGATGAAGACATTGAGGCCGAATTCGCCCGCGAGGCGCGAGATTTCTGCGAAATAATCGAGATAGGCCTCGTCGAGAATGCCGGGTCCTTTATGCTCCACCGCTTCCCAGGTCGTCAGCAGGCGCAGGCAATTGAAGCCCCAATGCTTCAACCGCCCGAAATGTTCGCGCGCCTCTGCGAGCGGAAAGGGCCGCCCGATGAACGAGACTTCACGGTGATCGTGGAAATCGGATGGATGATTCGTGCCGCCGTCGGGATAAGGCACTTTGCAATCGCCGCCCAGATTGACCCCGCGCAGGATGACGCGGCGGCCTTGTGCGTCGACGAACCAGCGTCCCTTGATGTCGAGTGCTTCCAAGATTTCCCCCGATCCACTGCCGAAGATCGCGTTTCCCTTATTCTTATCTTGTCATGGCCCGCGACTGCGGGCCACCCAGGTGACGCGCTCAATTTCCCGAAAAACAGACGCAACGGCGTTTTGCGATCACGGCCCCCTCTGCTTCGCTGTCGCTCAGCACCTCCCCCGTAAACGGGGGAGGAAAAATGAGTAGCATCGATGGCTTTCTTCCCCCGTTTACGGGGGAAGTGGCGCGCATGAAGTGCGCGACGAAGGGGGCGCCGATGAACAGATGCGTCCCTTTCACACCACCTGGAAACCGCGCCAGAACGGATCTTCTTCGTCGATCCAGATCTGGTTATAGCCGGTTGCGATGGCGCTGCCTTCGATGGAAGGGATGATGGCGGGAAGATTGCCCAACGTGGTCGTCTCTTCCACGCGACCGGTGAAGCGGCTGCCGATATAGCTTTCATGCACGAAGCGGTCGCCGGGCTTGAGCTTGCCCTTGTGGGCCAGATGGGCGAGCCGCGCGGAAGTGCCCGTGCCGCAGGGGCTGCGGTCGATGGCGCGCTCGCCGTAGAACACGGCGTTGCGCCCGTCCGCGCCTTCGCCTTTCGGCTTGTCCGCCCATAAAACATGACTGACTTCGCGAATGGTGGGATCGAGCGGATGCACGGGCTCGATCTTCTCGCGCATCAGCCGGCGCACCACGGGGCTCAATTCGAGAATGCGCGCGGCGCCCAGCGCATCGAGGCCTTTGTATGCGCCTTGCGGTTCAATGATCGCATAATAATTGCCGCCATAGGCGACATCGACTTTAAGCTTGCCAAAATTCGGCACATCGATCTCGACGCCTTCCGCCGCGACATAGCTCGGCACATTGCGGATGCGCACGGACGTGACGCGATTGCCGGTTTGCGTGTAAGCAATATCGATGATGCCGGCCGGCACTTCGACGCGCAACTTTCCGGGCGTGCGCGGCGTGATGAGCCCGTTCTCGATCCCGAACGTGACCATGCCGATCGTGCCGTGGCCGCACATGGGCAGGCAGCCGCTGGTTTCGATGAAAAGAATCCCGCAATCGCAATCGGGCTGCGTGGCCGGATAGAGGAACCCGCCCGACATCATGTCGTGCCCTCGCGGCTCGAACATCAGCCCGGTCCGGATCCAATCGAACCGCGCGAGAAAATCCTGCCGCCGCGCACTCATGCTGGAGCCGTTCAGCACCGGCGCCCCGCCAGCCACCAACCGGACCGGGTTTCCGGCCGTGTGTCCATCGATGCAGAAGAAGGTGTGGCGCATGGGGTTCAGATTAGAAGTTTCTCCGGTTTGGACAAGCCGTTGCAGCGGCAGATTCTTTTTGCGCGGCGTGCGCTTCTTGTTCGCGCAAAGATTCGGTATTTGTTCAAACTATTTTCGCCTCGCGCCGAAAATCGGCTTGCGGAATTTGATCAAACGACATACAGATTTCGTCACTCCACAAATTTGCGTTTGGCGCGGCGGCTCGTCCGCAGGAATTCCCTGATATTCCCTGTTGTGAGGGAATTTTGCGATTTGTTTCATTCCTGTTTCTCGCCGGTAGAGCGGCAAAAAACGCATCACTGATCGCAACGCGCAGAAATTCCCTGCAGATTCCCTCCTAGCAGGGAATTTTGGGCCAAGGGCGGGTGCATGACTCACTCCATATCCGGATAAGGCCCTTTGCCGCCGTTCGCGATGAACTTGTCGATCTGCTTTTCCAATACTGGCAGCGGCACGGAGCCCATCGCCAGCACGGTGTCGTGGAAGGCCTTGAGGTTGAATTTCGCGCCCAGCGCCTGTTCGGCTTTGTGACGCGCTTTCCAGATCGCCATTTCGCCCAGGTAATAGGAAAGCGCCTGCCCCGGCCAGGTGATGTAGCGGTCGACTTCCGTATCGATCTCGTGATCGGCGAGCGCGGTGTTGTCGTGGAGATAGGCCACCGCCTGTTCGCGTGTCCAGCCCAGATGATGGATGCCGGTGTCGACCACGAGCCGGCAGGCGCGCCACATCTGATAGGAGAGCATGCCGAATTTGTCGTAGGGCGTTTCGTACATGCCCATCTCGACGCCGAGCCGCTCGGTATAAAGCGCCCAGCCTTCGCCATAAGCGGAGATATAAACCTTCTGGCGGAAATCCGGCAGGTCCTTGCGTTCCATCGCGATCGGCATCTGGAACGCATGTCCCGGCGCGGATTCGTGCAAGGTCAACGCCGTCAACTGATAGAGCGGGCGCGACGGCAGATCGTAGGTGTTGACGAGATAGACGCCCGGTCCGCCGCGGCCCGAGGTGTAGAACGGCGCAATCGAGGCCGGCACCGGGATGATGCCGAAACGCATGCGCGGCAGATAGCCGAAATATTGCGACGCTTTGCCGTCGAATTTCTTGGCGATCCAGGCCGCCCGCATCAGAAGCTCGTCGGGAGTCTTCGCATAGAATTTCGGATCGCTGCGCAGATAGGCGAGGAAGGCCGGGAAATCGCCCTTGAAGTCCGTCTGCTTCATCGTGTCGAGCATTTCGGCGTGGATGTGCGCCACTTCGTCGAGGCCCAGCTGGTGGATCGCATCGGGATCCATGTCGAGCGTGGTGTATTCGAGAATTTGTGCGCGATAATAGGCCTTGCCGTCGGGGAAAGATTCCGCGCCCAGGCTCGTCACCGCGCCCGGCACATAGTCCTCGCGAAAGAATTTCAGAAGCTTCGCATAAGACGGATCGACGGCATCGTGGATCGCCTTGACGGCCGCGGCCCGCAGGCTCGCCTGGTCGGCGGCCGGAATCGTGTTCGGCATGTCCTTGAACGGTGCGTAGAACGGGCTCGCTTCGCCCTGCGCGTCCGCCACGGTCGAGATCGACACATCGCGGCCCTTGAGCGTCACCTGCGGCGGCGTGAAGCCGCGTTTGAGGCCGGCGCGCATATTGTCGATCTGTTCGCCGAAATAGCGCGGGAAATCAGCGAGCCACGCGACATAGTTCCTGTAATCCTGTTCGGTGCGGAAGGGCTTGTCGTGGCTTGAGCTCAGATCGGACCAGAACGACGAATCCGAATTGACCGGTTTTTCATATTCACGGAAATGCTGGTCGTTGATCAGCGTCTGGATCTGCGGCTTGTAGACCTCGTAGTCGATCTGGTTTTCGGCCGACAACTGCGATTCCGGAATCGCGTCCAGCTCCTTCATCACCGCTGTCCAATATGCGAGGCGCATCGCCTGCGTCGCCGCATCGATTTTGGGCAGGTGATCAACGAGCGGCTTTCGGCTGTCTTCGTCGTCTTCGCCCGCGAACTGTTCCTCGCGCCAGGTCCATTCGCGCGTATAGAGCGCCTTGAAGCGCGCATCGGCGCTCTTCTCGGCCGCCTGAACCGGAACGACGGCTGACAGAATCACCGCGGCAATGCCGAAACCCGCAAGCATCATATGCATGTCGTCAGACCCCCTGGAGTATGGAACGTCCCGCTCTCGGCCCATGATGTCAGGGCTGGCGCGAAGGGCAAGTTGGTATAGGTTGCGGGCTGCTTTGGGGAGGGCTTGCATGAGTTTCGCCACACGCCGGAAGTCCATCGACGCCATTGCGGGCCGCGAAGGTCAGGACCGGCTCACGCCGACCCTTAGCTGGCCGCATCTGGTGGCGATGGGCGTGGGCGCCATTGTGGGCACCGGTATTTATACGCTGACGGGCATCGGCGCCGGACTGGCCGGACCGGGCGAGATGCTGTCGTTCCTGCTGTGCGGAATTATCTGTGCCTGCGCGGCGTTCTGCTATGCGGAAATGTCGACCATGATGCCGGCGGCCGGCAGCGCCTACACCTATACCTATGCCGTGCTGGGCGAACTGCTGGCCTGGATCGTGGGTTGGAGCCTGATCCTCGAATACACGATTGCGGCAAGCGCGGTGGCGGTCGGCTGGTCGGCGCATGTCGCGGAGTTCATCAACTGGGCAGGCTGGCCGATCCCCGATGCGCTACTGCATGGCGTGACCTCCGGCGGATTGATCGATCTGCCTGCCGTCATCATCGCCGCGGTGATTACCGCGTTGCTCGTGATCGGCACGCGCGAAAGCGCCACCGTGAATCTGTTCCTGGTCGGCATCAAGCTGGCGGCGCTTGTGTTGTTCGTCGTGCTGGCCGCGCGCGCTTTCGATCCCGCTCGATTCCATCCGTTCCTGCCTTACGGTTTCTGGGCACATGTCGATGCGGACGGCACCAAGCGGGGTGTGATGGCGGCCGCTGCGATCATTTTCTTTGCGTTTTACGGCTTCGACACGGTGTCGACAGCCGCGGAGGAAACGAAGAATCCCGGCCGCAACCTCACCATCGGCATTATCGGCTCGATGGTGCTGTGCACGCTGATCTATATGGCGGTGGCGGCATCCGCATTGGGCGCATCGTCCTTTGCGGATTTTTCCAAGACTGGCGCGCCGCTGGTTTATATCCTGCAGGGCTTGAAGCATCCCATGTCGGCGCAGATCGTGGCAGGTGCGGCGATCGTCGCGTTGCCGACCGTGATTCTCGTGCTGATGTACGGCCAAAGCCGCATCTTCTTCGTGATGGCGCGCGACGGGCTTCTGCCGGAAAGACTCTCGCGCGTCAGCCAGACGCGCGGAACACCCGTGCTGATGACGGTGCTGACGGGCATCGTCGTGGCCGTGCTCGCCGCAACCTTGAAGCTCGATCAGATCGTGCTGCTCGCCAATGCAGGCACGTTGTGCGCGTTCATCGCGGTCGCGCTGTGCACATTGGTGCTGAGATTGCGCGAGCCGAACCGCGTCCGCGTGTTTCGCACGCCACTCGTGTGGATTATGGGACCCGTCTGCATCATCGGCTGCCTCTATCTGTTCTTCAATGGGCTGCCGTTATTCACGCAGCTCTGGTTCCTCGAGTGGAACGCCGCGGGCTTGGTAGTCTATTTCCTGTTCGGCATTTGGTGGAGCCGGGTCGGGCGGGGCGAAGTGGCTTAGGCGCGGCCTGCGAACGCGAGCGGAGAATGTTCCTTCACGGCAGGCGCATGCGCAATCGTCTCAAGCGCGCCGGGACGAAGTGCGGCCATGATCACGACATCGACCCAATTGCCGTCGATGAAGGCTGCGTGGGTAAGGCGGCCTTCCTCCTCGAAGCCTGCAGCGCGGTATGAGCCGATCGCTCGCGTGTTGTGCGCGAAGACCGTCAGCTGAACGCGGTGCAGGTTCAAATGCTGCCAGGCATATTTGAGCGCGAGCGCAACGGCCGCTTGACCGTAGCCCTTGCCGCGGTCGGCGTCCGCGCCGATGCGAATGCCCAGTTCGGCCGAACGATGCACGGCGTGGATATTGGTGAGCGCGAGGTAGCCCAGAATGGGCGGATGCGAAACCTTGCGGATGGCGAACATCACGCGCGAGGAATTGCGGCCCACTTCCGCGAGCCAGGTTTGAAATGCCGTCCAGTCGATGGGCCGGAATGCGAGGTCGAGATTGGCCGCATCGACGTCGTTCAGCCACAGGAACAGCGACGCCGCATCCTCCGGCATGAAAGGGCCGATGGCGATTTGCGCGTCATGCAACGACACGGCGGAAAGGGGGGAAAGGGGGGCATTCATGTCCGACGGACTCCTGTTGGGCAGGCCGCCATGTTCCCAATGCGCCGGCTGTTCGCGCCGTTGCCCGCTTTCCCGAAAAGCGGAGACTTACCTTGGCAAATTGAAGTGAACGACCGGTAAACGCCGCGAAAGTTCCGTCACCTCGCCAAAACACGTGTAAAAAATTCGACCGCGAGGCGATGGGATTGTGCCGCCGCTTCCGGGTTGTAGCGCATGGTGAGCGGGCCGCCCTTCCCCCGATTTCCGAAGGGATCGTGCACTTCCATGTCGGCGCCCGGCATGTCGAAGCCGTGATGCGCGCCGGCCATGACGCTGGTGCGAACGCGGCCACGATCTTCGGGCGGCAAACCCGCCACCAGCTTGAGGCCCGCGTCCGGATCGTTGTCATATTGGTCGAGCGCGCCTGTCACGAGAAGGATGGGTGCATCGACCAGATCGCGGAATTCGAATCCCGGCACGTGGTTATAGGTCCAGCAAACGGGATAGACGGGCATCAGTGCGGCGAAACTGCCTTCGCCGAGATATTTTTCATTCTGTGCGCGTGTTGCGGCCAGCATCGTGGCGACGCCGCCGAACGAAAAGCCGATCACGCCGATGCGTTTGGGATCGACGGCGTGATGGGCCGCGAGAAAGGCGCGCGCACCATAGACATCAGGCAGCGTCTCGATGACGGTTTTCGGGCGGCCTTCCGCGCCGCCGCGCAAGCCCCGCGCCGCCCATTGATCGGGCTCCAACGTGACGAAGCCTGCTTCATTCAGAACGTCGGCATAGCCGCCTTCTCGCAAGGATGGCCCTGCCGAGCCGTGCAGAATCAGGATCGCGGGCTGTTTGTGCGATACAGCCTGCGGCAGGCGCAGGCGCGCGCCGATCACCAGCGGTTCGTCGTGCAGTGACGGAAAACTGACATAGTGGAGACTGGGGCCCATCCCGCATTTCCTCATGCATCCGGTATCATGATCGATGATGGCCGGGCTTGCCGCAAGAAGGCACGCCATCAGATGGCGAGAAACGTTGTAGCTCTGCTATTTGCACGGGCGCGATTGAGTACCGTGTCGAAGGCAATCCCGACCCGAAGCACGCCTCTACAAGCTATGTGGTGCACCAAAATTTGAATATCCGCATGGGCAAGCGCCGGATGACGCGGCTCACGAATGCCTTTTCGAAAATGGTCGTGAACCACGCACATATGATGGCGATCTGCTTCATGCACTGTAACTTCGTCCGCCTTCACAAGACCTTGAAAATCGCGCCTGCCATGGCCGCGAACGTGACTCTCAAACTCCGGGAAATGTCTGATATGGTGAAGAGGATTGGGAGAGCGGTTCTTCCTTCCGGTAACGCTCGGACGCAAAATGGCGGAATTGACAACAGCACTGAATATCCTTTCCACCTTCGCCTTAATCGCGGCGTTAGCCTTCACCGGTTTGCAGGTACGCACCGCCAACCGCGTTCGCGCGGAACAGGCAGCCTTATCCATCGTTCACGCCATCCAGACCGATGAATGGGCGCGTAATCTGAATATTCTGACCCGGATTCCTCCCGGCGTGACAGCTGCGCAGATCGACACGCTTGGCCCAGAAATCAAGGAAGCGGTCGAACAATACGGCATGCGTCTCGAAACCATTGGCTACATGGTGTTTCGCGGTTTTGTCAGCCTCGAAACCATGGAGCAACTGCTCGGAGGCATTACGGTCATCGTGTGGCTGCGAATCAAACCCTGGGTCGAACAGGACCGCGTTCTGACATCGAGTCCCAGGCAGTACGAATGGTTCCAGTGGCTGGCGGAACGCTTCGAGGATCGGCAAACGCGGGAACGCCTGCCCGCCTTCGTTAGACATGCTCACTGGAAGCAGTCCGATGCTCGACCGGCAACATGAGCCATCGAGAGAGGTTCAACCGTACCACTGCCAAGAAGTCTGTTGTCTCGACGCCGCGCGGAGCTAGACTTGTCGCGCATGCCTTCGGGAGGCCATCATCTCCGCCGTCCACACCAGAGAGAAAATGAAGGTCGCGCCGGCCGGGGGATCGGCGGGCGCGTTCGTGACCGGGCTCGATCTGTCGAAACCGTTGCGCGCCGAAGACGTGGCGAAGCTGCGCCGCGCGTTGCTCGATCATCTGGTCGTGGCGCTGCCCGATCAGAACATGTCGCTCGACGACCTCGAACGATTGACCGACGCGCTCGGTGGGCGCGACGCGACGCCGTTCGTGAAAGCACTGCCGGATCGGCCCTATGTCATCCGCATTCTCAAGGAGCCCGGGGACAAGCTCAATTTCGCCAATGCCTGGCACACCGATCTCTCCTATCTGCCGGAGCCGCCGAGCTTCACATTGCTCCATTGTCTCGATGCGCCGCCCGTCGGCGGCGACACGATCTGGGCGAACCAGTATCTGGCGTTCGATACATTGTCCGCGGGGTTGCAGGAGACATTGCTGGGATTGCGTGCCGTGCATTCCGCCGGGCCGGCCTATGGCACGGGCGGCTATCTCGACGGCGTTAAACATTTGATGTCGACGCCGATCGAACCTTCAAAGGATGCCTACCGCGAGCAGGTTCATCCGGCGGTAATCGCGCATCCCGAGACCGGACGCTCCGCGCTTTATCTCAATCCGGTCTACACCGCGCGGATTGCCGGCTGGACCAACCAGGAATCGCAAGCGCTATTGCAGCATATCTATCGCCACGCCGTGAATGAGAACTTCACCTGGCGGTTGCGCTGGGCCAAAGGCACACTCGCGATCTGGGACAATCGCTCGACGCAGCACTTTGCGCTGAACGACTATCACGGACATCGCCGCGAGATGGTGCGGACGAGCGTCAAGGGCGGCAAACCCGAACGCGCAGTCCGCATCGGCGAAGCGCGGCCGCATTGAGCCACAGGAAGAATCTCAGGCTTCAGCGCGACCGGAACCGAGGTCTCCGATTCAAAATTTCGACGGACTGCTTGGAAAATCGGCAACCCGGATTATGACCGAACTGTACATGTTTACACCGGCTTGGGTGTGATCGGTTGCCATTGTTGCCCGTATTTGAGTTGTGCTATTCCCGGAAGAGGTGCGCGCTTTTGGACGATTCTGGCGTAATCGCCGGCGAATTCTTGACCCACTGTTGTCAACGCGCCACACTTGGCTGGGAGACCGGCGAACATATGTTTATGGTCGGCGCCATAATCGTGTTTGATTCGTTGTGCGACAGGGATTGTTGGGAATGATTATGCTCCACCGCGCTCGTATCCTTGGTGCTTTCGTGATTGCGCTCGCTGCCAGCGGCTGCGCGAGTACGCCCAGCCCCGATTCCGTAGATCAGAACGATCCCTACGAATCCTTCAACCGCCAGGTATTTTCGATGAACCTGTCGCTCGACAACAATGTCGCGCTTCCGGTGGCGAAATTCTATGTCCATGCGGTGCCCGAGCCGGCGCGCGACGGCGTACATAATTTCCTGTCCAATCTGGACGAGCCGGAGACCTTCGCGAACGATATTCTTCAGGGCGAGGTGACGCGCGCCTGCACGACGCTCGGCCGGTTCACGATCAACTCGACGCTCGGCGTCGGCGGCCTGGTCGACGCTGCCACGAAGTTCGGTATCGAGGGTCACTCGAGCGATTTCGGAGAGACGCTGGCCGTTTACGGCGCCGACGAGGGCCCCTATCTCGTGCTGCCGGTTCTGGGACCCAGCAATCCGCGCGACGCCGCCGGCGATCTGGTCGATATCGGACTTGATCCCACGACGTATATCACCTTCCGCAGCAGCATCTATTGGATGATCGGACGGGGCGTACTCAGCGTCGTCGACGTCCGCGCCCGCAATATCGGCACCATCGAGGAAATCGAACGCAGCTCGGTCGATCTCTACGCGACGGAACGCAGCCTCTATCGGCAGCACCGGAACGCGCAGATTCACGGCGGCAAGCCGGACCTGCAAAATCTGCCGAATATGTGACATTCGGCGTCCGCATGAATCTACTTTTTGTCGAGCGGGTAGTCAGAACATGCGCCCGCCACGCGGTGCGCGTCGTGCTTGTCGCGCTCGTGCTCGGTGGTGCCTGCGGATATTACACCGTCAAGCATTTCAAGATGAACACCGACACGGAATCGCTGATTTCGTCGGATACGGCCTGGAGAAAGCGCGAAATTGCACACAACCAGGCGTTTCCGCAGCAGACCAATCTGATTGCCATCGTGATCGACGGGGTGACGCCGGAGCGGGCGGAAGAAGCGGCGTCTTCTCTTACG
>Ga0302324_100018862_pt1 | contig 13577 bp, 12 predicted proteins | sample Palsa_T0_1_FD_201949 | JGI IMG/M metagenome (GOLD analysis project Ga0302324, IMG submission 201949) | Peat permafrost microbial communities from Stordalen Mire near Abisko, Sweden - Palsa_T0_1 | ecosystem: Environmental > Terrestrial > Soil > Palsa > Peat permafrost | place: Sweden: Abisko...
GTGCGACAGCCTCTTCCTCAGGCTGATTTGGAGCGAATTGTAGTTGCTCCACCCGCCCATCGCCTGTAAAGTAATACTCGTGTATTGGGGGTAGGGACGATAGGGCTGAACGTTTACGCTGATTCCGCCGGCGGCGATGATTTGTTGAATGCCGGCTGCGGGAACCTGGTCCAGGTCGGAGGGATCGGGAAGGTGGACGCCACGGGCCCCCACATATCCGACCTCCAGCATCATGTTATTGCTGAATTGATGCTGCACGCTGAAGTGCCACTGCTGGATGTACGCCATAGGAATGTGATAGGGCCAATATGTTACGCCGCTCCCGTTGTAGAAGGCAGCGCTGGGGGGAAAAGCTGGAATCGCCGGGGGGGAGTGTCCCCCATCGAGGGTCATAAAGGGGACTAAAGGATTTCCGTGAAGACCGGCGGAATCGTTCCCGGCGACAGCGGTGCCTACGCCAATGCCGCTTTGGTAAGTGTCTCCACCCCACATGTCGTCAAATATCCCGTAAGCGCCGCGAATCGACCAGTTGTTCTTAGGCGCCCAGGCGAAACCGATGCGCGGTTCAAAATTGGCCCACTTGGTCGCCTGCAGGGCGTTGTTACCGTTCGCGCGTATACCAATTGATTGGCCGCCATACCACATCGCGCCGAGGGTGTTGGTGGCGGGGTTGTTAAGCGTCGGATCGAAACTTCCTACCCGGTTGAATTGTTCGGTGTACCCGCGTTGTAGCAGCCAGCGCAAGCCCATATTCAAGGTCAGCGTGGGAGTGATCTTGAAGTCGTCCTGAGCGAAGGCCTGGGCGGTGCCGGTCCGGTTGCCCGTCGCCGGGGTCCAGCCATCGGACCAGGAGCCCGGTTTGCCCAGCAAGAAGTCGGCGAGTCCCGCTCCCGTGGCAGAAGGATTTTGCGGATTCTCGCTGAACTGGCCGGTGAAGCTGAAGTCCCCCGCGTTAAAATCAGCCCACGCCAGGTTGTCCCGGCTGTTGTTATACTCGCCACCGAATTTCAGGATGTGCCTGCCGTGGATGACGGTGAGAGTATCGGCTTCCGTAAAAGTAGTGTAGCCCAGGAGCGAGTGCTTGAACGAGGTGCCAATGGCGGCGGGGGCGCCCGTTCCACCGATAGTGATGCCGGGGAACGTCAAGGCGGTAAGTTGCGCAATGCCCAGTGTCTGGCCATAGTTCGTGCCTGTGTCCGCCTCGAAAAACGGTTGGTGGGAGCGCATTAAAGAACTGCGGTACTCGTTGACAATGTTGGGATTGATGCTCCACACGTCGCTGAGCACATACGTTGAGTAGTGGGAATCGTTGCTGACGCAATCGACGGGGCAGGTCGGCCCTTCCCCAGGCTGATTTTGCTCGTAGAGATTCTCGGAGAAGTTTAAGCGGTTACCAGAGGAAATGTTGTAACTGCCCTTCCAGTCGAGGTTCCAACTGTCATTCGGGGCAGGGACCGCATAATAGTAGTTGTTGACGTTTCCGGCGCTCGCAATGTTCGGCATGGGCATGTACTTCATGATGTTGAGTGCCGCCGGGTCTAGCCGATTCAACGGAATTTCGTTGTTGGGGAAAGGCGTACGCGTATAGGTGGTCCCGCTTTGCATCAGCGTATCGGGATCGTATATCGTAGGCAGGCCCGCCAGATTCCCCGCCCGCTCCGCCGCCGTAGGGTAGGTGGCTATGGCCGCCGAAGGAGTGTTGGTGGGATTGCGCTGGTAGCTGACGAAGAAGAAAGCTTTGTCCTTCTTGATGGGTCCGCCAAGAGTGCCGCCATACATGTTCCAGCGAAGCGGCGGTATGGTGGGCGAGAAGAAGTTGCGGGCCTCGAATTTGTCGTTCTGGACAAATTCAAAACCCTCGCCATGGAATTTGTTGGTTCCGCTCTTAATGATCACGTTGAAGACGGCCAAGCCGTTGCTGTACTCCGCGCTGAAGTTGCTCGTTGACATCTGTACTTCGTCGATGGCTTGGATGGGAACCACGACATAATTCTGACCGGGCAGGAAGGTGGCGGTACCGCCATCCTGTAGTCCCAACATCTGGTATCCACCTTGGCCGTTGTACCCCACGCCTGCGCCGTTGTTGTTATTATTGAAGGAATTGGATGTCATCTGCCCGTTGGCGCCCGGCAACAGGTAGGCGTAGTCCATCCAATAACGATTGACGCTAGGGAGTTCGGAAACCTCCATGGTAGTAATGGTTTGTGACCGGTCCGAGGTTTCCGTCTGCACCAGAGGTGCCCCCCCGCCCTGGACCTCTACCTGCTCGATTACTGAGCCGACTTGCAGCGTGGCGTTTACCGTGATAGCTTCCACATACAAAGTTATGTCGCTCCTGATAAACTTCTTGAAGCCCTCCTTCTCAAAGGACACGGTGTACGTACCCGGATCCAGAGACGCGGCATTGTAGACACCCGAGTTGTCGCTCGTAAGCCTGGTAACCACGCCCGTGAGCTGGTTGAGAATGGAAACAGTGACGCCGGGAACTGGAGCGCCACTGGAGTCCAAAACCGTGCCTCGCATCTCACCAGCGGCCCGGCTTTGGGCGTATGTCGGTGAAACCCTTAGAAAGCAGAACATCGCCAGGAACATGAGAAGAGTTGCAGCCATGGCGGCCTTGTCGGACAGCTTTGGAACCTGCGCGTTTTTTCTCACGTATTGTCCCTCTTTCCCGAAAAGGTCGGAAATTTTACGTGATACACGATAACTTGAGGCCCGCCCAATTGTCAAGAAGTGTTTTACCATTATGTGTTATACCTTACAATAAAGTCTCCTAAATTACTTAAAATATATTATTTGCAATCAGGTTTAGATGAAAGACCTGGCGCGCGTAGCGTTAAAGAAAATGAAGGCAAGACAAATTTGCGCCGTGTTCATGCCGATCCGCTCAGTTGAAATAATCAATTGCCATCTGAAACCGGCGTTATACTGTACATCGGCTGCTGTAAATCGAAGAGGGGGAGTGAGCCCGGAGTTTGACCCGGCGTCGAAGAGGCCATCCCAGCCCTCGAACGTCTGCGGAAATTGAGTCATGCTACACTCCGATGACAGTTTGGAGGTTTTTGCGTGTGTACGGTTCTTCGAACGTGGCTTAACGGCAGGCAATCGGGCGCGATGCGAAGCCGGTCAGGGAAACGTATTGGTTTGCTCCTGGCTGTGGCAGTGTTGGCTGGGCCTAGTATCTGGCCGCAAAATGGTGTTTCCAAACAGGAGCAGATTCAAGCCCACATGCAAAGGGCGCAGCAGGCAATTCGGTCCAGTGATTTTGTCTCAGCAGAACGTGAGTTCCGGGCCGTCGTTACCTTGGATCCCAGCAATCTCGATGCTCGCGGCAACGTGGGCGTGATGCGGTATTTTCAAGGCGATTGGGCGGGCGCCGCCGAACAGTTCCGCAAGGTCCTGGAGATGCAGCCCAAAACGTGGAAAGTACAGGCATATCTGGGGATGTGCGAAGAGCATCTGGGCCGCCCAGCCGAGGCGCACCAGTTGCTCGTGGAGGCCTTGCCCCACCTGGAGAGGGGGCCGTTTGAAACGCAAGCCGGCCTGGAACTGGCGGAAATCCTTTATCAGACCGGCGACCTCGATGGGGCCGTCGACGTAGTTCGGATCCTGCTTCCCTCCAATACTACGAATGTGGACGTGCTCTATACTGCCGCTCGGACCTATGCGGACCTGGCCAATCGGTCCCGCGACGCTCTGCTGCTGGCCGCACCCGATTCGGCACGCACGCACCAGCTCATGGCAGAAATGTTGATCAATCGGGGCAACTCTCGGGCCGCCATGGTCCAGTACCGCAAGGCGCTGGAGGTCGACCCTAAACTGCGCGGTGTCCATTACGAGTTAGGAGAAGCCATTCTTCACGACTCACGCCAGGCGGACGCTCTCCAAGCTGCCGAAAAGGAGTTCCGGGTGGCCTTAGCAGAGAATCCCGCCGACGGTAACGCGGAGTACCGGTTGGGCACCATTTGCTCGCTAAGGAGGGATTATAGAACCGCTATTGAGCACTACTTGCGCGCCCTGCAGGTCCAGCCGGACGACGCCTATGCTAATCAAGCGCTGGGTGTGGCCTGGATCAGAATGGGCGAGCCGGAAAAGGCGCTCGAGCCTCTCCTCAAGGCCACTCACCTGGATCCACTTTATTCAACGGCCCACTATCAACTTGGCATGTTATATCAGCGATTGGGGCGTGAAGCCGATTCCCGCCAAGAGCTTGCGGCCTTCAAAAAGCTGGAAGAATCGAGAAAGCGGATCGATCAAGTGTACGTTCAAACGCGAGGGGAATTTCCGGAATCCGACCTCACCGGAACGGACGCTGCCAACGACAACAGGTAAAGGGTGGTTTGAAATTGGCCGCTGATGGCAGTGAGAAACTCGAAAGCTCGCCCGCTTCTCCTATTTGCACTGCCCTCTAGAGAACGACTGACTGGTCCAAATGTCGTCCATCCACACTGGTCGTCGACTGAGCAGTAACACACAGCAATGCCAAGCCTAGTCGACGCTTCACCAAATGTATCGGTCTCAAAACCGTCGATGCCCTCATCTTTTTACCCAGAACATCCTAACCTGGGCGCCTTGTGGAAATCGTTCGTTAGGATCAAACTGATGGTAGAATACATACTCCTGATTGATATCTAGCGCTTCGAGTATAGGGATGAGCTCTCTGCCCGGCTGCGAGCTGGATAGGACTTCTTTGCGGTCAACAAAATAACGGAAGCGCTTCAGGATCGCTGGTCCGGGTCCGTGATTGTCTAACCGGAAGTCAGCTTTCGTTCCAGCAAACAGTGACCGCGTAATTTCCACGCCCGGCCGCCCGATGTCTCGCAGTTTCTCCTCGACGGACGCTAACCGCTCTCCGGCTTCCTTCTGCTTTTGCTCAGCCACGGACTGAGCCATCCGAGCGGATTTCGCTTCTATGCGAGCTTGCTCTGTCTGTTGCTGTAGATTCTTAAGGTCGGTCTTCATCGATTCCCGCTGGCGCGCCAATTTCTTTGCTCGCCCTCCAGAATCAATTTCTGCTGCTCCTGATTTGCAATCTCGAGTTTTAACTGATCTCGCTCAAAGCGTGCTCTGTTTGTCTCTAATGTGATCTGATCCCGTCGAAGATCGAAGAGGCCAGCAGCCCATGACAAACAGATTGTCACCAAACTCGCTACCAACGTTGCCGCCAGTGTGGGACTTTGCCACCAGGCGCGCCTAAGCGTGGCAATCTCAAGTCGAAGCTTTTCTGATTCTAGATGGTCCTTCGTCGATGTCTGGGTGCCGCTCGGTGTCTCCGCAAGAAATTCTACGTCGGTCGTTGCGTCCGTCGCAGCTTGAGCCGGCATCGGCCCTTCGGAATTGGACTCGTATTCACCTCTTGTGCAGACGGACCGCCTCTTTTTCTAGATTAACTGTGGGCGGAATGCGGTTACGGACCGGAGCGACATCTACAATGTTGGCACAGCGCCGAAGCTGGGCCAAGCTGCGTGGCATAGGCTCTACCGGTCTGGCTCACCGAAGACCCTGCGTGGCCTGGACGGCGTACACGAACGAAATATCCGCTGTCCGGCGTCAACTATTTCTTCGGATGGACGACAATTATTTCTCCGGGTCGGCGACAACTATAACTCCGCATCGACGACAATTACTCTTGGACACTGCGCGCGACGCGGAGTGCCGCCGCCAACCTCTTTAGATGTTCTCCCGATTGGTGCCGCCCAAAACGCCCTGAGGCGTTCTCCATAGGATGCCTTTTTTCTTGCTGCCGCAGGCTCTCGGGGCGGTGGGAAAGTGGGAATCCTGCTCTTGGATTTCCACTTTCCCACGGCCCGCACTTCTCAATTCTTTGCTTTGCTTGCTCTTCGCTGTGAGACAACCAACGCTTGCCGGAGCTGTGGAAATGTGGAAATCTCGCCTGCGCTTGGCGAGATTCCCAAGGGGTTCGTGGAAAGAGGGGGAAGCCTGCCTTTGGCTTTCCACGCTTTCCACAGCCCCGCCATTTCCACAGCTCTCTGCCTCCTTTTGTTTTCGATTCGGCCGCCGGCCGCCGTCTCATTCGCCTTCAGGCCGGCCTTCCGCCTCCTGATTCTTCTTGGCCTCCTCCACCCGGTAACTCGGGATGTTCAGCTCGATAATTACGCTATGATGCACCAACCGATCGATGGCTGCCGCCGTCATCATGGCGTCTTTGAAGATGGCTTCCCATTTCGAGAACGCCAGATTGCTGGTCATCAGCACGCCGCCCCTCTCGTAACGCTCCGCCAACAACGTGAACACCACTTCCATGTCGTCCCGGCTCTGCTGCAAATAACCTAGATCGTCGATGAGCAATCCCTCATAGCGCCCCAGTCGCTTGATCTCGCGGCTCAACCGCAGATCCCGCTTGGCGGCCAGTAAGTCCTGCATCAGCAGCGCGCACTTGGTGAAGTGCATCTTACGCTCCCCCACCACTACCAGTTCCTGGGCCAGCGCGCTTAAAAGATGACTCTTCCCCGACCCAGGATTGCCGAACACCAGAACGTTTTCTTTTCCGATCCAGAAAGCCGCCTTCTAGCAACGTTCGCAACTGCCGCGCCGCTTTGGCCGGCAACCGTTTGAGATTGAAGTTCTGCAGCGACTTCTCCAACGGCAGCGCCGAGTCTTTCAGCAACCGCTGCACCTTGGATTTCCGCCGCTGCTCACACTCCCGCGCCATCACTTCCAGCAGATACTGCTCATAGCTCAACGTCTCGCGTTCCGCCCGCCGCGCCGTCTCTTCGTAGCACTCCCGCACCGTCGGCAGGTGCAAATCTTTCAAGTGCCCGATCAGCGCCGGGCGCACGTCAGCCACCGCGCTCATGCCGGCACCCCCATCGCCCCGCATAACCGGTCATAGCTCGCCAGGTCCACCGGCGCCACCTCCACCATCGTTACCGGCGCAATGGCGTCCAGTTTGCCCAACACTTCTCGGATCGTCTCCGCGGTAATCGCCGCATCCATCTTTCCGGCTAACAGTTCACGCAATGCCTCATCCACCTGCACCTCACCAGCCGCGGCCGCCAGTTTCAGAATCTTCAGGTACTCTTGGCTGCATCGCCCCGGCGTGCTTTCCCGCAGCCCATCGTAGGCCATTCGAAACCGGCTGGTCGGAAACAGATCCTCTTGATACCGGTAGTTCTCAAATGCGCCCGGCTTCCGTTCCAGCCATTCCAGAATGTGCCGGTAATCCACCCGATGCTTGTTCCGTCCGCGCAGCCGCGGCAGATCTGCCACCTTCCTCTGCCCATACCAAACCTCCACATGGTCCAGGTACAACCGCGCTTCTACCCGCACTCCGATCAGCCGGCTGTTCACCGAATACGCGTTCCGCTCCACGTGGATCAGACTGCCCGAGTCCACCCTCACCCGCTCCCGTTTAGCCGACTCCATCCGCCGCGCCGGCAACTCCCGCATCACCGCCAACTCTTCGGCCAATCGCACCCGCCGGCCGGCATTCCGCTGCGTGAACAGATCCTTGAGGAACTGCGCGTACTCCGCCAAGCCTCCAAAGTCGCGGCTCCCGCGCAGCAGTAGCGCCTGCTCCACCCCTCGCTTAAAGCGGTGATGGCTTTGCTCCACATCTCCGTTCTCATGGGGACTCACCGGATTGGTGTGCCGCGGCTGCACCCCGTAATACCTCATCACCCCTGCATACCGCCGGTTGAACTCTTCCTTCTGGCTCATGTTGTTCACCGCGCTCGACAGGCTGTCGGTGCGGTGCTCCGCCGCTACCGCTCCCAATTCCCAAACCGCGTTCTGCCATCCTTCGCTCAGGCTTTCCAAGCTCTCCGAATAGCAGATGGTGCCGGTCTCCCAGTTCGAGTACGTCAGCACGAAATGGTACACCAGGTGCTCGAAGGTCTGCCCCACCAGCGTGATCCCCAGCTCGGTCATGTGCGTGAAGTCCGACGCACACAGCCGTCCCGGCACGTGTTTCTGGCCGAAGTATACTTCCTGGCAAGGCCCCTCCGTCACCCGCCAGAGCTTGATCCGCCGTTGTAGGGTGCGGATCTGTCCGTCGCTGAACCGTCCCGGGTATTCCCGCTGCAGCCACTCAAACAGCGTCTTGGCCTCCAACCCAGGACTCTCTTGGATCTGCCGCTGCACGGCGCCCCACACTTCGTCAAAGGGATCCGCGCGGGTCCGCCAGGGACGTTCCTGCCTGCGTTCGCTGGGCAAGCGTTCCACGCCCAGATACCGACGCGCCGTGGTCGGGTCCATACCCGCCTTCGACGCCGCAATCTCTTGATTATTTTCCGTGTTCGACAACTTCCTCAGCCTCCTCACCTGCTCGTCTGTGACCATCCCTTGACGCTACCTGAGCGCCATTGTCGATGGTCCTTTCGGCTGTCGCCGAGCGGGAGTTATAGTTGTCGTCGACCCGGAGGTTTAATTGTCGCCAGGCCGGAGATCTAATTGTCGCCGATCAATCCGCCCTGGAACGCAAAAAGAATGCGCTGTTCGCCGATAATAGGGTATTCCAGATCGAAATGGAGGAACTCGTGAATCCTTTCGAGCGAATACCCACGCCGGGCAGTTTCCTCACCGATTTAATTGGCTTCGACCCGAAGCCCGGAATCGCTCTGCTACGCTCTGCCATGGATTTCCTTGAATTTCCACAGGGGTTCCCACAAGCCAGTTCTGCGTCCCCAATGTAAGCTTTTGAAAGCTTTTTTCAAATGTTAGGATAGATAAGTCAATCCGAATCAATGACTTGACGGTAGAGCGGCCCTGCAGGCATTACATTTCACAGCACGGCTGTGGCGATGGTTATGTCGTAGAGGGTCGGCAAGAAGCAGGGTTGAGGTATCCACTTGTCCCCGACCCATTTGATGGTGATGAGCACAGCACGCTTTGAGGAAGAATCCGTGAGCACATTTGCGGGTCATCTGCGCGATCACTTCGGACACGTCCTGCTCTATCTGCGTTCCCCCAAGGCGCCCAACGACTGCCCGCGCCCACTCCGCCAGGTGAGACGCTCCCTTAGAAAACGTCGGGAAGATTCATCATTTTCGCTAGCGCGGGCCAGCGCGAGCTTCGCCGCAAATCCTTCGCGACCGGGAGCAGCAGAAAATAGATGACCGCGGGCTCGCGTTGTTCAATCGCCTTTTCGGCCCAGGCGGCAGCCTGTTCGATTTCCGAGCAAACCAGATGGTAGTGAACGAAACCCAGCGGAGTTCCACATGCCGTGCCGTCTCCCAGTGTCTCAAGCACTGCCTCCGCGCGGCCCGTGTCGCCAGTGAATTTGAGTAGCCCGGCCACGTATCCAGCGCCTGCTCGTGCCCAGGGCGCTAGGGAATAGGCCCTTTCGGCGGAATCGAGCGCCTCTTCGACCTCCCCGAGCTGCAAGTAAGCCAGGCTCAGATAGAGGTGACCCAAATGGTAGTCCTCATCGAGTTCGAGGATCCGCCGGCATTCGCTGGCCGCGTCCCCAGCCCTGCCGGCTATCATCAGCGCCAACGCGAGAATGGAACGGAGCTGCAAATTAAGAGGGTCTCCCTGCATTGCACCCTCCTGCTCCCTCATGGCAGCCTCTGGCCGGCCCGTGCAAAACAGAAAATGACCATACCTCATGCGCGCTCCGCCAGAGAGTGGGCCACGGGTCATTGCCATTCCGAAGAACCGCTCGGCCTCCTTCCAGTTGTAGTCGTAGAGCATGGATATCGCGGCCAGCCCGACGAGTGCCTCCGGCAGCATGGGATCGATTTGTAACGCCTTCTGATATGCAGCCCGTGCTAGCGGCATGGCTTGGTGCGCCGGAAGCATGCCATAAATCGCAGGGGAGACGAAAGACCCGCCCAGTACGCTGTGCGGCAGCGCATATCCTGAATCGATAGCTATGGCCTGCTCCAGGCATTCGCGGGCCCGCGCCATGGACTCCGGTGTTACCTTATTGAGATGGTATCGGGCGCGCAGGACAGCCTCGTACGCGGCAACATTGGGGGTGTGTTGGCGCGATGCCGCATGTTGCGCAGTGAGCTTCGTCGTCAGCGCTGCCGAGATCGCCCCGGCGATCTCATCCTGCAGAGCGAAGACGTCCGCCAATTCCCGATCGTAGCGTTCGGACCACAGATGCGATCCGTCTTGGGCGTCGATTAACTGCGCCGTGACCCGGATCCGGCTCCCCGCGCGCCGCACGCTGCCTTCGAGAATCGTGCGCACGCCCAGCATTTCCGCGATCTTTCGGATGTCCAACTCTTTCCCGCGGAACGCGAACGCGGAGGTGCGCGCGATCACTTTCAGGCCGGGAACCCGGGCCAGAACGTTGATGATCTCCTCGCCTAGGCCGTCGCTGAAGTATTGATTGTCCTCGTCGCGGCTCATGTTGGCGAACGGCAGCACCGCGATGGAGGGCGTGCGCGAAGAACTTTGCGCACGGAGCGCAGTTAGCGCGCCCGAACTGGCTGTTCCGGGCGAACTCACGCCGCTGGTGGCGGCCACCAAAGCGTCCCTCACTTGCGCCATGGACTGGAACCGGTCGGCGGGCGATTTGCGCAGACAGCGGGCCAGGATGCGCTGCAACGCCGGCGCGGTATCCAGCCGTTCTGGCTCGTTGTGCAGAATGGCGAACATGATCGAAATTGCGGAATCGCCGCTGAACGCGCGGCGCCCGCTCAGCATTTCGTACAGCACCAATCCGAACGAGAAAATATCCGAGCGCGCATCCACGGGCTTGGCTTCGGCCTGCTCGGGAGACATGTAGGCAGCAGTGCCCAAGATGGTCCCCGCCTGAGTCAGACCCAGGGGGGCAGTGTCGTCCGCCGCGGGCCCGCGGCTTAGAAGTGCCAGCCCGAAATCGAGTAGTTTTATGCCGGAGACTGCCACCAGGATGTTGGCTGGCTTCAAGTCCCGATGCGTGATGCCTTTGGCGTGCGCGGCGTCGAGCGCATCGCAAATCTGCACTGCGTAGCGGAGCGCCCGATCAAGAGGGAGGGGACCAGAGAGCGGCGTCCCTGCGATATACTCCATGACCAGGTAGTTCGGGCCGATATCGTATACCTGGCAAATGTTGGAGTGGTTCAGCGCGGCAATCACGCGGGCTTCGCGCTCGAAGCGATCGCTAAACTGCTGCGCGGAGACTTTGATGGCCACGTCGCGCCCGAGCCGTGGATCGTACGCGCGATACACTTCGCCCATTCCGCCCGCACCGATTGGCCCAAGGATTTCATACGGGCCAAGCTTGTCGCCTGCGGACAACGCCATGTGAGTGAACCAGCTAATTGTAGCTGAACGGAAAGCACATAGGTCCTGGGTTACGGCACACTCGGAAGTTATCCACCTGGTAGTGTAGCGCTCTCCCTCGCGGGGAGTGCGGGCCCACCGCCGATGGCCAGGCGCAGGATTAAGCAGGAGACTGCGACTGCCGGGCACCCCTGTTCCAAATGCTCGCTACGATATTTTGGCACGTTCCAGCAGCGTCCCGGCAACGGTCCCAACGCCGACGCCTAGCGTCTTTGCAATGGCCCGAATGCTGGCTCCTTTGCGCCGGAGTTCGATAACCCTCTCCCGGTTGAAGATCCGTTTGGGGCGTCCGATGGCCAGATTCCTCCTGGATCGGCTGTAAACCGTCTTCCCCACCTTCCCGGCATTGTAATCCTGCTGATAGCGCATGCGGCCCGCCTGTGTCCGCTACACGATTGGGGCCGGAAGCAGCGCCGAACGGAAAAATGTCCGACTCCAAACGAAAGCGCTCAGCGTCGCCCAGGAGCAGCTAACAGAGCTTCGGTTGCAAACAGAGCAAATGCAGCGTATCGAAGGCGCTATCTCGCAAGGATTCGAGGAACTGCGCGCCGAATTCGAGTGGGGATTCTCCTTGATTGTGGATCGAATGGACAGTCAGATCGAGCAGCTCTCCCAAATCGGTGGGAGGGACCTGATCCATCCGCGACGTAAGCGATTGCTTCGATTCCCACGTCGATCCGTGACGTAAGCGGTCGCCCCGCCGACACTTCGGCGGCGACTGGCGTGTCACGAGAACCACTTTCGATTCTGGGGTGGGTCACCTCGGGAGGTGAATGTAAGGAATTGAAAGGGTTTTGGAGGGATGGCTAATATATTAGCGCATGCGGCAAATGCTGGTTCTATCAGGGTGTCGGAGGGCGACCGCTTGCTTCACGGATGGATCAAGAGCCATCACCACAGCGCTCTCTGAAATGTAATGCCTTCGGGGCCGCGCAATCGCTTAAGGGGGAGCCGCAGCTAATATCTTCTCTTTCGAGAAAAGTGTCCAGTCGGTCTGGTACTTGTTGTTTTCGTCCAGCCAGCAGAAATCTCGGACGGTGGAAAACACCTGTTCAGCCCGTAGCACCAAGAGCCTATTCAGGTGTGCGATATACTTTCGGTTCACGAACGGAGGCGGCTCCGGTGGGAGCGTCGAACAAAGCACCACATGCCTGCTGAGGACATACGTAATGATCTCGGCATTCTTGAATCCCCTCATCTCGTTTTTCGGCCCGTCCAGGATAACCGGATTGTCAGAACCAATGAAACTGCCGCTGGGGCTGACCGCAATACGCCAGGACCGGCCAGCTAGAGTAGGCAGGATGTGTTCGGCCGCCTTGAAAGTCTGCTGAACATACCAATCGGTCTGCACGCTCAGCGAAAACTGCCCGTCGCGGTGAAATTCCATCATGCCCTCATACGCTGCCCCAGGCGCATCTTCTGTCATTCCGACCTGTTTCAAGGCACGTATCCAAGTTTCCTTGGTCTCCAAGTCCGCCGCCAACTTCTCACGCGCAACTGAATCGAAAACGTTCAAAACGATAGGGCGAAACGCAGGGACGCGCGCCCACTGAAGTGCAATAAACGGCAGTAGGGCACTGAATTCTTCCATGCCTGGCGCGCGCTGCTCCCGATCAAGAGTCCGAAGGATTGGCGCGACCGCTCCTTCGATATCCGCAAAGGCCTTTTCGACCATTACCGGTTCGAGTTGTTCGTCCGACAAGCGATAGAAGTCCCGAATGTGGCCGGCGTTATTTGGGCTGGCCTGCCATTGCTTTCGTCGTGTTAAGTCGGTCACCCAGAGCATGCCATCTTTTTCTCCTGTATCTGTAAAACCAGCGAGCCAGCATTGCGGAACATAGTGATGGCGTCGCGGTTCAGGCTCTTTCACGGCAGGCATAACGACTGATTTCATTGTAGCTACGCCGTTGCGTGTATGCGTCTGGGAAAAGGTTCTTACACCGTTACGAAGCTGAAAGGCCCGGATTTAGCCCGCGAGCCGAAAAGTCTGGTGATTTCTGAAATAGTCTCATGGTAGCGATTGTAGCGATTACCTATTCGCCCCGCCCCATCTCACAGGCCCCAACACTTTAACGGCAGAGTACTCGGGCAACTCGATCTACGCCAGGTCGACTTCGCCTATCACAGTGACGCTGCGACAAGATGTGTCTCAATGCAGCCGAGGGTGAACGCGAACGGAAATGGACCGGGATCGCTCGTTCGATAGAGCCCGTCAAAGAACACGAATGCGCGCTCCCCAATTTGCTCGTCAAACTGAAAGGAAGGCTTCCATGGGCCGGAGTGCCACCCGCGATCTTCAGCTGTCATGATCTGGACTGGCTGACTCCAGTCAGCCAGTC
>Ga0302324_100018866_pt1 | contig 13576 bp, 13 predicted proteins | sample Palsa_T0_1_FD_201949 | JGI IMG/M metagenome (GOLD analysis project Ga0302324, IMG submission 201949) | Peat permafrost microbial communities from Stordalen Mire near Abisko, Sweden - Palsa_T0_1 | ecosystem: Environmental > Terrestrial > Soil > Palsa > Peat permafrost | place: Sweden: Abisko...
GGCGGCGACCTTGACCATCCATCGCTCGATCGGTCTGTCCGGGCTCGTGTACAGGTGCTCGTACCAGCCGGGGGAGGCTACCCCGGCGCCGTAACCGCTGGCGAGGGCCAGGCGGGTGTAGGCCCACGGAACCCAGGTCACCGTGGCCCGTTCGCGGGACAACCCAGCCAGGAGCGCCTGGTCCGGCTTGGCCGGCCCACGCTCGACGAGCACCGGGGCATGCCACGCGCCACAGATGACCGCTACCTTTTCGTGTTTCTTCTCGGCCGCCCGTATGTGCTGGCGCATGGAGGCTTCCCGTTGCGCCTCCAGTTCCAGGTGGGCTCCATCGAGGCCGGCTAGGGGGTGGGCGCGCAGCTCGGCCATCGCTTCGGTGATCGCTTCCCAAGGTTCTTCGTCGACCCGGTGCTCGACCACGTCCTCCCACCATCGCTCCGGGTCGTCGTAGCCGGCCGCCTCGGCTAGCCGTCCAATCGGGTCCCCGGCTAGCGCCGGCCCACCGTCCTCTACACCCCTTTCGCTCCGGCGGGTTAGGAGTACGCCGGCGAGCAGGTCGATCATCGTGGCCGGGACGCCTCGGGCCATCGCGTGCTGCAAGGCCACCCACTCCGGGGACCAGCTTGCCATCGGGTAAAAGGCACTCAGCGCGGGCTTCCCCGGAAGGTAGGCGAGCAGTGCCACGGGCGGCCGCAGCTCGGGTGAGCTTGCCATCTCGAGGACGGTGTTGGCTTCAGGGGGCCCTTCGATCAGGACAGCGTCAGGCTCCCAAGAGCTGAGAGCCGCGGCGAGCGCGCGGGCTGACCCTGGGCCGTGATGACGGATTGGGAAGACCCGTACGCTCATGTCAGCTCCCGGCAGGCCTCATAAAGGTCTGACCAGCCCTCTCGCTCCCGGGCCACCGCCTCGAGGTATTCCTCCCAGGCCACCCGGTCCTGGACGGGGTCCTTCACTACCGCCCCTACGAGCGAAGCTGCGATGTCTTCGGCCCGCAGCTCGCCATCGCCGAAATGTGCGGCCAAAGCTAGGCCGTTGGTTATTACAGATATTGCTTCGGCCGTGGACAACGTGGACGATGGCGACTTCACCTTGGTCCGCCCGTCCATCGAGACCCCTTCCCGCAGCTCGCGGAAGATCGTGACCACCCGGCGGATCTCGTCGAGCGCCGGTACCGATGGCGGCAGCTCGAGGGCGACGCCGAGGTCGTCGACCCGGCTACGGACGATCTCGACCTCTTCTTCGATGCTGGCGGGCAGGGGAAGGACCACGGTGTTGAACCGGCGCCGCAGCGCCGAGGACAGTTCGTTTACACCCCTGTCGCGGTCATTGGCGGTCGCGATGATGTTGAAGCCCTTGACGGCCTGGATCTCGCTGGCGAGCTCGGGGATGGGGAGCGTCTTCTCGGACAGGATGGTGATCAGGGCGTCCTGGACGTCAGAGGGGATGCGCGTGAGCTCCTCGATCCGTGCGAGGCTGCCCAGCTGCATCGCACGCATGATCGGGGAGGCGACAAGTGCTGCCGCGCTGGGGCCCTCGGCCAACAGGCGGGCGTAGTTCCATCCGTAACGGATTGCTTCTTCGGCCGTGCCCGAGGTCCCCTGGACGATCAGGGTCGAGTCCCCGCTTATCGCGGCAGCGAGGTGCTCGCTCACCCAGGTCTTGGCCGTACCGGGCACGCCGAGCAAGAGAAGTGCCCTGTCGGTGGCCAGCGAAGCGATGGCGATCTCGACGAGGCGGCGCGGCCCGATGTACTTAGGGGTGATGACAGTGCCGTCGTTTAGAACTCCTCCGAGCAGGTAGGTGGCGACCGCGTACGGCGACATCGACCACTTCGGCGGGCGGGGCCGGTCGTCGGCGCGTCGCAGAGCGGCCAGCTCATCGGCGAAGGCTTGCTCAGCGTGGGGACGGACGACCGCCGTCAGCTCGGGCGTGGGGGTCATTGGAACTCCTTGTGCAGGGAAGCTCGGAAGCCGGCGGTGGCGGCGAAATTGGCCAGTGACCCGGCCCAAAAAATGCGGATAGCGGCGTGTTTGTCGGGGATCTTCTCGAACGAGCTCATGAGCGCAGCGATGGGCCCGCTCGGCGCTGGGTTGATGATAAGGGCCAGGTGGGACAGAAGATCGCGAAGGCTTGGCAGTGGGCGAGCGTCGCTTCCTTCGATGATCCTCGCCATAGCCTCGAGCCCTGCATCGGTGACCGCGGCCGACCACGGCGCGGGGATAGACGCCACAATCGTGCCTATCTGTGCCGCCGTGGCGTCCCTGAACGCACCAACGGCAGCGGCTTCAGCCTCGTCGGGCCCGAGGGAGGCGAACAAACCAGTCGTTGGTCGCTGGCCCGCGCCCAGCAGTGCCCTCGCCCGTTCGGCGCCGACTTGTGCCTCGGCCGCTTCAGCCCATTTCCACTTTGGGTTGCGCGCGCCCAACCAGGCCGCCAGGGGACCGACCACAGCGGCAGCTGCGGGGCGCTGATCGGCGCGGACGGCATCGAGCAGTTTCGGGCCAGCCTCGCCGGGCAAGCGACCCCCGGCCTGGACGGCCAGAGCCAACCACTCGTCAAGGACGGCTCGGAACATCCGGTCTTCCAAGATCACCGTAAGGGCCCGGACGGCACCTTGGGTGAGCAGGGGCCGCTCGTCTGGCGGAGCCGCTTCGGAGCGTCGCACCCCGGTAATGGGTACCTCGCGGCCCGCTTCCCGGTAAGCCCATACGACGGCTGCCGTCGCCAGCAGACCTCGCTCGCGGACGCCGGCGAGGGCTTCGCCGAGCTGCCCGGTGGCTTTCGCCCCAGCGAAGGGTCGTCGGTCGGTGCCGATCACCGCGGCGGTGACGAGTTCGTCCCAGAGCGATGTTGCATGCTCGGCGCTCACAGCACCACCATCCCACTGTCCGTCCAGGCCCCCAGCGGTACCAAGCTGTCACCGGCCCATTCCGCTAACAGAACTACGGGTCGGCCCCCAGAGCTGGCGAGCAATCGCCACAGGGCAACGTCGTCACCGGCTAGGGCCATCTGGCGCCCGTCCCGGTCGGTGACCACCCAATTGCCGCCATGGACTTCCGGTACAACACTGGCAACTGCAACCGGCCAACGGTCCGTCCAAGGGTCTCGAGCCAAAGCTTCGCCTCTCGCCCGGGCGACCTGTCCGAGGTCGGCCCACGCCGGAGGAGCATCCCCCACTTCGGCTTCACCACTGCGCTCGGCCACTATCACCCGCAGCTGGGCAGTCCCGGGGAAACGGGCGACCACTGCTTCGACAACGTTGCCAGGCCAGAGCTCCCACGCCGGGCTCGCTCCGGGGCGGGCAAAGTCCAGCACCAGGGCCAGCCTGTTCGTCTCGACGCCCCACAGCCAGGTCCGCAAGGCCGTTACGCGCTCCTCTTCGGTGACGCTGCGAGCCAGCACGTACCAGCGGTCCTGTTCCTTCGGGCCCGCGAGGACCTGCTCACTTGGCCACGGCCACCCGGCCGCGCTACGAAGGTCCGCTCTTTGAGCCTCTGACAGGCCCTCGAGCCTTGACCAGCCAGCTGCCAACAGATGGAGCCGCGAGATATGGGCCAACAAACGGTCAGGCCAGCCATCCCCACTGCGCACGACGCCGGCCAGCCTGCGAACTTGGGTTGCAGCCGCTGGAGCTTGCGCGTCGACCAGGCGCGCGGCCATCTCGTCCCAATAGGAAAAAGGGCGGCTCTTTGCTTGAGCCAGGCCACTCGCCACCAGATCGGTCAGCCAACGGTCCAGTTCGTCCATGCCAACAGCGATCCGCTCGGCTCGCTGAGACGCCCGCACCGCGGCAGCCTGAGGGTCGACGATGGCCCGCTGGTGCGGGGTTGCGCCAGCAGCGTCGGGTGGGACCTCGTCACAAGCCTCCGCTCCGGGCTCGCCGGGCTGGCCGGGCTCGCCTGGCTCGCCGGGCTGGCCGCGCTGGCCGGGCTGAGCGGGCTGAGCGGGCGAGCCTGCAGGGCGGACCTTCGCCGCCCTGGACGCCAGCCACGCCGCGGCCTCGGCAGGCGGCGATGCGTCAACCACCTCAACCGCTCCCCGTGCCCAAAGAAGGAGCAGGGCCAACGCATGCTTACAGGGGAACTTCCGGCTCGGGCAGCTGCAGCGGTACGCCGGCCCGGACGTGTCGACAACTACGCGATAGGGAGCCTTGGCGCTTCCTCGGCAAGCCCCCCACACCGCTCGGTCGTCATGACCGAGCTCTGACCATGGGGCCGGACTAGCAAGTTGGTTTGCCGCCTTCAGCGAACCGTCATCACCAGCTAGGCCTTTTACCTCTTCCGCGGTCGGCCGGCCCACGTGAACGAAGGTACCGGCCTCGCGGTTGCACGGCCGACGTTTTCTCCCGGCGACAAGCTGAGGATTTCGTCATTGGCCACTTGCTGGCACCCGCTTTATACTAAACGGGTTAGTACTAAATGTATTGTCGACCTGGACAGGTGTCGACCTCGAGAACCATGGAAAGGTAAAACCCATGCCGACGGTGCCCCTACCCGAACTGCTGGCCACCGCCCAGGAGGGTGGTTATGCGGTTGGTTACTTTGAGGCCTGGGACTCTTACTCCTTGGAGGCTGTGGTCGAGGCGGCCGAGGCAGAGCGGTCCCCTGTCGTGCTTGGCTTCGGGTGCGCCATGGTCGACGACGCTTGGCTGGAAGGCGGTGGTATCGAGCTCCTCGCCGACATGGCGACCCACGCGGCCGAAATGACCACCGTGCCGGTAAGCGTCCTGTTCAACGAGACGCACACGTTGGAACAGGCAAAAAGGGGCGTAAAGGCGGGCTTCAGCGCGGCCATGGTCGACACGTGCGATATACCCGAAGATGAAGCGCGGCAGGTTGTGGCCGAGCTGGCCCGCTGGGCCCACCAACGTGGCGCAGCGGTAGAAGGCGAGCTCGGGCAGCTGCCCAACTTCACCGGCACCACGGTCGACGCCTCCGGTTCGCACCTGACCGAACCGGGCAAAGCGGCTGAGTTCGTCCGTGCCACCGGCGTCGACTGCCTCGCTGTGTCCGTTGGGAACGTGTACCTTCTCGAGGGCCACGAGGCCTCCCTGCAACTCGACCGTCTTGGTGCGGTCGGCCAAGCCGCCGGTGTCCCCCTCGTCCTCCACGGCGGGACCGGGCTGCCCGCCGACGCCCTCCCTGCGATGATCGCTGGGGGCGTGGCCAAGATCAACGTCGGCACGGGGCTCAAGCGTGCCTTTTTGGAGGCGATGCGAGAGGCACTCGCCCAGGACGCCAGCCCTCACGACCTGCTCGGGTCGCACAAACCCGTGGACGCCGCGGTCGTGGGCAAGAACAAGATGCGCGACGAAGTCCGGCGCCTGATGCACCTGTATGGTTCTGCGGGCCGCGCCCGCTCCTGACCCGGGGTCTGTGGCCGGCTCCTGACCCGGGGTCTGTGGCCGGCTCCTGACCCGGGGTCTGTGGCCGGCTCCTGACCCGGGGCCTTTGATCAGGCCCGGCCGAGGCGGGCCAAGACGTCCGGGTTGCCTGTGATGTGCAGGCCAGAGCTCGTGGCTCGTCCCACGTCGATCATGCCGGCCAACAACCCGAGGACCAAGCGGGGAGGCCCCTCGAGTGTCAGGTCAGGGGCTGTGGCTCGCCCGACCCTCGAGTGGACCTCGCCGCCGCCGACCTCGATGACCGCAGGCTTGTCCCCTGCGATCAGCTGGATGGCAACCGGGGCGGCCTGGGGGTCGCTGTCCACCGCGAACGACGCCGCTGCGTAGGCGAGCCACTGTGGCTGAAAGGCATCGCCGGCGTGCTCGACAACCATGAGGGGGCGGCCCCATTCCCCGAGTGCCTTCAGTACCGGCTCCAGCGAGCGCCCTTGGTCCGTTAGGGCATAGAGCGTCGTTGCAACCGGCGGCGGTGCGTCCTCGCGGGCGATCAGCCCGTCGTCTTCAAGATCCTTCAGCCGCCCGGAGAGCAGGTTGGTGGCGATGCCGGGCAGACCGTTCTTCAGGTCGGTGAAGCGGCTTGGGCCCTGCAGCAGCAGCTCCCTTACGATGAGCAATGTCCAGCGCTCCCCGACCACATCGAGGGCACGGGCGATCGTGCAGTACTGGCCGTAACTTCGCATGGTTGCATTTTAGCAAAGGTTAGGTTTACAAACAAAACTAATTGGTTGACAATTTCTACCAGTCCGGAGTACGCTCATCCCATGAACCGAGAACGCTCCAAGCCGCTTGTCCTCATCTCCCTGCTGATGGCGGCGTTTGTGATCAACCTGGACACGACGCTCGTCAACAACGTCCTGCCGACGCTGACCCGTGAGCTCGGCGCGACAAACACCCAGCTGCAGTGGGTGGTCGACGCCTACAACCTCGTCTTCGCGGCGCTGCTACTGACCTCGGGCAGCATTTCCGACCGCTTCGGCCGCAAGGGCATGCTGATGGCAGGCCTGGCCGTCTTCGGCGTCGCAAGCTTCGTCGGTGGCTTCGGTACCAGTCCTGGCGAGCTGATCGCCGCCCGTGCGGTCATGGGGATGGGAGCAGCCATGACCTTCCCGGCAACCCTGTCCCTGCTCACCAACGTGTTCACGGAGCGCAAGGAGAGAGCGCTCGCCATTGGTCTTTGGGGGGCAACAAGCGGTGCCGCCATCGCGCTCGGCCCGATTGTCGGCGGTTTCCTGCTCCAGCACTTCAGCTGGTCGAGCGTCTTCTTCACGCTCGGCCCCGTAGCAGCAGTGGGCATTGCCTTAGTTGCTATCTGCTCCCCATCGTCGAACGACCCAAGGCCGCACCCTCTCGACGGGCCAGGTTTTGTGCTCTCAGCGGCCTTCATGGGCCTGATCGTCTACACGATCATCGAAGCGCCGAACCGCGGTTGGGGCGCCTCGCTCTCCATCGCCGGCTTCGCTGGCAGTGTGGTCCTCCTCGGCCTTTTCGTCGCTCGGGAGCGCCGCACCGACCACCCGATGCTCGATGTCCGGCTGTTCAAGAACATGCGCTTCACTGCCGCCAGCGGCTCGGTGACGATCGCGTTCTTCACCTTGTTCGGCTTCATCTTTTTGATTACGCAGTATTTCCAGTTCATACACGGCTACAGCGCACTCTCGGCAGGCATACACCTTCTCCCGGTCGCCGTCTCTGTCGCCGTCGGCTCGGTCGTAGGTACCCGCCTCGCTGTCCGTCTCGGGACCAAGGCCATCGTCACCGTCGGTCTCCTCGCCACAGCCATCTTCTACTTGTGGGTCTGGCGCGTTATCTCCACAACCACCAGTTACGACATCATCGCCATGCAGATGGTCCTCTATGGCCTTGGCATGGGCCTCACCTCGGCGCCCGCCACCGAGTCCATCATGGGCGCCGTTTCCGCAGCCCAAGCAGGAGTTGGTTCCGCGGTCAACGACTCCACCCGGCTCCTCGGCGGCACGCTCGGCGTCGCAGTGATCGGCAGCATCTACGCCTCTCTCTACGGCAACCGGCTCGACAAGACGCTCCCCAGCCAGCTCCCAGCATCAGCCAAGGCGGTTGCCCACGAGTCCATCGGCGGTGCGTACGGCGTGGCGTCGCACCTCGCCAGCTCCGGGCAGCACCTGCTCGCCCAAGTTGTCCACGACGCGGCCTCGAACGCCTTCGTGCACGGCATCAGCATCGCCTGCCTCGTCGCCGGCGTCGTAGCGCTGGCCGGAGCTCTCCTGCCGCTCCTGTTCCTGCCCGCACAACCGCCGTCGGCACCAAACCAACCGGCAATCCACCTGGATGGCACGGAGGAGCATTCCCGCGCGCCGGGCGCCGTTCCCGCCACCACCAGCGGAATTTAAGGCCGACGGCCGGTCGTCTGGTCCCTCCGCCCGCGAAAAACGCGGGAAAGTCGCGTTATGCGGCGAGTCGGCGCGGGTAACTGGTCAAAACGGCCCTCTTCAGGCGGCGCTTGGCGCGCCTTTTATGCGGGCAAGCGCCGGCACGGTGTCATGGTAGGACGCTAGTGAGGACCGTGGCCACGATGTTTCTGACCTCGTCGGCCTCAGGCGGGGAGCCTTCCCGACCGGCAAACAACAAATGACCGGCTCCGATCAGTGTCGGAGCGAGGGCCCGAATGTCGGCGTCCGCCGCGATCCGGCCCAGGTCGCGCTCCGCGTTGAGGTAGGCGGCGATCATGGCCGTACCTTGCCCGATGACCGGGAGGCGGCCCGCGCCTGATTCGGACAACTGCGCCCGTAGCTCATTGCGCGACATCAGAAGGCCGATGATCTCGAGCGCAACCGGGCCGAAAAGGTCGGTGAGCGCCCGAGTGAGGTTGTCGACGACGCTGCCCGCCCCGGCGCCATCTTGCAAGTCCGCCGCTTGGCGGCCGACGTGCTCGACGCGGTCGAGGACCAGCTCGGCGAGGAAGGCGTCGAAGTCGGTGAAATGCCGGTGCAGGACGCCCTTGGCGACGCCCGCTTCTGTAGTGACGGACCGGCTTGTAAGCGCGCTCGGCCCATCCCGGAGAAGGACCCGCTCGGCTGCATCGAAAAGTTGGTCGCGCGCGTTGCGCACGGGTACTCCGGTAGGCACGGCGGCCTATCTCCTCTCGTCCGGGAACCCCTACGCTTGCCAAGTGGGCGGTCGCCCATTTAGAGTGGGCACATGGTCACTATACCGCCGGAGCCCCCCTCGCCCAGCTCGGAGCCCCACCGGGCCCGGCAGGTAGCGGAGTCGTTCGGCTCCGACCCACAACGCTACGACCGGACGCGTCCCCGCTACCCCCAAGCGCTCGCCGACCGGGTGATGGATGCCAGCCCCGGCACCGAGGTGCTCGACGTAGGGATCGGCACTGGCGTCTCAGCTCTGCCGTTCCGGGAGCGCGGGTGCCGGGTCTTGGGAGTCGAGCCCGACGAACGCATGGCCGAACTCGCTCGCCAGCGCGGGTTCGCAATTGAGGTTGCAAGCTTCGAAGAGTGGCACGCAGGCGGGCGGACGTTCGACGCGGTCATCTCTGGCCAGGCATGGCATTGGGTGGGCCCAGTCGTCGGGGCGGCCAAGGCAGCAGAGTTACTGCGACCGGGCGGCCGGCTGGCGGTGTTTTGGAACGTGTTCCAGCCTCCGCCCGACCTGGCGGCGGCGTTCGCCGGGGTCTACCGGCAGGTGTTGCCCGGCTCGCCGTTCTTCCGTGTAGCTGTCCCAGGGATGGACGCCTACTCAGGCCTGTTCGGCATGGCCGTGGACGGGATTAGAGCGGCCGGCGCATTCGGCGAGCCGGAACGGTGGAAGTTCGGCTGGGAACGGGCCTACACCAAAGACGAGTGGCTGGAACAGGTACCGACCTTCGGCGGTCACAGCAATCTCCCGGCCGGGAAGCTCGACGAGCTGCTTGCGGGTATCGGCGCCGCAATCGACGCGGTGGGAGGCCGCTTCACGATGTGGTACACCGCCGTGGTGCTCAGCGCCGGAGTACAAAGCCGCGCTGCCTGATCGGCTCTCGAGCCGTCCACCATTTCCCCGGTTGATCGGGGCTCAGAGAGCACACTAAGTAAGCAAGCCCAGAACTGGGCACAACGATAAGTGGCAAACAGCCTCTGAACGGAAGGACGATGATGGTACTCAAGATCGCAGCAGGGGCGATGACCGCCGCCATGCTCCTAGGCGGCGCAGGGCTGGCAGCTCATGGGAGCTCGACCGTCCATCTGGCCGCCGCAATATCGAAGCCTCAAGATCCCAAGTGCCCGACCGGGACCACGACCGTCACTGTCGACGGCTACGCCACCGCGCAGGTCGCCCCGAACGAGATCACCATTAGCCTCGGCGTCCAAACCCAAGCGACAAAAGCGACCGTTGCACTGAACGACAACTCCACCAAGGCCAACGCCTTGGTCGCCAAACTGATCAGCGACGGCGTGGCCCAGGACGACATCCAGACCTCCAACCTGTCGATCCAGCCCGTCTACAGCGGCCCCAAACAGGTATTGACGGGCTACCAAGTGAACGACACCCTAACCGTCACCCTGCTCGACCTGAGCACGGCCGGCAGCATCATCGACGACGCGGCCCAGATCGCCGGCAACTCTGTGGTGCTCAATAGCATCTCGTTCTCGGTGCAAAACGATGGGACCGTGCTCGCCCAGGCGAGGGCCGCCGCCGTGCGCCAGGCGCAAGCACAGGCTCACGCGATGGCATCCGCCGCCGGTATGGTCCTCGGGACGCTTTGCTCGCTAGTCGACAACACCACGCCGCCGCAGCCCAACTCGGTCGGATCCCCGGAACCGCTCGCAGCGAAGGCGGCCAGCACTCCCGTCGAGGCAGGCATGGAGTCGGTCTCGGCCGACGTGACCGCGGTTTACGAGCTCGACAACAGCTGAGCAGAACGCCTCAGCCGGGAGCCGACCAGGACGCCCCAGCCGGGAGCCGAGCGGGACGCCTCAGCCGGGAGCCGAGCGGGACGCCTCAGCCGGGAGCCGCGGTTCCCTAGCGGATAGCTTACGTATTCGTGCCAGCCTGGGTCTGCCCGAAATGCCACCGCCAGTTTGGCAGGCGCGGGCAGTCCCACGAATGTGCCCCGGCTATGTCGCTGGAGGAGTATTTCGCTACCGGGCCCGCTCACGAACGGCCAGTGTTCGATGCCGTCATCTCGCACCTACGCGAGGTCGGCCCGGTGCACGTGGAACCGGTGTCAGTGGGGATTTTCCTCAAGAAGTCGAGGACTTTCTCGGAGCTCCGTCCCATGACGAAATGGGTGGCGGTCTCCTTTTCCCTACTCCATCCGGCGAGGCACAAGCTCATCACTCGAAAAGTCCTCCAGTACAACGGCCGTTATTATCACGTGGCCAACGTCGCCAAGCCCTCGGAGATTGACGAAGCTCTCCTGAGCCTGCTCACCGAGGCGTACCTCAGCTCCCCTGAGTAAGCCAGCAACGACAACTACGGCACAGAGGGTGATGGTGCCGGAGCATGGGGTGGCATGGGGGTGGCATGGGGGTGGCATGGGGGTGGCATGGGGGTGGCATGGGGTGGTTCGTGCGGTCGTTGCGGGCCGATTCTCGGCGTGGTCCAGGCCTTCCGGGCGTCCCCGGAGCGACGTTTGGGCCGGAGGGGCGCCGAGACGAGGCGACAGCACCGAAATGGCGAGACCACGCCGAGAAGGTGCGGGTTTGGGCCTGGCGGCCGGCGTTTGGGGCTGGCGGCCGGCGTTTGGGGCTGGCGGCCGGCGTTTGGGGCTGGCGGCCGGCGTGTGGGGCTGGCGGCCGGCGTGTGCCCGCTCGTGGAAACCAAAAAAGTTGTCCTTCGACCGGTCGGTCGTTCGTTGTGTTGGTGAAACGAGGTCCGGAGACCCCGGAGCACGTCCGAAGTCAGATAAGACAGAAGGAGCCAACCATGCAGTACATGCTCATCCACTTCCAGCCAACCGAGCTAGACCACGAGATGGGCCAGTCCTGGCAGCCCGACGCGGCACTAACCAAGTGGCTGGAGGAAACTGTCCCGTCTGGGGTCAACCTCCAGGGAAGCCGCCTGCGCCCGAGTTCTGACGCAACGACGGTGCGCTCGCGCCACGGGGAGCTGCTGGTGACCGATGGCCCGTTCGCCGAGACGAAGGAACAATTGGCCGGTTATGACGTCCTGGAATGTGCTGATATCGACGAGGCGGTCCGTTGGGCCTCCAAGCACCCGAGCCTTCCCACCGGCTCCATAGAGGTCCGGCCATTGCTCGGCAGCACAGCGGCGAAGACCCTTCCTGAGCAACGGGAAGCCACGTTGCGCTACGTGCTCCTGGTTTGCCTGGGCGAGGATTTCCATATGGGCCCGCAGGACCAAGCCGAGATGGGGCCGGCCACCGATGCGTGGGTGACGGAAATGGACGCCAGGGGGGCCCGCCTGTTCGGCAGCCAGCTGGAGGGCCCCGAACGAGCCCGTACCGTGCGGCGCAAGGGTGCCCAGTTGATGGTCACCGATGGCCCCTTCGCAGAGACAAAGGAGCAGATCGCCGGTTTCGACGTCCTCGAGTGCGCAGACCTCGACGAGGCGCTCGAGGTGGCGGCCAAGCACCCCATGGCCAAGTACGGCATGCTCGAGCTGAGGCCGTTCTGGCCACCCGAACAGTCCTGACCGGCCTGCCGCGGCCTAGCCAACTCACCATGGGCACCCCACCAGCCACTAACGCTGAAGAAAGCGTGCGGCATGTGGTCGCCACGGTCTTCCCCCAGGAATGGGGCCGGATCGTGGCCGCCCTCATCAATCGGACCGGGGACTGGGACCTGGCCGAAGAATGTGCCCAGGACGCCTTCACCCAGGCGCTCGCCCGCTGGCCCAACGACGGCCTACCCCCCCGGCCGGGCGCCTGGCTGATGACCGTCGCCCGTAACCGGGCCATCGACTGGCTCCGCCGCGGCAACGTGCATGCTGCCAAGCTCAGGCAAATTGCGGCGCTAGCCCCCGCCGGCGCCAACGGCCCCGACGAGGAGGGGGACGTGACCGACCAACTCTCCCCCGACGAAGACGGCGGCCTGCCCGATGAGCGCCTCCGGCTCATCTTCACCTGCTGCCACCCGGCGGTGGCCATGGAAGCTCGTGTCGCTCTCACCTTGCGTACCCTCGCCGGGCTGACGACTGCCGAGATAGCTCGCGCTTTCCTCGTCCCGGAAGCCACCATGGCCAAGCGGCTCGTAAGGGCCAAGCAAAAGATCGCCCACGCCGGCATCCCATATCGCGTGCCGCCAGCCAGCGCCCTTCCCGAGCGGACAGCGGGCGTCCTGGCAGTGCTTTACCTGCTCTTCAACGAGGGTTACTCAGCCAGCGCAGGAGCCGAGCTCGTGCGCAAAAACCTCTGCGACGACGCCGTCGTCCTGGCCGAGGTGCTGGCTGAGCTCATGCCTGAAGAGCCCGAGGTGAAAGGACTTTTGGCGCTCATGATGTTCCAGCGTTCCCGCCAGTCGGCGCGCGTTGACAGCGAAGGCGACCTCGTCACCCTCGACGCGCAGGACCGGACCTTGTGGGACCAAGCCGCTATCGAAAAAGCCAGGCAAATCCTCGACGATGCTTCGGCAAAGAACATGCCGGGGCCCTACCAGTTACAGGCCGCCATCGCCGGGTGCCACGCTCTTGCGCCTCAGGCGGAAATGACCGACTGGCCCCTAATCGCCAAGCTTTACGACCAACTGCTCGAGATGACCGGTTCCCCCGTTGTGGAGCTCAACCGCGCCGTGGCGGTTGCAATGGCCGATGGCCCGGCGGTTGGCCTGGCATTGGTGAACGAGCTCGAGGCCTCCGGAGCGCTGCCGCAGTACTACCTCCTGGCCGCTACCCGCGCCGACCTGTTGCGCCGGCTGGGCCAACGCGCTGAAGCCGTCACCGCCTACCGCGAGGCGCTCTCCCTGGTGGCAACCGGCCCAGAACGCCGGTTCCTCGCTGCCCGGTTGGCGGAAGTTACCCGCTGATTGCAAGATAATTCATATATCCACGAGCTACCTGAGGGGCGATCGCCGGTGAGCAAGCGGACGCGTTACGGGCTGCGGCGGGGATCGGGGCCGACATGTCCACCCCGACCGCCTCGCCGCCGCCCTGGTTGTCCGCCCGCTATCCCGATATCCTCCCCGTGGACGCCCGGGGGGCGCGCTTCAGCCACGGCAGCCGGCAGCATTTTTGCGTGTGACTACCTTG
>Ga0302324_100018868_pt1 | contig 13573 bp, 13 predicted proteins | sample Palsa_T0_1_FD_201949 | JGI IMG/M metagenome (GOLD analysis project Ga0302324, IMG submission 201949) | Peat permafrost microbial communities from Stordalen Mire near Abisko, Sweden - Palsa_T0_1 | ecosystem: Environmental > Terrestrial > Soil > Palsa > Peat permafrost | place: Sweden: Abisko...
AAGCCGACGTAGCTCAGTTGGTAGAGCAGCTGTTTCGTAAATAGCAGGTCGCCGGTTCGAGTCCGGCCGTCGGCTCCAGAGAAGACCGCGCTACGGCGCGGTTTTTCGCTTGACGTGGTCGGCGCCACGAGGCGGGATGGCCCCTGACTCGACCGAGTAGCGAAGATCCTGGCGTACGCGCGATGTTAGGGCACGACCATCATATCGGCGGTCTCGGCCAGCTCGCCGGTCTGCGCCGTCTCGCCAGCTTGCGTCTCGCTCGCGAGCGAACTCTGACCGTCCGAGAACGCACTCGGCGGCCCGCGGCGCAGCAGCAGCGACGGTGACACGGTTAGCAGCGACGACAGCGTACGGTCCGGCGTGCTGCGGACCTCACGCTCTCGTTGGAGGAGCTGCGATTGGGTGAGCGGCCGAGCCTGCGAGTTCGCCATCGTCGTCGTGGCGCGATCGCTCAGGTTTCCCCCGAGCTGTGCGTCGCCGGAGGTGATGGAGTTGATGTTGTTCCTGTTGTTGTTGTTGGTGTAGTTGTCGTTGATGTAACGATTGACTAAGGTAGCGTTATTGTTGAGAGTTCCGTCCTCTGCCGCGTGCGCGGCGGCGATGCGCGCGGCGGTCTTGGCGGTCAAGCGGCTGTTGCTCTGCGATTTCTGGCGCTTCCGAGAGGCAGCCGGCGTCGTAAGCGCATCGACGTTCTGGCGGGCGACTGCCGTGGCCGCGAGATCACTGTCCAGGGCCGAGTCGCTCGCCTTGTGCTTGCCTAGCAGCGCGCGTTTCTGTTCAACGATCGCATCGGTGCGTGGCGAAACAATTACGCGGCCCGGGAGCAAGCGCATTGAGAGCGCCGCTTCCCGTTCCGTCCGCAGCGTCCGCTGAAGGCTCGTTGACGTCGCAAGCTGAAGCGTCCCATACACCGCGAAGTGGTCGACGAGGTGGTCTCGGTCGAGCATCTTCGCGCTGCGCTCGTATTCGGTCAGCAAACGGGTGCGCGTCTCGTAGGCCGCGATGGCTTGCATGACGATGTTGCGCCCGACCACGCCGTAATCAAGCGCGCTGCGCGTCCCCGTCGAGCGGTTGACGCGAGTATCGGCGTAGCTGCCATCGGGATTCATCACCGCCGCGATGAACGCTCGTAGGTCGAACAAGAGCTTGCGGTCCGCCAACGTCTGCAGGTTGAAGTTGTTGTCGCCGACGCTAAAGAAGTAGGGATCCGCCAGCGTCTGCTGCACGAGGAAGTACAGCATCTCTTGACCGAGCACGTCGTCGGCGCCGGCATGTACGTTGTAGGCGGTCAGTATCTGACCTTGAAACGCGATCGTGAGCTTGACAGCCTTGCGCGCCTGGTACCCGTTCGAGCCGGCCAGTGGGATCCAAACCGCCTCGAACTTGACGACTTGGGCGCTGCTGCTGGTGCGCTGGAAGACCTTTAGGTTGAGTTGACCGCCCTTGGAGAACGTCCCGGTCTTTTTGTCCCAATTCTCATTTATTGCAGAGCCGACTTCTTTATAGTTCAGGCGGTCGATCTTGAAGCTCTTGTCCACCTCCTGCACGAAGATGAAGTCAGGTAAGTGCCAATCCACGGCGTTCATAAACGACTCGGCCCGAAGCTGGTCGCTCTTCGTGGAAACGCGCTCCAGGTTTTGGGTGATCCACGTGAGTTGATCGTTGCGGTCGGACGTCGACGAGCTCGACGAACGATCGGCCGTGGGCGACAATGCGGACATGCGCGGGTCAGCCGATCGAGACGGCTCGGATCGCGTAACCCGCGGCCTGATCGGGGTCCGGCGTATCGCCCGAACCGGCTATGCCGATCACGACCGTGTTGAGTCCCATTTGCAGGTAGTCGAAAAACTCGGCCGAGGCGAAGTCCTTGCTGCGCAGCATGACGCGCATGATGTTGTCGGAACCGCCGGCCGCCTCGTCGGTATCGACGTGGCGAACGATGGCTGGATTCCCATTGACGACTATGCTCAACACGCAACTCCGCGGCGTCGTCTTCCAGTGTTTCATGAACAGCGTATAGCTGGCGTCGTCGTCAACAATCTTGAAGCTGATCGTCATGGTCGCCGCCGGATTGGTCGGCGATGACCGCGGCCCGATGGTCGCGGTCATCGGCTGGTCGTCGCCGGCCGGGGTCTGGAAACCTAGACCGCAGATCAACAGATTGTTCGCCGTCGACACGATGCCGAAGCCGTTCGTGTTGTCGGGAGTCGTGATGTACTGTTGGCGCACAAAGCCGACGATCGCCCCGTTGTCGGCGCCGTTGTAGGGTATCGGCTCGAGCGCGAGGCTAGTGAGATCCAGCGTGATCGCGAACGTCGTCGTGTGGTTGTCTTGGTAGACGCCTTTGAGCGCCAGCGTTGCGCCAAAATGACTCTCGTCCGCGCCGCCGACGCCGATCCCGTGGCTAGCGACCCAAAAGGTGAGCTTGGGCGAGATCGTCAGCGAGTCGGTTGGTACGACATTCGAGCCGATCGAATAGATCCACGTGGTCTTGGCGACGAAGTTGACACCGTACAGCGCGAGTTTGCTGGGGGGGTAGACGACCGCCGGCGCTACTACCTTGTTGTTGCTGTCCAGCTGGGGCGGCGAGTACAAACGAGCGACAATGTGTTTGGGCAAAAGGACGTTTTCGACGGAGCTTGGGTCAACGGAGTGCAGGTCGACGATCGGCCACGGAAAGTCTTGGGCCCACACCCAGCTTGGTTCCTGGTTGTTGGCGTCGATCACGGCATACGACGCCCATTCCTTGATGCTCATCGAGTCGGAGCTCCCCGCGCTTCCTCCGGCGGTCGACGATTTGCCCGTGCTGTCCGAGTTAAAGGTTGTGTCGGTCTTGGTAGATCCCGACGGCATCGAATATTCGTAGCTGTTCGTCTCGGACTCGGACGAACCCATCGTGACATCGCTCGACGTGGTTGCGCTCGCGTCGTGCGATGAGTCCGCGGTCGTGGAGATCGACGAGTTGAGCGTCTTGGGACTGTAGTCGAGCAGGTAGAAGTCGGTGCTGCTCTGCGTGTCGTAGCCCGAGACACCGATCTCACTCAGAATAAGGGCGGGGTAGTCGTTGTACGCGGTGATGTTCTGCGGCGCAAGTTCGCTGGCTTTGACGGTCTGGCCCAGCGCGATGCGCATCTTGGCGGTGATCAGGTAGCCACGACGGCGGCGCAGGTTGCGCAGATCGGTATACGGGGTGACCTGGTAGTCCATCCTCAAAACGCCGAGCGTGATCTGTCCGGCGACGATGTCGTAGGACTGGCTCCAGGTGTTGAGGTCGGCGGCGCTACGCATCGGCGCGGCCGGAGACAAACGCCTGAGCTTGCGTCGGCGAGCCACCGGCATAACCGGTATAGATGATGTAGTACAGGTAGACGTTGATCGGCCGCGTCTCGCTCGAAGTGCCACCGTCTACGCCCGTGGTGGCTCGCGGCGGGCCGGGGAAGTTGCCGTCGTGCTGTTGCCAGCCGGGCCAGCCGCCGTCGCCGAGGAGAATCGTATTGTTGTGCTGATGGGTCGCGAGCGCCGAGTTCTGACAGGAGCCGACGTTGCCGCTCGTGTTGCCGGGATACGGCGGAACGCCCTGCACCTGCGCGTTCTGCGCTGCGCGCGTACCCACGTCGGGATCGTTGTTCGCACCGTGGTCGACGCCGCGTACGAACTTTCCGCGCATGTCCGGAAGATAGAAATACGTCGCTTCGTCACCGCCGAACGCGGAGCCGATCACTCCGAAGAGCACACTATAGGTACTGACCGAGAGCCGGCGGCCGTCGCATTCGAGCCAGCCGGGCGGTACTTGGTCCAGCGTGCCGGCGAAAGCGACGACGGTTCCGACCGGAACAGTCGTCTGCGGCACGGGAGCAGAAGCGTCGAACATCACATCATCTCTACGGCGGACGCGGCGAATCGCACGGTGTGAAAGCGCAAGCGGCCTTCGCCTCCACGGATACGCATAGCACCCCAAGCGCACCTTTCGCGGCACGCGAGTGGCACAAAGGTCGCAATCGAGCCAATCTCGGCAAGCGAGCGCAAGGCGGATCGCGATCGTGGCGCTAACCAGGCAGTGCTGGGCCAACCTAGCCGGCGCGAAATAATCCTGATTCGTAAATAGCAGGTCGCCGGTTCGAGTCCGGCCGTCGGCTCCAGTTGAAAAGCTCTTACGATGTAAGGGCTTTCTCTTTGCGGCCGGGCGACGACACGTTTGCGCTGTCAGTATCTGTGCGATGGTACGAAATGCGTACGCAAGAATGCGACAAGAATTCGCACTTGACGCGGGCTATCGCCCGGTATACGCTTTTCGAACGCGGGAGGGGACGCGACGCTGCCGCTGTGGCGCGTCGTGCGGGCTGCGCACGCTCATCACGGCCCTAGGAACGCCGCATGTAGAGGGGACGATGCCGGACAACGTTAGCCGAAGAGACTTCGTCGCACTGGTCGGGACGGTCGTCGCAGCCGAGACGCTCCCGGCGACGGTTGCCGCCGAGGCGGCGACGGCGCATCATCCGCCGCCGGCGCCGCCGCTCGGGAACGAGCCCGAGGCGTATACCTTCCTCACCGAGCCGGAATCGGCGTTCGTCGAGGCGGCGGTGGAACGGTTGATTCCGCCAGACGCGCTCGGACCGGGCGGACGGGAAGCGGGGGTCGCCTTCTACATCGATCAACAGCTCAGCGGCCAGTTCGGCTACGCGGCCAAGATGTATCAAAAAGGCCCGTGGGTGCCCGATGCGTCGCCGGATTTCGGGTACCAGCTGCCGCTCACGCCGCAGCAGGTCTATCGGCTGGGGATCGCGGCGACCAACGCGCACTGCATGGCGACCTACGGCAAGACGTTCGACCTGCTCGACGGCGCGCATCAGGACGACATCCTCACCGCGCTCGACCGCGCGCAGCTGACGTTCGAGAGTGTGCCGGCGAAGGTCTTCTTCGAGACGGTCATGATCGGCTTCGGTTGGACCGGTGGTATCCTCGCCAACGAGCTCACCAAGGCCGGCCACACCGTCGTCGGCCTCAAGAATCCCGGCCCGCTTGTTTGATCTCGCTCCGGCAACCGACTATGGCCTGCTGTTTCTCAGGCTGATGGCCGGCGCCATCTACTTCGACAGCGGCTACAACGATATCAAGGATCCGGAGGCGCGCAGTAAGAGCACCGGATTGTCCAAGGGCTTCACGGCCTTTATCGCCGCGGCCGAGCTGGCCGGTGGAGCGGGACTGATCTTGGGCGTGCTCCAGCAACTGGCCGCGATCGGGTTGATCCTCATCATGCTGGGCGCCATTCAGAAGAAGGTCGTTGTCTGGAAAACCGGCTTCTGGGGGAAAAACGGACTCGGTTGGTACTACGACCTGACGCTGATCTCGGTGCTGCTCGTCATCCTCTTCACGGACGGCGGCAGATTCGTCCTCCTGCGCTAGGCGCTCAATCGAAGTGGAAGGTATGCCTTGATGGAACGAGATCGCGACGGCCAGCCCTTTGAAGACGACTTCACCGAGAATCGCGGCCCCAGTGCCCGCGAGCGAGAGTACGTCGCCGAGCACGAGACGTTGGACCCGGACGTCGATTCACAAACAGACGACGAATCCATGGAAAAGAACGTCTTCGGCGTCGACGAGGTGAAGCCGAAGACCTAACGGCTGAGAGCGGCGCGAATGCGGCGTCGCATGGGATTCTCGACGAGCTCGTAGAGAACGATCGCGAGAGCGATCGAGGTCGCGATGGAGAACGCGAGCCCGGCGACGGTGAAGGCGCTCCCCGCGGTCGAGGTCCAGGTTCGGATTACGAGCTGGTGGATCATGTAGAACGAGAAGCTGATCTCGCCGAGGTAGATCATGAGCCGGTGGGATAAGAGAGCCGAGATCGCGCCGGCCTGGTGAGCGAACACGTAGACCAGCGCGCCCCAAAATGGGATGAGCCAGGCGGTATAGCGGATCGACGGGGGAAGGTGTGGCGACCACACGATCGCGAGCGGAATCGCGACGAGGAGCCCAACCTCCAGCAGCGTGGCGTGACGAGCGTTCGGCCGAGTCGGCATCGTTCGTCGAACGAATGCCGCGCCGAGCAGCATCCCGGCGAGGAAGTCGATGAAGCGCGCCGGCGGAAAGATGTAGAGCAACCACTCGTCGGAGGCGATCGCAAACGCCGCGATGCTGGCGATCACGGTGCCACAAAGAACGGCTGCGACGAGCAGGAGGTGCGTCGAGGAGAGACGCGGCCGGAAGATCAGCCACGCGACGAACGGAAAGAGCACGTAGAAGAAGGCTTCGTCCGAGATGCTCCACGAGACGCTGTTCAAGCCGTAGTACGTGTAGTGATTGGGAAACCAACTTTGCAGCAGCAGAGCATTCACCAGGATCTTCCAGACGTTGAGCCCGGGCGAGACGATGAGCCAGACCGCGATTGCCAGCGTCACCAGATGCACGGGGTAGATTCGCGCCACGCGCGCAACCCAGAACGAGCGCATCTTCGAGAGGTCGAAGCGGCCGACGAACGCGTGCTGATACGTGTACGTCAAGATGAAGCCCGACAGGACGAAGAAGAAGCCGACGCCCGCGTGCCCCAAGAGGTCGCGCTCGAGGACCGGATTGGTGTGGGACACGAACACCAAGAAAGCCGCGAGGAAACGCAGCGACGTCAGCGGCTTGAGGTCGGTCCGAGCACCCGTGCTCACCCGCACGGCCGGCGCGTCTACCTGAGCTCGAGGGTCGTGACCCCGGGGCAAAGGATTGGCGGTAGTCTCTTCGGCCAGCATGGACAGCTAGCCAGAGTGTAGTCGTCTCGGACTCAGATCAACATCGTGAAAACGAGGGATAGCGACGGCCAGAGCTCAGCCCGTCGGCGCGACGTCCATGCCCATCAGCGAGCGAATGCGGTCGCGGTTACCGGCGAGTTCGGCGGCCGGACCCTCGTGGACGAGGCGCCCGCTGTCGAGCACGTAGGCGCGGTCGGCGATCTTCAGCGCCAGCAACGCGTTCTGTTCGACCAGCAGGATCGCGACGCCGGATTTCTTGAGCTCCTCGAGGATGTGGTAGACGCCCTCGACGACCAGCGGTGCCAACCCTTGCGAGGGTTCGTCGACCAGGATCAGCCGCGGGTTCGCAACGAGGGCGCGGCCGATTGCGAGCATCTCTTGCTCCCCGCCCGAGAGACGGCCGGCCTTGCGGCCGCGCAGCTCGGCCAGCTTCGGCAAGTGCTCGAAGACGCGCTCGATCGTCCACGAGCCGGCGCGTCCGTTCTCGGCGAGCTGCAGATTCTCGAGTGTGCTCAGATCCTTGAACATCCGCCGGCCTTCGGGGACGTAGCCGACGCCCAGGCGCGCGACCTTGTACGCCGGCCAGCCGGTGATCGTCTGCCCGACATAGCGCACCGTCCCCGCGCGGGGCGGCGTCAGGCCGAGGATGCTCCGCAGCGTCGTCGTCTTGCCGGCCCCGTTGAGCCCGAGCAGGGCGACGCATTCGCCTTCGTCGACGCGCAGAGAGATGTCGCGCAGGATGCGAATCTTGCCGTAATCGGTGCAGACGCCCTCGAGGGTGAGCAGCTCAGACATGCTCGAGGACCTCGGTACCGAGATACGCGCTGCGGACCGCCTCGTTGCCGGCGATCTCGGCCGGGGTTCCTTCGGCGAGCATCTTTCCGCGGTCGAGCACGGTGATCGATTCGGCGAGCGAGAGGACGACCCGCATGTTGTGCTCGACGAAGAGCACCGTCAAGCCGAGCCGGGTGCGCAGATCGCGGATCACGCCCATGATCCGATCGGTCTCCGCTTCGGCGAGCCCGGCCATCGGCTCGTCCAGCAGCACCAGGACCGGGTCGGTCGAGAGGCTCATCGCGATCTCAACCAGCCGCTGCGAGCCGTGCGCCAGCTCGGAGACCGGGCGGTCGCGTTGGGCGGTCAGCTTGACGAAGCCGAGCAGCTCGTCGACCCGCGCGTCGACCGCCTGCGCCGCGGCACCCTGAGGCGTCCGCAGGAGAAAGGCTTGCTTCGCATGCGCGCGCACGCCGAGCCGAACGTTCTCGTCGACCGTGAGATCGGGGAACACGCTCGGCGTCTGGAAGGTGCGCCCCATCCCCATCGCGATGCGCTTCCAGTTCACCGTGCGCGTCACGTCCTCACCCTTGAAGGTCACCCGGCCGCTCTCCGGCAGCGCGTAGCCGGAGACCGCGTTGAAGAAGGTCGTCTTTCCGGCGCCGTTCGGGCCGATCAGCGCGTGGATCGTCCCCTCGCGGACCTGCATCGAGACGTCATCGACGGCGCGCAACCCGCCGAAGCTCTTGGAAACGTGGCTCGCGTCGAGCAGAATCGTCTCAGACGCCACGGCTCGCCCCCGTCGGCGCCTGCGACTCGAGCGCGGCGCTCACGTCGGTACCGCTGGGCGTGCCCCGCCGGCGGCCCAGCAGGGAGATCGTCCCAAGGATGCCGCGCGGAAAGCCGAGCACGCACGCGACGAAGAGCGCGCCGAGGAAGATTTGCCACAACGGCGTGATGGTGGAGATGATGTCTTTGCCGATCACGTAGATGAATGCGCCGACCAACGAGCCCCAGACCGTTCCCGCACCACCAAGGATCATGCTCAGCACGAAATAGCCCGACTGGTGCCAGTCGAGTTCGAGCGGGTATGCGAAGTTGATCAGTAGCGCGAAAAGCGCTCCGCTCACCCCTGCCATCGTCGCCGAGATCAGCAGCGCCACGAAGATGAAGCGGTCGGTATTCAACCCGAGGAAGCGCACGCGCGCCTCGTTCTGGCGGATTGCGATCAGGGTCCGACCAAACGGCGACCGCACGACGCCGCGGAACGCGAACAACGCGACGACGAACACGACCAGCGCCAGGTAGTAGAAGCTCTGCTCGTTGAGCGTGACGTGGGCTGCCGGCAAACCGAGATAGGGGCGCACGATGTTCATCCCGTCCTCCCCGCCCGTGACGTCGGTGGCGCGGTAGGCGATGAAGTAGAACACTTGGCCGAACGCAATCGAGAGCAGGCCGAAGTAGATTCCGCGGCGTCGCAGCAGGAACGGTGCCAGAATCAGTCCGCCCAGGAACGCTGAAACCATACCGATCAGCACGGCCTCGATGAAGTGAACGCCTAGGTACTTCACCGAGAGGGCAGCGCCATACGCGCCCAGCCCGAAATACGCGGCGTTGCCGAAGGCAGGTAATCCGGTGTAGCCGAGCAGCAGGTTGACGCTCATGACCGCGATCGCGGTAACCAACACCTCGCTGACGATGGAGATGTCGAGTTGTACCAGCGGCGCCACGGCCGGTGCCGCGGCAAAGACTGCGATGAAGCCGGCGAAGAGGAGCACTTCGGTCCGCGCTTTCACCCGAAGATGCCTTCCTCTCCGAAGAGCCCGCGCGGACGGACCATCAGCACGAGCGCCATTAGGATGTACATCGAGACCTCGCTAGCCGCTGGGAACCACAGTGTCGTCATCGAGATCGTGATCCCGATCAGCAAGCCACCGGCGATGCTGCCAAAAAGGCTGCCCATCCCACCGATGATGACGGTGACGAACGCCGGCATCAGCAGCGCGTTCCCGCTGGTCGGAGCGAGCCCCAGCATACCGGCGGCGAGGACGCCCGCGATTCCGGCCAGGAGGATGCCCAGGCCGAAGTTCACCGCGTAGAGCAGTTGCGTGTTCGTGCCCAGCGCAGCGATCATCTCGGTGTCCTGCAGGGCGGCGCGCAGCCGCAAACCAAAGCGCGTGCGAGTCAGGACGAGGGCCAAGACGGCCATCGTGACGACCAGTACGGCCACGATGAAGATGCGGAACGTCGGGAAGCTCATGAACCCCAGGCTCACCGCGCCCTCCAGCCCCGGCGGCGGTGAAAACGGAACGCCGTTGGGCCCCCAGATCAGGCGGTAGATCTCCTCCGCCATGAGCGACAACCCGAACGTCATCAACAAGCTGTAGAACGGTTCCCGTGCGTAGAGCGGACGCACCAGCGTCCGCTCTACGACGATCCCCACGATGACCGCGATGATCGGTGCAGCAATCAGCGCGAACCAGAACGACGTACCGCGCGAGACCATCGTGAACGCGAGGTACCCCGCCAGCGTCATGAAGCTCCCGTGCGCCATATTGATGGTGCCGGTGAGATTCATGATCAACGAGAGGCCGATTCCGACGATCGCGTAGAACGCACCGAGAACTAGCCCGTTGAAGAGCTGGGGCGCGACGTGCTCGAACACTTATGGATAGCCGAGCTTACAGACCTTCTCTTTGTCGGCGATCGACTGCTCGATGTCCTCAGCCGGCTGCATGTCGATCACGTCGAAGAGATCGTATTTGTCGCCAGGCGTGCCGTTCGGACGTATCTTCGCGATCCACATCGGCCACATCAACTGGTGGTCTTCCTTGCGGTAGTACGCCGGGCCGTTGAAGACCGAGTTGAAGCGCACGCCTTCGATCGCCCGCGCGATCTTGACGGCGTCGAGTGACTTGGCCTCGGTCATCGCCGTCAGAAGCCGGTCCAGCGTCACGTAGGCGAAGCAGTCGCGCGCGGTCGGCGGCTTACCGTACCGCTTCGTGCACTCGGCGACGAAGTTGTTCGCGAGGGTGTTCCCCTTGCCCAGCGTCAGTTCGCTCTTGTAGTACCACTCGATGCCCCAGTAACCTTCGCGCGAATCCGGCGCCAAACCGAGCAGCGGCTCGATCTCGACCTGCGGTCCGCCAATCGCATACTTCTTGAGCAAGCCAAACTGGTTCATCTGCTTGAGGCAGTTGACGTAGTCGTCACCCTGCACGAGCACCATGACGATGTCGGGTTTGGCAGCGTCGATCTTGGTGAGGTAGGAGCTGAAATCGGTCGTGCCGAGCGGAGTGAGTTCGTTGCCGACCATCGTACCGCCGATTTTCGCAAGCACGTCCTTATAGCCGGTTTCGAGAGCGTGGCCGAACGCATAGTCAGGGGTGATCAGGAACCAACGTTTGCCAAACCGCTTCGCGAGGGAGAAGCCGGTGGCGTGGGTCTCCATCCAGGTGCTGTGGCAGGTCCGAAAGACATTCCAATGGCAGCTCGCGCCGGTGACCGCGTCGCTGTGGCCGCCCGAGTCGATGAAGATCGTTCCGGCCGCGTTGGCGACACCCCCGACCGAGAGCGAGACGGCGCTGCTGACGGTCCCGCAGAGCGCCGTGACTTTGTCCTGGTCGATCAGCTTGCGGGCCTTCTGCGCTCCGACACCGGGATCGTTCTGGCTGTCCTCGGTGACGAGTTGCACCTGGCGGCCCAGGACGCCGCCGCGCTTGTTCCACGCATCGAGGGCGACCTGGAACCCGCCGACCTCGTTCTCGGACGGACCCGCGTAGACGCCGGTCAACTCTTCGACGAGCCCGATCTTGAGCGTGTCGGCGGCCTCCCCCAGACGAGGAATATAGGCGGGAAACGCGAGCGCGGCGGCTGTTCCGGCCCCAGCGAGCCGGACGAATGAACGGCGGTCGATAGCCTGACGGACCATGGTGCTCCTCTCGAAGGTGAGCGTCGTTTCGCCGCTATTCCGACAAAAGTTTATGCGTCCCCCACAAAATGATGGACAGGAGTACCACGATTGCCCTGCTAAATAAGGCGAGCATAACCGACACAGCCGATGAGCAGCACCAGGCATCCTTAAATTTGCCCTAAGGGGCCATTTGGATAAGGGAGCCCTAAGCTGGAGGGTAAAGAATCGGGCGGGTACAACTCGAACGCTGCGGGAGCGCTTCACGACGCGTCTCGTTTTCCTTTTTACCGAGGATGACGGCGCGTTTGTCCGCTGGACCTATTTGACGAGGAGAAATCGCTTGAAGATCTGGCTGTATGGGCGGATCACGTTGGTCGTGCTCTCGCTCGCCGTAGCTGTTTCGTGCGGACCGACCACGCAAGGACCCTTGCCGGCGCCGACGCCCACCGCGACGCCGGGGGCGACCGGCTCGAGCGTTGCGCTCACACCCAGCGGTGCGACGGTCACGCTGCCGACCTACTATCAGACGACGACCTCGGTCACGTTTCCGGCGCCGAGCGGCGCGCCCAGCGGCACCTCACTGACGGTCGACGAGTCGGGCTCCCCGCCGTCGGGCGTGGTTGCCCTGTCGAGCGCGCGCCAGTCGTCGAGCGCGCGCCAGTCGGCATCGCTCCGCGCGGCCGCCGCGACCCAAGTGACCGGCTCGATCGTCTACTACCAGGTTCTCACGACGCCCGCCTCGGCGGTCACCTTCGCAGCCGGCCCGACCTGGTCGGTGACGGTCGGCTCGGTGCTCGCCAACACGTCCTATTACATCGCGCTGTACAACCCGTCGACTCAGGCGTGGAACTACACGTATGAAGGCCCCGGGGTGGTGAACGGCACGACGATCACCTTCAGCGCGAACGCGAACGCGCTGGCGGTCCCCGCCAGCGGCGCGGTCTTCGCCATCGTCGGCATCGCGAACACCGGTAGCCCGTCGCCAAGCCCGACGCCGAGTGCGCCGGCATCCGCGTCCCCGACCGCATCGCCAACTGCGTCGCCGAGCGCGTCGCCGACTGCCTCGCCGACGGCGTCACCGACCGCGACGGCGAGTCCGACCCACACGCCGTCGCCGACGCCATCCCCGACGGCTTCGCCGACCGGATCCCCGACTGCGACGCCGACGGCGACCCCGGTACCGACACCGACGCCGTCACCGACGCCGGGCAACGTGATCGCGGATTCGACATTCTCGAACGCGACCGTGACGGTCTACGAGGCGCCGAGCCCGCAGCCCACCCCGAACACGACCGGTTGGACGCAGTGCTCGATCACGGCGGTTTCCACCGCCGCGCCGTCACCGATTCCGTCCGGCCAACCCGTCTCGCTCTTTACGCCAAGCCCGAACACGACGCCCGGAGCCGTGATCATGGCCGCCGGCGCGCCGATCCCGGTCGGCACCGGGTCACCGGTTCCGACGCAAACAACGGTACCGACCTATAACGGGGATGCCAACGCGGCCGTCTTCGGCGGTGTGTTCTCGACCTACAATCTCGCGAACTTCGAATACAACGGTCTCTGCCAAACCGTGACGGTTCCCGCCTCGGCGACCTTCACGATGAGTATCTTCGGCAACGGGAACGAGGGCGCGACCTACGTCGACTTCGTTGTCGATCTGCTCGACGGAAACGGGAATTTCTTGGCGAATCTCTACACGGAGAACGTCGAGAACGACACCACGTTCCGTACGATCACGATCCCGTCGAGTACGTACTCAGCCTACGTCGGACAAACCGTCGAGCTCTTCGTCGGTATGTGGACGAAGTCTGGCAGCGGCAGCAACTCGACGAAGTACAGCGGCTACTACTTCGTGGACAACGTGTCTCTCTTCGGGATTCCGCAGACTCCGGCGGCGATCCATCGCCGGCCGGCAGTGAAGGTCATCCGACACTAGGTAGCCTAGACCCGGCGAAGCGCGTTCGTCCGCTCTCGACGCGGCCGGGCGCGCTTCGCGCTTTCTCTTCGAAGGTACGATAATGGACGTTGTGGTGCGCCGGCTTCTGGTGCTGGTCATGGTCTGCATTGCCTTCGCCGCGTGCAGCGGCGGTGGCGGCGGGAGCCCAGCTCCGGCGGCGCCGGCCGCGCCGGGCGCCGGCGGTGCGACGCC
>Ga0302324_100018872_pt1 | contig 13570 bp, 10 predicted proteins | sample Palsa_T0_1_FD_201949 | JGI IMG/M metagenome (GOLD analysis project Ga0302324, IMG submission 201949) | Peat permafrost microbial communities from Stordalen Mire near Abisko, Sweden - Palsa_T0_1 | ecosystem: Environmental > Terrestrial > Soil > Palsa > Peat permafrost | place: Sweden: Abisko...
TAGTGATGCCTTAAAAAGCAGGGGCGTCCATACCATTTGCTGCCTTTACGTTGGCGTCCAGCCTCTTATCCCCCCTGACCTTGTGAACCGGTCAACATCACCGTGCAGAGGCACTAGCGGCGGTTTGCGCCGGCCAAATGCGTCATGTTGCGTCACTTTTCGCTCCGATGGCGAAATAGCGATTTGTCGGCGGTCCCCTATGATGGTTGTTACCGGACTTGCCAGCACTGCGGGAAAAACGCTCGATGCAAGTGTTGAAGGGAGAGTACAAACAAGAACTGATGCGCACATTGAGCGTATCCGACTTGGTCATTTACGGCATGGTGTTCATGCTGCCGATCGCTCCATTCGCCCTGTTCGGTATCATTGGTCAGGTCGCGCACGGCCTCGTGCCGCTGGTGTACGCGCTCAGCGCGGTCGCCATGGCCTTCACCGCACGCAGCTACATGGTGATGAGCAAGGAATTTCCCCTTGCCGGTTCGGTATACACCTACACGTGCTTCGGCATCAACGAAGTCGCGGGCTTCTTCGCAGGTTGGCTCGTGTTCCTCGACTACATCATTTGCCCGGGACTGCTCTCGGTCATCAGCGCTGCGGCCATGAATAGTTTGGTGCCGTTCATCCCCCGTTGGACATGGATCCTCGTGTTTATCGCCTTCGGGACGAGTCTGAATCTGGTCGGGATCAACCTGACGGCGCGGGCCAATCGTTTCATGCTCTACGGAATGATGCTGGTCTTGCTGATATTCATGGCCGTCGGACTGTCGGCTCTCTACGGTGGCAAGGGTCATGGACACCTGACTTTCGCCTCCTTGTATACACCGTCGGCGTTCAGCTGGAGCGCCATCGCAACCGGCGTGCTCATCGGCTCCACGAACTTCCTGGGTTTCGACGCGATCACAACGCTGGGCGAAGAGGTCAGGCACGAACAAAAGCACCTGATGGGATTCGCCGGACTTCTAACGCTGACGATCATCGCGCTACTTTTCATCGCGCAGACCTGGCTCGCAGCGGACCTCGCGCCAGGTGCTCACGTGATCTCTCCGGATACCGCGTTTTACGACATCTCACGCTACGCCGGAGGCAATGGGTTGTTCGCCCTGACTTCGATATCCACGGCGCTCGCTTTTGGCGTCCCATGCACGATCGTCTGTCAGTCGGCGATCACGCGTATCATTTTCGCGATGGGACGCGACGGGCAATTCCCTCGCGTTTTCGCGAAGGTTCACCCGAAGACCAAGCAGCCGTACGTCGCCAACCTGTTCGTCGCCGGTGTGTCGCTGCTCGTCGCGTTGGTCTTTCAGAACCGGATAGACGAATTGGCCCTCTTTCAGAACTTCGGGGCCCTGTCCGCTTTTCTGCTGGTCAATGCCTCGTTGATCGGCTACTTCTGGGTGAAGAAAGGTTCCCGCAATCTGGTCTCGCACATGGTGCTACCGCTGCTCGGCTTTTCGATCGTGGCCGCGCTGCTCTTCGCCATGCGGCCTGCGACACTGAGGATGGGCCTGACCTGGCTCACGATCGGTACAGTCTACTATGTGACCATGCGCTTCGCGTTTCGGAGAGCCGTGGCGATTGAAGTCTGATACGCCCGGGGCAACGCGCGGGGATGCACAAGAAAGCTCAATGCCGAGAGGGAGGTTGTTGGCATGTTAAAAGTTGTCGAACATGACGCGAAAGGTGAGCTGAAGCGGGCTCTGACCGTCACTGACCTCATCATTTACGGCATGGTGTACATGCTGCCGATCGCGCCATTTGCCCTGTTCGGCATCATCGATAGAGTGGCCCATGGCTATGTCGCACTCGCATACGTCCTGAGTGCCGTCGCGCTCTCTTTCACGGCACGAAGCTACATGGTGCTCAGCAAGGAGTTTCCTGCGGCCGGGTCCGTCTATACCTATGCGACGAAAGGGCTCGGCCAAGTCGCCGGCTTCTTCGCCGGATGGCTGGTTTTCCTCGACTACATCATCTCTCCCTGTGTCCTCGCCGTCGTGAGCGCAGCGGCCATGAATAGCTTCGTCCCGTGGATCCCACGATGGGCGTGGATCTTCGCATTCGTGGGACTGGGCACCGCACTGAACCTCGTGGGCGTGAACATCACTGCGAAAGCGAACAAAATCATGCTTTACGCGATGCTCGTCCTTCTGCTCATTTTCTTGGTCGCTGGGTCGATCGCTTTGTATGGCGGAAAGGGCCATGGCCACATTACGCTCGCGTCCTTTTATTCGTCCGCAACTTTTCGATGGGGCTCCATAGGCACCGCCGTCCTTTTGGCCTCCACAAATGTGCTCGGTTTCGATGCGATAACCACCCTGGGTGAGGAGGTCCGACATGACCAAAAGCATCTTCTCGGTTTCGCGGGAATGGCGACGCTGGTCCTAACGATCGCTCTCTTCGTGATCCAGACTTGGTTGGCGACCGACCTCGCGCCGGGCGCGGTGATTCATTCACCCGACACCGCCTTTTACGACATCGCCCTCTATGCCGGCGGCCCGTGGCTGTTCGCGCTGATATCCATCGGCACCGCGCTATCCTACGGGATTCCTTGTGCGATCGTCTCGCAAACGGCGATTTCCCGTATCATTTTCGCCATGGGGCGCGATCGCCAGCTACCGCATATCTTTGCGCGCGTTGGGAAAAAGTCTCAGCAGCCCTATGTTGCCAATCTCTTTGTGGCCACCGTGACTCTGATAGTAGCCCTGTTTTTCCAGAACCGGCTCGATGAGCTGGCCCTTTTCCAGAATTTCGGTGCGTTTGGTGCCTTCGCGCTCGTGAATATCTCGGTTGTCGGCTATTTCTGGGTGAAGAAGGGGGCTCGCCGGATTGTGCCCTACCTCGTCATGCCGACCATCGGGCTGATGATCATCATCATCCTTCTTTTGGCGATGCAGCCGGCGACACTCCACATGGGTGCGATCTGGCTGACCCTCGGCGTTCTCTATTATCTGTTCCAGCAGAAGGTCTTGGGCCGGCAAGTCATCCTCGAAGTCTGACGGAATTGCGCGCGCCCAACTCGAGGAGCATGAGCCTATGTCTGACATCGTTCTCGGAATTCAGCATGTCGGCCTGACCGTGTCGAATGTCGACGAGGCGCTTACGTGGTTTCGTGAAGCGCTCGGTTTCAAGGAGATTTTCCGGGAAGACCCCATGGACATCGACAATGAATATTGGGCGGAGGCACTCGGCATTCCGATCGGTTCCAAATTGGAAGCCAGCGTCCTGATCGGTTGCGGCGCGGGCATCGAGCTCGAGCTCTTCCAATATTCGTCCCCCCTCGGGCGCCGGGAGCGTCCCTTGAACTGCGAAGACGGCGGGCATCACCTGGCTCTTCAAGTGACCGACATCGATGCCGCCGTGAGGCGTCTGGTGGACGCCGGGGCGACACCCCTGGGCCCCATCAAGGACAATCCACACGGACCTTGGGAGGGGGCGGATTGGATCTACCTCAAGACTCCATTCGGCCTTTATCTCGAGCTTCTTCAGTTTCCCAAGGACGGCCTCAACTTCGAGCACCGTACCGGACGCCGTCTCAATAGACCACGGCGCCATACCATCGACTGACACTCTAGAGCGGCGTCTCGCACCCGGAGCAAGCGTGAGATTTGAGACAATGCGAGACGAGACTGAGAATCTCTAGCGCACACGAGGCCCAGATCGATGCCAACCAACTCAGCCAGCCACGTCGACAAGGTGCTCTCTGCCGTGGGTAATTGCCCGGGAGTGTTGCCGGCCCTCGATACTTTTCCTCATGATTCATGGCGTCGCTGCCTGCACGAATACCGGTTGGCTCCGGATCATACGGCCCGCATCCCGGTGCTGACCCAGCGAGAATTCCGCGAGAAGCGTGAAGCTTTGGGAGAAAAACTGTTTGTCGCGCTGGAGGAAATGACCGCGCTGCAGGCCGTGGTGGGGGCGATCGGCTATTCCACCATGCTGACCGACAGCGATTATGTCACCGTCGGCAATCTGCCCCATGGCAGCGTCGCGCCGCAGGCGGGATCGATATGGATGGAAAGACAGACCGGCACTAATGGTGTCGGCACTTGCCTGCACGATCTTCGTCCCACCTCGATCTACCTCGATCAGCATTTCTTCGCGGGGGACGTGGATTTCTCCTGTGCAACGTTTCCTCTGTTCGATCCCGATGGACGGCCATGGGGCACGCTCGATCTGTCGATTCGGGATGCGCAGCTGCCCTTCCACACGCACCGATTGGCCATGGAGGTCGGGCGCGCCGCAGCGGAAAGGCTGGATGAGGCCATCTTTCGCAATAGCTTCCGCCATCATACGGTGGTCAAATTGTGGGCGGATAGCGGGCGCCCCGGACTGCTGGCAATCGAAGATGGACAAAGTGTGATCGCGGCGGATCGGCGCATGCGCGAAGCGCTCGATCTGCCGTTGGATGAATGGCGGCCGTTTGCCCTGGGGCGCTTATTTCGCAATGGTGCCGATTGGGTGCGCCGGGCGATGAGCCATGGCGCGATCGAAATGCTGGATGCGCGCGGCACAGTTTTTCGCGGTTCGTTCTCGGCCCCAACACCGAGGGCCATCGCCAAAAAGGCTGAGACTGCCACCAGGCGTCCTCCCCAGACGACATCCGCCAACGCCGCCTTGTCGCTCGATGACTGGGCGGGAACCGACGAAAGCATGGTTCGCAGCGTGAGTGTCCTGCGCCGGCTGCTGCCTTATGGCCTGCCAGTGCTGGTGCTGGGTGAAACGGGGGTCGGCAAGGATACGCTCGCTCGTGCCATCCATCACGAGTCTGACCGCCGTCGAGAACCGTTCATAGCACTCAACTGCGGAGCGCTTCCCGAGTCGCTGATCGAGAGCGAGCTGTTCGGCTATGGCGGCGGCGCCTTTACCGGCGCGCGCAAGGAAGGGTCCAAGGGACTGCTCGCCCGCGCCCATGGCGGCACATTGTTTCTGGACGAAATCGGAGAAATGCCGGTCGCCCTGCAGACGCGGCTGCTGCGCGTACTGGACTCTGGTGAGGTCACCCCGCTGGGCGGAAGCGAGACTGAAAAGATCGACGTGCAGGTAATCGCCGGGACCAATGCCAATCTGGATGAAAGGGCTGCTGACGGCCGCTTTCGGCTCGATCTTTATCATCGGCTGTGCGGCATAGTGATCGAGATACCCAGCCTGCGTGAGCGTTCTGACCGCCAGGCACTGATTCGGGCGATGTTCGATCGTGTGATGGAGCCCGCTCAAGCCCTCACTCCGGCGGCACTTGCGGTTCTCGACACTTGGCCGTGGCCCGGCAACATGCGAGAGTTGAAACTGGCGGCCGTGCGCGCGACGGCGATGGCCCAGGGTGCACCGATCACCCCCGATTGCCTCCTGCTGCGCTCCGCCACACGCCATTCCCTGGAGTCATCCTCAGCGACGCCGAGCGAGCCGGCTGCCGCCGTCACTGAGCGTGATGCCATCCTGACGGCGATCGATCGGCATCATGGAGATTATGTGGCGGCGGCCAAGATGCTGGGGATTAGCCGCGCCACCTTATATCGCAGGCTCAAGCGACTCGATATCTCGAGTAATTCCTGAAGAGTCTCTGGACTGCATAACGCGGCGGGAAAACACAGGCCGCGTCACCTGTCCAAAATGGCATGCATCTTGCTTTCTGAGTCTCAGGGCGCCGTGGCCGGCGCTTTGTCACGACACCCGCGACGACACTTCGCCGCCCAACCAGAGAAGGAAATATGATGGACATTGGCCTTTTGATGATGCCGCTCCACAAACCGAGCAACGATTTCGCGACAACCATGGACGAGTATCGCGCCGCCGGCGTGCTGGCCGATCAGCTGGGGTTCGCCGAGCTATGGGTGGGTGAGCATTATTCATCGAGTACCGAACGCATCGTCAGCCCTCTGCAGTATTTCTCCACACTTCTGCCGGTGACCACCCGGATCAAGTTCGCCACCGGCGTATTGACTCTGCCGCATCATCACCCGGCTCGCATCGCCGGCGAGGTGGCTCAATTCGACCAGGCCTCGCGTGGACGCTTCATCATGGGCATCGGCGTGGGCAGCCTGCCGACGGATTTCGAGCTGTTCGGCACGCCAGGCGAGAAACGCGGCGCGATGATGATGGAGTCGATCGACATCATCCACCAGCTATGGGCATCGGATGGCCCCTACGACATCCAGGGGCAGTTCTGGTCGATCAAGACCAAAACCATCAATGACCGCTTCGGCTACGGCCGCCTGCTGAAACCCTATCAGCAGCCCTATCCGCCGCTGGCCATTTCGGTGATGTCGCCCAACTCGTCCACCGCGCGTGAGGCAGGTGAGAAGGGTTGGGGCATGGCATCGGCCAACTTCATCCATGAGAACTGGCTGAAGACACACTGGGATCAATATGTGATCGGCTGCGAAAAGGCGGGCCGCCGCCCCAATCGTGATGATTGGCGGGTGGCGCGATCGGTGCTCGTTGCCGATAGCGACGCCGAAGCCGCGGACTATATGGCTCGCGAGGACAATAGCTTCCGTTGGTACTTCCACTACATCTATGACGAGACACGCCATAGCCCGCGTGTGCTGGCGCTGAAACCGGATACTTCGATGCCGGATGACGATGTGAACTTACAATATTGCCTGGACAACTTGGTGATCTCTGGCTCCCCGCGGACGGTTCTCGATCGGCTGGTCGCGCTGGTCGACGCGCTGGGCGGTCCTTTTGGCACAGTCTTACTTAGCTACAAGGAATGGGACCTGCCGGCAGTCCATCAGAAGAGTTGGCGTCTGATGGCCGACAACGTGATGCCGCAGTTGCGCAAGTATTGCGCTTCCCTGAAGGTGCCGCCCTAAGCCGACAACCAGCTGAGGCCGGCTAATGCCCGCCTCACTGCGCGCTCAACGGCCAAAGCGCGCAGGTGAATAGGGCGTCGGATCGATCGTCGGCCGCTCACCCGCCACCAGCTGCGCCACCAGATGTCCGCTCGCCGGACCACCGGTCAACCCGGCATGACCATGGCCAAAACAACCATAGAGTCCCGGCTTCCCGCGGAAGGCACCAATGACTGGCAGACTGTCAGGGAGAGACGGGCGATGCCCGAGCCAGAAGCTCGGCTCGCCGAATTCGATATCGGGGAACAAGCGACGCGCCAGGGTCACCAGATGCCGCGCACGACGCTCGGTAGGCGGAGCGTCGAGGCCGGCGATCTCGACCGTGCCGGCGAGGCGCAGCCCCATCTCCATCGAATTGACGCCGAACAATCCACTTTTATGCAGGATGGGATAGTCCAGCCGGATGGATGGGCTGGGAAGCAGCGTGTGATAGCCACGCTCGGTCTCCAGCGGAACCGACAAGCCGCAGGGGCCGAGAAGGCGATTCGACCATGCCCCGCCCGCAATGATCACATTTGAGCTGAACCTGTTCGCCACGTTGGTAAACAGCATCCACTCCTCGCCTTCGTGCGGCATCAGCTTGAGCACGCGTTCGTGAATGAGGCGTCCACCTTCCTCCAGCACACGCTCGGCGAGAGCTTTGACCAGCTTCCCTGGATTGACCGTATGGCCGTTGCCGGGAATGTAGAGCCCTTTGAAAATGGTTGGAGAGATACCGGGCAGCATTTGGCGGATACGGTCTTGCCCTAATATTTCGAACTCGATGCCCAATCGGCGACGCAATAGATCCTCGAAACCTGCGGTAGGCGAGGCGTGCTCTCCTTCCCATACATAGATCTGGCCGTTGCGTCGGATCAGTTTGTCGAAGGTTTCCGGTCCCACCATATCGAGCCAATGCTCGAAGGTGCTCGTATGCAGCTCGCGCAGCGCCTTGGAGCTCTTGAATACCTGCGACTGTGCGCTCGCCATGACGAAGCGCAGCAGCCAAGGCAGAGCCCGGGGCACATAGGCCGCATCGAGGGCGAATGGCCCAACCGGGTCGGCAAGCCACCTGGGGATCTTCCACATGACACCGGGAAGGGAGGTGGGCATGGCAGTATCGGCCACCAGGAACCCGGAATTACCGAAAGAGGCACCTTCTCCCGCCGGCAATTCGTCGATGACATCCACCGAAAAATTCCGGCGAAGGAGTTGCAGCGCCGCGCTGAGACCCACCACACCGGCACCGATGACGGTCGCTTCGCGCTTGGAAACATTACGGGGCAAGGGCGTGCATCTTCTTTTGTACCCGAACGATTTGGCAATGATGCACACCGTTGCAACCGCGTTCCATTTCGCAATCGGCATCATTCTGTCGCAATGCGGCGCACAAGCCACCTGAGCTACATCTCTCCATCGAACACCCCCTCTCTTGGCAAGGATCTTGCTTGGATCGGTTGTCGTAAGATTGAACGCCAGGGCAGTCTGTAAGGAGAGTTGATATGGCATTCGATGCCTTTTGGGACCTTTATGCCCTGCCCTTCGCACGGCTCGAGCAACGCCGCGTCCATGACCATTTCATCGTTCGCGACATGCATGACGGGCCCATGCCGGTCGACTTCTATGTGTGGGTTGCGAGGCGAGGAGAACATACCGTTCTGATCGATACCGGCTTTGGCCAACAATCAGCGGCAAAGCGGTCTCGTCCGCTTACCGTCGACCCGGTGGAGGCACTGAAGCGAATCGGGATCGCCCCGCAAGACGTTACGGACGTCATCATCACCCACCTTCATTACGACCATGCGGGATCGATGGATCGTTTCCCCAACGCAAAGGTGCACGTGCAGGACAGGGAAGTGGGCTTCGTCACCGGACGGTGTATGTGCCATGCGCATCTACGCCTGCCCTTCGAAGCAGACGACGTGATCACGCTGATCCGCCGGCTGCATGCGGGCGACGTGGTGTTCCATGACGGCGACGACCGGCTGTGCGAGGGGATATCCCTGCACCTTCTTCCCGGGCATACGCCGGGCCTGCAAGGCGTGCGGGTGATGACGAAACGCGGGACAGTGCTGATCGCCTCGGACGCGGCACATTATTATGCCAACGTGCTCGAGTGCCGGCCGTACGTACTCTCCCTCGACCTTACCCAGACATTGGATACCTATGAGCGCCTGTTCGCACTGGTCGACCATCCGAGCCAGATCGTTCCCGGACACGATCCCCAGGTGCGCGAGCTTTTCCCACGCGTCGAGATCAACGGAGTGGAATTGGCGGTCCTGCACGAGGCGCCGCGATGGCCTCCGATTCCGGTTGGACGGTGAGAGCGGTGGGAGAATTGATATTGGAACCGGATTTCGTGCCCAGCAAACTGGGGTTTGGCGGCGCCGCCATTGGGCTCAAGAATTATATGGGCCCCTATGATGCCGGCTCAGCCGCCACGATCGACTCGGCAATCGCCGCAATCCGCCATGCAGTAGCGCTTGGGATGACCTATTTCGATACCGCCCCTTCCTATGGAGACGGCTTGTCGGAACGGATCATGGGAGAGGCGCTGGACGGCCTGAGCGAACGGGTCTTCCTGGCGACGAAGGTATGGCCTGGCTCTCCGGGTGGCGCGCGAGCTTCGCTCGAGACAAGCCTCACCAATTTGCGCCGATCGCGGATCGATCTGCTGCAGATCCATGGTGAAAGCTATTCGCGCAAGGATGTGGATCACATCCTTCAGCCGGGCGGTCTGTTGGAGCAGATGGAGGAATTGAAGCGAGAGAGCATCGTCGATCGAATCGGCTTTACGGTCGAGGACATGAATGAGGGCACGTACCAGCTGATCGAGACTGGCCGGTTCGATGCGATCCAGCTCATGTACAACCTGCTCGTGCAGCACCCCTATGAACCGACAAGACCCTTTGGCGCCCTGTTCGCGGCCAAACAGCACGGCATGATGACGATCACCATGCGTACGGCGACTTCCGGAATTTTCCAGCGCTGGGTGCAAATAGTGAATCCCGCAAATACGTTCGACTACACCCCGGCCTTGATCCAATTCGTATTGTCGAATCGACTGGTCGATGTGGCGCTGGTGGGAATGCGCACCGTTCGAGAAGTCGAGTCCTGTGTCGGAATCTGGAAGGACGAGAGTGGGCGCATCGATATCGATGCGCTCTGGCACCGCTTTATCGCGGATCAGAAAACCGACTCGTGAGCCGGCATTCAGGCGACACACTCACGTTTTCGGATGAAACTCAATGGCAAGCCAGATGCAGTCGGAATCCGAATAATAACGGTGCCATGGATAGCTCGGCGCTCCATCGGCTCCGATGTGAGCAAAGGGGTCATGGGTATACCCGGGCGACAGGGAAATTTGCTCGTACATCGTCGCATCGTTTCTTTCGTGGAATTTCTGGATGCGCCCTACTCCGTGAATCTGCGTGTGGATTTCAATGAACGGATGCTCGTTGTGAATGTAGCAATCCGTACCGGTGGGCGACCACCACAGATTCAGCCGGATCCCGTATCGACGGACATCGGCTTGCTGGGTGCGCTGATTGGCGAACACAAACGGGTCGAATTGCACATCGCCAATTTCATCGTACGCGGAGATGTATAAGGGCGTCGTCCGCGGAAACTTGGCGAACCGATTGCCGAACCAATCCCATTTGCCGAATACGATACCGCCCAGATTCGTCTCATTACGCACCCGGAGGACCGCCACGCGCTTCGCCGCTTTGATGCGTGCGTTGCGCAGCGTCGTCGACTTCCACGGTGGAATAACGCTTGGAACGCTCCCTCCAATCTGCATGGGTTGGTCGTCGAGATTGATCGTGACCCCGGATTCGACCGTGAAGTCGCGCGCGTTCTCGACGAGCGTGGCCTCAATAAAGGGATCGGAAAACGCCAATGGGCGCACATTATTTATCGCCATCAGCTGACTCCTCGTGTCATCGTTTCACACCGCTCAGAAACCGCGCTTGTCCACGTATTTCGCCCGCAGGTCTCCGAGGTACGCCGGAACCGTAATGTCCCACCAGCCCGTGGGATGCATATTGCTCCAGGGTCGTTCGATGGAACAGATCGCTTCGATAACGTACGGCCGCCCGGAATTCAGCGCTCGCTTGACAGCCGCGCCGATTTGCAAAGGATCCTCCACCCGCTCGGCAGCTGCCCCTAGCGACAGCGCGAAATCGGCGATTCGGGGGGCGTAAGGCTTGCCGTCGGGAGTATGGAAACCCGTGATAATTTCGCGGTCTTCGCCAAACATGTTCAGTTGCAGATTGCGGATGGCACCCCACCCGCCATTGTTGATGATCAGAAATATGGCCGGAATGCCCTGCATGACCGCCGCGGCAAGCTCCGATCCGGTCTGCAGGAAAGCCCCATCGCCGCAAATCGCGACCACCGGTTGATTGGGTGCGCCGAGCTTGGCGCCAATGGCCGCCGGCAGGGCAAATCCAATGCCGGAGAAACCACCCGGCGTAATGTGCTGCCTCGGGCCATAGATCGGGAATTCGTTGAATACTTGATTCTGCGGATTGCTCGAATCCGTCACGACGATGGTGTCGCGCGGCAGCACTTTTCGCGCTTCGAACAACACCTGCGAAGCGGTCATCGGTGACCGGTTCGCGGTGCGAAGCGGCCTGAGATATTCCTCCCACTCCGCCTTCAGGTTCTGTAGCCGCTTGAACATCGCTGAGTTCCGATAGTCGCGGGCAGCGCTTCGATCGCGCAGCGCCTCGAGCAGCGCGGTCAAAACCGGCCCGGCATCACCGACGATTCCGACCTCGGCCGGATAATTTTTTCCAATCTCAAACCCGTCAATATCAACCTGGATGAGCTTCGTCTTGGGAATGTCAAAGGTGACTCCCGGTTGATACGAGGATGTAATCCGATCGCTGAACCGGCAACCGACCGACAGGATGACATCGGCTTCCCGTGTCATTGCATTGCCGGGAATCGACCCGAGGTCGCCGCACGGCCAGGCGTAGAGCGGGTGATCTTCGGCAATCGAACCCTTGCCCATGAATGAGGTCGTCACCGCCGCGCCGACATGCTCGGCAATTGCAACCAGCGTCGCGCTGGCGCCGGCGGCGATCACGCCGCCCCCGGCCAAAATGACCGGGCGTTTCGAGCTGCTCAACAGCTCCGCCGCCTTCTCGATATCGGCAGGATCGCCATAGAGACGTCCCTGACCACGATGGCGCTGGGGTGCCGGTAATGCAACCTCCGCCGACTCCGCCTGCAGATCCTGCGGCAGGTTGATGAGGGCAGGACCGCGGCGCCCCTCCAGCATCACGTTGAAGGCCTGGACCATCACACCCGGTATGTGCTCGACATGGGTCGGCTGCCACCACCGCTTCACCGCGGGCTCCGCCATTCTCGTGAAATTGTCCCCGTGCGGCCGGTCCAGTTCCTGCAATACGCCCTTACCCACCATGTAGGTGTGCACGCCGCCGGTAATCAACAATTGAGGTATCGAGTCCGCAAATGCGGTCGCCACACCCGTCAGAGCATTGGTCGCACCCGGTCCGATTGAAGTACATACGGCGGCAATCTGACCGGTCGCGCGATAGTAGCCGTCCGCCATATGCGAGGCACCCTGCTCGTGCATCGCGGGAAGCACCGTTATCTCCTTTGTCCGGTCGACGAAAGCGTCCAGAAGGGCGGTATTGCCGTGACCCGGAATCGCGAAGACATAAGGGACACGCTCGCGAACCAAGTACTCTACGACGATCTGGCCGCCGGTCATCTTTTGCCTAATATCCGACACGTGTTGCTCCTATGGTCCGAATTAGTTTGCGCCCGATGGCGACGGCGATCGTGGATGGGTTGCTCGCCTGCCGCTGGCGATAATCTCGCGTATCCCAAAATCGGCGTTGAGCATATGGTCCGAGGCCCGCAACGCCTGGGCGGCGATCGTCAATGCCGGATTCACGGCGGCCGCCGATGGTAGAAACGAGGCGTCGATCACGAACAGATTTTTATGATCGTGGCTGCGGCAGAATGGATCCAACGCCGACGTCGCCGGGTCGCTGCCGAAGCGAACTGTCCCGCATTGGTGCGATGTCGAATGCTTCAAAAGGGGTTTCGTCAACACGATCGGGTATCCGCAAGCTCTCAACAACGACGCCATCTTCTTCACTAACTTGGTGTGGACTTTCAGGTTGTTCCGACGGGTTGCGAGTTGGATCATCCCGCCGTTCAAGACCACTCGATTGTCGGGGTCCGGAAGATCTTCAGAGAACGCAATCCAGTCGATGCTATGACGCGCAAGGGTCCGCCCGACGATCTTCGGCAGAAATGGCACGTTGGCCGAGAGCATGCCTCCCTGCAACTTCCCCAGCATCTGTACGTGCCCCAATGGATAGGGGGAGTCCGCTGCGCCAAAGTAAAATTCATTCATTGCCAACGTTTTTTGGAACACCGTCGTGTTCTCCCGTAACGATAGGCCCATGAGCGCCGTCTGGTTATGCGACATGTAATGCCGGCCCACGACATCGGAACTGTTGGCAATTCCTTTTGGCGCTGCATCCGTCGCCGACCGTAGCAGGAGCGCCGCGCTATTGATCGCACCACAGGCGACGACAACCAGCTGCGCCGAAATCCTCTCGATTCGACCGCCGCGATTGATCTCCACCGCCTCGATCAACTTACCGTCTGAACTGGGAATGAGCCGCTGGACGAAAGCACCTGTCATCAGCACCACATTGCCCGTCACGAGAGCCGGCCGCACGAGCGATGTTTCC
>Ga0302324_100018873_pt1 | contig 13570 bp, 11 predicted proteins | sample Palsa_T0_1_FD_201949 | JGI IMG/M metagenome (GOLD analysis project Ga0302324, IMG submission 201949) | Peat permafrost microbial communities from Stordalen Mire near Abisko, Sweden - Palsa_T0_1 | ecosystem: Environmental > Terrestrial > Soil > Palsa > Peat permafrost | place: Sweden: Abisko...
TCGGTAACAGCGGACGCCGGTTTTTCTCCGGGCCGGGGATCGACAATTACGATTTGACTTTGCAGAAGAACTTGAAACTCACCGAGTCGAAATCCTTCGAATTGCGACTGGAGGCATTTAATGCATTCAACCACGCACAGTTTTACGGTCCTTCAGCGGTGCAAGGCAACATCGGCAGCGCGACTTTTGGCCAGGTCGTCAGCGCCGCCCCGCCGCGGTTATTCCAGATCGCCTCTAAAATCGTCTTTTGATGCGAATGAACTACGAGTCGATAAAGCGCCGTCACTCATCACGCATCTGTTGGCAAGTGACGACGAATCAAATCCCATTTGGCGGGTCAGCTGCCCTCTGTGGCCAGCAATTGCCGTGGAGGCCTTTGTGGCGAGTTGAGGTGACGAATCTCACCCTCGCCAGTCCAGTGTTGTGGCGGTCTGGCAATTCGAAAACGAAAGGCCGGAAGCTGTCCGGCCTTCTCAATTAGCAATGAGGATCGACCGTTGGTTGAGTTTTGCAAAACCAATTCTTAATCTTCGGTAGTAGGGCAAACAGGAGTAGGACTACCTTCCTGGGCCGCCGGGACCTCTGCCCCAGCCTCCGCCTCCCCCTCTTCCTACGAGCTGAGTGTATTTGGATTGCTGGCCGGGAAGGGTAAGAATCTGGTAGAACGCTGCCTCGGCAGTAGCTCTGGCGAGAGTGGAGGCAGCCGCGTCGTTGCCGATCGCAGTTGAGGCGGATTGAATGCCGAGGCTATCATTATTGATCACGGCGGTGTGGAGAGCCTCGCGCTGAGTCCTCTCATCCTTTTGCGCTGAGAACTCTGCCGTGACTTCCGTTGTGAAAATGGCAAGCGCTTGTGTCTGCTGGGCGGAATTGAGCTCCAGCAGCGTGGTATACCGGTTGACAATGTCCTGCGCAATGGTGGCTGGGGATGGCGGAGTATGCTGGGCGAACACAACCGCCGCCGCAAATGAAGCTAGCAAGATCGTAAGGGCAAGTTTTCGCATGTTGGGAAACCCTCCCGATAGAGAATTTTTCTGCTTAAATCTAATTACCCTAGCGAACCAAAAAGTTCCAGTTTTCCACTCAAGTCCGCTCAACGGTCCTGGTTAACGCGGTGGTCTCAATAGGTCGATGCAACACTAGGAGGAAGTCCCAAGTCCAAGAATTCTAAAGGCTAAGAATCATTGGCGAGCACAAAGCAAAGAAAAGGCATCCTGTTTAGGTAAAAGCGAACTGCAACCCCTGAGGATCGGCCCGCTCGAAACGTATTGCCAGATCAAATGACCAGAGGGTGTTGCATCGACCGTCTGAACCGGCAGCGCCGTTACCGGACATGTGGTTTCCTAGTACCCGCTAGAGTGATGCGGTCCGAAAGGGTCAATTCTGGCGCGGTTGTATTGCCGTGTTTCTAAAGGGGCGAAAGCAAGCCGCCGTTGGTGGTCCACAAAGTACAGTTTACGGACCAAGATCTTCGTCAGGACTTTTGAGATGAACACGACAAGTTGCAAATGTTAAATCCAGCTCCCCAAGTTTCGGACGTGATTCCCATCGCCCGCTCCATCTAACCTACTGAACCCACTTGCCTGACGTCTCCGATTTGGGCGCATCTGGCCGCAAAATCTCGCCCACTTTGTCCACTGCCTCACGCTGCGCGTCGCCGATGACGTGCCCGTAGACGCCGGAGCGTGATCCCTGCATCCGAGTGACGCATTCACTCCTTGGTTACCGTCGCAGGGGCGCCCACGTCCATCAACAAGCTCGCGTGCGCGTGCCGGAAAGCATGCATGCCCCCGCGAGGAAGTTTCAATCTGTCGAGCGCTGGCCAGAGCCCGTACTCGACCACCTTGTTCGCAGCATACGGTCTTCCGTTCCGATTTAGGAAAAGAAAACCTTCCGGATTCGTTTCCCACGTCACCAGATACTCCCTGAGCAACGTGAGCAACGCTTCCGGCATGACCACGTAGGCCCGGCTCGATTTGCTCTTGAGTGTCTGCACCCGGCCATACCACGCCGAGCGTCTCACATGGATCAACCGGTGAGTGAAGTCGAGATCGTCTTTCTGCAACGCCACAACTTCACCGACACGCAAGCCGCACATCGCCGCGATCGCAAACATCGTGCGAAAAGGCTCGGAAGCGACCGCAATAATCTTCCGCACCTCGTCCGCACTGTAGAAGCGGGCTTACTTTCGGACTTCCTCTGTCGGGATTGCCAGCTCCCGTATTAGGACAGGCTGGCAGAGGTAGCCCCACTTTTTCGCGGTGCCGATCACAACCCCTGAAGTTTCAATAGTGAGCCTGTCACTTTTCCGGTGTGGCAGGAACGGGTGATTGTGGCCGACCAATTTGAGCTAGGTTCCCAATAAAAGACTTCCTGGAATCAGTTCATGGGTTTCTAAGCTATCAATGAATCAGGACGCTGAAGTGAACTTGGTGGGGGTAACGGGGAGTCACCCCGTAGAGACTTCCGGAAGCGCGCCTCCTTTTTCAAGGGGATTAATACGGTCGCTTCCTTCCATCCAGCCGCTACCATCGGCTCCCCCTCACAGACGTGCACGCTTTTCTCAATGAAACAGAAGATGGCTTAGGTTTCAGGAGAAGTGGTTGAACCGGCCATCTTTGAGCTACCAGACTGTTGCGTGACGACTACTTTTGCTTGTGATCGCTGGCGTTTCTTTTCCCATTTTTCATGCCACTCAGTCCGCCATGGGGACAGTTTAAGATAAATTTGCTGAGTTGCGTCGCAAAGGTCAATCAATCCAGCCACATGGTCGAATTTCTTTTGCAACGATTCCTCCCAGCAATGCGGAGGCCTGGAAAAGTGGAGAAGTTCCGTGCCGGTCAAAATGAGAACAGGGTTTATGGGACGTTCGCTTTTCCAGTACTTTCTACCTCGCTTCGCAATCCGAGTTATACCTTTGATTTCCTGCGGACCCAAAGATTTGCGTAACGTGCTGAACACGAGCACAGCCCCCGGAAAAGTCTTCGCCAACTGACGCATGCGCATGAAATCCTTGGCTTGGAATCGGTTATATGTCTTGCACTCTGCGAAGAGGATTCCGTCTTTCCTCTCTCCGAATACTGCATCCTGCCAGAAAGCTGCAGCGTCCGCCTCTAGAGCCGCGCCGCCCGGCCCTGCAGCCTTGAAGCTCAGCACGGGGGTCGTGCGCACGGTCGAGAAGTCACGACTATTGAAAAATTCCAGTGTCAAGAGAACGCTATACGCTCCGTCTCCGTAGTGGGGGACGCTAAATGGCCCGGTCGTTTTGTAGGTCCACGCGGAACTCTCAACAGTGCCTATCGCCGAGAAAGCGTTCAGACATCGGGGGCAAGAAAAGTTGTCGCGCACGCTTTCAAGCGGAAACCAGGAGCGCCTGAGGCAACGCGGGCATTGAACTCGAAGCCCGATTTTGAATACGCCTTTGGAGACGAGATAGTCGTAAAGGTTGCCGCGCTCCGAAGCCTCCTGTAACCGGCTCTTTATCTCGCCGATCGGCAAGTCTCGTTCTTGCCGCACTCTGTTGTTTTCTGCCGGGCTGCTGTCCTTTGCAACGAGACCGCCGTTCAGATACTCAAGAAGGCCCAGCAGTTTTTCATTCTTGAGCACTGAAAGGAAGCCTTCAGGCTGTCGGTACATTTGCTTGGCCAAGAGTCCCGGTGGCGACACTTCTGACTTCCAACCGAAATCTGCGAGCCAAGCGAACACGACACTTTCAGCCGTAGGAATGTCGCGGATATCGTTGAAGTCGTCCTTCACGAGTTTCACGAGCCCGTTTCTTCCTACCCGCCAATCATCTCCGAGCGATCCCCAACTAGAAATCGCGCGTTTATAGTTCTCTCCCGAGGATTTGGGAAAGACTCCTGCGAGGTAGTCGTCCGACCCGTAGAGGCTGAAACTCATTTCGTTCGCACAGCGGGGCTCGCCGTGGTAGCCGTGCTTGTTGGCGAATTTCGGTAAGATCGGCTTGAAACGAACCTGTAGCTTCTTCGGGTCGATTTCTACCGCACTTTCTGCCTCGCCGGAGATATCGGCGACCGCACCGTCCTTGTCCCGTGCCCACTCATCCCACACGCGTGGATACCAGTGTTGCAGCGACAAAAAGGGGCTGTCGGAGGGATCGTCGGGTTCCCTGGTTATGTTTAACGTCTTTGCAAATGCTTGCAGTTCGTCCATCGTCCGACTACGCGCCCTGATGATCGAAGCGAAGTCGGAGACTTTCGGATTATGTCGCCACGGGCGGCGATGGTGCTTCAAGAAGTTGATGACGAGATTTAGCAAACCAGGGTCGCCCTGAAGCTGTTCAGGGATGGGGAGCACTTGCCGGCCGGATGCGCGCAAATTCCAAAAATCTACGATGTCTTCAAGGTTCGTGGCATCCATGAAGTAGGCAGCCGCATCGCGCCCGAAGCGAGCGCGATTGGACGTATTAATTCCGCGCTGGACTATTCGTCGTGGAAAGAAAATGTTGCTTGCCAGTGTTTCAGTTAGCTTCGCGGGAGCAAAGTCGACCCTTTCGATTTCAAGGGGTTCCAGATACCGCTTTTCGATCACATCAAGCACAACCGACGGAATTTCGCCGAAGAGGCTCGCCCAAAAGAGCGAGAGGTAGCTAGGAATTTTCGGTAGGATTACTTTGACGGGATATTTCGGCTTGTACCGAAAATGTTCTTCAAAAATGTCTTCCAGCAGCTCGAAAATGCCAATCCCGAATTTAGACGACAGGTTTCCCTCTCGACCCAATCCGCCCCAAATATCTGTGGGCTTAATGACTTCCAGTCTCAGATTCGTCACAAAGTCGGGAATGCTCTTGGAAAATTGAACGAGAATATCCGGGTCGAACGCGTCCAGGTAGCCGAGAATGACCTTTTGGGCCTCGGGGGCTTTGACAGGATCCTTCCACGTTCTCGGCATCCGCTTGTAGAGCGGAATGATGGGAAAGTAGAAGCCTCCCCACAGCGTCGAACTCAGGCGGATCGCCTCTCTTACCTGCTCTTTCTTGTTAGGATCGACGAGATAGGCAAGTTTGAGTGGTCGAACTTTTATGTCGACATTTCCTACCATAGGAAGTATTTCAATCGTACCGTCCGCAAGCGCAAAGTAAAGGCCGTTCGGGCAAAATGCGGCGCTAACATATGGTTCTGCCCCACTCGAAACGCGCGGCTTCCACCGTTGTTCTTCAACGCCTTCCGGATTCACTTGAATCCGGGTTTTTGTCCACTGTTCGCCGGCCCGTTTCGTCTCCTACTGCGGAGGAACAATGCTGACTGTGCTGTCGACCGAAGCAATCCCTTTCGTGAGGTAGTTCACAGTTAGCGACCCCTTGGCAATGTTCTTTCCCACGGCTATTTCGATGTCTCTGATACTGCGAACCCGATCGCCATTTATAGCCACGACAACGTCATCGAGCTGAATGCCCGCCCGATTCGCGACGGATTGGTAGCGAACGAGCGTTACCTTTACGCCGGCCGGCGCTGGAACGCCTGCAATCCCGAATAGGATGGACTCTTGAGGCTCCTCACCCGGAGGTCGGGAGGGAACATCTCGTGCCGAACGAGGAGCACCATATCCACGATTTCCAAAACCGAACGAAATTCCTACGCTGAATCGCAAATTGTTCTGTGTGGCGGCCGGCCCACCGAAGATGTTGTGTCGCGAGAGGGCATAATCGCCGCCAGCTTGGAGCGAAAGGGAACGGGAGATTCGAAACTCGACACCTCCGCCGAACAGAGCGGCCAGTCCCTGCTGCGACGCCGATATTCCGAATGTGCTTCCGCGGAGATCATCTCCGCCTACTAGCGCATGCACGAATGCCGGGCGGAAGTTTGCCCGGACACCGCCTACGTAGGAATAATCGCTGATGCTGACGGGAGAGATTGTTTTATACGCACCGGTGACGTCGAACTCCGCGGCGAACACTCGACTGATGTTCGCGCTTAGCGCTGCTTCCCATCCTTGCGCTGACTGCCGTGCGCTGAGTCCGTTCGTGTCCACGTTCAGATATGCGTAGCCACCAAAGATTTCAGCCGCGGGAATGTCCTGGGCGAGAAGCGATGGAACGGTGCAAAGACACGCAAGCAGAAGACATATCGAGCACACAAGTTTCATGGGAAGTCCTCCAGCGGGGAGGATACGATGCCACACGTCTTTCTGCTAATCAAGTATAAACTTGCTCAGTACGCCAGCCGCGGCCATCCTTAAGCAAGGGAGCGGGGACAAACGTCTTCCAGGATCTTCAAACCTGGAGCTTCGGGACAACCAGCGGTAATCGGAGCTTTGTGACGGAGCAGCTTTTCAAACTCGCCCAGAATGCGGAGCCGTAGCCTCGTTTGCGCACCGTCGCTAAGTGACCCAACTCGTGTAGGAGGGTGTCGCGAATTTCGCGATCGCTGGAATGTGAAGCGATATCGATCAGAATCTCACGGTGTTCCCATTCTATTCAGCCGTGGAACCCATCGAGGTTGCGGATTCCGGATGTGGATCTTGGGCAGACGTCCACCCCAAAAATCGGCGATTGTATTGAACAAAGAGACGCTCAAGTTTTTCTTCCGTCCAAGAAGACTTCATCGATCAAACCCCGGTTCAGCTCGGGTGGAAATAGCTTCGTGACGATCTTCCGACGAAGCCGCCCAAGAGGCTAGCTCTTCTTGGTTAATTCCTTATAGGCGACTTCCGTGAAGCTTGGGAATCGCGTGCCGTTAGGCGCTGGCGCATCGGTTTCACCCATGGCTTGTTTGACTTCGTCCAGGGATTTGCCTTGTGCGACCATGGTCTTGATCTTGTTGTACTTCTCTTGAATGAGATCGAGCTTCTTCTGCACGTCGGCCTTGGTCATCATATCGCCATGACCGGTCAAGTAGGTATCGGCATCGAGTCCGATCATGCCCTTGGCGTTTTTGATCCAGCCGGCAGCGGAGCCATTCTTTTCCATGTGAATCACCGTATCCGGACGGTTCGTAACCAGCAGGTCACCGCCGAAGACGATTTTCTGGTCGGGGAGGTATATGACCGTGTCGCCGCTAGTGTGCCCAGGCGCCCAGTGGTACAGGCGAATGTGAATGCCATCGATCGTCAACTTGTCCGTTTTGTTGTAGGTCTTCGTGGGCAAGCGATCTTGGGGCGCTGGGTTGCGGCTGCTGGCGGAGGCTTCCATCTCCTTTTTGCAGTTCTCCTGCGCGATGATGGTTAACCCTGCCGGAAAAGCGGCAAGCCCGTTGACGTGGTCGCCATCGCTATGCGTAATAATCGCCGTATTAACCGCTTTGGGGGTGATTTTGGCGATTTCGGCAATCACTTCCTTTTCAGAATCCGGCGTTGTTTTCGTATCCACGACAATGACGCCGGTCGTGCCCACGATGATGCCGTCGTTAGAACCCACGCCGCCCTGGGCCCAGTAGATGTTGTCCTTGATCTGCGTTACTTTAAGCGGCGAAGCCTGCTGTTGCGCGCCCGCAAGCGTCGCAAACGCGAATAAACTCGGGATCGCGACGGCTGTGACGAGAAGATGTTTTCCGAATCGCATGTGTAACCCCCGCTTTCCTTCGATGTCAGTTGGAACCGGGCGCTATGGTAACTCCGTTCAATCTATTTCCAAAGTTGATCGGCCTCGTTGATCGCGGCAATGTTCTGAAGAAGCTCATGCCACGCCGAGAATCCATCCCTCGATTCTCGCTATTTCTCGCTCGTCCGGATTCAACTGCGGATTGAGGAACGCCACGAGGGTCCCATCGAGATCTGCTTGGCGCATCCACGCGGCAGTCGAATAGGCGTCGTGTTGATGAGAGTCCCGGCCCTCCCGTGAGAATCCCGGACTCCATAGGGCGGGATAAACCTCAACCACTGCAGAATGCCCGGCGGACACGTCCCAGCCGTCAAAAGGCCAGAAGTGAACCTGACGACCAGCATTTCGCCTGAGATAGCGAAGCCATGGAATGCCTGCGTGCGTGGACTTCGCTACCGACCCCTGCACGTCGAAATGAAAAACTGACTTGGCCCGTACTCGCACTTCTGTTAGCCGGCGCCAGCGAGAATTGCCTGATCGGGCAGAACCGTTACCACTGGCACCATCGCGCACAAAATCCACGTAGATATCATCGTCCGTCGGCCAATGGTTCTGGAAATCATCGAGGAACGCGGGCCAGTCATGCGACAAGCCGTGCGTTTCAAAATATCGCAAGGGAAATGAGAAGCCGTGGTCGATCCCAACCAGTGTTGCAACATCCTCAGTTAACCGCGCACTGAGCCATTCAGCAATCCCGCGGCGGGTCCAATATTTGCGAGGACTGGGCGGTGGCAACACTTCCTCGGGCAGGGATTCTGGATCCGCGAGGTAGATCCGCAACCCGTTCAGACTTGATGACGGCGTCTGTGCGCCGGAATAGTCGATGCCGATGTAACGTTCGAACGCGGGCCTCATGCATGACCTTCCAAGGAGCGGAGAGTACCGCACGGCGGTTCACAGAGTCTACATCGTTGACGTTAACGACCCTTCTTTCCGCTGGCCAAGGAATCCCGCGCTGCAATCTTAGCGAGCGCCAAAAGAATGCCGGAATTGGTCATTACGGCGTCGGGCCACCGCTTTTCGGCCGCCTTTTGTAGCAGACCGAAATCCTCCTGAGTCATTTTCACATTGACTTGAACGGTTCGCTTCATACCTCCTGTATCGATGGTCCTCGGTTGTCCAGCAAGGATACTAATAGTATTATTCGTACCCATAAAGCGCGGCTTAGGAACAGCGCAGAGAAACGAGGCGGTTCATCGCGTGCCGATTCTCTTCCGAACCAGCTCAACAGCCAACTGGCAGCCAGCTGACGAAATACCTTTCAGTTTGGAGGATGAATTGAAGATGCTTCTTTACGATTCCCCAGAGTTGATACCTGTGCAGGGTGGTGAGGCGGTAGCAAGAGCATTTATCCACGAGGCGGGCCTTCCGGGCTCCGGGAGAACTGATCTGGTTGGGGTTGATGAAAATGGGAACATCTATATTGTCGAATGCAAACTAGCCAGGAACGACGAGATCCGGCGTAAAGTGATTGGACAGGTTTTGGAGTACGCAGCATATCTATGGGAATGGCCTTTTGACCGTTTTAATGGGCTTTTCCTCAATCGTGCAAAGAAATCATTGGAACAGCTCTTTTCCGAAAAGAAGGTGTCAGAGGGATGGACCTATGAAGGATTTCGCCAGGCGACTGAGCGAAATCTAAGGTCCGGCTCGTTTCGCCTTCTAATTGCGGTAGACAAGATGAACCCTGAATTGGAGCGGACGATTGGGTATTCCAATAGACAAGGTGCCGCAATTCGATTGCAAGCGATCGAGATGAGCATGTATGGCAAGGAAGGACTCCAGATTCTAGTCCCTGAATTGCATGGCCAAGCGCTCAATCCAGCCTTGCCAGAGACCGAACTAGAGCCGAGCCTTGAGGAACTCCTGCAACTTGCAGACAAGAGACATGCGCGACCCTTATTGGACGCTTTTCGCGAAGAAATCCGTAAGGTGTGGCCGGATGAGCGGCCAAGTAAGAGATTTGGCGGCTCGTTGCGATACTTTCAAGATGAAAAGCTAATTTTCGGTGTAAGCGTTGCAGGGAATTTCCTCACCCCGCCAACACCGGAAGGACAACTGGATATTTGGATTCGAACCGGAAACCTCTCACAGAGCACTGGGGTACCTGAGTTTCAGGTCCGCGACACACTCAAAGCCGATGCGCAGTTCTTGGAGCAGTTCGAGCAAGGCAACGAAATCGTCTGCGTGATCAGACTCCGCTCCGAGGCGAAAAGATTTGCGGAGCAGTTAACGAGGTGGGCCACGCATAGCAACGCACACGCGAATAGCTAAATTGCCGTATTCGTTGTTGCGGTGTCCCCTGGCAACACTGGCGGAGATGAACTCGCTCGATGGGCGGCCGAAACAATGCTGAAGCTGATCAACGTGGCCCGGCCGCTCATCGACGAATTCTATTCCAACTCGTGAGATTTCCTATCATCGCTGCGTCCAGTTAGCCGCAGCGGAGTCTTGAAATCTTCCAGGCGCGGTTTCGGGTGACCATACATTTCCGCTCGTTCGCAGGCGCCCGCTAAAAGCTGCCACATTTCAAATTTCACCTGGTCGGCTTCCGTCACGGGCCGAGGCTGTTGCACTCGCTGAAGCGAAATGTCTTCCGCGGTCGGAACCACGCCGATGTTCTGAAGAACTTCATGGGCCAACTTGCCATCGTTGCTGTGTTCCAGCGCGCGACGGAGACCGTCCATGGCCAGCTCGGCCAAGCCGTAATATTGCTCGCGCATTTTCTGGGTATGGGCCTGCATTTCCTCTGACTGAACAATCCGGCTGACGGTGCCGCGGTCCCTGCCTTCGTCCCGAGCGATTGACCGAATATTTTCGCCGGCAACGTAGCGTTGCATAATTCGGGCTGCTTGCGGCGGCGGTATGCGGGATTTGCGATTTTTTGAGGCGCGCGGCCGCTCTTGGTTGGTTGTATTGTGTCTTTGCGCTTTCGACTTCGCCGGTAGCGCTTGCGATTTTCCGTGATGATTCATAACTTCGAGTCTCCGTAATGTGTATCTCGCTTTCAGCCCAGCGTCCTGATCAGCCAACGTGCCATTGAAGTCCTTGAAAAAGCATTCTCGCGAACGGTGCACCGATTCCTGAACCGATTGCACCAGTACTGAACCGATTATTTTGAGGAATCGGTTCACAAAAAAGTGCGGATTTGCAGGGCTTTATTGCTGCTTTCTATATATTGAACCGATTGAACCGATTTTATAGATATACATATATATGAGAGCAGCTTCTTCTCTTTCCTCCCACGTGGCTTCTTAAGATGCATACATTCGTTAGGCTAGCCTGTGTGTGTCCCAGAACCGGTTCTACCGGTTCAATCGGCTCAATCTGCCATTTTTCCCAGTAAATATGCAGTTTCGCGTGAACCGATTGTTCTCTCCAGCGGCCGCAATCGGTTCTGGAATCGGTTCAGCAGCCTCCGGTTCAAGATTCTGCCGCCGGCGGGAAGATGGTGCCCGTCTTCACGCACCAAACCCGGCGCCGGGTTCCTTGAACCGTCCATTGCTTCGTGTTGCGCTCGTGATCGTGCATCGCGATAAAACCCCGGTCCTGCAAACGCTTCCCGAGCGTTTTCTTCCCAACCGCTAGCGATTCCCCCTGCTGTTCCGCCAGTTGATGCGCCGTTGTAAAGGCTGAATCGGGGTCAAGCAATATCATTCCGTCGGCGGTCCAGCCGATGAGCCGGCCCCTTTTTTCCCCTGATGCCGTGTCCTGATCGGAAGAGCAACTCCCAAAATACGCATCTCCGCGCAGGTGGGCAGCAGCGATTAGATCCAGAAACCGCCGAGCAGGTTCGTCAGCGCTCCGCCCCCGCGCCTGGGCTGCGGCAGATTCAAGCAGGACTTTCCACGCCCCCTTGTAGATTTTATTGGCATCGACCTTCGTTACGGCTCCAACTTCCTGGGCAAAGCGGAGAAAGTACCTCATGCCGGCCATGAGATTCGCCACTATCTCAGGCGTTCTGCTGTGCTGTGCCTTCCTCGTCGCAACGGCACGGAATCTCTCGATTTGCTGAGGAAGGCTCTTCTTAATGGATGCGTATTGGGGGGCGATCCACTGGATAAATCCGGCCATTGCCTGGGCGTACAATCCAGCCGCAGCATCTGCCTGGCACGCAGTAAGTTTTTCGGTGTCCACGGAGCCCGAAGAAAATTCTGTCAACCAGATTCGAGAAGCAAGCGATTCCCCACGGGGAACATCCTCGCCCGTACTCAGCGTCAGGCCACGGGGTGGATGGGATTCCCGCAGAGACATGCCATCCCTATTCAATCGAGCCCTACCGGCATTATTGCCCTGGCCACGGAAGATCCTATCTGCATCGCGGTGGAGACGCTCTACGTCGGCGTGACTACCCCGTGGAACGAAGTCGTCGATGATAAACAAGGAGTCTTTCAAAATGAACTGAAGCGCCGAGTTGGCGTTGGCCGTACTGGACCATGAACCGGGCAGATGGCGAGCGTCGAAGCCACGGCCGAAATGCTGCATCATCAGCGCGGATATACTGCTCTTAAACGTTCCCGTGGGCCCCGTCGCGTGCAGGCTGAAATCGGCTGCACCGAGCACGGAACGGAAGGTCGCACAATACATGGGTATCGTGGCCGCCCTTGGCGCGACATCGAGAATGCGAAAGCTGGCACGAACGGCCTTTCTCAAACGCTCACCTGTCGGTGGTTCCGGAAGCCGGAAAAAGTTCAAATTCGCCGGTAAATTCACGTTCACCGAATCGTAAAGACCTTCGGTTCCAATTGCGCCAGCGCCATGCAAGTAAAAATGAGCCCCACCGATCCTGCGCCACCCTGTATGTACGTACACTCTTCGACGAGGGATGTCGCCAGAGACTAGCTGAATAGCAGTCCGGGCATGGTCGCGCGTGCCGATTCCAGCAAAAACCGTGGCCTCGGCGCCAATCTTCTCAACCGGCCAATTCATCGCCTGAAAACGGGCTGCTTCAATCTGAAACCGAGTCTTGCGGCCTCCACAAGCCGCCTCAATCTCGAAAGTATGGCTGCGCTCGACTCCGTCGTCTTGCTCGATATCGGCCGCGATACGCGCCCGGAAATTCGTAAGCTGTACCGGAACGATCCCGTCCTTGGTGACCTTGTTCCAGACCAGCCCGTCGCTGGTTTCTCCGTAAAGTGTCGACGGTTCAGTACCAGCCACACCGCTCTTCGCAAAACTGAATTTTCCCCCGATCTTCTTCTCGACGACGGCCCGGAACTGCTCCCAGTGCTGATCACCGCACGAGGCGTGAAAACACTTGAACCCGAGCTTGCCATCCGGCTGCAAAAATACCGCGGCATCATTAACGTGTTCGGGGTTGAATGGGCAAACAGCGAGAACCCACTTCGTGCTGCCATCGTCGGATTGGACCGGCGGCTGTGCGTCAATCCCGCCCTGGCGCAGGAATTCCTCGACCTTCTCCGTCATGTTCGCGGCGACGCTGACCTTCTTGCCGGACTTCTTCGCGTCAGCAATCGTCTCGGCCAGGGCTTCGAGCTGTTCCCTGGTTACCACACCGACCGGCTTCGGTACGGCGAGGATTTTCGAGTAACGATGGGGACGCTCGTCGGTATTGGCCCCTTTCGCCGCGAGCGATCCATAGGCCTTCGTGATGCGCGAAGCGTTGAAAACCTTTTGATCGATTTCAACCGCATCCGAGTTGAACTTTTCGGCGATTGCGCGCAGGCATGCCTTGAAAAGCTCGGTGGTTGCGCGATCATTGGGCTCGTCCACGCGATACAGGACGTGATAACCGTTGCCGGACAACGCGATCACTGGCGAAGGCCACCCTTCCTTGCCCAATGCCTCTACCACCGTGCGCATCAGTTGCCGAGCGGCGAGCTTTTCCTCCTTACTGGAAGACACACCCTTCGGGCGCTTTGGGTCGAAATCGATAAAGAGCCAGCGACGGCAGGTGATTTCTCCATCGCTGGTTGACTCCTTCACATCGTCGTGAAGAACATTCGGCTGGCGCCGAGCGAGCAGAGCCTCATGGCAAGGATTTAAGGTGTA
>Ga0302324_100018875_pt1 | contig 13568 bp, 13 predicted proteins | sample Palsa_T0_1_FD_201949 | JGI IMG/M metagenome (GOLD analysis project Ga0302324, IMG submission 201949) | Peat permafrost microbial communities from Stordalen Mire near Abisko, Sweden - Palsa_T0_1 | ecosystem: Environmental > Terrestrial > Soil > Palsa > Peat permafrost | place: Sweden: Abisko...
GATGGCGCTGGTTGCAACTCCTTCCGAAGTGAGTACCTCCAGCTGAGCGTGCAGGTCGGAATTGGGATCCAGCAGCCGGGCCATTCCGCTGAGCTCCCCCTGTGCCCTGCGGGCAGCAGCGAGCGGTTGCGCGAGGCGAGCCAAATCCCAGTGAAATTCGGGCCACTCGGGGCGTTGCCAGATCCAGGGCTTGAGGTGCTTGGTCGCCATTATCGCCTCAAAACATGAGGTGATTATAGCGCCTAATCACCTCATGAGGGCCGTGCCCGTATCACCGTGGCCCATGAGCGTTTCGTCTGAGGCACGTGGGTTGCCTTCGGACCATTTCACGCTGTCGGGCTTCGCATACTGCACCCGAGGTGCATGCCAAGTGATCAATACGTCACCTATACTATTCTAAGTTATTGATTTTATGTCTCCCGGTGACGGAATCGAACCGACGACCAACGGATTAACAGCCAGCCTGGGAGGCTCTTGACCGTGGTACTTAGATCCTAATTCAACCATATATAACAAAGTTTGCTAAAGTATGTTATAAGTTGGTTGAGTCGAACGAGAATCCCATGAATGTCTCGCTGACAGCAGAGCTCGAGAAATACGTCAGGCGCAAAGTCGCCTCCGGTCTCTACAACAATGCTAGCGAAGTGATCCGCGAAGCCCTACGCCTTCACGTCGAGAGTGAAAGGGCACTACCCACGAGGCGCGCTCGTGAATCGCCCAGGAAGGACGAAGTCGTTGCCGAACTCGCTGCGCTCGAGCAGCCGTTGCGCCAGCATGGACTCACATCGCTGGCACTTTTTGGGTCGGTAGTCCGCAGCGCAGCTCGTCCCGACAGCGACATCGACGTGCTCGTCGATGTCGCCCCTGATGTCCAATTCAGTCTGATCGATCTGGTCGCAGTGAAGGATTTCCTAGAGGATCAGCTCGGACGCAAGGTCGATGTCGTCACAAGAGGAGGTCTCGAACCCGCCATTCGGGATCGTGTGCTTCGCGAGGCCCGACCCGTGTTCTGATGGAGAAATTTCGCGCGGATCGGCGTACGCGACAGCTTGTAGAGCGCAATCTTGAGATCTTATCGGAAGCCAGCCGCCGCCTTCCGAATGAGTTCAAGGATCGGGAAGTGCAAATCCACTGGCGCGCAATCGCCGGTATTGGCAACGTCCTGCGGCACGACTATCACGAAACCTATCCAACCATCCTCTGGGACACGTGCCAGAAGGACTTGAAGCCGCTGAAAGATGCGGTCGTGCGCATCGGTGCGGTCATCGCCGGCACCAAATGATTGATGAGACGCTGCCCGGCCAGCAGCTTCGCTTCGCTCCAGCGCGCGCGTTCGTACCGTGGCAAAGCAGAGAACCGGATGCTTCGTCGATGAACATCTCTCGGCGCACCAGCTGCTCGCTGACGATATCCAGCAGCGTCTCGCGGACCGCACTGAAACGGACGCGAAGCCTCTCGAGGCCGGCTGCCTTCGCGTGCTGCGGTCCTGGGATCATCGAGGCGGCAAGTTTGTCGAGCCCACCGACTCGAATAATGCCGACGAATCGGTGCGCGCTACGACACCGCCGGGATTCGTCGCGACACCCTATTATTGAAAGACCTGGAGAGACCCGCACACTGCGGCGACACTGGGCATACCATTCGTGCGGACGCGGGGTCCGGTGCTCGCTATCGGGGCGGGGTCCGATGAGATGTGGCCATCGTCCATCGGCGCGGGGCAGATCCGCCGACGGCTTGCGGCCCACGGCAAAGCCAATCACGCGGACGTCCACATCTATTCGGGTGCAGGACACACGGTGTCGCGCGTCGGAAGCGGCGGTCCACTCTCGCCCTTCGTCTACCATCCCGTCGCCAAGGACTTTGAGGCGACCGGCGGTCTGCCGGTGGCGAATTGTGAGGGCTCCTACGAGGCGTGGCGCACCGTCATCGAATTCCTTGCCAAGGTCGAGGCGCGGTAGGATTTGTCGGGCGACCGCGACTTCCCCTTCGAGGTTTGAGGAGAATTGATCCCAGCGCCCGGACGTGCGTATCTGGATAAAGCAGGACCCGCAGGCGCTATACTAGCCTGGAGCCTGGGGGAGGCGGGCCTTAAGGGAGCTTCATGAACAACTATCAAACGGGGCGCGTTGCCGCGCTCTGCCTATCGCTTTTGGGCGGGATGTTTGCGCAGATCGCGGGCGCCCAGCAATCGCATTCGGACCCCGCACAGCTCGAGGAGATCGTCGTCACGGCGGAGAAGCGCGAGAGCACGGTGCAGACCACGCCGATCAGCCTCACGGCCGTCTCCGGCCAGGACATTCAGGATCGCGGCCTCGTCGACCTGGCGAACCTGGCGATATCGGTTCCGGGTGTGTCGATTCGCACCAGCGGTCCCGGCATGACCGAGTTCGAGATGCGCGGCATCGCCTCGACGGGTGGCAACTCGCCGACGGTCGGCTTCTATTACGACGATACGTCTCTCACGGCGCCATCGGCGTCGAACGAGGGCAAGATCGTAATCTCTCCGGCGCTCTATGACTTGAACCGGGTCGAGGTGCTGCGCGGGCCGCAGGGCACGTTGTACGGATCGGGCTCGATGGGCGGCACCATCAAGGTGGTCCCGAACGCGCCGAACCCCGGGGCCCTCGACGCCTCTGCCGAGGTGGTGTTCGCCGACACTGACCATGGCGGCTTCGATCACGGCGAGAATGCCATGGTCAATCTGCCGTTCGGCGGCGGCCTCGCGGCGCTGCGCATCGTCGGATCCTATGCGCGTGACGCGGGCTGGATCGATCGCGTGGTCATCGCGCCGGGCGAGTTTCCCCTGCCGAACGGCAACGTGCGCGGTGATGTGCTGGCAGCTCCCGTAGCGGCCACTTATCACGACGTCAACGATGTGGAGCGGACCTCGGTTCGCGTGAGCGCTGTGCTCAAACCCATCGATGGATTGAGCATCACGCCGTCCTTTTTCTATCAGAAGTTGAGCTCGGACGGTCTGCCTTACATCGACAGCGATCCGGGCACCGACGCGCATTACCAACCGTACGACGTGCGGGAGAACTACTCGGATACATTCAAGCTCTCCTCGCTCAACATCACCTACACGACCCCGATCCTGGCGCTGACCTCGATCACCTCCTATTGGTCGAGGAATGAGCCGCTGAATCAGGACACCACCGAGTCCTGGACCACCGGACTCGGGCCGATGTACGTCACCGGCTACTATCCTCCAGGGGGAATCGGCGCGTCCTCCGCGATCGAGTACAACCCCACGCATCAGACCACCGAGGAGCTGCGCATCTCCTCGGTCGGGGACTCCCGTCTCAAATGGCTGGCCGGCTACTACTACGAGGATTTCCATTCGGCCTGGGACATCGTATTTCCTTCGCAGAACGGGGCGGCGCTGTTCGGGTCGAATAACCTGTTCAGCTACTTCAGTCCGATGCCGATTTACCAGCAATCCGTGTTCGGTGAAGTGACCTACAACATCACGGATCCCTGGGCAGTCACCATCGGCGCGCGCCGTTATCGCTACGACGCCCCGGTGAGCATTGACCAGTACGGTTCGCTCACGAGCGCGGTCATGACCTCGACCTCGGAGAGGGACCAGGGTGTTACGCCCAAGGCCTCGATGTCCTATCAGTTCACCAAGGATCTGATGGTCTATGCGACCGCAGCGAAGGGCTTCCGGCCCGGCGGCGGGACGGGGCCGGTGCCCACCTCGGGCCCACTCACGTGCGAAGCCCAGCTGATGCAGGAGTACGGTACCTCGGCGTTCGTCCCCGGCCCGATCTCGTTCAAATCGGACAACATATGGAGCTACGAGGTGGGCGAGAAGCTGACCCTCCTCGACAATCGAATGACTGTCAATGGTTCCATCTATTTCGAGAAATGGAGCGGTGTGCAGCAGACCAACGCGCTTTCCTCGTGCGGCTACGTGTACACGGCGAATACGGGTGACGCGCACGTGCGCGGCGGCGAGCTCGAGATCCAGGCCATCGTGGTGCCCGAGGTCACGGTGTCGGGAAATGTCGGGTATGCGCATGCGGCCATGGTGAGCACCACCCTCATCGACGCGGGGTTCAATCCGGGAACGCCCATTCAGGACGTGCCGCAATGGACCTCGACCGTTTCCGCCGCCTGGCGGCACAGCTTGACGGACCAGCTCGCGCTCACGGCCCGTGCCGACAATACCTACACCGGGAGCCGCACGGACGAGACCTACTCGGTCAATCAGTTGCCCTCGTACGATCTCACCAACATCCGCGCTGGGGTGGATGGGGGGCGCTGGACCGCCGTTCTGTTCGTGAACAACGTCGCGGACAAGCGCGCGCTTCTCAACAACATCACGCAGGATGCCGTGAACCTCCCGACTTACAATCGGGTGGCGGTGAGTCAGCCGCGCACGACAGGCATCGACTTGAATTATCGCTTCGGCGGAAAGTGACCGGGATCAGGCCGCGGCGGACGTCCGCCGCGGCCCGTCCCTGCTATCAGTGTCCGCCAGGCGTGCTCACGGGCAGCGGCACGTTGCAGAGATCGATGGTCCCGGGGTTGTGCTTGAACCACGGCTCCTTCCGGTCGCGCCGCTGCGCAAGCACCGAGCGGAAGGTGGTGCTGTCAGTGCGTAGCACCTCGATCGGCGTGCGCTCGGACTCCGGCACGTCCGAGGCAAGACGGATCGAGGTGATCGGCACGGGAGGTTCCGAGGCGACATAGAAGCCCATCTCGCCGCTGCCGCGCGGGAGCGTTGAGAGAAGCTCCATGCCTTTTAGGACGCGCCCGACCAGCGCGACATTGCGGTCGAGCTGGCGGGGTGCGTTGCCGATCACCGCATACAGCTCCGCGCCGGTACTCTCCGCCGGGTCGTCGCGGCCCGCGCCGACCATGCCGTAGCAATGCGCCAGCCACACGGTGTGCGTTCGCGGATCGCGCGCCGCGGGAAATCCATCCAGGAATCCGACCTCCGGCGCATACAGATCGTGGTCCGGCAGTGGCTCGAAGTGCGCGGAGGCGTGAGCATCGGCAGTGAACTCGATGGAAGGGCGCACGCCGGCGGGCAGAGGGCGATGGTGGCTCTCATCGTCCCACTGCACCACGTAGTTGTCCTGGACGCGAATGATCGCGAGGCCGTCGAAGTAATGCGCCTTCACCAGCAATTTGATGTTGGCGGCATGCTGGGGCGCGGCCCGTGTCGCGAGCTCGATCACCACTCGCCCCCGCGGAAGCTCCAGATAAAGAGTGTCGTCGAGGTTCGGCACGCGCCAGTCGGCGGCCGGTGCTCCCGCAAGGAGGTCCGCCACGGTGACCGGCTTCGCGTCGAGCTCGGGCGCCGCACCGAGGCCAAGCACCATCACGCACGCTGTGAGCCCGGCCTCCGTCCCGCGGCTCTGACGTACCCTCACGGCGCACTCGCCGGCTTCGCGGCAGGAACAGGTTCGGCCGCCGCGGCTTTTTCCACCCCACGCAGCATCCGATCGAGCGCCGGACGGTCGAAGTAACGTCCGGCGAGGACGACACCGCGGATCTGCTTGGTGTTGGCGATATCCTCGAGCGGATTGGCATCGAGCAGCACGAGATCGGCGAGCTTGCCTTTCTCGACCGTGCCCAAGTCCGCGGTACGGCCCATGAACTTCGCAGGGTTGAGCGTCGCCGTCTGCAGGGCCTGCATCGGCGTGAGTCCCGCGCGCTGGAACAGCACGAGTTCCTGGTGCAGGCTGAACCCCGGAAAGATATGCACGCCCGCCGCCGTGTCCGTGCCGGCCATGAACGGAACCCCGGCACGGAACATGGCGAGCGTCATGTCGAGCTCCATCTGCACGAACTTCTTGCGCACCGGCAGAGGGTCGGTATCCATGTCCTTCTTGATATCGCTCACGAACATGGGCCAGGTGTGGTCTCTCCAGGAGGCGGGCGCATATTTGGTGAGCGGATCGTGGCTCAAGTCGATGTCGTCGACCAGCCACTGGCCGCGCTCCCATACGAGGGTCGGCACCTGCCAGGTCTGATTCTTCGCCATGAGCGCGATCAAGGCTTTGGCGCGGGCCGGGTCGTAGGTCTTGACGTTGAGCCCGAGGCCCTTCGGACCCTTGATCAGCTGATCCTCGATCGTCGAGCACCCCTCGAAGATGCCGGTGAAGTGCTCGATGCTCTTCTGCCCCGCGTTGGACGCTTCCGAGGCACGCACCGCGTCCGGTACGTGCCCCACGAACACGATTCCGAGTTTCTTCGCCTCGTCAGCCGCCGCGAAGTACCCCTCGCGTGGAATCAGCGACTGGATCTTAATGAAATCGACACCGCGTGCTTTGAGATCATCCACCACCTTCCGGGCGTCCGCGGCATTCGCCACCGGCGCCGAGCTCGGAAACCGCGGCACCGGACCATCCAGCATCGGGCCCGCGATGATCATGCGTGGCCCGAGCAGCCGCCCGGCAGCAATCGCCGCGCGCCACTCCTTGAGCACGTCGAGATCGCCACCCATGTCGCGAACGCCCGTGATCCCGTTCGCGACGAACAGCGGCGGCACCACCTTCTCGTCGCGCGGCAGCCAGTCGCCGAACACCTCATGCACGTGCATGTCCCAGAGCCCCGGGATCAGGTATTTGCCCGAGCCGTCCACGGCCTTGGCGTCGGCGGGCGCACGCACCGCGTCGCTCTTGCCGAGCTCGGCAATGCGCCCGTCCCGGACGATAACGGTCATATCCGGCTGCGCTGGCGCTCCGGTAGCATCGATGACGTTGATGTGCGTGATCGCGAGCGTGTCGGCCGAGGCTTCCGCGCCGAAGAAAGTCGCGAGCGCCAAGCAGGCCGCAGAAAATGGTCTCATGTCTCGATCCTTGGATTTTTCGAAGTGGCGCCGATTCGCAGAATCAGAATCTTCTCGTTATAGAGTAGTTGTGGATCGTGACTCCGCGCAAGGAGAGTTGTCATCGGTCAACGATGCGGAGGCCTCTAGTTGAACCAGAGGCGGCTTTCGGGTCCATCCGTCCACTGATCGACGGCACTCCCAAGTCGCATCAAATCTGAGATGCAATCTCGCGACGGCCGTGAAAGCCAGCAAGGCCCCGGCGATCTCCCGCGCGGTCGCGGTTCTGCGATTGCTCGGGAGCGCCGCTGAACCTTGGGGCATGCAAGCCATTGCCCGAGAGCTAGGCATGGTCCCCAGCACTTGCCATTACGTACTCAGAGCGTTGCTCGCAGAGGAACTTATCTCCTTTGACCCCATTACAAAGCGATATGCCGCCGAGGTGGGCGTATTTGTGCCGAGTCGACTGCGGGTCAGATGCAATCGGTTCGCTGACGGCGTAATTCACGCGATGTCGGTCCACGATTTCATGGCATGTCGGTCCAGCCGTTCAGGGCATGTCGGTCCAGCTCGTGAGGTAGGACAACCACAACGGCTACCGTGGTCTCTTTTCCATTGGGGAAGGAGATCGAGGGTGGCCCAAGCGAGGTTGTCTGTGCGCAAGATTCGAGAGATTTTACGGCTTCGGGCCGAGGGATATAGCGAGCGGGAGATCGCCCGCAGCGTCGGGGTGGCGCGCTCAAGCATACCCCCAAAAACACCCCTTCTAAAAGGTGGCTGCTACCGGACGCTGTCGGATCGCAGTGCATGTCCATCGGCTTGTCTTTTTGGTAACTGACTGCGCCCGCTCGCGCCATCAACAGCGCGCTGGCCAGATGAGTTGCGTGTCTTGTTTAGAATCTTCGCTGATCAATTCAGTCGCGCACACGGATCGCGAGGCTTTGCCTGGCCCTGCCGATAAAGCCATGAAGGTCGTAGAGCATCGATTCGGCAAGGCCACAGCCGGTCGGGCCAAGACAGGTTCGCGCATCTAGACAAATCCACTCGCCTATAGGCTTGCGCAGCAGATTGATTGTCAGGTCCAAATTGAGAAAACTGTACCGGGCAAAATCGAGAATTGCGCTAATAGCGTTGCCCGAATCGGCGGCGACAGCAACGCGCTGGTACGCGCCAGGTTCCTCGCTTTCCAACAAAGGGTCGCGCAAACGGAACCAAATCGCACAGGGACCCTTGAAGAAGACGCCACGCGCGATCCGGATGTCCACCAGGGCTTGAGGTGCTTAGCTGCCATAATCGCCTCAAAACATGAGGTGATTATAGCCCTTATCACCTCACGAGGCGTGCCCGTATCACGGTACTGCCCCTTATAGTTCCAGCGAGCCGCCTAGTGGCTTCGAATACAATGACGCGGAGCAGGAAAAACGATGAACAAAACCTCACGTTCGGCACAGCGGCCGATTGAAGAAGTGGCCGCGGCGCGGGCCTTCTACGCTGGTATCGGTCAGGATGTCCGTTACTTCTCAGCGCTGTGGCATACGTTCAGCGTCGGCCACATGCTGACGAATGATTTGGATCGAATTTGTCGGCAGTTTGGTCTGAGCATCGCCGATTTCTACCTGACGGGGGCGTTGCGGATCGACCGGCCACAGCCACTTCGGGCCACGGATCTCGCGGTCACCCTGCAGGTCTCGAATGGCGCCTTGACGGCCCGTGTCGTCAAACTCGGCGACAAGGGCTTACTCACAAAATCGCCGGTGCCAGGCGATGCTCGCGCCTTTGCTTTGCAGCTTAGCCCAGAGGGGGGTGCCATAGTCGAAGCGATCCATTCGGCTGTTGCGCGAGAATCGCATTTCGTCCGCGAGCTATATCGGCTCCCGGATGCGGATCGTCAAGCTCTTGAACGCATTATGGGAGAGTTGCACAGCCTACTCGATCGCTTCTCCATCCACGCCCATCGCTGATGGTTCAGGGGTCAAACAACTAATGATTCTCCAACCCATGTCTGCGGTTATAAATGCGCAAAGGATATTGCGAGAGGAAGCGGGACCATGGCAACGCAGCCAACGTCTATCGATGACAGCTTTCGAGCGGTCACGCCTGAGGAAATTGCAAGTTATCAGAAATTCGGCTGGGTCAAGCTGAATAACTTCATTCCGCGCGCGAAGGTCGACGAACTGCTGGCGATGGCGAAGGACCGCATGGGCGAGAATGGTGACAGAGACCTACCGCCCGAGGCTTTTACCTACTTCAACCCGCTGACCCTGCGCGGTCTCAAGCATCCGCTGATGGGGCCGATCATCGAGCATTGCGGGCGTGGCGCGCGTGCCTTGATGGCGCGCCGCGCGCGGGTCGGCATTCGCTATTTCACCGATTTCTTTGCGGTCAAGCAGCCCGCAAAGAAGAAGCAGGCGGATCGCGGCGGCGCTGGCGGATCAGACTGGCATCAGGACTACGCGGCTTCGGCCTCGGACAGATCCGGCGGCATGGTATTTTGGACCGCGTTGACCGACATGCCGCCCGAAAAAGGCACGATGGCGTTCCTCAACGGATCGCACCGCTTTGGCGTGATGGGGCACTATGCCACCTACGGCGAAGGGAATCTGCTCGATAGCTATCCGGAGCTGCTCGACGAATGCGCCAGCAGCGGAAACCTGACCTACTCCGCAGGTGACGTCACTGTTCACTCCAACCTGACGGTCCACTCGGCCGGAACAAATGTCACAGACGACCCTCGCTGGACCTACATCGTCATCGTAAACCCGGCGGACGCTTGCTGGAACGGTGGCCCCGCGGATGCCTTCCAGACCGACGGGCTGACGCTCCACAAGGAGTTGGATGACGAACGCTTTCCTGTAATCGGCTAGCTCCTGGAAAAAACAACGACCTTGAGACAAAAATGACAGAAACAGAGCGCCTCGCAGCAATCGAGGCAATCAAACAGATCAAAGCCCGTTACTGGCGAGGGGTCGATCTTTGTGATGGCGAGCTGGTCCGCTCGGTTCTCGCCGAAGATTGCGAGCTGGACTACCATGGCTGCTGCGCCGATCCGCAAACGAAGGTGGATCATCTACCTGCGATGAACGTAACGCTGCGCGGGCGTGACAAGTGGGTGTCTGACGGAATGGCGCGCTTTGGCATCGTCAGCGTGCATGAAGGTCATCAGGCGGACATCGAAATCACCGGTCCGGACACGGCAAAGGGAATCTGGGCCTTTACCGATCGCATGTTCTTCCCCGCTGGCGGCGACATATCACGGCTAACTGGTTATGGCTTTTATCACGAGACCTACGTCAGGGTGGGTGAAGCCTGGCAAATCAAGACTACGCGCATTTCGCGCATCAGAGTGGAAGTGGAATAAGGTGTAGTTCCGTCCGCAGTCATGCGTTCCTCCGATATTGTTGACTAATGCCAAAGTGAGCGTCGCCAGACGGCCGAGTCAACGATCTCACCTGCGACTCGTCGAAGCGACTGCTGAATCGCCGGTATCGGGCTAGCCATTATTCGATTGCCGCAAAGCCGCCAGTCGTGAAGGGCCGCAAGGGGTCCCGATCACGGTCGTTGGAAATCGCTGCCGTCGTTCGAAGCGCGTGCAGCCAGGGATTGTGGAGTCAGTGAGATTGGGGGTTTGACCGTTGGGGGTATGCACTCTCAACACTGCTCGATACCCCTAAAAATACCCCCGGCAGTGCTCCGCTGGAAAATACGTGTCCAGCAGAATCAAACACCTGCGGTGCCGATGGCTTCGAGCCAGGGCTTCGCGCGCTCGATATCGGCATCTTCTCCACCACCGATACGTCGATATCCAGTCAGCAGCGACAAAGACTGCGCTTCTCGAGGTCATGGACGATGAGCGCTTTCCTGTAATCGGCTAGTTCTCGACTACGATGCGCCAGACGGTCTGAAGATCTCGTAGGAGAAATCGCCCGACCCGCGCTTCCCGCGAACAGCGTTGTCGAGGTAGCTGGCCTGTAAAAGTCCACCCGGGGCCGGAATGACCTCATCGAAACGCTCAAGGTCGTAAACGACAGTTCGGTAAGCGATACGCCACTCGCCATTCCGGCGCTCGAAGCGATCAACGTAGCGTCCCGCGTGCAACCAATCGATGTCGCAGCCATCCTTGGGGATTCTGACGATCACGATCAAGTAGGATCCGCATCGGGCGACGTCGCCGTCGAGTTCAATGAGCACATTGCAAATATTGTGCATCGATGCGGTTATCGATGGTGAGGTTCCGCCGCGTGCCGCCTTCAGCGTCCCGATAGCCTCACGAAATGGCAGGACGACGCCAAAGTGGTTGTCGATTGCGTCGTCATGAAAAGCACTCAGGATGAGGTCCGGATCGCTCCGGTCCACGCCACGGCAGTATCGGAGGATGATCTCGTGAATCGCCTGCCGGTCTTCGAGGAGTCTGAGCCGGTTTTCCATGGCATTGAACTGATTCCGCGAGTCGGTCGTTTCATCGTTCATTCGCATCCTCCTTCCGTTAGAATTGCTTTGCCTTGCTCGCCAGCCGATCCATAAAACGAGCGACGTCGTCGAGCGACAAGGGTGCGTTCATGCCAATCGGCATTGCGCATGCAAACTCGGTGACACCTGCCTCGAGCATGGCCGGTACGTTCGAGAACGTTTTGTCCCAATCGAGCTCACCCTGGTCGGTCCGCTGAGGGAAAAGATGGCCCTTGACGATGAGTTCCTTGGGATCACGACCGGCGGTCGCGAACGCCTGGCGATAGATCTGCACGCCTTCCTTGAGCTTCTCCAGCGACTTGCTATCGTCGGGACCGCTCTCCCAGCCATCACAGAGTTCCGCCACCAAACTCGCATTCTTCTCATTCGCCTTAACCGCCAACAGGATGGGAATTCGCTTCTGGACCGGTTGTGGCATCGAGAACAGTCCTTCGAAAGAGACGGTCTCTGACCGGAAGCTCGCCGGCTGTTTCTGCCAGAGCGCGCGGCAGGCCGCGATGTTGTCTCGAAGGATCTGCCGGCGCTTGCCGAAGTCGACATTAAGTGATGAATACTCATCCCGGCTCCAGCCCGTGCCGAATACGGGCTGCAATCGCCCGCGCGAGAGCACGTCGATCGTTGCCAGCTGTTTGGCCAGGAGCACTGCCGGCCGGAGTGGCGCCAGCATCACGCAGTGAGAGAGCTTGACCCGCCTAGTGACCGCGGCGAAGCTCCCGTGAAGCGCCACGGGTTCCAGGTAGGGTTTTCGTCCACCATCTCCGTAGCGCAAGCCGCCTTCGTACGGATACCCCTCCAGGGAGGCGCTGAGCGATACGTGTTCGCCGATGGCGATGGCATACAGTCCGGCCTGATCGACTATCCTCGCGACATCGATCGCCTGGGCCACGTTCGACTCGCCCAGCAGCTTGTCGAAGCTGCCTAACATCATGGTGATCTTGAGCACGATGGACGCTTTCCTGTAATTGGCTAGTTCGTCGCCGCTGTCGCTCGAGGCGGATCGGCTTGGCTTAATGAGACAGGCCCCGACTTGGTGAGCGGCCCAAGAGGAGCACGATCCGGTTCGTTGCGTAATTCCATCGGTGCTTGTTTCACGATCGCATTATGAGCCGCACGCCGTCCAGAGAAGACCGTGTCGCCCAGCGACAACCCGCTGAACGTAATGCGCGACGACGATGGTTGAACGTCCGGCGCCGAACAGTCGAGGGGTCAGTTGTCTACGCGCGAGTGACGAATTAAATTATGAGGAAACAAGCGTAAGTTATTAATTTTATTGGCTCCCCGGGACGGAACCGAAATCATATAGAAAAGGCCGGCAATTTCGCCGGTTTCGTGACTACGCCTCGTGCCGATACCCCCAAACATGCCCCGCCGACGAGTGGCTGCTTCTGGACACTCCCAGCCTTTATTGGAACTTAAGAGTTCATGCGGGAGCGGATACCGCGGTCATGCGAGCGTCAGCGTTGTCGCTCCTATCACGTGCGCGGGACTGCAACTCCTGTTGCCGCACCCCGGCTCTCCATGGTATGGTTACATGTAACCGATTGAGCATATCATGCTTCAAAATTCACGATCCTCTCGCGACAAGGTTAGGCTGCACCGCGAACGGCTGCGAGCTCAGGGACTTCGACCCGTGCAGATCTGGGTGCCGGACGTGAGAGCGCGTTCGTTCGTTGCCGCAGCCCGCAAGCAGTCCAAGGCGGTGGCCGCCAGCGAGCATGCAAGGGCAGATCAACAATTCATCGACGCGGTTTCTGAAGAGCCTGTCGCGTGAAGCGCGGCGAGGTATGGACGGTTTCGGGCGGGGCGAGCTATACGGAAAAACCTCGACCAGCGGTCATCGTGCAGGAGGACCGGTTCGACCAAACGAGCTCGATCGCGCTGTGCGCATTCACGACCGATCCAACGGATGCGCCGTTACTGCGCATGCTCATCGAACCTACCGATCGCAACGGTTTAAAGAGCGCTTCACGACTCATGATCGATAAAATCACCACCGTGCCGAAAGCGCGGCTGGGCAAGCGCATCGGAAAACTCAACGACGAGGATACGGTGCGATTGAATCGCGCGCTCACGGTATTCCTCGGGCTTGCCAGATAAATGTATCCCGATGCTTTGCCGCCTCAACCTGGTGTTGCTAGATACCGGAGAACGTATGAACGAACTATCTCCTCGGGCTCTCCAGGCTTCCCCCTCATCCACCGGAGGTACAGCTTGGCCACCTAGCTGGAATACGATGCCGCACGGGATCAGTGTCGGCCGCTACGTCGATCCGGAGTTCCAGAAACTCGAATACGACAAGCTCTGGAGCAGAGTGTGG
>Ga0302324_100018876_pt1 | contig 13568 bp, 7 predicted proteins | sample Palsa_T0_1_FD_201949 | JGI IMG/M metagenome (GOLD analysis project Ga0302324, IMG submission 201949) | Peat permafrost microbial communities from Stordalen Mire near Abisko, Sweden - Palsa_T0_1 | ecosystem: Environmental > Terrestrial > Soil > Palsa > Peat permafrost | place: Sweden: Abisko...
GGTGCGGGCGAGCGAGGCGGCCCGGCTTGCCGAACGCCCGTGGCACCGAACCGGCGCCGCGCACCTCGTGGTGGACCTGCATCGGGGATTCCACCACGTGGCCGACCGGACGGCCTGGTGGGACCTGCTGTGCCGTCATCGCGAGGTGCTCATGGTGGAGGGCCAGCCGGTGGCGATCCCGGACCGGGTCGGCTGCGCCCTGATCGCCGCCCTGCACGCCTCGAAGGCCACCTCGCAGGACAAGGCGCTGGAAGATCTCCGCCGGGCGCTACAGCTCTTCGAGGACGACGTGTGGCGCCAGGCGGCAGATCTGGCTGGGTCGGTCGGTGCCGGAAACGCGTTTGCCGCCGCCCTGCACCGCCAGAACGCCGGGGCTGATCTCGCCGCCCGCCTCGGCCTGAGGATCACCGATCCAGCCATCTGGTTCGGCGCCACGTCCCTGGAGCGCGGCACCGGCTCGCTGAGCTACCTGCTGGGACGAGAGGGCCGGGCCGACCGCGCGCGGCGCCTGCGGGACGCCGCGTTCCCGTCCCGGCCGTTCCTGACCGGCCACCGGCCCATCGCCGCGCGGGGCCCGGCCGGGCTGGCCCTCGCTCACCTGGGCCGTCTCTGCTTCGTCCTGCCCCGTCTCCCCAGGCTCCTGCTGGCCTGGCACCGGACCCGGCGCACGCTGAGGCGCTACGGGGGCGCCCCGCCCCACGTCCGCCCGGCGGCCCGAACACCTGATCCCTTCCGCCGCGCTGTGGCAGCCGCCGGGACCATCGGGTGGACGCTGCGGACGTGGTGGCTGGTGCACCGGCGGCTCGCCCGCGGGCCATGGGGGAACGGCGCGCTGCCCGCCGCCGCGCCACCGCCGCACAGCGAGCGGGCGGCCCGCCTGGTCCTCGCCTGCTGCCGGTCAACCTGCCTGGAGACCGCGCTCGTCCGCCAGGCCCGCGCCGCCGCCGTAGGCGCCGCCGCCGATGTCATTGTCGGGGTGACAGCTCCGGCCCGCGGCTTCCGCGCCCACGCCTGGGTCGACGGCGACCGGGTCGATCCCGCGTTCACAGAGCTATGCCGGTACCCGGCGGTGGCGGCGGAATCCATCAGCATCGCGCCGACGTCAGGTGGGTGAGCCGGCCGACGCCGCAGCCTTTTGTGCCTGAAGCGCAACGTCACGGGCAAGCTGGCGCCTGGCCGCTCGGCGAGGAGCTCGTGGCGCTGTTCAAGGAACGCCCGGTGCCACGCAGAGAGGGAAGGGCCGGTGCCACCTTCCCTGAACTATGACTTCGCACGGAGCCAACACATCAGGAGGCATTCGTCAATCTCGGCCCGGGTGGACAGGTAAGCGCTCCGCAGTAGCAGTTCATCTCGGAGTCCCTCCACACAGGGGCGGCAAGCGAGAGGCCCAGCCGAGTGAGCTCGGCGTCCGGATCACCTATCTCGCGACACCTCCGGTGATCAACGATGTCAGCGTGCCCGACTGCGACTTCGCTGTCCCCTTGCGGCGACGAATGCGTCCCGGCTGTGCCCCGGCCACCTATGCGGCCCGGTAAGCGGCCGGTCAAGCGAATAGTGGGCCGCGGTCAAGCACGACTCGCTCGCGGCCTTCGCCAAGAACAACCCGGTCGGCCGTGACGCTGCAAGCTGCGCCGTGATCTACTCATCTTGCCCACCAGTGCTGATTGCATTACTCTGCGTAATAGAGGTATAACACATCATGGGAAAGACCTAACCAAATGCCGTAAGGGGCTATTCGCGGTGGCATCCCCCACCCTGCGATCAGCTACCGGAAACCCGGCATCGCGGCCCGAATGGCACCGCGGGAGGAGCGGCGCCACCAGGACCTGATCTACGGGCCCGTGCGCAGGCGCGCACAGCCAAGGGGGAAATAATGTCCGATACGGCCCATACGGAAGACGAAGCTCACTCGCGTCCTAGCGCCGGGTCCGCCAGCGATCACCAGGCCAAGCCGACCCGGCGAAAGTGCCGTCCCTTGCGCGTTGCGCTCATCACGCTCGGGTCGCTTCTCACCCTGATCATCATGACCGTGATCGGCAGTTACGCCTACTTCAGCCACTTTGCAGGCAGCATCCCGCGCCTCCGCGTCGACCATCTTGTCACGGCGAATGGTTCCAGCACGTTGGACGGGCAGACATTCCTGATCGCCGTCGCTCCTTGGGGTACCACCGGGAAGTATGACAAGGCGGACGCGCCATCGCAGTACAGCAACCTCGTCATGCTGCTTCACACCAACGCCGACGGCAAGGGCGGCGGAGCCGTGACGATCCCGGGCAACATCAGAGTCAAGGTGCCGGGCGTCGGCACCGAGCTGCTCTGGAATGTGTTCGAGAAGGGCAGCCCCAGCCTGCTGGTGCAGACGGTCACGCAATTCACAGGGATCCCCATCAACCATTTCGCGCGGCTCGACTTCTATCACATATCCGCCCTCCTGAACGTCATTGGCGGGGTACAAGTCACGGTGCCCGCTGCCACCGAGGGCTTTGGATACAAGTTCCCAAAGGGGATAAACCGCCTCACCGGCGTCACCGCGATCTACTATGCCCGCGACGAGGGGCTCAGCGATCAAGACCGGATGTTGCGCCAGGAGAACCTCGTCCGTACGGTCATAACCAAGATCGCCGACGACCATTTGCTTACCAACCCCATCACGATGGTTCGGGTACTCAACGCGGTCACCAGCATGCTGGCCGTGGACAGTAACTTCACCAACTCCGACATCGAGTCGCTCGTCAGGCAATTCGGCAGTCTGGCCGCCGACGCCTCGACTTTCGTGACCATGCCTACGCAGACGGCAGGCGCCAACCGGACACTGAACCCAGCGCTCGATGACCAGCTCTGGACTGCGGTTAAGCACGACTCGATTGCGGCTTTCGCCAAGCAGTACCCGTCGACCGTGACGCCGCAGGCTGCGCCATGATCTAGGTCGTGTCCTGCTGATACCGGGCGGCCGCCCGGTATCAGCGGTTGAGAAGTTCGGTCCAGTCGAGCCGACTGGCGCCGAGCGATAGTAGCGACCACGAAGCCCAGGGCACCAGCCCCGCCTGAGGCCTGTGCACTCAGCCAACATGCAAGGAGGAAGGTCGGCCATGGCAGTCCGACATTAAAGCAGCGCAGGCCGGTAGGGATTTCCGGATGATGAGCTTTTGTGCTGAATCGCGATTTCCTGTACTTCGGTACCTACTTGGGCCGGTGACCGCGTCGTCCCGTTCGCGGGCTCAGGTCGCCGTTCGCCTGAACCGGGACCAGCGACGCATCGGGGGCATAGGACCTGTAGCCGTATCCATACCCGCTGCCGTAGCCGCTCTGCATGGTCACCTCGTTGAGGACGATGCCCATAATGGGCGAATTGGCCTGAGCGAAGCGCTCCGCCGCGCGCTGCAGTTCGGCCCGCTTGGTCTGCCCGGCCGCGACGACGAGGAGTGTCCCGTCGGCGTATTTCGAGAGCACCAGCGCGTCGGTGACGGGAAGCGCCGGGGGGCTGTCCACCAGGACCAGATCGTAGTTCTCCCGGAGCGCGGTGAAGATCTCCCGGGCCTGGGGCCCGTCGAGCAGTTCCGCCGGGTTCGGCGGGACGGGGCCGGCGCCGAGCACCCACAGGCAGTCATAGCCCGGGACCTGCAGAAGGGCCTCCTCCAGGGTCTGCTGGCCAAGCAGGACCGTGGTCAGCCCGGTCTGCTCCCCGATCTCGAAGAACTGGCCGAGGCGTGGCCGTCGCAGGTCACATGACACCAGGACGACCCGCTCCCCGGCCTGGGCGAATACTGCCCCCAGGTTGGCCAGCGTCGAGGTCTTTCCCTCCGCGGCGGCCGGGCTGGTCACCAGCAGCGTGCGCAGTTCGTGCGCCTGCCGGACGAACTGGAGCGAGGTCCGCAGCGATCGGTAGGCCTCAGCGGCCGGGGAGGTGGGTTCCGCGGTGGAGGCGATCTCGGTCCGGTTCCGTTTCCGCCAGGAACTCACCATCGGGACCATCGCGATGACCGGGGCCCCGCCGGACCGCTCGGCTGCTTCCTTGGAGGTCAGGGTGTCGTCGAGGCCGTCCTTCAGGACAGCGACCCCCAAGCCCAGCATCAGGCCAGCGGCCAGCCCCAGTGGAGCGTCCTGGACCGGCTTCGGCGAGCTGGGCGACGTGGGCGCGTAGGCCGGGGTGAGGAACCCGACCCCGCTCATGGCGGCAGCCCCGTTGACCTGAAGCTGGGCCACCTCTTCGTTTAGCACGGCCTGCTGGCTGATCAGGGAGCTGACCTGGGTTGCGGTGGCGGCGTTGGCCTGTTTCTGCAGTGACTTGATCTGCCTGCCGAGGGAGTTGATCTGCTGGCGCAGCGCCGTCGAGGCGGTGGTCAGGTTCTCGATAGCCGTCGTCTGAGTCTGCTTGATGAACGCGCTGGCGTAAGTGTTAGCGATGAGCGCCGCCCGAGCCGGTGAAGAGCTGACGGCAGTAAGCGCGATCACGTTGGTCTGGGCCACCTCGGATGCGGCAACCGAGGGGGCGCCGCCCAGCTTGGCGCGGACGAGGGCGACAACCGGCGCGCTCGTGGCGACCTGCAGGTCGGTCTGCATGTCCGTGGTGGTCACATCCTGGGGTGCGCTGCCCTGGCTGATGCCCTGCCCGTACGGCGATTGCACCAGTAGTTGTGCGGTGGCCGAGTACTGCTTGGCTTGCTGCAGCGACAGGGCCACGCTGGCGGCCAGCCCCAGCAGGGCCAGCGAGATCACCCACCACTTCCGACGACGCAGAACCACGAAACAGTTGCGCAGAGTGGCTCCGCCATCGGCCTCAGCCATCTGGTGTTTCTCCCCCGGTTAGGACATCTCAGGACCCTTGATCGAGCCCTATGCGACAGTGAGTTTACTACCAATCACATTAAGTGAATATGATCGCGAGAATCGCGTTGCCGCCACAGACTGCCACTGCAGCGCCGCACCGGAAGCCGTCTCGTCGTGCTACGGGCCACTACTGCCTGACCGTTCCGGGGGCTGGGGCCGCCTGAAGGTCGGCGATTCCCGGCTGCGGGTCCGGGCCGTAGACCTTGACTCGTTGCGCGAGCGCGACCAGGGTGACGCCGACGGTGGCGGTGACGGCCAGCGCGCCGGCTGCGGGAACGATGCCGCTGATGACAACAAAGCCCAAGATTCCCATGACAGCGGCCGTCGCAGAGAGCACAAGTGCAGCGCTTGAGGGGCTCAGGCCAAGGACCTGGAGCCGGTGCGCAAGGTGATCCGCCCCGCCCTGGGTCCACCGTCGGCCGGCCCGCCGCCGCGACACGATGACCGTGCAGGTGTCCACTACCGCCACGAACGTCAGCAGCAACAGCGCGCAGGCGGCCGCGGTCAGCGGAGCCAGGGTCGCAGCGGATCCGGCCGCGCAGGTCAGCACGGCGGAGGCGGCGAGCATCCAGCCGAGGAACAGCGACCCCGAGTCGCCCATGAAGATCCGGGCCGGCGCCCAGTTGTGCACCAGGAAGCCAGCGCATCCGGCCGCCATCGCGATCAGCAGTACAGCCAGGTCAAGCCGTCCGGTGGCCAGCGCCAGCAACGCAAGGAAAGGGCTCGTGGCCAGAGCGATCGCGGCCGCCGCCCCATCCATGTTGTCGAGCAGGTTGAACGAGTTGGTCAGGATGACGATCCAGGCCACCGTGCCGACGTAATCCACCCCCCGGCCCAATGTTCCCGCGCCGGCGAACACATCCGCGTGCACGCCGACGGCGACCAGGGCGGAGGCGCATAGGCACTCAACCATCACGCGGGGAGCCGGGCTGAGCGGCCGGAGATCATCAACCAGGCCGAGGGCGCAGACGACGGCCGCGGTGCCCACGATCGCCAACGTCTGCACGTCCCCGGCTGGCGTCGCGATCGCGAACGCGCCCACGGTACCGCTCGCGATCGCCACTCCCCCGAGGTAGGGGGTGGCGTGGCTGTGGCGCCCATCCGCGCGGGGCTGGTCGAGCAGGCGGTGCCGGATCGCGACTCGCCGCATGGCCTCGGTCAGCAGCGCGACCAAGATGAAGGCCAGAGGGCCTGCGGCGAGAGCGGAATCGGGCACGATCACGATGTCACCAGGTCTGGCGGCCTGGCCAGTTCGGCGGCCGCCTCCGCGATCATCTCGTCAAGGATTTCGTCGAGGGAGCGGTGCGGAGACCACCCGGTTTTCGAGCGGAGTTTCCTTGTGTCTGGGACACGTCTTTCCATGTCTTCAAATCCCGAATTGTACGCCTGGTCATACGGAATCAGCCGAATAGGCGATTGGCTCACGCAGCGTGAGATGATCAGGGAGGCGAGGTCGAAGATGCTGATCTCGTCGGAGCACCCGACATTGAACGTCTGGCCGGCGGCAGTATCGTCATCCAGCACCAGCAGGATCGCACCCACGACGTCGGCGACATGGGCGAAACAGCGCGTCTGTCTTCCGTCACCGAAAACCGTGACGGGCTCACCGCGCAAGGCCTGGCGGATGAGCCGCGGGATGACCATGCCGTAGGCCGGACTCTGCCGCGGCCCTACAGTGTTGAACAGGCGTACCACCACGGTCGGCAGGCCGCGCTCCCGGTGGTAAGCGTTGGCCAGGATCTCATCCACAGCCTTCGCCGCGCTGTAAGCCCACCGCACCACGGCCGGGCTGCCTAGGATCCGTTCCGATTCCTCGTGCAGTGGGCCGCTGGAGTTCTTGCCGTAAATCTCCGAGGTGCTGGCCATGAGAAACTTGCGCCGGTATCGGTGGGCTGCCTCGATCACGATCTCCGATCCTCGGATGTTCGTGGTCAGTGAGCGCAGTGGGTGCTCGATAATGAGCTTCACGCCGACAGCGCCGGCCAGATGAATGACGACATCGCACTGGTGGGCCAATTCATCCACGACCAGTTCATCCAGCACTGAGCCCTGCACGAAGCGCAGCCGCGGATGCCGTATGACGGACTTCAGGTTGGAAATCCGTCCAGTCGACAGATTGTCCAGAACTATAACGGAATCCCCCCGGGCAAGCAGGGCTTCCACGAGGTGGGAGCCAATGAAGCCGCTCCCTCCCGTCACCAGGTACGCCAATGTCTGCTGGCTACCCATGACCCTTCCCCCCGTCCCGTGCCTTCAGACACCATTAAATCACGCTAAGAATTTGAAATGATACTCTGAGTAATCGTCTAGGACCCGACGGGAGACAACGGAGACATAGGCGCCGGTCTGGTTCCTTGAACTTCGCCGCATCCGGACGGCACGGCCGCGGGCCGACAGGAGGTGACGACTGTGCGCATAGCTGACGGACGGCCAGAGATCGCCGCAGTGCTAGCCGAGCCGGAACCGAGGGTCACGCGACCGTATGTTTGGCGACTCGCGGCGGTCCCATTTGCGTTTGGCGCAGGCTTTCGCGTGCTACTGGTTCTTTACGTCCAGGTTCTGCACGGGAACTTCCTCTTCCTCGACGATCAGGGTTACGACAGGATCGGATGGTCGCTTGCTCAGGACTGGCACATGAACCAGTTCCCTGCACCTGTATCGGTCGCCGTCACGAGTTCCTATTTCTACTACGTCTTCGTGGCTGCGGTGTACTTCGTGTTCGGCCGGCATTGGGTGCTCGTGAAGGTGATCGCTGCGTTGCTGTCAGCGCTATCGGTGCCTGCCGCCGCCGCAGTCGGCGATTCTCTTGGCGGCCGTCGTCTGGCCATGGCTGCGGCATGGCTCACAGCCTTGTACCCCAATGCGATCTTCTGGGGGACGACCGGTCTGAAGGATGGTCCGCTCGCGACCCTGATGCTCGTGATGGCGGCGATCGCGCTTCGACCATTGACTCTGAGACGCCTCGCGGCCGCAGTCGTGCTCCTTGCAGTGGCATTCCTCTCCCGCCCGGTAGAGGGCGTCGTCGGCCTCGCCATGCTGGTGGTCCCAGCCATCGAGCTTGTGCGAGGCCGCTGGCCTGGGCGAGTGCGTCCCGTTGGGGCCGGATCGCGTCTCCTCGTCCTGCTCGTGGGGCTTCCCGTTCTGTCGTGGATGTCGATTTCCCTGGCTAGTCACTACCTGCCGGTACTTAAGGCGAGTCTCGCGGGCCAGGCAACACTCTCGCTGGGCACCGGACCGGTGGCAATCAAGTTCTTCCCGTCGCCATTCGACCTCGTCCATGCGCTGCTGTGCCCTGTCCGCTGGTTCGGTCCGGCCGCCGCCGCAGCGTACGGTCCGCTCGTTCCCGGCATGGTCGTCTGGACCGTGATGCTCCCAGCTTTCGCTCTCGGGTGCTGGGAGCTCCTCCGCCGCGGGCCGTGGGCCGCGAGAGGCATCGTCGTGTCTGCGTTTGCGTACGTATACATGTACACATGCGTGTTTCAGAGCCAGGGATTCACTCGGCAGCGATTCACCGTCGAGATCCTGTTGCTGGTGGTGGGCCTGCACGCGTTCGAGCGATTCCCGCAGCGCGCCACGGTCTGGACAGCCATCGGCGCCTGCGTGATCGCTCCGGCGGCGCTGGTAGAGGCGAGAGTGCTGCCGCCGCTGGGCTTCGCGCTAGTGCTGATCGCTCTGGGCGCACTGTTGTTCGCGGAGGAGTCGGGGACCCTAGCACGGGTGCGGCGCGCCACGCGAAAGCGGGGTGCAACGAATACATCTTCGAGCGGGTCCGGTCAGCCTGACCAGCGAGCCGCCTTGATCTGGGGCACCGTGCCCAGAAGAGCTGAAGCTCCTGGCGCCCAGGAACAAGATCGCGGCTGTCGTCACCCCGCGCGGTGAGCATGCTCTTTCTCGGGGGGGATCGTGAGCGAGGAAGCTGAGCTGAACTCCGTGCTTGCGCGGGTTACCTCCACGGGCGTGCGCGTGATGGGGCTTCGTCTCTCGGGTTATGCGGTCGGTTTCGTCGCGAGCATCTTGATCGCGCGGGCCCTAGGCCCGACCGGCCGGGGGATGTACGCCTACCCGGTGGCCGTGCTCGGGATCGTGATTGCCTTTGGGCATGTCGGACTGGAGTTCGCGCAGATCCACCTAGCAGGGCAGGGACGGGACCTGCGTCACATGTGGGCGAACGCCACCGCGTTCAGCGTGGTGGCCGGCGTTATGTGCTGGGCCGGCGTGGCCGCGCTGATCACGGTCGACCCTCGCATCGCCGGTGGCCTGCCGCTGTCCTGGATCGTCATCCCGATGGGCCTGGTGCCGCTGCTGCTGATGAGCTTGTACTGGGCCAGCCTGCTCCAGCTCGACGGCCGTCTGATGGGGTCAACGTGGGCGTCCTGGTTCGGCGTTGCCCTGCAGGCGATCGCCATAGCCGCCCTTTACTTCCTGCATGACCTGACGCCGTTTCGCGTGCTGCTACTGCAGTGGCTGACAAACGGGTCCGCCTGGCTGCTCCTGCTGCGCTGCTGCCACCGGGCGGGCCTGGTGAACCTGCGGGTTGACCGGCGCCTGCTCCGGCAGTCGCTCGTATTCGGCGTGAAGGTATATGTCGCGCAGGTCTTCCTTTTCCTGGTGCTACGGGTGGATCAGGTGATGGTGGCCGGCTACGACGGATACCGGCAGCTCGGCTTGTACGCGCTCGCCACGACGGTCGCGGAGTTGCTCTGGCTACTGACCGACCCGCTGGCCGCGGCGATGATCCCGCACCTGGTGCGAGCCCAGATCGGGGACGACCGGCGACTCAGCTTCGCGATGGCCCGGCTGAGTTTGTCCATCTCTGCGCTCGCGGCCATCGCCGGCTGGTTCCTGGCGCCGCTCGTCATCCCGCTGGTCTACGGGAAAGGTTTCACCGGTGCCACCCCGGCCCTGCGCCTGCTGCTGCCCGGCATCGTGGCCCTGGCCGCCTCGCGGCCGCTGGGCGCGGTGCGGGTCAAGGAGGGGCAGGTGGTGCTCCCGAGCGTACTAGGCCTGGCTGCGCTCGGCCTGAACGTGGTCCTCAACCTCCTTCTCCTGCCGCGGATCGGCATCCGCGGCGCGAGCATCGCGTCCTCAGTCTGCTACACGGCGCTCGCAGTCTCGTACGCGTTCATCGCCCGGCGCCGGGGAGTGGCCGGGTGGCGGGACCTCGTCCCCCGGCCCTCGGATCTGCGCCTGCTGAGCTCGGGCCGCCGTAGCCGTCGGGCCGCCCGCCCCGACGGCCCGCTTCGCATCGCCTTCGTGGTGGGCAGCCTGAACCGTGGAGGAACAGAACGGCAGGTCCTGGTACTGGGCTCAGCCCTGGTCGCGCGAGGTCACCCGGTAACCGTGATCTGCCTGGACAGCATGGGCGACCAGGGTGCAGCGGCCCGCGCCGCGGGCATCCGCGTCTGTGAGATCGGCTTCCGTGGCTTGCAGCGGTCGGTGCTGCTCCGCCCGTTTCCGCTGATCCGCCGGATCCGCAGGGCCATCCAGGAGGCCTCCCCCGACGTCGTGCACTGTTTCCTGTACTGGTCATACCTGCTCGGGGTGCCGATCGCGCGAAGTGTCCGCGTACCGGTCGTGGTCAGCTCGCGGAGGAGTCTGACCGCCGCCGTCAGGCAGCACCGGCTGCTGGTCCCGTGGGAGCGGGCCTGCGACCGGCTTGCCCACGCCGTCGTGTGCAACGCCAGCGCGGTGCTCGAAGATGCTGTCCGGCACACCAGGCTGCCCCGGCGCAAGGCAGTCGTGATCCGGAACGGAGTGGAGGTGCCAGTGGCGGTCACGCCGCCAGTTCGGCAGCCGCCGCGAGTTGTCATCGTCGCGAACCTGATTCCCTACAAGGGGCACGCCGTCGCATTCGCCGCCTTCGCGCGGATCCGCGCGGAGTCGCCGGCCGTCAAAGCGCGGCTGCAACTGGCAGGCTCAGGCCCGGAGGAGGCGTCCCTGAGAACCCAGGCCCGCGAGTACGGGATCGACGAGGACGTCGACTTCCTGGGCTCGGTGGCTAATGTGCCGTCCCTGCTGGACGGGTGCTCGTTCACGGTGCTCCCCTCGTTGTCCGAGGGCATGCCGAACGCTGTTCTCGAGAGCCTGGCACACGGCCGCGCGGTTGTGGCCTCGGCAGTGGGCGGCGTCCCCGAGATCCTGGCCCGGGCCGGGGGAATCCTCGTCCCGCCGGGGGACCCGGAAGCGCTCGCCAGCGCCATGCGCACCCTGCTGGCCGACTCCGCCCTGACAACCCGCCTAGGCGCCGAAGGACAGGCCTGGGTCAGCCACGAGTTCGGGATCGACCGGCTGGTCGAGGACTCGCTTTGGCTGTACCGGGGCCTGCTGGCCGGGAAATCGCCACGCGAGGCAAGCGCCGCGGAGGATAGGAAGCGGCCAGGACCGGCGCTCTGATTCCCGCCGAGGATCCCGTCCGGTAACCCGCCCGTCCGGAACTGAGAGCAAAACGACGTAGAGCACTTATGTAGATACTTTAAGTAGTCCTCCAACGCAGGGAGCCGTCCCTCACTTCATGCGTGGCCGCCCCCGAGGAACGGAGATCAGGAGATGAGCGACGGCCGGGTAGAGACCTCAGCCGGACACAGGTTCGCGTTCGGGGAGAACTGGCAATCCTTTGTCAAGCTGGTCGACGAGACCAGAATCGTGGAGGCACGCCGCTCGCTCACCGAGACACTGGGGGTAACCGACATGTCGGGGCGCGCGTTCCTCGACATAGGCTGCGGCAGCGGGCTGTTCTCGCTCGCCGCGCATCAGCTGGGCGCACGGGTCCGTTCGTTTGACTTCGATCCGGACTCGGTGGCGGCCGCGGGTGCGCTGCGCCGTCAGCACGCCCCGGACTCCGACTGGTCCATCGAACAGGGATCGATTCTCGACGAGCAGTATGTGGCCGGGCTCGGGCGCTTCGACATCGTCTACTCGTGGGGTGTGCTCCACCACACCGGCAATCTATGGCACGCCGTGGACGCGACCGCGGGGCTGGTCGGGCCGGGCGGCCTGCTCTTCATTTCCGTCTACAACGATCAGGGCATCGCGAGCCGGGCGTGGCGCCGGGTGAAACGGCGTTATAACACCTCCGGCCCCGTGACTCGCGGACTGCTGGTGGCCGGCTCATACGCGTACCTGCAACGGCACCGGCCGCTCCGTGCGGTCAACCGGGCCGTGCGCCGTCTGCCGGCAGCGGGGGCACCGCCGGTCCGGGCTCGGGGCATGTCCGCGCGACACGACCTGATCGACTGGGTGGGCGGATACCCCTTTGAGGTCGCCAGCCCGGAAGAGGTGTTCCGCGCCGTCCGCCCGCTCGGCTTCGAACTGCGCCACCTGAAGACCTGTGCCGGCGGCCTGGGCTGCAACGAGTACGTCTTTGAGCAGGTCACCGCGGCCCGGCGTCTATGAAGTTCCGGTGCCAGAGCTCGAACTGGATCAGGGCCCAGATGCGGGTGCTGTGGTTGATGCCCTGGTCGTGTTCGGACAGAAGGGCCGAGACGGCTTCCGGCCGGAACAGCCCGCGGGACCGGGCCGTCGAATCGGTCAGCACATCCCGGGACAGATCGTGCAGGTCGGTACGCAGCCAGGAGGCGATCGGCACGCCGAACCCCTGCTTGCGCCGGGTCACGAGATCAGCCGGAAGCCAGGGCAGCATCGCCTGCTTGAGCAGGAACTTCGTGGTCCACAACCGGACCTTGTACCGGCCGGGCAGGCCGGCCGCCCATTCCATCAGATGGTGGTCGAGGAATGGCGACCGCGCCTCAAGGGAGCAGGCCATCGTGGTGATGTCGACCTTGGGCAGCAGATCGCCCGGCAGGTAGGTCTGGACATCGGTGTCCATCAGCCGGCCGACGTCGGACCGGGCGCGTGATTCGGCGTAAGCCTCGTCGAGCAGCACGTAGCTGTCCTCGCCGGCCAGCCGGTCACGCAGTGCCTCCGTGTAGAGGTCGAGCTTTTGCTCCGGGGTGAAGTAGGACATGAGGCGCGCGTAACGGCGAGGCACGGGCTGGCTGAGTACTTCGGCGATCCGGCCGGCCGTGCTAGGCCATGAGCCGGGTCTGCTGTGCCGGACGGTGAGCGAGCCCAGGGTGCGCAGTCGCGGGCGGGCGATCCGCGGCACCGGGATCCGGCCGGACATGCCCATCGTCGCGTAACGCCGATACCCCCCGAAGGCCTCGTCGCCGCCGTCCCCGGTGAGCACGACGGTCACGTGCTCGCTGCTCATCCTGGCGACATAGAGACTTGGGATCGCGGAAGCGTCCGCGAAAGGTTCGTCGAAGTGCCAAGCCAGCGTGGGTAGCACGTCCATGGCCGCCGGGGTCACGACGAATTCGTGGTGGTCGGTTCCGTAGAACTCGGCCAGTCGGCGGGCATGGATCCGCTCGTCGAATTGGGCGTTCTCGAAGCCGATGGAGAAGGTTTTGACCGGGCCGGAAGTCTGCCGGGCCATCGCGGCTACCACGGCGGAGGAATCGAGGCCGCCGGACAGGAACGCGCCCAGCGGGCGTTCGCTGAGCATCCGCACCTTGGTGGCGTCGAGCAGCAGGCCGCGCAGGTGCTCGGCCGCCTCGGGGATGGACGGGACGGGGCGCTCGGTGGAATCGAGCCGCCAGTACCGGCTGACCTTGGTCACCCCGTCCTGCCAGCTGAGCAGGTGTCCCGGCGGCAGCTTCTGGATGCCCTGGTAAATGGACCATGGTGCGGGCACGTACTGGTAGGTGAGGTAATGATGCAAGGCGACAGGGTCGATGCGGCGG